>Ga0209013_10003737_pt1 | contig 13430 bp, 11 predicted proteins | sample Cruoilmetagenom2_FD_187291 | JGI IMG/M metagenome (GOLD analysis project Ga0209013, IMG submission 187291) | Oil polluted marine microbial communities from Coal Oil Point, Santa Barbara, California, USA - Sample 2 (SPAdes) (version 2) | ecosystem: Environmental > Aquatic > Marine > Oil seeps ... | reverse complement strand
CACGACAAGGCGTTTGACCAGCGGTTTGCTCTTGGTACGCCGGCGGATTGCTCGCCACAGCATTCGAAACGGCCATACCAGGAGTGAAGCACCCGCTAGAAGCATGGTGACGAAAAGCACAGCGAAGGAGCCGAGCACGGCGAAGCCGGCTCCCGGCCCAATGTAGGCATCAGCCGTGGAAGGCGCAGCGAGGGCGATGCAAGCCAGCAACAGGGCCGCCGGACGGTAAGATCTGCCTGACGTTGTCGTCATGAAACTCCCGAAAACGGTGTTTGGCCTCAAACCTCGATCTCTGGGTGGGTTCTCGGCCGCGGCATTGTAATATACCCGCGAGGGCGGGTCTGAGGTTTCTCCGCGTTCCTGCGCTCAACACGGTGGATCACCGACCCTATTCCGGCCCGCAGCAGGGAGTTAACGACAATGACATCGATCCTGAACAGAATCTCGAGACGACTGAAGTATGGCCGGCCGGTAGTGGTTGTCTCCGGCCTGCCCCGTTCCGGTACCTCCATGGCCATGAAGATGCTCGAAGCTGGAGGCATGGAACTGGTGGTGGACAACATCCGCACAGCGGACGAGGACAATCCGAAGGGCTACTACGAAGACGAGCGGGTCAAAGATCTCGCCGAGATGAAGGACAAACAGTGGCTCGACGGAGCCAAGGGCAAAGTGATCAAGGTGGTGTCATCGCTTCTCAATTACCTGCCGGCGAGCAACGCCTACAAGGTCGTGTTCATGCGTCGCAACCTACACGAGGTGCTGGCGTCGCAGACCAAGATGCTCGACCGGCGGGGTGAGGAGTCCCAAACCGATGATCAGGAGTTGCTGACGATGTACGAGTCGCACCTGGAAAAAGTCCAGTTCCAATTGCGATTCCGTCCGTACTTCGAAACCCTCTATCTCGAATACGCGAATGTCGTCGCCGAGCCCGCGCGGGAGGCGCAGCGCATCGTCGATTTCGTCGGCGGAGGTCTCGATGCCAGGAGAATGGCAGCCGCAGTTGACGGCTCGCTCTACCGCAACCGCCGCACCGCCGACGGTGCGGTGGCGCGCTAGGGTTTGCGGCGAGGTGGCGCAGTGAGCCTGATGGGTCGTTCACGCGTGGTGTTCGTGGTGGCGTCGGCAGCGTTGATTCTCGCGTTGACGACGGTTTTCGTCTGCCGGGCCGAACCGCAATCGTCTGAAGAAGCGGAGACCTTGGCCGCCTTTCCGACTGAAGGCCCTTTTCACTACAAGGTGGAGTATCTCGGCATCACTTGCGGCCACATGACCCTCGAGAGCCGGCTTGAGGAGTACGAAGGCCAGCCCGCCTACCACGTCGTCATGACCGCCTGTAACACGAGGTTTTTCAACAAGATCTACAGGGTCGACGGACAGATCGACTCGTGGGTCGATGCCGAGACCATGAGCACCCTCGCGTATGAGAGCGACATCACCGAGAGAGGCCGGCGAAAGATCAGGCGATATCGGGTCGACTATGAAAAAGGCGTCGTGAGGGCCGAAAAATACGGCAAGGTCAAGACTGTTCCCTACGAAGGTGAGGCGGCCCTCGACCCGCTGGCCTACGTTTTTCGGGGAAGGGTACTGGCCGGAGGACCGAGATCAACGTTTGACCTCAACATCCTCACCGATCACGGCGTCACCGCCACCGGGACCCGGGTCGGCGATCTCAAAAAATTCAGGACCGCGGACGGCAAGAAGAAACTCCTTCGCGTACAGCCGCTCACCGCCGACGGTGAGATGTTCTCGCGCAAGGGCGAGTTCATTTACTGGATCGAACCCGATGTGAAGAGAAAGCTCTACCGGCTCGATTTCAAGCTCCCCTTCGGCCGACTCCTGGCGAAGTACACCGGGCCCGCGAAGGGGCCGGTAGATCGCAGGACCGAGGCGGAGAAGGCCGACCGCGGCCCCCCGGTTGAAGAGGGAGCAGAAACTCCTAACTGACGCCGAGAAATCTGAAAATGAGGTCCTTGAAAGTGTCCGGTTCTTCCACCGGAGAGAAGTGGCCGCTGGCGTTGAAGACTACGAACTCTGAATCTGTCAGTCCATCGCTCAGTTCACCCACCTTTTCCACCGTCATCATGTCGTGCGACCCAGCGACGACGAGACAGCGGGCCGTGATCAGCGGCAACCTGTCGCGCTCATCGAAGGTTGGGTACTCGCGTTGGGAGTAGGCGGAGTGCGGCCAGCTGAACTCCGCATCTCGGTAGAGCCTGTCGAACATGCCTGGCGCATTCTCTGGATCCGCGGTCATGAGCGGAAAATACTCATCGAGCCACAGAGAGCGCATCATTTCAGTCCTCCGCTGATCGCTGAGGTCGGGGCTTTGGATCTCCTGCATGAACTGCGTATATTTCCGCATCAAATCTGGATAGGTTTGGGCCCAGACTGCGTTGTCTTCCTCGGTGAAGCTAGCTGCTCCATGTACGAAAATTGCCGCATCGATGGTCTCGGGGTTCTCGGCCGCGAGCATGATGAGGTTCATTGCGCCGTTCGACCATCCGATGGCGTTGACGCTCTCGAGGCCGAGGTGTTCGCGGAGGGCCTGAAAATCGGCTCGCACAGCGGCCATCCCCATGTCCGCTTCTTCGATGATCGAGGACGACTCGCCCATGCCGCGCGGATCGAAGTAGACCATGGTCAGCTGTTCCTCGAGCGATGTATAGAGGGCGCGCAGCCCTTCGAGTGAGAGGCCCCAGGATTGCGATAGGACCATCAGTACCGGTCCCTGACCGTGGACCTCGTAGTGGATGTCGAAGCCGTTCAGCTCAGCTATGAAGGAGCCGTTTTCGAGGCCCTGGGGCGTAGGGTCTTCTGCGAGCGGCGGGGCGGCTGGCGCGCAGGCTGTTACTGCGATGACGACAACTCCGATGGCGACACAAATCATGCTCTTCATGACGGACCTCCAGAATGGGAATTCGCGTATTGGTGGGTATAGTAACACCGGATCAGAGCCATTTTTCGAGCCAACCGCATTGCTCCATGAGGGCGAGAATCCGCGAGACGCTCTTCTCGTAGCCGCGGCTTTCGACGCCCGGGTGCCACTTCGACGGCCGCGGCAGTGAGGCCGCGAGGCGGGCGGCCTGCTCGGCGCTCAATTCTGCGGCAGGGATACCGAAGAAGTGTCGTGAGGCGGCCTCGGCGCCGTAAACACCGGGACCGAACTCGACCAAATTGAGGTAAATTTCGAGGATCCGTTGTTTTGACAGGTGGCGTTCCAACTGCCGGGTGAGGATGATCTCGCGCAGCTTGCGATCCGGCGACCGGGACGGTGACAGCCAGAGGTTTTTCGCCAGCTGTTGGGTGATGGTTGACGCACCGCGGACCCTCTTCCCTTGAAAAGCCTCCCGTGCCGCAATCCGAATCTCGTGGGTATCGAAACCGGTGTGGTTGAAAAAGCTCAGATCCTCTGCCACCAGGACGGCTTTCTTGAGATCGCTGGAGATCGATTCGGCTGCAACCCAGTGCCACTCGACCTCGGTCCCCCGGGATCGCGCTTGCTCGATGAACGCGGTGCTCTCCGGATTTGATTCTGCAAGAGATGCGACGTCCGGCCATGTGAGGACGACAAACAACGAGATCGACAGGAGGACAGCCGCGAACGCCCCAAACGCGTACCGCAAGCACCGCCGTCGCCAGGATTTCTTCTTTCGCGCCATGTCTGGGTAGTTTACTGGAGCGCGGGTGTCTCGACGACCTCTTGGACTGTTACCGGCACGAGTCGGCCGTCACTCCAACTCAAGAGACGATCGAGCTGGATTCGAAGCTTCCGGGGCTCAGCCACCGTTCCTGTATTCCCGAGACTTTTTGAGGTGCGCAACCCTCTTGGCTCGAGAAATAACAGCGTACTCACCGCCATCCGTGAGGATTTCGAAAAGTGACTTTTCCACGCCGGCTGTCATCCGGCCTTTCGCGAACACGATCCAAATGTCGTCGAACGGAGTAAGCTCCAAACTGAGTTTTGAAACGTCGGAATCGTTGTCGACGACACATACGGTAGTTTCTGGCGCGAGCTCGTAGATGATGGATGCCGGATCGCCGCGACCGTGACCGGCGGCGATGACCACCGCCGGTGATGGCGACGATACCTCGATCTTCCTCGCAAGACTCCTCAGGGCACTGCCCGCAAACTCAGGAGTCCGCTCGAGGTCGAAGTTGATGCCGGACAATTGGAGCCCAACGAAAAACGGAGCAACAATTCCGACGATTCGGGCGAGGTTAGCGGCAGACGACCTGGACTCGCCGACTTGAGACGTTGAGCGGTCGCCGACCGCCAGGGTCAGCAGGACGACGACCGCGGGAGCGCCGAAGAGGACATAACTGGATTTTCCGAGGCTCTTGTTGAAAAGAAGATCCAGGGCCAACACACCCACCGACGGGGCGATGGCCAGCCCCGCCATCAACGTGAAGAGTCTCTTGTCAATCGCACCCCACGCGGCCTTCACGTATGCGGCGCTGAGAAGAACGAGGACGAAGACTGTGGCGACGACGGTCCAGCGTATTCCGCTGCTCGACGTCACTGGACTCCAGAGCATCTCGAAATTTGACTCGATTATCTTCATCAGCTCATCGCCGAATCCGAGAGCTTTTTGAAACTGTTTCGGACGTGCTCCGAGCTGAGCAAGAAGAGTGCTGATGCCGGTTAGCGAAATCACAACGGAAAGAGCAAATGCAGGAATCACGTATCTTCTATTTTTCTTTGGAGTCCACGCAAAGCACCATATCAACAGAGCCGAAATTGGAAAGACCGTAAGATAATTTGTGAGAAAAGAGAGGCTGCAACTCGCGGCAAGCGCCACGGTAAAAAACCAGAATTGACTTCGTCTATTGAAATCTAATTGTTTGACAAAGAATGCAAAAAACGTCGCCAACATAACGAAGAATATTGCCAGCGAATAATTGCGAGCTTCATGGCCATAATGTACCGCGCCGGACGAAAGTGAGTAGACGAGACTCGGCCAAAACGGCCGCTTGAATCCGAATGCCTGCAGCAGCAGGTAGAGGATTATGACGGACGCAGTCGACCAGAAAACCGAGAAGAGACGCGCGACCTCGATGGAATTACCGGCGATTCGCCGCCAGAGCGAAAGCAGACCGTAGTAGACGGGAGGATGGACGTCGGTTTCACGCAGGCCGGAGACCACTTCTCCAAGAGTCGGAGATCCGACGAGAAGCTCTTTCTGGGTTGCGGCGGGTGTTGGCAGGGCTGACCAGGTCGGGACCGCATTGCCCGCGGTTTCGAGCAGGGTAATCGCCTCGTCGTACCAAATGGCTCGGTTGAAGACTCCCGGGAGCCTCACGACCACCGCGATCAGAACCAGGATGGCGATGGCCAACAGGTCTTTGCGTTGCAGGACAATGGTGATCGAGTTTTTCAATCGACTCTGAAACCTCTTCGCGATTGCACGAAGATTATCACGATGGATCGGATCGGTTCGTGTCGAAAAACGACACGAACTGTCAGCCTCCTGATGCTCCTCAGAACTTCTCGGTGGGTGGGTGGGAATTCCTAATTCCTAATTCCTCATTCCTCATTCGGGTCAAAGACCCGGAAGATACCAACAAACCACCTTCGGTTCCGTCATCTCAGCAAGCGAGAATCGGATACCTTCTCGCCCGAGCCCGGATTTCTTGACACCCCCGAACGGCATCGAATCGAGGCGGTAATCGGTTGAGTCGTTGATCAACACGCTGCCGGCATCGAGGCCCTCAATCAGTCGGTGGCAGGTTTCCACGTCACGAGAGAAGGCGGCGGCATGAAGTCCGTAGTCCACCGAGTTGGCCTCCGCAATCGCTTGGTCGAGATCATCCACCGGATAGAGATTGACGGCCGGTCCGAAGACCTCCTCGTGGTGAATGGTGGCATCGACCGGGACATTCTCGAGCACCGTCGGCTCCATCAGCGCCTGATCGCGTTTGCCGCCGGCCAGTACCGTGGCACCCTTTTCGACAGCCTCGGCAACCCAGCGCTGGACTCTTCGGGCCTCACCCTCGTTGATCATCGGTCCCATGTCGGTGGCCTCGTCCATCTTGTTGCCGATCGTATAGTTCTTGGTGCGAGCAATGAAGAGATCGCGGAAGCGGTCAAAAACCTCGCGGTGGATGTATATCCTCTGCACCCCGATACAGTTCTGTCCCGCGGCCCAGAAGGCGCCGGAGACGCAGGTTTCGGCTGCCCACTCGATGTCCGCGTCCTTCCACACGACGACCGGCGAATTGGAGCCGAGCTCCATGCCGATCTTCTTGAGGCCCGCCTTGGCGACGATGCGCTCGCCGGCCTCTATGCCGCCGGTGAAGCTGACCATGCGCACCCTTGGGTCGGAAACCAGGGCATCCCCGAGCACTGCTCCGTGACCGGTCAGGCACTGAAGAACGCCGGGTGGCAGCCCGGCTTCGACGAAGGCTTCAGTCAGTTTCAGGGCCGACAGTGGGGTCACGGTAGCCGGCTTGAGAACCACCGCGTTGCCACCGGCTATGGCTGGTCCGAGTTTGTGCGCAACCAGGTTGAGGGGATCATTGAAGGGAGTGATCGCGAGTACGACTCCGATTGGCATCCGCTCGAAGTGGCCACGGCGTTGCTCACCGCCTGGGAAACTATCGAAGGGAATGGTCTCGCCGAGCAAGCGCTTGGCCTCCTCGCCGGAAATGGTCAGAGTGTTGACGCAACGTTTTGCCTCGCCCCGGGCTTCCCGAATCGTCTTCGAGCCCTCTCGAGCGATGGTGATGGCGAAATCCTCGAGGTTGTCGGCCACAATCGATGCGGTCTTGAGGAGAATCTGTGATCGCTCGTAAGTGCTCATTGCACGGGCGACGCCACGTGCGGCATCAGCCGCGGCAAGCGCAGTTGTAACATCTTCGGCGGTGGCAGCAGGGACTGTATCGATCAGGGAGTCGTCGAAAGGATCGCGGACGTCGATTGTCTTGTCTCGATCCACCCATTGGCCGGCGAGTAGCATCTTCATTATCGGCTCTCTTTCGCGATCGCGATGAGGTCGTTCAACAGAGAGAAGCCTGTCTCGCGGCGCCCCGCGCCTGGACCGACGATCGTGACGTCGCCCAGGGTGTCGGTTGTGATCGTCATCGCGTTGGTAGCGCCACCGACGCCCGCCAGCGGGTGATCGAGGGTGACCAGCTGTGGCGCCACCGAGGCGCGAACGGTATCGCCGTCGCGCCACACCCGTCCGATGAGCTTGTGGCGTTTGCCGTCAGCAGCTGCGGCCGCGATCTCGTCGGGGGTGATTTCGGTGATACCGGTGCAGGGGCTGTCGTCGGGGGAAAGGTCAGCGCCGAAGACCACATTGGCGAGGATCGTCACCTTGGCCAGCGCATCCCAGCCGAGGACGTCTGCGTCCGGCACCGCTTCGGCGTAGCCAAGTTCCTGAGCTTGCTCGAGGGCGGCGCCGTAGTCCATCCCGGCTTCCATTTGAGTGAGGATGTAGTTGGTGGTGCCGTTGAGGATTCCCTTCATCTCCGAGATCGCAGAGCCGGCGAGTGTCTCGCGAATCAGATTGAGAAGCGGCGTTCCCGCCATCACCGTACCCTCGTAAAGAAATTGGACTTCGTTGGCCGCCGCCAAGTCGACAAGCTCGTTCGAAAAGAGGGCCAGTGGACCTTTGTTGGTGGTGGTCACGTGCATGCCACGGGCAAGGGCCGCGCGGATGTGGTCAGTCGCCGGCTGCCCCGTCTTGATGTCGGTGTAGGTGACCTCGAGCATGACATCGGCCTCGGCTCGCTCGATCATCTCGAGAGCGTTCCAGTCACAGCCGCCGTTGGGGTAGTCCGAGAGTGAACGGCCGTCCGTCACCATGGCCATGATCTTTTCGAGATCGAGCCCGTTCGGATTCTGCGCCGAACCTTTGAGCATGTCCACGATTCCGGTGACCTTCCAGTCAAGCCCGTAGTTCCCTCTGAGTTCGTCTTTCTTTTCGATCAGGAGTTCGGACAGACCCTGGGCCACGGTGCCAAAACCGACAAATAACAAACGCATATGATCCTCCGTCAGAGCCTTTTCTTGATGCAGTCTGCCAATCGCCCCACGGCGATGGCAAGCTGTTCCTTCGATACGAAGGAGAAGTTGATCCGCATGTGGTTGTGCTCCGGGTTCTCCCCGTAGAACTGTTCGCCCGGGACAAAGGCGACTTTGTGTTCGATGGCTTCGAAGAACAACTCGTCGGTGTCGATGTGGGGCGGGAGAGAGACCCACAGGAATAGGCCGCCCTCTGGTCGGGTCCAGCTGACCCCGGTCTCCGGAGGGAAATACTCGGCCATGGTTTCCAGAAAGACATCGAGCTTTTCCCGGTAATAACTGCGGCAATTCTCGAGGTGCTGTTCGAGATCCATGTCCTCGAGGAATGCGAGGCACATATCCTGGTTCCACTTTGGAGTGTTGAGAATATTACCCTCTTTGATGTGGGTCATCCGGGTCACGACTTCTGGAGGGCCGATGTTGAAGCCGACGCGCATGCCGGGACAGAAGAGCTTGGAAAACGTGTAGAGGCCGATGACATGGTCGCCGTCTCGCCGTTGATCGAGGGTGAAGATGGCCGGGATTGTCTCGCCCGAGTAGCGAAGGTCGCGGTAGGGACTGTCCTCGACGATTGGCACGTCGAATTCATAACTGAGATCGAGAAGCGCCTCCCTTTTGGCGATGCTGATGGTGATGCCGGATGGGTTCTGGAAATCGGGCACGACGTAAATGAATTTCGGCGGCGTGCCTTTACGGCCGAGGCGTTCCAGTTGCTGCCGCATGCCGATGACATCGGATCCGTCGTCTTCTATGTTGACACCGATAAAGCGTGGTCGTTGCATGCCGAATGCGACCACCGCACCGGCGAAAGTTGGGCGGTCGACGAGCACCACGTCATCCGGTTCGAGGAAAAGCCGACCTGTGAGGTCGAGGCCATGTTGTCCCGAGGTTGTGATGACAATGTTGTCGCGGCCGATCGTGATGTTGTCGCGTTCGAGGAACCGCAGTACAGCATCTACGAGAGTGGCCTCGCCGGGAATCGGTGAGTACTGCATGATGCGGTCGATATCGCGATCAAAGGCCCTTTCGGTCGCCAACCGGAGTTCGGTTCGTTGGAAGACTTTGGGGGAGGGGAGGCCGCCCGCGAGAGAGATGATCTCGGGGTCGGTCAGATATTGAATGGTCTTCCCGATGGGATAGCCCTGGTAATCCCTAACATTTTCAGCAAATCGAGATCGCCAATCAGCCTTCATTTTTCGGTGCTCCTCCCAGTGCCCTACGCCACGCCAGCGCGCATCCTCAAACCGTCTCTACAGTTTCCATCTGGGCGCGCGTAGGATCCGCCGGTACGTCTCCACGGTACGACGCGCCCCCAAAGCGGGTACGGATTCCGCGTCGCATCATCTCTCGACCGTCCTTTGAAGCGCGGAGTGATTTGTAGTAGATGACGTCGCCGATTTTGTCCGCGACCTCTGCACGATCTTCCTCGGGCATGAAGTAGGCCTCCATGGTGTCGAGCTCTCGCGCGGTGCCGTCAGATTCGTACTTGAAGGTGAGGTTGGTGCCGCTCTCCAGCACCGTGAACGCGTTGTCTGTCCAGTTGAAGTCAGGCATGCCGAGATCGGGGTTGATCCGCAGATGGGCGGCGAGGCTGAGGCCCTTGATACCGCTTTGATCGAGCTCCTCGGCGCAACGGATGAAGTTCTCGGGTGACACCCCATTGCCGATGTTGACCTCATAGATCGGGGTGGTGTGGTCGTCGCGAAGGTACTCGGACATGATGTTGAGGAGCATCCGGAACTGCATCAGATTTTGGGTCGACAGCAACATCGAGACCTTGAACTGGAGATTTGGAATATCGCGCCCGAAGTAGCACGCGGCGATGATCGACGACCAGGAAGGATTGAGGAAGAAGTCGTTGCCGGTCTCGAGCGCGGCGCGGGTGATGCCATCGAGATAAACCAGGTGGTTGTCGTTGGCGACCTCGACACCGCCGAGGTTTCCGAAGGCGGTGCCCATGTTCTTGAGGATGATCTGCGCCATGCCGTCGCCGAGGTCCCGGGCCTCGAAAGTCTTGCCGGTGATTTTTTCGAGATCACCGAATCGGCTCACCGGCATCGGAATCCCGATGAGATTGGCACTACAAAACTTGGAAGCGCCCATGATGTTCTCAGCCATCGTCAGGGTCGCCATGAGATCACCGGAGTAAACGTAGTTTTCGGTCAGTGCGACAACCGAGATGAACTCAGAAGGAACCCAACAGGGTTCGTCGCTGTCCACGCTCTTTGCCATCTGCTGCATTGCTCGGTGGGTGACCGCCGCGCCTTGGAATCCGGAGACCTGCGCAGTGGCAACACCAAAACTTCCGCGATAAGTTGGCGAGAGGTTCTGTTCAAAATCTTCGATCTTCGCGAAACGCTCCACCAGAGTCTCAGCGTCGGCGATCATACCGCCAAACCCTTTCTCTTCGAGGACGCGTTTGCGAGTCCCCAGCTGCCGCCGATCGCGAAGCGTGTCACTGATGTTCTGGGCGCCTCCGTAATGCTCCTTGAGAGCATCGATAGCGTTGAGATCACTGCGGGACAGAAGCGCGTATTTCATGGGGCCTCCTCATCAGTTCGGTAGAGAATATCGATCTATCAGTTCTGAAAATCGGTCTCGTTATTGTTGATTATTCTTGCTCACGAGAGATTGTAGGAGAAGATTTCTATCAATATCAAGAAATCGAATATAATTCTGAAAATGAAAGTCTCAGACCATCTAGACCGAATTGACTTCGCCATTATGGGCGTTCTGCAAAAGGATGCTCGCGTGCCCAACAACCGACTTGCGGAAATCGTCGGCGTGGCGCCGTCGACCTGTCTCGAACGGGTTCGACGCCTCTCCCGGCTGGGCGTCTTACGCGGACATCATGCCGACATCGACCCTTCGGCCGTTGGGGTGGGTCTCGAAGCGATGCTTGCGGTACGTTTGCGCCAGCACTCGCGGGATCTGGTCGACTCATTCCGCGAGTATGTGATCGAACTCCCGGAGGTGCGCAGCGTGTTTCACGTCACCGGGGGCGACGACTTCCTGGTTCACGTCGCGGCTCGTGACTCGGACCACTTGCGGGACCTTGCCCTCGACAGTTTCACGACGCGCCCGGAGGTTGACCACATTCAAACCCGCCTGATATTCAAATACACACCGACCTGGCGGCTGCCGATCCTGGTTTGATGCCATAGGTATCGCGATGACGAGAGGTTGTTGGTGAACGTCGATGCCGGCGCCGTCGTAAACCACCTATACAGAGCGCTCGCAAGCGGTTACAATCCCGCGCTGCGTACCTTTGTGTCGGTATCGAACGTTGAAATGGGTCAAGGAGCCGCTTCATTGGATCACCTCATCAGTCCGCACGGATCGCGTCTGGTTGACCTCGTTGTCGATCAAGATCGCGCCGCCGAGATCCGCGACCAGTCCCGAGATTGGCTGTCGGTCGACCTTGGCCCACGCCAACTCTGCGACCTTGAACTCTTGATCAACGGCGGGTACTCGCCCCTCGACGGCTACCTCGGTTCTGCGGATCATCAAAGGGTGTGCTCGGAGATGCGTCTCACTGACGGCGTATTCTGGCCGATCCCGGTGGTTCTCAATATTCCTGACGAGCTTGCTGACACGTTGGTAGCAGGTGATTCCGTAGCCTTGCGTGACGGTGAAGGTGTGGCTATCGCCGCGCTGAATGTCGAAGACTGCTATCAGCGCGACCTCGATGCCGAGGTCGAGGCGATCTTCGGCACGACCGACGCATCACACGTCGGCGTCGCTCAATATATGCATCGCACCAGGCGGTGGGCGGTGGCCGGTCGAGTCGAGGCCCTTCAGCTGCCGGTCCATTTTGATTACCCCGAGCTGCGTCGGACCCCCGCGGACCTCCGGCGACTGTTTTCGAGTCGTGGGTGGCGGCAGGTCCTCACCTTCCAGACGCACCGCACAATCCATCGAGCTCAACAGGCAATGATGGTTGAGGCCGCGCGTGAGGCTGACGCCAACATCCTCATCCATCCGGTTGTCGGGCTCGATCAACCTGGCGATGCTGATCACTACACCCGGATTCGTTGTTATCAGGCGGTGCTCCGCGAATTCCCGGAATCCACGGTGTGCCTCAATCTCTTGCCGCTGACATTGCGTGGTGGTGGCGGGCGCGAAGCCCTGCTCCACGCGATCGTCAACAAGAACTACGGTTCCACTCACCTGATGGTCGATTTTGACGGCTCCGGTACGGTTCTCGAAACTCTTGGCGAGCCTTCCTACAAGCAGGAGGAAGCTGCACAGATCATCTCCGAACATGACGCCGACCTCGGCGTCGAGATGGTGGCGACCTGCGAGCCCGTGTTTCTCGAAGATCGCAAGAAATTCGTCGCCGCGACCGATGGTCCTCCGGACGGCCAAGTCCTTCGGCTGGCTGGAGACGAGGTTCGCCAGCGCCTCGATGACGGGCTGGAGATTCCGAGCTGGTACACCTTCGATGAGGTCGCCCGCGAGCTCGAGCACCGTCATCCTGCCCGCCGAGCACAGGGCTTTACGGTCTTCTTTTCTGGTCTTTCGGGCTCGGGGAAGTCGACCGTCGCCAATGTTCTCCGGGTCAAGCTGCTCGAGATCGGCGGCCGCGGAGTAACCCTGCTCGACGGCGATCTCGTGCGTGCAAATCTTTCGTCGGAGCTCGGCTTTTCGAAGGAGCACCGCGATCTCAACATTCGCCGCATCGGCTTCGTCGCCTCCGAGATAACCCGCGCGGGAGGTGTCGCCATCTGCGCGCCGATCGCTCCCTACGATGTCGTACGTCGCGAAGTCAGGGAGCTGGTCCAACCCTGTGGCGGCTTCGTGCTGGTCCACGTGGCGACGCCGCTCGAGGTCTGTGAAGCACGGGATCGCAAGGGGATGTACGCCAAGGCGAGGGCGGGCATCATCAAGGAGTTCACCGGCATTTCCGACCCATACGAGGTACCGGAGGACGCCGACGTGGTCATCGATACCTCCGACCTGGCCCCGGTCGCGGCGACCCGCGAGGTTCTCCTGTACCTGGCTCGCCAGGGATACATCTCGGCGCTCGATGTTGAATGAGGCTTGGAATCGGGGCTTGATGCAATGTTGAAACGGGTTGTCCTGGTCCTTGTCGCAGCCGCACTTGTGACTGCCGGCGTCCTGCACCTCAAGGCCCGGGCCGAGCATCACAGAGTCCTCGCCCAGGTGATGGCCGATGATGCCGAGGCGCTCGATGACCTCCACCTCGGTCTTGGCGATCACGACACCACGAGCTGGGTTCGCCAGTATCGACCCGAAGCATCAGCCGGTGGTTACACCCTGGTTCTCTACCGGCGGCGGGTGCCGATGATCATCGACATGAACAGCCGCATCGTGCATGCCTGGCCGGAGGTGCGTGCGGTAGGCCGCGCTCGCCTCAACAGAGATGGCAGCCTGGCTGTGA
>Ga0209013_10003736_pt1 | contig 13442 bp, 14 predicted proteins | sample Cruoilmetagenom2_FD_187291 | JGI IMG/M metagenome (GOLD analysis project Ga0209013, IMG submission 187291) | Oil polluted marine microbial communities from Coal Oil Point, Santa Barbara, California, USA - Sample 2 (SPAdes) (version 2) | ecosystem: Environmental > Aquatic > Marine > Oil seeps ... | reverse complement strand
CGGCGAATGGCAGCCATCTGTCGTGCTTTTCGCAAATCGTGCTCCTCAACGTAGTGCGACTACGCCTGCGTCGCCCAATTCGCGAAAATCCCAACATCTTGCTACCCTGCGCCGCCCTCGCTACGAAACCCGGTGAGAAGATCGGGCTAAGAACGCTCGGCGGATCGAGCCAATACGAGCTACAATAAGGCTGTCATGCACAGCACCGTCGAGCAGATCCGTACCGCGCTGTCCTCCGCCTACCCGATCACCCTGCTGGTGAGTCCGGAGGAGGAGCGTCAGAAGCAACTCCTCGAGCGCTTTGCCGCTGCCGCCAAGCCCGAGAAGCTGCCGGTCTTCGTCTGGAACTGCGTTGACGGTTTCGTGGGTCAGGATTCTGAGAATCACAGTGAGCCGATGGAGGCCCTCGCGTGGATCGGGACGAATGCCCCAAAAGGTCTTTACCTACTCAAGGACATCGGAGACATGCTCGATGACCGCCGAATCTGCCGGCGGCTTCGGGACACCGCCGTCAAGATCCGAAACAGCGGACGTTTTCTCTTCCTGCTGCAGCAAGATGTCAATCTCCCGGACTCGATCAAACCGCTGACCTATGTGGTCGTCTCGCTCTTTCCGGACGACAGCGAAATTTCCACCCTGGTCGACTCGTTGCTCGGCGGCCGCAACGTCGACGCTTCGGTGGTTGGACGGCTGGTCGGCTCGCTCAAGGGCATGTCCCTCACCGAGGCCGAACATCTGCTGCGCCGGCTGCTCGACAAGCATCCTGACCTCGACGAGGAGTTCTTCAATCAAATCCTCGGTGAGAAGGAACAGATCACCCGCAAGGAGGGAATTTTAGAGTTCGTACCTCCCGACCCCGCCCTGAGTCAGCTCGGCGGCCTCGATCAGCTCAAGGACTGGGTCGAGGAGCGATCGAGCCTCTTCTTGCCCGAAGCCCGAGCACAGGGGCTTCCGCGGCCGCGAGGCGTTCTGCTGATGGGCATCTCGGGTTGCGGAAAGAGCCTCGCGGTCAAGGTCATCGCCAGCGAGTGGAAATTGCCGCTGTTCCGCCTCGACATGAACCTTGTCTTTGCCGGCGTTCAGGGCTCCGCCGAGTGGATATTCCACCGCGCTCTCGAGGCCGTGGAGTCGGTGGCGCCGGCGGTGCTGTGGATCGATGAGATCGAGATGGGCATCGCCGGCTATCACGAGGGAGAGACCGGATCCAACACCCGCATCTTCTCGACCTTCCTCACCTGGATGCAGGAGCATCGGGCGGATGTCTTTGTCGCTGCAACCGCCAACCGGATCAACCTGCTGCCCGCGGAGATCCTGCGCAAGGGCAGGTTCGACCAGGTGTTCTTCGTCGACCTGCCGAACGATGAAGAACGCAAGGAGATCATGTCCATCCACCTCGAACGCAACGGGATGGACCCGTCAAAGTACGACCTGATTCTGCTCGCCTCGGCCACCCGAACGTGGAACGGCGCCGAGATCGAGCAGGCGGTGGCGTCGGCTCGGATCACCGGCCATGCACGCGGCGAAGAGGTGTCCCAGAACCATCTCCTCACCGCATTCAGCAAGATCATCCCGCTTTCGCGAACCATGGACGAGCAGCTGAAGGCCATCCGTTCGTGGGCCCGCACCCGCGCCCTGCCGGCCACCAGGGTGATCAAGCCCGAAATGTGAGCGGCTTGACCTCCGACGAGTTGACCCGGATCGTGGTCGATGCCGAGCAGGAGGGTGAGCGTCTTGACGTGTTCCTCGCCGGGAAAACCCAGCTCAGCCGTCGTGCGGTGCGACGTATGGTGGGAGACGGGCTCGTGTGGCGAAACGGAGATCCTCTCCGGGTTCAGTCCCGGACTCTCGTCTTCGGTGACGTGGTCGATGTTTTTCGTCCCTCTGAGGAACTCGGGGTGCCACCAGTGCCCGAGCTGGCGACTCCCGAACTTCTGTTTCACGATCAATTTCTGTTGGTCGCAACCAAATCGGCCGGCGTGCTCTCCCAACCGGCCGAGGACCGCTCGCAGGGCGACCCATCGTTCGATCACCAGGTGTTGCTCGCGCTCGCTCTCAGCACCGGGCGAAGGCCGTTCCTCCGAATGCTCCACCGTCTCGACCGCATGACCAGCGGCGCAGTGCTCTTCGCCCGTAACCCGAGCGCCCTTCAACCCCTCACCCAAGCATGGGCCGAGGGGCGGGTCGAGCGGGCCTACCTCGCGGTCGTTGAGGGCCACCCGACCGCGGACAGCTTCGAGATCGATCGGCCCATCGCCCGCGATCGCGGCCATCGGTGGCGTTTCCGCTGCCACGAGAGCGGCAGGACCGCGCAGACCCGGGTGCAGGTTGTGGCGCGGCTCGAGGGTGGATTGTCAATCCTCCGGTGCCGACTGATCACCGGGCGAACGCACCAGGTTCGCGTCCACCTCTCTGCGGTCGACCACCCGGTCCTCGGGGACCGGCTCTATGGCTCGAAGCGGGCCGACGAGACGAATCGTCCCATGCTCCACGCCGTCTCCCTCACCCTCCCCCACCCATCGACAGCCGAGGAACTCCACATCGAGTGCCCAACGCCAGAGGACCTCGCGAAGTTCATCCCTTAGGGCGCAGGGTTCAAGGTTCAGGGGTGGCCTGCACCTCTTGTACCCTGTACCCTTCACTCTGTATCCGGGTAGCCATTCCGAATTCCGAATTCCGAATTCCGAATTTTCCCGTCTATACTGCATCGGTGACCTGGGCCTTTGCCTTCCTGCTCATTTTTCTCGGTGGGTTCACACTCTCGCTGGTGACCGGATTTGCCCGTCGGCTGCTCCATCCGACTGACCTGTGTGACCACGTCGTCGTGCCTTCGCATGAACATCTGCACAGCCTCCGGTTTCCGGCTGCTGACCTGCTGGCCTCATTCCTCATGGTTTTTGGACTCATCAGTCTGACTGTGTATGGACTCACCAAGGCCGCACCGTCCCATGCGATCGGGGCCGGCGCCTTCGCCGGCGTCATCGGTATTTTCGTGCTCCGATCGTGGCTCTGCCGGGTGCGCGACCCGTGCGAGAATCTGGCGGCCAGCTCCCAGGAGATCAAGGTTGTGCGCGAGATCCCCGCCAACGGCTATGGCCAGGTAGAGGTCACCCTGGCCGGAAACCAGCTCAAGCTAGCGGCACGTACCGAAGCCGGCAAGGCCATTCCAGTCGGCGCCGTGGTCGACATCCTCCAAAGTACCGAATCGGTCGTTGTTGTGCGCCCTTCGAAATCGCAGCCGGCGCCATGACTGGCACCGCAGACGACAGCGGCCAACCTTTCATCCTCGCCAGCTCATCGCCACGCCGGCGGCAACTCCTCGAGCTCATCGGCCTCGCTTTCACGGTGGTACCTTCCGCGGCGGACGAGCAGCCGCGAAATGGTGAGGATCCGCGCGAGTTCGCATGCCGCGCCGCCCGTGACAAGGCGATCGAGGTCGCAAACCGGCGACCGGGCGCAGCGGTTCTCGGCGCCGACACGGTCGTGGAAATCGATCATTCGATTCTCGGCAAGCCCGGCTCGCCGGCTGCGGCCGAAGAGATGCTCCGCACTCTTTCAGGCCGCGAGCATCTGGTCCACACCGCGGTCGCACTGGTCAACAAGGAAAACTGCCGCGACATCGTCGACACCGCGCGGGTACGATGTGTCGATCTGAGCGAGCGGGTGATCTCCTGGTATGTGGAAACCGGTGAACCGCTCGACAAGGCCGGGGCGTACGCCGTCCAGGGACTCGGAGGCCTCTTGATAGAAAGTGTGGAGGGCTCACCATACACGGTCGTCGGCCTCCCCATCCACCGCCTACCGGAAATCTTCGCCGCCCATAACCTCGATTTCTGGAGCCGGCTCAACGTCTGAACGTCAGGTGCCGGAGAAGCGGATTGATAGAGTTCTTAGTTTTGAGTTTTTAGTTGTCCCAGTCTCCCGACTGACCCGGGAGGGATGTTGAAAACTCAAAACTCAAAACTAAGAACTCAAACCTGGAGTTTCACCGCACATAATCGGATCACCGAGCTCTGAAAAGGAGAATCGGCTGAAGATGTGATGACCGTTGAAATCGAGCACTCTGAAATCCTCGACGCGATCGAGGTCGGCGGCGATGACTTCAAAGGGAACCCCGTAGATCGACTGCACCCGTCTGAGCGGCACCTCATAGGCAATGAACTTGACGATGCCCTTGTGCAGGAGCTTTTCGAGCAACCGCTCGTCGCCAAGCTCCGGGTAGGTGGTGAGCATCAGGATTGGCCCCGTCCCCGAGAACAGGATGTATGCGCGCATGCCACCCTCCCCGATCATAGAATCCCCATCGCCCCGATCCGCTCTCCTACCGCGGCCTCGCAGTGAAAACGGCGAGAGGCGCGGGTCAGTTCTCGTACTGAATCTCGCGCCCGAGCTCGGAGAACGAGAGGCAGTCAAAGATGTGCGATCCGTCGAAATCCAGAACCCTGAGATCCTTGCCCTGCTCGAGATCTGCCGCGATCACCTCGAACGGAACGCCGTAGAACTCGTGCACCTGCTCCACCGGAACCTCGTAGGCAATGAACTTCTTGACACCCTTGTGACCGAGTGACTCGAGCAGCGCCTCCTCGGTGATGCACGATCGGGAGGTCATCACGAGGAGCGGTCCATTTTCGGCAAGGACCAGATACGCTCTCATGGCGCCTCCCTTCTTTCAGAATTTCTGGACTCTCTCCCCTCAATATGGGTCTTGACCATGCCTCTCGTCAAGTGACCACCGGCACAGGGCGCAGGGTTCAGGGGTTCAGGGTTCAGGGCTCAGGGCTCAGGCCGTCCCTGAACCCTATACCCTGTACCTTGAACCCTATTCCGCGAACGCCGACGCCATCCCCTGCACCACCGCTCGCGCGAATCGTTCTCGCCACTCCGCCCGCAGGAGCTCGGCGCGATCCTCCGGGTTGGCCATGTTGCAGACCTCGAGAAGCACCGCATTTTGGGCCGCCGTGTACCGCAGCACAGCGGGCACCCAGCTCCGCCTGCCCCGCAGGACCCGGTCGCGGACCGGCTCGTAGGGATGAACGGCGACGTCGTTGTCGGCCAGGCTCGTCAGGATATTCACCGCCAAGTGCCTCGATGAGGCCTCGACTCGGGCTTTGAACTCCGGACCGAGGCGTATCGTGGGGTGGTTGCGGTACTCGGCGAACTTCTGGATATCGCGGCGTCTGACGGTGTACGGCTCGGTCGGCCTGAGATAGCGGGACGGCACATACGCCATGGCGCCCCGCACGCTCGGGTGCAATGAGTCCGCGTGCAGCGAAAGAAACACCGTTTTCGAGCGTGGGACATCGTCGCCAAGCCGGTTGAGGATGATGTCGTTCGTAAGGTACCACCGCAGGTGGACCCCCAGAACCGAGTCCTCGAGACGATAGGTCGGTCTGGTCAGCAGGAAGGCGTCACGGCGTTGCTGCAGGCGGTCGGCGGGCTGTGGTGTGTAGCCGATCCGGGCATACTCGATCGTCGTCCACACGGTCGCCCGGGTGTGCTTTTCGAGGTTCGCACGGATCCGACTCATGATGTCGTAGGCGTAGGTTGCCTCCCACAGCCCTGCAACCGTCGCGCCGCTGTCCTTGCCCCCGTGGCCGGCATCGAGGATGATTTGAACCCCGGAAAGATCTGCCGCGTGGACCACCTCCAGGAAGTGGCCGAGCTCGCGCTGCTCCTCGACCCAGGCCAGACGGCGGGGGCTGTCGGCGGGGAGATACTCCGGAAGCAGGAGATCGAGTGGGATCTTGACCGGATAGCCGATTGGAATGTCGGTGACGTCGTCAATCCCCGAGCGCACCGCGATCTCCTGCGCCGTCTCGTTGACCTGTTTGGCGAGCAGCTGACCGGTGAAACGCACGACGACTGCCGAGTACAGTGCCTCGCCCTTTTGCAGGCGGTACACTCCGTACTCCCCGAGCTCGTCGACCCCATACTGGAGCGGAGACGCAGTACTGGTGGCAGTTTGAGACGGGCTGGCTGTGGGGCGTGGCATCGGTGTCGCGGTCGCCTCCGGAGTCGGTGTCGCCACCGGGGGGACGACTCTGAAAACTGGAAGCAGCAGAGCGTCCGGTACTAGGATCGGTTGACCACGCCGGGGTTCCGCCGCACCGGCGTGCGGGTTGGCGCTCTGGAGAGCCGACGCGCGATCTCCTCGCCCCGCGAAGAGCTCGGCCAACCACTCCCAGCTCTCCTCACCACCGTGAAATGGATCCAGGACCGCATGGCGCCATCCGCGCACCGTCCGCACATCCACCGGGAACAACCGCTGCACCGCCTTCAGCCGGAGGTCGCCGCGCAGAACCTCTACCGGTATCCGAACCTGGCGATCCCGCATCGGTGCTCTCAGACGCGCGTTCGCCTGCTTCAGCTGAAAAGCGCCGGCGGAGCTTCCGGTGTACCGCTGCGCGATCGTGATCCAGCCGTCACCGCCGCGCGGGTAGATCAGCAACACCGGGCGAGCGCCCCGCTCCCAGCGGATGGTGGAGTGCGGCTCGAACGCAAAGTCCACGCTCTGCGGACCATCCGCACTCCAAACGGCGCCGACTCCGAGCCCCAGGAGCGCGATGAGAAGCAGCCCCAAACCCACGGCCCCCCCGGGCGCACGACTCACCGCGTGTCTACCATGGGCTGTGAATGGCAGCGATTCGTTGTCTCCACTTCGACAATTACCGGGCAACCCGTATACTCGCGGGGTACCCTGAGGTGGTTCGATGGTAACACGCCGATCACAGCCCGAGCACGTCGACAGCCGAGACGCCACAACGCTTTCGGATTCCCTCGCGGAGCGCACGCGGGAGGTTGAGGAGCTCCGGCAACGCGTCGAGAATCTCGAAGACACCGGCGGGCGATTCCTGTCCGCCGCGGCGCATGCGATCCGCAACCACCTGACCGTGATTCAGAGCTATCTGGAGATCATTCACTCGGACCTCACCGCCGGGTTGTCGGACGAGCACATGACCTTTCTTGGCGTCGTCTACGACAACACGGTGAGATTGCGGGAGCTGACTGATGATCTGATCGAGGTCGGCGCGCTCGAAACCGGCGTTGCGGCCGTCGAGCTGGCGCCAACCCCCGTGTCCGACATCGTCGAAGACGTTTGCGGTGAGATGCGAACGGTCGTCGAGCGCGGAGGCCTAACCATGAGTTGCGAACCTCCGGAGGGGCCGGTGTGGGCACGGATCGACCCGGAGCGCATGAAGAGTCTCCTCCACCGTCTCCTCGACAACGCCGTCAGGTTCACCCCGAAGGGCGGATCCATTCGGGTGAGGACGATCGACGAAGCTGACCAGGTCGTCGTCGAGGTCCGCGACACCGGCGTCGGGATCCCGCCGGAACGGATCGACGAGGTCTTCGAGGATTTCAGCCAGCTCCACCAACAGCCCGGCGAACAAAGGCGTGGTTTCGGCCTCGGTCTGGCGATCGCGCGCCGGATTGCGCGCGCCTTCGGCGGCGAGCTTGAGGTCGAGAGCGCCGTTGGCGAAGGCAGCACTTTCACGATACGAATTCCCGCGATATCGGAATCCGAGATTCACGACGAGATGAACAGCGTCAATTCCATCGATGGACCCAGGCTCGGATGAGCTGCGGGAGCTGACCGAGATCGAGATGCCCATCGGAAGGTGACCAAGGAGGATTGTCATGACCGCAAAAGTCATCATCGCCGGCGCAGTGCGAACGCCGGTCGGATCGATCGGCGGCGGGCTCAGCTCGCTTCAGGCGCAGAATCTGGCGGTCATCGTGATCCGCGCGCTCCTCGAAGCATCGGGCCTCGACCCGGCTCTGGTCGAGTACACCTGTCTGGGCTGGGTGATGCAGGATCCGCGCTCGCCCAACATCGCCAAAACTGCGGCCGAGTTGGCGGGAATCCCGTGCACCTCCCCCGGAACAACCTTTCACGAAAATTGCGCCTCCGGCGCCGCTGCGATCCACAGTCTTTCGCGCCGCATCATGCTCGGCGAGGTTTCGCTCGGCGTGGCGGGAGGCATTGAATCCTTGTCGAACGTACCTCGCTACCTCTTCTCCGGCCGGACAAAGGGCCAACTCTATGGCGACATGACCCTCTTCGACGGGTTGTTCGGAGCGCTGACCGATTTTAACGTCGGCGAGGACGGCGAGCTCATGGGTCTGCTCACAGAGCGGTTGGTCGAGCGCTATGGATTGACCCGTGAGGAGCAGGACGAGATCGCTTATCGCAGCCACCACCATGCACTGGAGGCCTGGAAGGAGGGCTTCTTCGACGGCTACGTGGTGCCCGTGAGAATCCCGCAGCGTCGTGGCGAGCCTGTGATCGTCGACCGCGACGAGGGGCCTCGTCCCATCACCATGGAGGAGCTCGAGGCGGCACGCCCCTACTTCAAGCCCGACGGCGGCACGATCACGGCGCTCAACGCGTCGAGCGTCAACGACGCTGCGGCCGCGGTTCTGCTAGCCAGCGAGGAGCGCGCCGCCGATCTCGGTCTCCAGCCGCTCGCCGAGATCACCGCCTTCGACAATATCGGGGTGGCGCGCGAGTATATGGGCGAGGGAGCGTTCAAGGTGATTCCTCCGCTGCTCGAACGGGCGGATCTGGCCCTCGCGGATGTCGATCTCTTCGAAATCAACGAAGCATTCGCGGCGGTTCTCGCGTCGGCGTTTCACGACATTCCGGAGCTGCCGCAGAGCGCGACCAACCTCTGGGGCAGCGGGATCTCCATCGGCCACCCGGTGGGCTGCACCGGTGCGCGCCAGATCGTGGACATGACCCATCAACTCCACCGCAGAGACCGGCGCGTGGGCCTCACGAGCCGCTGTGTCGGCGGCGGGATCGGCAGCGGCGAAATTCTTATTGCGATCTAACCCAACCTTGTCGGCCGAGAATTTCGGTGCTAGAGTCAACGCCCGCGCGGGCGGGCATAACTCAGCTGGTAGAGTGTCAGCTTCCCAAGCTGAATGTCGCGGGTTCGAGTCCCGTTGCCCGCTCCACGCAGACACCCTGCTTCGACGAAGGATGACCACATGGGCCTGTTCGGACATGACGAGCCAGCATCTGTGAACACGAACCCGCAACCGCCCCGCGAGGCCGGCGCCGGCCCAGCTGCGGGGTCCGAGAAGAGATCCGTCATCGCCCGTCCGACACGAATCGAGGGTCGGGTGCTCGGGTCAGGCGAAGTGCTCGTCGAGGGAAAGATCAAGGGTTCGATCGATGTCGATGGCAAGGTCAGGGTGGCCGAGCAGGGCCGTGTCGAAGCAGACGTCCACGCACGCCTGGTTACGGTGGCAGGGACCGTCACCGGCAACATCACCGCTGGCGATCGCATCATTCTCGAGCCGACCGCGCAGGTCGACGGGGATATCACAGCGCCCCGCATCCTGATTGAGGATGGCGCCACCTTCAAGGGTCAAGTCAACATGAAGGTACCCGAGAGGTCGGGAAGCGTCCAGACATCGAGCGCTCGCAAGAATCCCGCCGTTCGTTAGCCCGTACAGCTCTCCGCGTCGGACGCCGCGTGAACCCGGCGGTAGCGTTCGCGATAAATTTCCGCGAGTGTCAGAAACGCGGTCATCGCCAACGGACCGAGGAGCAGCCCGACCGCGCCAAAGGCTATCGCCCCACCGATCAGCGACAGGAACACCAGCAGCGTGTGCATCTGGGCGCGCCGCCCCACCAACAGTGGTTTGAGCCAGTACTCGACGACCGTCGCGACAATCGCCAACGGGACAAAGAGCATGACGGCGCGCGTGGTCTCCCCGGCAAAGAGCAGGATGATGGTGAACGGGATGTAAATCAGCGAGATGCCGACGACGGGAATGAAGGCCAGAATGGCCATCACCACCCCCCACAGAACCGCACCGTGGAGACCCAGCGCCGAAAAGGCCATGCCACCCGCAACCCCCTGGAGGACGGCCGCCGCGCCATTGCCGACCACCAGCGACGAAGCCATTTCCATGAACCTGCCGGCGACCATCCGCTGCTCGTCGACCGGCAGCGGAAACGTGTCCTCGAACCATTTGCCGAACTCACGTCCATCCACCAGCAGGTAATAAACGATCACAACCCAGAAGATGAATCCAAAGACGAAACGGACCAGGTGGCCTGCGAGGGACACGCCCTGTTTGTAGAAGAAACCGCCGATCCGTAATCCAAGCGTGGTGAGAAGATCGGATACGCGATCAACTGTCAGCGTCGTTCCCAGCGGTTCCAGCACCCGGTTGATCTGATCGATCCGATTCTGGCGCTGTTCCAACATGTCGCGAAGCCCGCCCTCTGTGAGCTCGGTCGTGGTGAGCTCGTAGACGCCGAGAGCCTCCTGGGAAACCTCCTGGGCAATCACGAAGAGCGGAACCAGCAGAACCACCAGGAGAAGAATGCAGATGAGGCCCGCCGCCGTTCGACGGTGGCCGCCGAGAGCTCGAACCAAGCGCCGGTAGGAAGGCCGGATCAGCCCCGCCGCCACTACCGCCAGCAAGATCACCGAGGAAAACGGCGCGAGCACCATCAGCACCACGATCAGACACAGACCGAGCGCGAGGAGCAGGCCGATCCACGCCGTTTTCCGAGTAGAGATTGCCTCCGGCGAGGTCGATGTCCTGTCCTCGACTGGGTTCGGTTCGGTTGGTTCCGTCATCATCACACGCGGCGGTCGACCAGATAGTGGGCGAGCTCCTCGACGAACGCGTCGACGTCGGCGGCGGCCGTTGCCTCATCGACCTCGAACTCCGCCACCAGTCGCCGCACCAGACCCTCGTGGTCGTCAACCCCATCCCTCAGCGCCTCCACCAGGGACATCCCGGTGTCGTTGACCGAATAGACCCGCAGAGAATCCACATCGAGAATCACGCCCGAGTGGTCCGCCAGGCGGGTCTGGCTGATACCCTCCGATGACAGGAGACGCGAAAGATCGATCGTTCGCCTCATGGCGCCCCCTCACCGAGCCTCTGTGGAACCGTCGTCATACGCGAATGGTACCTCAGTCAGCCTGGAGTAGTCGTTCTCGGCCAGGATCCCGTCGGGCCCGACGGGGCATCCCGCCACCGTCACCCATGCATGACCGTCGACCGCCGCCTCTTCAACCCCGGGTCTGAATCCGATGACGAGCGCAACATCCCGGTGATCGGCAAGCATCGAACCCAATACCAGCGACCGAATCAGACACGTGTCGAGACCGCCGAACCAACGCGCCCAGCGCGCCGTCGCGCGGGCGGTTGCAAGCGCCAGCCGATCTGCGGAATAGCGGCGGTTTCCTCCCCCGTTCCGGCTCATTCTCTCCACGACCCGGGGGATCGGCTCCAAAAAAACCTCCTGCGCACGCCGGACACGACCCAACGCCCTGAAGAACAGCAACAGGTCGATCGGGTGAACCCTCACCCTCACCACCTCACTGCCTCGGCCCGCAACATGCCGTCATCCGCGTTATCATCCCTACTGATTCTGCTACGCTCCGCTCATGTCGGCAACAACCGATCTTGCCACGACCTTCCGCAACCAGTTGCCGTACCTCCCGCGCGCCCTGCGATTGGTGTGGGACGCCACCCCCCGATGGACCGCCGTCTGGGTGTTTCTCCTCATCGCCCAGGGTCTGCTCCCGGTCGCGCTGGTCTATCTGACACGGATTGTCGTCGATCGACTGACGCTGGTTGCAGGGGCCGGCGTCTCGTGGGAGGCGCTGCGGGCGGTCCTCGTGCCTGGAGGGCTGATGGCGAGCCTCATCCTCCTCACGGAGGCACTCCGGGCCGGCGCCCGCCTCGTGCGCACAGCACAGACCGACCTCGTGCGGGACCACGTCAGCGGGTTGATCCACGAGCGCACCATCGCAGCCGACCTCGCCCAGTTCGAGTTGCCCGAGTACCACGATCGGCTGTATCGTGCCCGCACCGACTCACATGAACGGCCGGTCGCCCTGGTCCAAAACCTCGGCGCCCTCATGCAGAATGCTCTCACGCTGGCGGCCATGGCGCTGGTGCTGGTTCAATTCGGATGGTGGGTTCCATTGGTCCTCGTGGCGAGCACGGCCCCGGCCCTGGCCGTGGTCGCACGCCACGCAGTCCGCCGCCATCGCTGGTCCGTGCGCAGCACTCCCGACTCACGTCGCACCTGGTACTACGACTGGCTCCTCTGCACTCGAGAAACCGCGCCCGAGATCCGCATCTTCGACCTCGGACCCCGCTTTTCCGACGCGTTTCAACGAATCCGAAACCGGCTGCGAGCCCAACGGCTCGACCTCAGCCGCGCCGAAGCCCTTTCGGAAATGGCAGCCGCCGGATTTGCGCTCACGACGACCGGCGCCCTGCTGGTCTGGATGGTCACCCGGACCGTTGGCGGGGCTGTCACTCTCGGCGATCTGGCGATGTTCCTCCAGGCGTTCGTCCAGGGACAGAAGTTGACGCGGTCGCTGCTCGAGACGGTCGGCCAAACCTGGGCCAACATGCTCTTTCTGGAAAACCTTTTCGGGTTTCTGGCGGTGGAACCCGAGATCTCAGACCCCCAGCAGCCGCTGGCGCCACCGGCGGATCGGCCACCGTCGATTCGCGTGCGGGGCCTTTCCTTCGCCTATCCCGATGCGAGGGCGCCGGTCTTTTCCAATCTCGACCTCGAGGTCCCGGCCGGCTCCGTGGCGGCTCTACTTGGCGCCAACGGTGTCGGCAAGAGCACGCTTTTCAAGCTGCTGTGTCGCCTTTACGATCCGCAGAGCGGCCTCGTGGAAATCGGAGGCACGGATCTCCGCGACCTCCCGGTCGCCGAGGTCCGGCGACTGGTCACGGTCCTCTTTCAGGAACCGGTGCACTTCAGCGAAACCGTATCCAGGAACATCACCCTCGGCGAGGTGGGTCGCGAGACAAGCTGCACGGATCTCGACACGGCCGTCGCGATGGCCGGCGCCGGTAGCATCGTCGACGGTCTTCCGGACGGCCTCGACACCCTGCTCGGCACCTGGTTTGCCGGCGGCGCGGAGCTCTCCGTCGGCGAATGGCAGCGTATCGCGCTCGCGCGGGCGCTTCTCCGCTCTGCTCCGGTGCTCCTTCTCGACGAGCCGACATCGTCAATGGACTCATGGGCCGAGAGTGCGTGGGTGAGGACCCTCGGGCGACTGACCGAAAACAAACGCACCGTCATCCTCATTACCCACCGCCTGACCACCGCCATGCACGCCGATCGGATTCACATCCTGGATGACGGCCGGATCGTCGAGTCCGGCAATCACCGCGAGCTCCTCGAGACCGACGGGCCCTACCGGGCGGCATGGACGAAGCAGTTTGGCGACAAACCGGAGGTTCGTTAGCCCACCCGGCGGCGAGAGATTTCGGATTTCGGATTTCGGATTCTCCGGCGCGCTGGGCTTCCGCGATGCTCGTTTTGCGTTGCCCGCGGTTTAGCCCGCACTTCTCACCGGGTTTCGTAGCGAGGGCGGCGAAGGGTAGTCAGATGTTGAGTTTTTCGCGAATCGGGCGACGCAGGCGTAGTAACACTA
>Ga0209013_10003735_pt1 | contig 13446 bp, 12 predicted proteins | sample Cruoilmetagenom2_FD_187291 | JGI IMG/M metagenome (GOLD analysis project Ga0209013, IMG submission 187291) | Oil polluted marine microbial communities from Coal Oil Point, Santa Barbara, California, USA - Sample 2 (SPAdes) (version 2) | ecosystem: Environmental > Aquatic > Marine > Oil seeps ... | reverse complement strand
AATGAGAAAAAGAAGTATTGTGACAAAGTTGTTTGCCATAACAGCATTGTTACTATTAATTTTTTTTAGTATGCAATTTATTTTTCAATACTTTTGTTTAGAAAAATTTTATGCCTATAATAAGAACAAGAGAATCAGGCAAAAGGTAGTGACATTAAAGGAACAACTAGAAAATAATTTATTAGAGGATGAAGAAATAGATAAGTTATTGATGATGTTATCAGAAGAAAACAATGCTTCTTCAGCAATCGTCAATATATATGGTATACCTAAATATGGTCTTAATGAAGGAAGTAGTACTTCAAATATAAAAATAAAAAATATTAAAGGTGATGAATATTTAGTATACATCGATAAATTTTTAAAGTATCCAGATTTTCAAAAAGCACTACAGAACATGAAAAAGGTTAGCATAACAGGACAGGTAATACCAGGAAAAGAAAAAGAAGTTTACCCTTCGACTATAACAATAGATAATAAAGTTTTTGATTTGCAATCACCAGATATGGAATCGATAGTAATTTCAGGGGCAGAATATATAGGGGTAAATACTGATAGTAAAGGCAGTAAACAATCTAGTAATCATGAAAAAACATATGTATTAATACCAGCTGTTGTTCAGATAGATGCAATTATACAAGATATTCAACTGATGGAACAAGAAGATTATGTTATGGGATATAAGAAAAATCAGTTAATAAAAGAAGTTAACTTATTTTTACAAAAGAATAAAGATATGAATGAGCTATTTTCAAATAGGGAGTTAATTCACTATGAAAAAGTTGATCCGATAACAGGAATTAAGAACATAGTATTTATTCAACCTATATTATTAAATAATGAGGAACCTATGTTTATGTTTACATTGACTTCTTTACAATCTATTAATGAAGCAATAGATATAATGCAACTATACTTTTTCATAATATTTTTCATAGTACTAATAGCAGCAGTTATTGCATCTTATTTTTATTCTAAATTAATAACCAAACCACTTCTACAAATAAATAAAGTTACAAAACAAATGGCTGGGTTAGATTTTTCAAATCAGTGTAATATGAAGAATGAAGATGAAATTGGAGAATTATCAAAAAATATAAATATTTTATCTGTAAAATTAAAAAAATCAATGGGAAAATTAGAGACAGCAAATCAAAGACTACTAGAAGATATAGAAGTAAAAGACAAAGTAGAGCAATTTAGAAAAGAGTTTATTGCTAATGTTTCTCATGAACTTAAAACTCCGCTGACTGTGGCCAAAGGAATTTGTGAAGGGATGAGGGATGGAATTTATGATCCCAATAACGTTGAGTATATAAATCAAGTATTAAATGAAATCAATGGTATGAATCGATTAGTATATAATTTGTTACAATCATCTAAAATTAATGTAGAAGTACAACAGTTAAAAAATGAAGTTTTTCAATTATCAGATGTAATATTAAGAGTTCATAATAGGTTAAAAAACTTGGCAGAAGATAAAAACATACAGGTTATGATGGAACTTACAGATGAATTTGTTATGGCTGATGAGGAAAAGATAGAAATTGTAATAGCTAATCTATACAGTAATAGTATCAGATATTCCAGTATAGGACAAAAAATTAGAATTAAGATGGAAACTAAACAAGGAAAGTGTAAGTGTATAATAGAGAATAGTGAGGCTAAGATTCCAAAGGAAGAATTATCTAAAATATGGGAGCCGTTTTATAGAATTGAAAAATCAAGAAATAAAGAGTTAGGTGGTACTGGACTCGGTTTATATATTGTGAAACAAATTTTAGAAAAGCATAAAAGTAAATATGGAATAGAAAATACTGAGTGGGGAGTTAAGGCTTATTTTTCTTTACCAGTAGTAGATACAGAGTAGATTTTTGAGGACTAAAATATAGTCCTTAATTTTTTTCATAATTTCACATATTCTTATGATAATTCTATGATAATTATTTTGTAAAATATAAATATCAATTAGGAAAGTTACTTAGGCACAAGCAAATAATAAACAAGGCAGGTTTAACAGAGATATTTTGTTTATTTTCAAGGCAGTAAAACGCAGCAATAGTGGGGCTCTTGCAAGTTTTGCTAACGTAGAAAATAAATAAAAGAGCCAGTTAAATTGACTGATTTATTATTTTGGTGTGCCTTATAATCAAAAAGATGGAGGTAATAGAAATGAAAAAATCTTTTAAAGTGATAGTTCTTGGAGCAGTCATAGCAACTAGTTTAACAACAATAGTTATGGCCCACTCAGCTACGCAAACATCTACAACAAATAGTTTTAAAAAAACAAAAACTGAATTCAAACAACTTACTAAGGAAGAAAGAATAAAAAATTTAGAAGAAAGTATTAATAACATAGAAAAAAAATATAAAGAAGGATTAATTTCACAAGAAACATATGATGGGAAAAAAGAGAATTTTAATCAAATGCTTGAAAAAGTAAAGAATGATGATAATCAATCAATTGAAATAGATAATTTAAAGAAACAAAAAGCTGAAGTTAAACAGATTACTACTGAAGAACAAAGAAAAAAGATAGAAGAAAGTATACAGAACATAGAAAAAAAATATAAAGAAGGATTAATATCAAAAGAAACATACGAAAAAAAGAAAGAAAATTTTAACAAAATACTTGAAACTATTGAAGCTGAAGGTGAACTAAATGAGGTTACAGTAGATGGTATCAACAGCTATAAAGTTGGTATGAATCAACTTACGATTAATGTAAATGGTGAGGATAGAAGGTTTATGTTTTATGTTCCAGAGAATTTACTAGATGAGGGTGTTTCCTTAGTATTCAGATTTCATGGTTCAATACCTGTTCCCCAAAATTCATATATTGCAAGTAATTATATTGGCTCAATCCCTAAAAATTATATATTAAATAAGATTGCAGATGATGAGAATATTATAGTAGTATATCCTGATGGCGTTGCCGGGGCCGGGTCCACAATGATTACTTGGGTTGATACTGAAAAAAACTTAGCTTTTTTTGATGAAATGGTAAAATATTTTGAAGAAACATTTGAGAACATAGATTCTAACAGGATATATACATGTGGCCACTCTAGCGGCGCAATATTTTCATATGCTTTAGCGGGATTTAGAGAAGATAAAATTGCAGCAGCAGTTCCAGTTTCAGGACAATACACCTTAACTAAGCATCCAGAAAAGAATAATTTTACAGGCAATGATATGTCTGTTCCTATTAGAGCATATAATGGCACAAAGGATGAACGTGTTAATTACAAATCAGCCTATAATAATATGTGTACTTGGTCAGAAAAAGAAAATAAAGGTAGTTCATCTAATATAGAAGATAGTTTTGTAAATATAGGGGACTACAATATCAATGTTAAAAAATGGAATGGTGGATTATCAGATCTAGAAATGTATTCAATACAAGATGTTGGGCATGGGATTTCATGGGATGATATTGGGCAGTCAATGTGGGAGTTTATGAAAAATCATCCAAAAAATAAATAAGGATTATGTTAAAAATATAAGTATGGTATTATTGATATAATAACCATACTTATATTTTATTATGGAAATATAATTTGAACTTGAAAGGAAAGAGGAGAAAATGTATAATATTTTTCTTGTGGAAGATGAAAAAAATTTAAATGATATATTGGTTTTTTATTTAGAAAATGAAGGTTATAATGTTAAAAGTTTTATATGTGGATTCGATGCAGAAAAATGTATACAAGAAGAACCACATTTGTGGATATTGGATATTATGCTTCCAGATATGGATGGATATGAACTTATTAAAAGGATAAAAAAACAAAACGATGATACGCCTGTAATCTTTATATCTGCTCGAGATGAAGAGTTAGACAGGGTAATAGGTCTGCAAATGGGAAGTGATGACTACATAGCAAAGCCTTTTCTTCCTATGGAGTTAGTTATAAGAACAAGAAAGCTTTTAACAAGAATTTATGAAAATAAGAAAAATTCTAAGGATGTAAATCTAATAATAAATAACACATATACGATTGATTTTAATAAGCGGATGATTTTTGAAGAGAATAAAACGATTGATATGACTTCAAAGGAATTTGATTTTTTATCTATCATTATTAATAATAAAAATAATGCTTTGTCGAGAGAAGATATCATAACTAAAATTTATAGTGAAGATTATTTTGGAAGTGATAGAACGATTGATGACTTAGTCAGAAGAATAAGAAAAAAACTACCTAAGTTGAGGATAGAAACTATATACGGATACGGTTATAGGTGGTGTGAAAGTGAAAATTAAATCATTAAATTTTCGTTTAATAATATCTTTTGGTGTAATTATTTGTATTTTTTCATCAATCATATTCTTGCTTTTAATAAAAGCTTTTAATAGTTATTATTACGAAGATATTTATAGAACTTTAGAAGAAAATGAAACGGTTATTATAACGACTGATATTAATGATTTTATTAAAAATAAAGATCAAGACATAAGGAAAATAGAAGAAAAAGTATGGCTTAAAACTGAAGAAAATGTTGTTGTGAGAAAATTTAAAGATAATCTTAGTTTTATAACTGAAGAAATATTATTAAAGGTTGAAGAGAATATAAAGAGGCAGAATGAAGATAGTAAAAGATATGTGATGAATGTAGATAATAGAGAATTGTTTTATGTGATAACAAAGTATAAAGGTTCATTTGGATATAGTAAAAGTCCAGATAGTTCTTGTTATTATAAAGTAACTTTTAAGTGGAAGGTAGAAGATACTACGCTTGAAAAAAATTTGTTTATACAAATAGGTATTTCGTTTTTGTTAGGTATAGCAATGATGTTTTTAGTTGCATTTTATTTATCTAGATATTTGACCAAACCTTTGATTGAGTTGGAGAGTTGTGTTGAAAATATATCAAATAGAGAATTAAATGTCCCTATAAAAATAAGTAGAGAGGATGAAATAGGATTTTTGGCAAATTCTATTGATAAAATGAGGAAAGAACTCTTAAAGTATGATGAAGACCAAAAATTCAAATTACATGCTATATCCCATGAATTAAAAACACCTATTATGATAATCAAAAGTTATTTAGAAGCTGTAAAAAAAGGATTGTATCCAAAGGGAACTTTAGATGATTCTTTGGGGGTAATAGATGAAGAGTGTAATAGACTAGAAAAATTGGTTTATAATCTATTGTATATACAAAGGTTAGACTATATGGATAGTGAACTAAAGAACAGAAAAAAAGTTAATTTAAAAGAAATAATACAAGAAGTTATAAAAAGTTATTCACTTAAGTTAAATCAGTTAGACATACAATTAAATCTAAATGATGTAGCTATATATTCAGATGATAATCAATTAAAGGTTGTAGTAGAAAATATTTTAGATAATCAAATTAGATATGCAAAAAACTTAATAAAGATAGCATTGTATGAAGATAGTGAAAAGATTTATTTAAAAATTTATAACGATGGTGAATGTATTGAAAAAATAGAAGATATATTTAAATTGTTCAAAAAAGGGAAAAAAGGACAAAGTGGGATAGGGCTATATATAGTAAGTAGAATTTTGAAAATATATGATGGGAAAATTCATGCTGAAAATGTAGAAAATGGTGTATGGTTTCAAATAGAAATTCAAAAATATAGTTTACAAGGAAACAAAAATGATGTATTATAGTTTAAAAGGAAACAAAAAAGGAGTGAAACTATGATAGATATAACAATAAAGTTAGATAATAATCATAAGGTTTGGAAATGGTTAGAATCTCAAGAAAATAAGCTAGTAAATGCAGGTCATGTGGGCACTCATATAGATGTGTATAAAAAAAGTAATATACCATTAGAATACTTCAAAACTATGGGAGTTTTAATTGATTGCACAAATTATGGCTTGGATGAAGAGATAGGGATAAAAGCATTAAAAAACATAGAGATAGAAGACAATAGCTTTGTAATATTTAAAACTAATATCCAAATTAAATATCCATATGGAAGTGATATATATGTAAAGCAACACCCTGAGCTTAGTTGGGAACTTATAACTTATTTACTTGAGAAAAAGGTGTGCTTTATAGGGATTGATTGTGCAGGAATTCGTAGAGGTAAGGAACACATTAAAGCGGATGTAAAGTCAGAAGAAAATAGTACTTATGTTATAGAAAACTTAGATTTAAGTAATTTAAATATTAAAACAGGTAATAAATTTAATGTTTATACGATGTGGATAGAAAATCCATTTGCAACTGGATTAGCTACTAGAGTTTTAGTTGACGTCATATAAATGGGGGTTAGCGATATGAACAATGAATTAATGTTAAAAAAATTAATGGAAACCTACCAACTATTTGCAGAATATAACGAGCAAGCTTTTTTAGAGAATTATAGTAATTTGAACATAAATGAGGTACATGCTATTGATTATATAGGGAGAACAGAACGTGCTAATGTAACTAAAATTACACAACACCTAAAAGTAACCAAAGGTGCTGTTACTAAAATAACAAAAAAGTTGATGTCTAATGAATATATAAGTTTATATCAAACTGAAGAAAACAAGAAGGAAAAGTACTTCAGTCTTACAAAAAAAGGTGAAGCTATTTTTATAAAGCATGAGACTCTACACATGGAAGCAATGATAAGAGATAAAAAGATATTTGAATATTTAAATGAAAGTGAAAAAGAAGTTATACTTAGATTTTTAGACATCTTAGAAAAAGACTTTCACGAAAAGCTTAAGTAGTATATAAAAGTGATAAATGTAATAATAATAATCCATGAACGGCAGAGATGTCATTCGTGGATTATTTATTTACGATGCCGTAGCAATCGAAAGTTCAATTTTTTTAACTTTCATATAAAAGTAAACTGTAATGATAATGCAAAGATACTCTGATAAAGGAATTGTTATCCATACACCATTTAAACCAATAATATGTGGCAAAGTTAAAATAAGAATTGATTTAAATATAATAGATCTGCTGAATGCAATAATAGCTGAATACTTACCGTTATTTAGAGAAGTAAAAAATCCAGATCCAAGAATATTGAATCCATTAATAAAAAATGTAAAGCTAAAAATAGTAAAGGCATTTGCAGTCATCTGGGTAAGTTCTAGATTATCTGTAGTAAACAAAGAAATAAGTTGAAATTTGAAAATATTACATACAGCAAAGGCTACAATACTAATACTACTAATAATTACACAAGATATTTTTACAAGCTTATTAATATTATTATGGTTATTTGATCCAAAGTTATAACTGAGTAACGGCTGAATACCCATAGAAATACCAATGAAAATAGATGATAATAAAAAGTTAATATATAAAATAATAGATATACTAGATACACCAATTTCACCAACTGAATTTAAAAGCACTGTATTAAATAAAAAAGTTGTAATGCCAGCAGATAGACTAGACACCATTTCAGACGAACCATTAATTGTAGAAGATTTTAGAAAATTAAAATCTATTTTAGTAAAAACAAAACGTATATTAGATTGATTGGTAGAGAAATAAATAATACCAAACAAACCATTAATGAAAGCAGCAAGAACTGTACCAAGGGCAGCTCCTTTAATCCCCATATCTAATTTAAAAATGAATAGATAATCTAAAATAATATTTACTATGCCACCAACAACAGTTGCAAATAAAGAAAGTTTAAATTTCCCCTCTAACCTTAAAAATACTTCTGTAAAAAGTTTAAGAACCAAGCCAACAGCACCTATAAATAATATAAATAGATAATCGGTTGCAAAAACAAGTAAATCTCCTTTTGCTCCCAATAATGCAGCGATAGGTTTAGTAAAAAACAAACCAATTATAAAATAAAATAATGATATAAAAGCAAGTGCATATATCATGTTACTAAAGTTTTTATTAGCTTTTTCAATTTCTTTTGCACCTAAATTAATACCAATAATTGCTGATGAACCAACAACAATCATAAGTATACTTCCAAATATAAAGTTAAAAGCAGGAAGCGTCACATTAAGAGCTGCAAGAGCAGTACTTCCTAATTTTTTAGATACAAAAATACCATCGGTCATACTATATATGGAAATAAACAGCATAGAAAAAATTGTAGGTAGTACAAACTTTAGATAATTTTTGTAATCAATATTTTCAAAATCTTTACTCATAAACTGTCTCCTTTCGTGATGTAATTGACAAGTAGTATTATAAACCTTATAGTGACTATAAGGTCAATAGAATTAGTAAGATGTCTAAATATTATTTAGGAGTGACATTATGAAGAAAAAATATAAAATAGGCGAAATTGCAAAAATTAAAAATATTGATACACAAACCCTAAGATATTATGATAAGTTGGGGATATTATCGCCTGAAATAATTGATGAACAAAATGGTTATAGGTATTATGCAGTAGAACAGTTTATAGAAGTTGATCGAATAAAATTTTATAAAATGTTAGGATTATCTTTGGAGGAAATAAGAGAAATCAAAGAAATTGGTAATGTGGAGGAAGCGTTAAAAACATTTAAATTTCAAAAAGAACAATTAGAAAAGAAAATAATGAAAATGCAAGCTGTATCAAAAAATATTGAATCTATTATAGAAACAATAGAAGAAACAAGGATGCATTATGAGATGACTCAGAATATAATAGAGATTAAAAATTGTCATTCCATTTATGGTGTTATTGGCGATTGTAAAACAGTTAATGATTGGTATGAATTTGAAACTAAATTACTTGAATTAACAGAGCGTTATCCTAACTATTCGGAAGTTGGACATAACCATGGTGTGTCAGTAATTCATAATGAGAAATATTTATATTCTACTAAAAGTGAACATATGGAAAAAGTAATAATACCCATAGATCAGCAATTTAGTAACGACTTAAATGTGGAGGAGTACTTCCTGGGCGAGTGTATAGTAGCTTATCATAAAGGTCCGTATTGCAATATAGAAGATACTTTTTCGAGAATAAAACAATATATTAATGAGAAACAAATACAGATAAGAGGGGATATTATAAAAACAGAAATTGTTGACGAATTTATAGTGAATAATAAAAACGAATATTTGAAAGAAATAAAAATACCTATAATTAATGATGGCGCTATCTCTTAATGATTTGAAAGGATCTGGTTATGAAAAAAATATGGTGTGAGTATAAAGAAAACGTGACAATTTTACATAAAAATTTAAAAAGATTCATTAAATATCAAGTAGCGACAAAATTATTGTTGGCAATCATTTTGTTGCCTATATTCAAAGTGATTTTCAATAGTCTAATGAAAAGCAAAGGATTAACATATCTAGCAAATGGTTTAGTTAAGAAGTTTTTAGTATCTCCTCAAGGGGTAATCTTAGTGATAGTAGGATTTATTTTTGGATTGTCAATTATTTTAATTGAAATTGGTGGATTAATTGTAATATCCCATCAAGCAGTGTTACAAAAAGAAGAAAGTAGTTTCTTTCAAGTCGTAAAATATAGTATTGGAAAGATGAAAAGTTTATTAGGTGTGGATGGAATTTTTATTATTTTATATTTGCTAATAATGACACCCATAATAAGCGGCGATCACAAAACTAGTATTTTGCAAGATCTAAAGATCCCTGGATTTATTATGGATGTTATTGAGGTAAATACAGCTTATACATTATATTTAATGGGGGTAACAATATTATTTGTAATACTAGCAATCCGTTGGATGTTTTGTATTCATGTTATTATGCTTAGTGATAAAAAGGAGAAACATGCTTTACATAAAAGTTCCCAAATTGTTAAGAAAAATCTTAAGTTTATTATAAAACAGTCTATTGGGATGAATTTAATTTATTTACTAGTAGCAGGTGGGATTATGATAGCTTATGCAATACTGGCACTAATTATTTTAGTACTTCTAAATGAACAGTTACTTGAGGTAGCTGCATTAATACTTGTTAGTATAGGTATTTTATTGTTTGGTGTATTTTCTTTTTTATTTGGCCCATTTGAAGTCATTCGAGTCACTAAGTTATATCATAAGCTTCAAAAGAATTCGTTAGAAGATTTGACAATAGCGTATAATAGTAAAAATAATTTTATTAATAAATTAATAGGCAATAAAGTATTCATAGGTAGTATTTTTATTATAGGTGTTATTACAATGTCACTATATACCCATATCGTGATTAGTGAAGCAGAAAATATTAAGTATAAAGTGGATATTACGGCTCATCGAGGGAGTTCAAAGGATGCCCCTGAAAATACTTTGTCGGCAATAGATGCAGCAATAAAAAATGGGGCGACTTTTGCTGAAATCGATGTACAGCAAACCAAAGATGGTAAACTTGTTATTCTCCATGACAAAAGTTTTATGAGAACAACTGGCGTTGAGCGTAATGTTTGGGAATTAACATTAGAGGAAATAAGACAGTTGGATACGGGTATTTTATTTGATGAAAAATTTACAGGTGAAAAAATTCCTACCCTTGAAGAAGTTATTAAATATTCTAAAGGTAGAATTAAATTAAATATTGAAATAAAAACAAATGGACATGAAACCAACTTAGTTAGTGAAGTCGTTAGAGTCATTAAAGATATGGATTTAATGAGTTCATGTGTCGTTTCTTCTCTTGATTATCCGGTGTTAGAAGAAGTTGAACGCCTTGAACCAAGGATAAAAACAGGATATATTTTGTTTGTAGCACTAGGCGATTTAGAAAAATTAACTGTTGATTTTTATAGTGTGGAAGAAACTAATGTAACCGAAAAATTTATTGAAAAAGCTCATGCAATTAATCGTGAAGTTCATGTTTGGACAATAAATACAGAAGAAAGTATGGTTAATGTACTAGAATTAGGCGTGGATAACATTATTACTGATAATGTTAAAATGTTAAGTGAGTTGATTAAAGGTAAAAGAAAAGGATATATTGGTTATTAAAAGAAGGTATTGATTTTAAAATCAATACCTTCTTTACGTAGTGTAACTATTGTGCTAACTTCACACTAAAGAAAAAAACAACACCGTCTTCATTATTCATAACACCATAATCGCTACCATGTCCATCAAGTATAGCCTTAACAATAGCAAGACCAAGACCTGTTCCTCCACTTTCTCTATGATGTGACTTATCTATTTTATAGAATCTTAGCCATATACTTTCTAACTCTTCTTTTGTTAATTGATTTCCCATATTATAAATGGATATATAGTTATAGACTTCTTTAATCTCTCCCGTTACCTTAATATCTGTATTATCTGTACAATATTTCACAGCATTGGATATAAGATTAATGATTACTTGATCAAGACGTGTGAAACGTATGTGAAAAACGATTGAAAAATATAAAAAACTAAAAATAGTTGTAGAAGATATAAAAATTGTTTATGATAAATTAACTAAAAGGTATTATAATGTGTTTATAAGTATAAGAATTAAAAATTAATAAAATATATTTTTATGAGAAGGGTAAAGGAGAATAAAAATTATGGGTAGAGAATATAATTTAGCTATTGTTGGTTTAGGGGGTATGGGAAATTGGCATCGTGAAACAATTGAAAACATTGATAATTTAAAAGTTTGTGGAAGTTTTGATATTAAAGAAGAAAGACAGGAGTTTGCAAAACAAAAGGGAATTACACCTTATAATTCTATTGAAGAATTACTTGCAGATCCTAAAGTTGATATAGTTTTATGTTCAACACCAAACGATGTACATAATGAGATAGTAATTCGTGCTATGAGAGCAGGGAAGAATGTAGTTTCAGAAAAACCTGTTACTTTATCATCAGCCGATTTGCAAGAAATGATAGATGTATCTATAGAAACTCAGAAATTATTCACAGTACATCAAAATAGACGTTGGGATGAAGATTTTCTAATAGTTAAAAAAATATATGATGAAGATATGCTTGGTAATATTTTTAAAATTGAGTCTAGGGTTCACGGTTCCAGAGGAATTCCTGGAGATTGGAGACAGGAGATAGAACATGGTGGAGGAATGCTATTAGATTGGGGAGTTCACATTATAGATCAAGCTTTAATGATGATACCTGAAAAGATAAAAAAAGTTTATGCAAATTTCACTCATATAACTACTGAATTAGTAGATGACGGATTTACAGTTGAGCTAACTTTTGAAAGTGGTTTAGTTTATGTTGTTGAAGTGGGAACTAGCAATTTTATAAATTTACCTCGTTGGTATGTACTAGGACAAAACGGAACTGCTGTGGTAAAAGATTGGGATTTATCTGGAGAAATGGTGAGAATTACAGATTGGAGTAAAAATGATGCAATTCCAATTAGAACATCAGCAGGTTTAACTAAGACAATGGCCCCTCGTACTGAAGAAACAATTAAAACAGAAGAACTTCCAATTGTACGAAGTGATATTCGTGGATTTTATAGAAATGTAATGGCAACTATTGAAGGAAAAGAAGAAATTATTGTGAAATTACCTGAAGTTATGAGAGTGATGAGATTAATGGAAGCAATTGTTGAATCAGCCAAAAAACATCAAGTTATAGATTTTGAATAAAGTACGTTAAAAAAATAAAAAACACAAAACTAGGGATTATTTACCTGATTTTGTGTTTTTTATTTTTTAGTTGATTCTGCGATTATTTGAATTTTTATAGTCTTAACTGGATGGATTAAATATTAAATTTCTCCATTAGTTCTTCCAGTTTATTTTCAATATTTATAGCAAGATTGCCAATCTCCAATATGGTATCTTTAATTGTTTTTTCAATAAATTTAAAAGCTTTCTCAGAGTCAATCATAGCTTCTGTAGATTCTAAAAGTTTGTTATAGTCCTTATTATTTGATTATGCATTAGTTTTTGATATTAATAATTTTAATCTGCCATATATATTATAGAAGATATTTTCTTATATATTGAAAAGAGGTGATTATAATTAAACGTGTGAAAAAAAGTGTTATATCAATAATAGTATTTTTTTTAAGAAGAGCATTGCTAGCAACATATAAACTTGATAAGCATGTAAAGCAAGAAGTAGCTTGTTGGAATGAAGGTTCTGTTGTAGTTATAGAAGCATTTAAAAATGGCCCAAGAATTAACTTGGCGAAGGAAAGTAATAAATTAGTACATAAAAAATACGTAGAAGAAGATAAAATCAATGTTTATATTATGTTTAAATCAATAAATTCTTCATTTGAGGTTTTCACAGGTACTATAGGATTAGATAGAGCATATTGCGAAAATAGAATGATAATAAAAGGTGATTTGTTTATGACGATGAGTATAGTTAGAATTTTTAAGATATGTGAATACTATTTGTTTCCCAAATTTATATGGATGAAGATTATTTCAGAGAAACCTAAAACATCTTCAAATAGTTTATTGATATATATAGGGACTATATTCGGCATTAAATAAAGGGGGTAAAAATGCTATGAAAACTAGATATTTTGAATTTCATAATAAATCTAAGTTAATATCAGGTAAAAATGCTTTAGATCATATATCGTTTGAACTTGACAATATGATGTGCA
>Ga0209013_10003734_pt1 | contig 13446 bp, 12 predicted proteins | sample Cruoilmetagenom2_FD_187291 | JGI IMG/M metagenome (GOLD analysis project Ga0209013, IMG submission 187291) | Oil polluted marine microbial communities from Coal Oil Point, Santa Barbara, California, USA - Sample 2 (SPAdes) (version 2) | ecosystem: Environmental > Aquatic > Marine > Oil seeps ... | reverse complement strand
CCAATCGTGCCCACGTTGACATGAGGTTTTGTTCGTTCAAATTTTTCTTTGGCCATGCCGGTCTCCGAAATTTTCTTCAAGTTTTCAAAAGCATTGATGCTAAGATCAATCGCCGTACTATGGTGCCCACAACTGGACTCGAACCAGTGACCTCTCCCTTACCAAGGGAGTGCTCTACCGCCTGAGCTATGCGGGCCTGTCTGTTCCACCCATAAACCCATACAAAATGGAGCGGGTGATGGGAATCGAACCCACATCATCAGCTTGGAAGGCTGAGGTTCTGCCCTTGAACTACACCCGCCATAACAACAACGGAGCGACACCGGTCTTGCGACTGTTGTCCTCCGTTCCTTCAATCTGACTCACCTCACTCGCCTGAATGCACGAAGTGGTGGAGGGGGTAGGATTCGAACCTACGTAGGCTTAGCCAGCAGATTTACAGTCTGCCCTCGTTGACCGCTTGAGTACCCCTCCGATACCTTGAACCATGATTCAAATGGCCGATCCTGTACTGCCACCAAGGGCAAAACTGCCGGCAAACTGCCATTTTCTGGCATTCGCAGGCAAGCCGTGTATTTTCACCTACAAAACATTGCCTGTCAAGAATGAAAATCGAGTTTTTTGCGTGAACGCCGGACTTCAGACGTTAAAGCGAAAGTGCATCACATCCCCCTCATTTACGATATAGTTTTTCCCCTCTAGACGTAGTTTTCCGACTTCTTTTGCCCCCTGTTCCCCTCCTAACGAGACAAAGTCGTCGAATGCGGTAACTTCCGCGCGGATAAACCCTTTCTCAAAATCCGTATGAATACGGCCGGCAGCTTGCGGTGCAGTTGAATTAGACTTCACTGTCCAGGCTCGCACCTCCTTCTCCCCTGCTGTAAAAAAAGTCAACAGGTTCAGCAATTCATAGCCAGCATGGATTACCTGCTCCAGACCTGATTCCTTGAGACCCAATTCACTCAGAAATTCCTGCCGGTCACTCTCGTCCAACAGGGCGATTTCTGCTTCGATCCCGGCACAGACCGGCACCATTCGGGCATTTTCAGCTTCCGCTTTGTCACGCACGACATCAAGGTAAGGATTGTTCCTGAAGCCATCTTCGGCAACATTTGCCACGTACATCACGGGCTTGGTTGTTATCAGGTGCAGGTCGCGAATCAGGCGTCTTTCATCATCGTTCAAATCCACATTTCTAGCTCGGTGCCCCTGGTCAAGACAGGCTTGTAGTTTTTCCAGTATTTTCATCCGCATCGCGGCATCCTTGTCATTGGCCTTGATGCGCTTTTCCGTTCGCAAGATCGCCCGCTCCACGGACTCGAGATCTGCCAGTGCGAGTTCCGTATTTATGATTTCGATATCGCTGAGTTGGTCCAGTTTACCTGCCACGTGGATAACATCGTCGTTATCAAAACAGCGTACGACGTGCGCGATAGCATCCGTCTCACGAATATGCGCCAGGAACTGGTTACCCAAGCCTTCACCCCTGGAAGCACCTTCCACCAGGCCCGCAATATCAACAAACTCCATTGTTGTCGGGAGCACTTTTTGAGGATTAATGATGTCCGCCAACTGGCCCAGCCTCGGGTCGGGAACTTCAACAACGCCCACGTTGGGATCTATCGTGCAGAACGGATAATTTTCTGCCGCGATTCCGGCGCGTGTGAGTGAATTGAATAAGGTCGATTTACCAACATTGGGTAATCCGACAATGCCGCACTTGAAACCCATTTATGTATTTCCTTTGTCCGGCCCTGTCACAGTATGTAAAGCTTTCATTGCTTTTGAAACTTCGCCACTCAGCACTTCGCGCATCTCGTCCGCAGCGTCTGAGATCACACGGCGGGTCAATAACTCCTGTTCTGCAGAAGGTCTGCTGAGCACGAAGCCGGTAACGGCGTCTTTGTGGCCCGGATGTCCAATTCCAATACGCAGGCGCAAAAACTCATGATCCCGGTTGTGGCGGAAGATATCCCGCAAACCATTGTGACCACCGTGGCCGCCACCCTGCTTCAAACGGACCACGCCTGGCGGCAGGTCGAGTTCGTCATATGCGATCAGCAGACGATCGCTCGGAGTTTTGAAATAATCAACTACCGCACGCACAGCCTGTCCGCTGTGATTCATGAAGGTCATTGGCTTCACCAGGATGCAGTCGTGACCGTACAAGCTGATTTTGGCCAGCTCGGCGTGAAACTTCGATTGGGTCCGGAAAACAGCTCCCGAGCGTTTTGCCAACAGATCCAAAAACCAAAACCCGGCGTTATGCCGGGTTTCAGCGTATTTTGCGCCCGGATTACCGAGCCCCACGATTACATAATGATCGGACAAGACTTCTCCACCAGCCGGGAATGAGTGCTATTCGCCGCCTTCTTCCTTGTCACCGACTTCTTCATCGCTGGTTTCCGCAGCTTCCTCACCTTCTTCCTCAACCAGTACTGCGCCTTCACCGAGTTCGCCTTCTGCCAGTGCAGCTTCAGCCTCTGCAGCAGCTGCAACACCCGTGCCCTGATCTTCCTTGATGTGAATCGCGTTGGCCAATTGCACATCATTTTCTTCGCCCTTCGCCAGCGCCGGAATCTCGACGCCTTCAGGCAGTTGGATTTCTGACAACATGACTGCATCGCCAGCATCCATTTCCGAAAGATCAATGGAAACGAATTCCGGCAGGTCTTTGGGCAGGGCCGAAATTTCAACTTCAGTAACCAGGTGCTGGATTACAACACCCGAAGTCCTGCCAGCTGGCGATTCTTCTTCACCCACGAAGTGGACCGGTACCAGCATCTTGAGAAATTCTTTGGCTGAAACCCGTAAAAAATCGATATGCATTATGATCGGCTTGTAGGGATGTCGATGCATATCACGCACCACTGCTTGCTGTGTAGTCTTTTCATCAATCGTGATCTCAAGAATACTGGCGTAGAACGCTTCATTCTCTGTAGCATGCAGCAAGTCATTCAGCTCCAGGGTCAGAGATACAGGATCCTTGCGACCACCATAAATGACGGCGGGAACTTTACCTTCACGACGCAGGCGGCGGCTCGCACCTTTCCCCACATCTTTACGGAGCTCCACGTTAATGGTTGTTGTTTCAGACATGTTTTCCTCGTTAATCAAATCCCGTATCAGACGGGGAACAGCCGTGATGCCTGACTCGCGACCAGGTCAGACGTAAAATAAAGCCGGGCATTGTACCCCAGATTTACCCGTTATGTAAGCCTGGGAAACGAAAATGCAGGAGCCCGCTTGCGAGCGATTTTCTTGCTTTACTGTTGTTAAAAGACATTAGTTGTTATAAATTTTCGCCCGCAAGCGGGCTCTTACAATCTAATCCAAATACATGGAACTGACCGATTCACCATGCGCCATGCGCCGGATAGTTTCAGCCAACATCTGCGCAACGCTGAGCTGGCGAATCTTGGGGTTTCGCTGTGCTGCCTCACTGAGCGGAATCGTATCTGTGACCACCAGTTCATCCATTTCTGACTGGCTGATATTATCGACAGCCGGTCCTGACAACACCGGGTGTACACAGTATGCGACAACACGGCTGGCGCCATTTTCTTTCAAGGCACCGGAGGCCGCACAGAGCGTACCGGCCGTATCAACCATGTCGTCAACCAGAACACAGCATTTCCCTTTCACATCGCCAATGATGTTCATCACGGTGGAAACATTTGCCCTCGGCCGCCTTTTATCAATGATCGCCAGGTCCGCGTCCAGGCGTTTGGCGATCGCCCTCGCCCTGAGCACACCGCCAACATCCGGTGACACCACGACGATGTCATGCATGGACTGACGTTGCCAGATATCCGCCAGGGTCAGGGGAGATGCATATACGTTGTCCACCGGGATATCGAAAAAACCCTGAATCTGGTCAGCATGAAGATCGATGGTCACTACTCTGTCCGTACCAACGTTTGAAATCATGAATGCGGCCACTTTTGCCGTGATCGGCACGCGGGCTGATCGCGGCCGTCTGTCCTGGCGGGCATATCCAAAATAGGGGATGACTGCTGTAACTCGTGACGCCGACGCCCGTTTGAAGGCATCGATCATCACCAGCAGTTCCATGAAATTATCTGCGGTAGGCGCACAGGTGGGCTGGATGACATAAATATCACGGCCGCGGACATTTTCCATCACCTCGACCATGACCTCGCCGTCACTGAAACGGCCAACCACGGCCTTGCCCATTGGAACATTGAGCTCGTGTGCAATATTGCTCGCGAGTTTCAAATTCGCGTTTCCGGCGAAAACCATCAATGAAGGAGTGGCCACCTGCTTTCCCCGTGTGTTAGATCCCTCAGGACCTGAATGATCAGTGGCTGGGACGGCAGGACTCGAACCTGCGAATGCGGGGATCAAAACCCCGTGCCTTAACCACCTTGGCCACGTCCCAGTAAACTGAAATCAAAAATCTATTTTTTTAAATCACCTACACCGCCGGAATCAAGCAACTCGTGCAAAGGAGATCTGTCAACCCCGCGGACGGCGCGCACATTATATCGGCATTTTATTGCTTGTGCCGTTCTCTTTGCAGTCTTTTCATCAGACATTCTGACAAAAAGGGTACTCCCGGTACCGGTCATGCGCACCACCCCCCACTGTTCCAAATCATTCAGCATCTGTTTGAGGTGAGGAAATTGCTTATTCACCACGACCTCGCAGTCGTTTCTTCCGGCACCTTTCAGGGCCTCTGCCAGACTGATTATTGATGATTTTCGTGGCAGGTCCGGGTGCATGAAAACATCCCCGGTCGAAATGGAAAACCCGGGGAATACCAACAGATAATACCGATCACCCAGGCCCACGGGTTGGAGTTCATCACCCAGACCCGAAGCAAGGGCGCTGTGGCCCCTGACGAAAACAGGCACGTCCGCACCCAGCCTGATGCCGATTGACGCCAGTTCATCGATATCGAGACCGCATCCCCACAGCCGGTTGAGCGCCACCAGTACCGTTGCTGCATCCGAACTGCCGCCCCCCAGGCCAGACCCTGCAGGTATGCGCTTTTTCACTTCGATTCGGGCTCCCAGCCGGCATGAGGTTTCGGCCTGCAACAAATGGGCAGCTCTGACCACAAGGTCATCAGCCTCCCGCACCGCGTACGACGCACGCGGCCTTCTGATCGCTGGCTCATCAAGTGGCTCAATACTGACTTCATCACCCCAGTCGAGCAGTTGGAACAGAGTCTGCAATTCGTGGTAACCATCAGGTCGCCGCCCGGTAACATGAAGAAACAGGTTCAGCTTGGCCGGCGCCGGCCAGGCTCTCCTGGATTTGTTACTCATCCCGGCCCAAGCCCGCATAGTGCATGAGTTACGTTGGACTTTTTTTGATTATTGAAAAATTTCAATGACGTACAAAAGTAATTCAAACTTTTATAAAAATACAATTGTACCACTGCCGGTTTGTCGCCTGATTTCACGGCAACTCATGCATTATGTGGGCTACCTTGCTTCCAGATCCCAGTCCTGTATTGCAAACTTGACTGTGTAGGACTGCCGGTGCGCCGTTAGCTTCATAGGCATCGACACACCTCCGGCATCCCGGTACCGTCCGAATCCGATGACCCAGCCAAGCTGGCCAAGCTTCTCGAGGTTGCCGTGCTCGTCGAGTTGACGCAGATCCCAGTCGCCTGGGGCAGTAAGTCCTCTGATCCACCATGACAGAGCGTTTACGGGAATGCTCCAGCCAAGTTGTTGCTCAATCAATTCGCCCACGCTGTCCGCACGGTAAACTTCTCCGTCCGCCCATTCCAGCACGGCACCATTCTCGTCCGCATTCAACTGCCAGGCGCCCCGGCCAAGTACCCCGTGAAAACTCATGCTGCTGGTCTGACCGTGTTTCCGCCAGCTAAGGTGCCCACTGCCACCGTCTTCGCCATCATTGACGGCCAGGCGGCCCTTGAGCATCCACCCGTTGGCTTCGGCCAGTGCACGGGACTTCTTTTCATAACGCAAATTCCGTTCCGCCTGGCCGACCTCCCCGGTCGGAACGGTACTGCAAGCCGTGACCAACAGGGCAAAAGTCAGGCTGAATAATGCTAGCCCGCATATTGCATGAGTTCCGCTGGGCTTTACTTGATTGTTTAAGAGTTTTAATGGCATGTAAGGGTAATTCAGGTTTGGTAAGAAATACAAAATGTCCCGCTGCCGGTTTGTCGCCTGATTTCACGGCACATCCCGGCTGATCCCGCTTGAACCATAGCCAGGACTATGCTTCTGCGCACGATCAACCAGGCTGCACTCGCGAAATCAACCGACAATTCCGGCAACTCATGCAATATGCGGGCTAGAAAAAGTGAGCGGAAAATCAAAGATCAACTTCCATGCGCTGAAGCGTTTCCAGGATCACCGGGTTTTCACTGTCCACTTCCTTTCCCTCGCGCCAGATGGAACGGGCGGCTTCCTGCTTGCCGTTTACCCAGAGCACTTCCCCAAGGTGTGCTGCAATTTCCGGATTTCTGTCCAGCGCCCAGGCTCGGCGCAGAAACTTTTCGGCTACATCCAGGCGCCCCAGACGATAGGATATCCAGCCCATACTGTCGACAATGGAAGCATCGTCCGGGCGCAGGATAAAAGCTTGCCTGATCAACGCTTCCGCTTCTTCATAACGTTCTGTCTGGTCAGCCAGGGTATAGCCCAGCGCATTCAGGGCCGCCGCGTTCTCGGGCTGCCGTGAAATAATGACCCGAAGGTCTTTCTCAGCAACGTCTACCCAACCCAGTTCTGCAGCGAGTAAAGCGTGTGAATACCGGATCGAAATTGACCCCGGCAACTGCTCCAGGGCTTTATCCAGAGCCTCCAGTGCGGTTTTACTGTCCCCCGTTTCACGCAGAATCCTGGCCTCTGCCAGCCAGCTTTCTTCCACGGCGACCTGGCTGGCCTGCAACCTCAAACCTGCAAGTTCCAACCTGGCACCTTCCACATCTCCTTCGCCGGCCATCAACTCTGCGCGCCGTATCCCCGCAACAAGCGCCTTGTCGCCTGATTCAACTTCGGCATATAACTCAATCGCCCGGGAAATCAAATCCAGGGCCTCAGCAGCCTGTGCCTGGTAAAATGCGGTTTCATCCGGGTCATCGAACCCTGTGTTTTCAAATTGCCGGAACAATTTTTCCGCCCTGTCCCTGTCCGGGACATTGATCTCAAACAGGATCCGGGCAAACATCACATCAGGTGTTTGCTGCATTTTCTGCAAAACTTTCCTTGCTTCATCTACCCTGTGAGTCTGGGACAGCAGATCAGCGTAAGCCAGGGCAAGGTCATGATCCTCTGGGGTCTGCTCCCAGGCCCTTTCAACATATTGAAGACCGGTGCCAATCTTGTTCAGATTGATTGCCAACCGGCCAGCCCACGTAAGAAATTCTATGCGTTCAGGTCCCAGTTCAACAGCCTGTTCGGCCAATTCAAATGCCCCATTCAGATCACCGGAGCGGGCAGCGAGGTGGCTTTGCGCGAACATGGCCTCTGCTTGATTCACTGCGCCCTGACTGGCCAGTATATTTTCCAACAGAACCGAAGCCCTTGCTGAATCAGCGGACTGGGCCAGCAGGGTAGAAACAAGAATCCAGGCCTCGGTGGTATTTCCCATGAGCATGATGATCTGCTGAAGCTGAAGTTCAGCACCCGCGTAGTCACCTGTAAGCAGCATCGCGGTTGCAGCAGCCTGGCGTGCTTCGACGTTTTCCGGATCCAGCAAAGCCCAACGGTCGGCAGCCATTGCCGCCTGCAGCCAGGCCTGAGCGGCAAATGCAATCCGTGTTGCCCTGCGGGCAATTTCGGAATCGCTGGACTCAAGAGCAGCTTCGAGGTATTCCCCGACCGCAGCCTCCATATCGCCTTCGCTTCCGAGGTATTCCGCAGCGAAAACGTGGTACATAACCTCCTCACTTGTTGGCTCGAGGAGTTCCTTCACTTCCTTCTCCGTGGCAATCGACTGCCCATCACCGGCTTTCTCTCCAACGGACACATCACTGGTATCAAGCGTCTGCGTAGTGCAAGCGCTAAGCATCAAAGCTGTCAGCAAGCAGGTGGTCAGCAAGCAGGTTCTGAAATAATATGTCTTGAATACGTTTATCATGGTGTAAAGGATACGCAATTGCCGCCCATGAACCAATCTCGAATTTCTAATAAAAACCCAGATTGACTTGATAATAACTGCTTGCGCCCGCAGAATCGTCGCGCAATCTGAGATTCAAAATTCATGCCACTTTTTACGATTGGAATCAGTCACCACACCGCCCCGATCGAGATCCGGGAAAAGGTTGCTATTACGCGGTCGGATTATTCCAACCGTGTTCGCGAACTGTGTGCCTTACCTGGAGTGGAAGAAGTCGTCATCCTGGGCACCTGTAACAGGACCGAGATTTATTGCCTGTCATCTTCCTCGGGCAAGAATGATCTTATCAACTGGTTTCACCAGGCCAATGGCATTCCGGCGGGGGTGCTGAACGAATATTTTTACTTCCATGAAGGCGAGGAAGCGGTACGCCACCTGGTTCGCGTGGCCAGTGGACTTGATTCGCTGGTGCTTGGCGAAAACCAGATCCTGGGACAACTCAAGGAAGCCTGGCAACAGGCACACGATACGAGCAGCATGGGTAAAGTGCTGGACCGGCTATTCCAACACACTTTTGCAGCAGCGAAAGCCATCAGGAATTCTTCCGGAATTAATGAACGGCCGGTATCGGTTGCCTATACCGCCGTCGTACTTGCCAGGCAGATTTTCGGTGATCTGAGTTCACAAACCGTGGTACTGGTTGGTGCTGGCGAAATGGTCCAGCTCTGTGGCCGTCACCTGCGGGAACAAGGCGTCGCCAGGCTGCTGATCGTAAACCGCAGTATGGCAAAAGCTGAAGAACTGGCTGTGGAACTGGATGCCACCGCCATGACACTTGATCAACTCGACAAAGCCCTGCCCGATGCAGATATCCTGATCAGCTCCACGGCGAGTCCGGAGCCCGTGATCACTAAACGGGACATCAAGGCCGCGCTGCGCAAGCGCCGGCACAGGCCCATGTTCCTGGTGGATATCGCTCTGCCCAGGGATATTGCGCCCGAGGTGTCCAGCCTGAAAGACGTCTACCTGTATACCATCGATGACCTGCAGCAGGTTGTTGATGAAAACTTGAACCACAGGAATGAAGCTGCGAAATCGGCGCTGGCTGATGTGGACGCTGCCGTTAATGATTTCATGCGGTGGCTGTATGGCATCCGTGCCGGCCGGTCTTTGAAACACATACGCCAAGTGTCCCACGCAAATGAAAAAGACCTGACAGACAAGGCTCTGAAAAAGCTGAACGCCGGACAAGACCCCTCAGAAGTACTACAGCAACTGGCCAGCACCCTGACCAATCGTTTCCTTCATATGCCAAGCAAGCGCCTGCGTGAGGCAGCCGAAAACCAGGACTATGAAATACTCAAAGCCGCCGACTGGATTTTCAAACCAGACGGTGCTGAAGAAGACTAGTGCTGAGCACGGCAATATCGCCTTGAAGGAGTACCAATGAAGGAATCGATTAGCGACAGTTTGCAACAGATTTCAGCCAGGCATGAGGAAATCGCACTGCTCCTGTCAGAACCGGAAGTGTTTTCAGACCAGAACCGATTCCGTGATCTGTCACGGGAATATGCCCAGCTCGAGCCGCTGGTGTTGTCCTGGCGTGATTGGCAGCAGACCCAGGCCAGCGTTGATGAGGCCAGTCAAATGCTGCGGGATGATGACCCTGAACTGCAGGCCTTAGCCGAAGAGGAAATGAAATCAGGCAATCAGAGGCTTGAAGATCTGGAACGCACGCTGCAATTGTTGCTTCTGCCAAAAGACCCGAATGACGATAACAACATATTCCTCGAAATCCGGGCAGGCACTGGTGGAGATGAGGCTGCCCTGTTTGCCGGCGACCTGTTCAGAATGTATCAAAAATATACCGAGGGACAGGGCTGGTCGATGGAAGTGCTCAGCGAAAATCCCGGTGAGCACGGCGGGTTCAAGGAAATTATAGTCCGCGTAGCCGGACAGGGCGCGTATTCGCGATTCAAGTTTGAATCAGGAACGCACCGGGTTCAAAGAGTGCCGGAAACAGAGTCCCAGGGCCGGATACATACTTCTGCCTGCACCGTCGCGATATTGCCGGAATTGGAAGACGTCGAGGAAATCGATATCAATCCGGCAGACTTGCGCATCGATACCTACCGGGCTTCCGGTGCGGGTGGCCAGCATGTTAACAAGACCGATTCTGCGATCCGGATCACTCACCTGAGCAGCGGAATCGTGGTTGAGTGCCAGGACGAGCGTTCACAACATAAAAATCGGGCCCGGGCCATGTCCCTGCTGAAATCGCGCCTGCTTGAGCAGGAACGCAGCCGCCAGCAATCTGAAGTCGCGGAGTCCAGGCGGTTGCAGGTAGGGAGCGGCGACCGTTCACAACGCATCCGGACCTACAATTTCCCCCAGGGCAGAATCACCGATCACCGCGTCAATCTGACGCTTTACAAGCTGGACGAAATACTCAGCGGCAATCTCAATATGATCATCGATCCCCTGTTACAGGAGCACCAGGCGGATCTGCTCGCCGAGATCGGCGCCTGAATAATATGAGGCTTATGCCCGAAGCGATATTCAAGGGTAAAAAAGCAGACAACACATCCAGTGTGTACTGATGCGGTGGTAACAGAGCCATCGACAAGGCCAGCACCGACGCCAGAAGCAGAACGGGTCCAGCGGCTTTATTCTGTTTCCAGAACAGAACTACCCACCACAGCGGATTAAAAACCAACAGATTCAGGTTTTGACCGGCTGCGACGTGATCAGTAAAAAACCATAAATAGATTATGATCATACCCGCCAGGCCTGAAAGCAGGAGCCAGCCCTGAACCAGCAGCACAGGATTCAACACCCTGAACAGGCGACAAGTCAACCAGGCGATGGCCAACAGCCCCATGCTCATCAATAAATACCGGGGCCACCAGGTTCCCGGTTCCGGAGACGGTGGTTTCAGTGATGACTGATACAACATCACATCCTCGGTTACCAGCGACTGTAATCCGTCCGCGCTCGTATACTCCATGGCCGCCAGGGATGCGGCCAGCTCAGACGGAATGAAAAACTCATCCCACCTGCTGATAGGCTGATCAATCCTTGCACCCAGGGCAATTTCCAGGCCCAGGTAAAGCCAGAAATCCCCGACAGTAAGCCTGCGGGTGTGGTCGCGCCAACTCTGCTCCCCCTTCACCGGCTTGAAGCTGCTTCCCAATGCCCCGCCCAGCGCCAGGTCCAGGGCATCCCGGACCCGGCTTGAACAATTATTGGTGTAATAATCGTACAGGTAGTCCCGGTTTTCCGGCTGGACTTCGTCAACCAGGTATTCCACCAGCCGCAATGATTGCTCCGGCGGGAGCTTCAATCGCTGTGCACGGATGGAGCGGTTTTCGTCTATATAGCTTGAAAATTCACGCTGCGCAGGCTGGGCTGCTGAAAAATACAACAGGCGGCCCTGCAGGAAGCGAAGGAAGAAATTATCCTGTTTGAAGTCGAAAAAACCGAAATTGAAGACATGATCGAGACCCAGGTCTGCATCACGTATCCAAATGGCGTTATGGCCAAATCGCTGCCAGTAAATTTCACCTGGCCCGTAAGTAACCAGCCAGACTTCGGTCGACGGCGCCGGTTGATCCAGGGCGAACGTAGAAGACGAAGGAGACATCACAGCCAGGTAGAGCAATCCGCAGCACACCGCGCGCATAATGCGCGACCGGGACAGGGTTTTAGTCCAGAACATTCATTTCCAATGTGATGATGCGGCGGTTATCCGCCTTGATCACCCGAAACTCGAACCTGTCCTCGAGTACAACCGTGTCACCATGCTCGGGCACGCGACCGAATTCTGCAAGCAACAAACCACCCACCGTACCATAGTCATTATCGCTGAGATCGCTGTCGAACATGTCATTTAAATCATCGATCGGCGTCAGGGCCTGGACCTGATACCGGTTCTCATCCAAAGGCAGAATCAACGCCTCTTCCTCTTCATCATATTCGTCATCAATCTCACCGACGATTTCTTCCAGAACATCTTCAATGGTGATCAATCCCGAGACTCCGCCGTACTCGTCGACCACGATAGCCATATGGTTCCTACTGGAACGAAAATCACGCAATAACAGGTTCAGGCGTTTGCTTTCAGGAATAACAACTGCCGTACGTATGGTCTCGGCAAGATCAAACTGTTCGCCGCCGGAAGCAAGGTGCGGCAGGAGATCTTTGGCCAGCAGGATTCCGACGACCTCGTCCTTGTTCTCACCGATGACCGGGAAGCGGGAATGTCCTGATTCAAGAATTTGAGGAAGAAATTCATCCAGATCGGCGTCATTGTGAACCACAATCATTTGCGACCGTGGAATCATGGCGTCACGAACCTGGGTTTCTGAAACTTCAATTGCGCCTTCCATCATGGCCAGTGCGTCGGCATCGATGATGCCGTGTTCGCAGGTTTCTCTCAGGAGTATTGTCAACTCGTCACGGTCCCGGGGATGGCTGGAAAATGCCTTGCCGATCTTCTCGACCCAGGTTGTTTTTCCGGAACCGCCGTTCGATTGGTCTTCGTTCATGTTTATAAAATTGGCAACGCCAATCGCGTCACCACGAATATAGGGCCGCTCGCGCCGCTATTCCAGCATTTTTTACATTAACACTTATATTTCTGTTGTTTGAACCGTTCCCTGTTGGCTGTAAATCCCGGCAATGTTGTTCAACCACGTTTTGTGCTACTTGCTGGCGCGCCCGCCCGAATCAAGGGGTCTTCTTCCAGTTCATAGCTGGGACTGCATTCAGCAAAGGTACGGGTCGGGAAAGCCCAGAGACTTCAGGATTCTGCTTTCGATGGATTCCATTGCAGACGCTTCTTCTTCAAGCTGGTGGTCATGACCCAGTAGGTGGAGAATGCCGTGAATAGTAAGGTGGGCCCAGTGGGCTTCGGCCGTTTTGTGCTGGTCCCGGGCCTCCTCAGCGACGACCGGCGCACAAATTATAATGTCGCCCAACAGCGCCAGCCCGACCTCCTCCGGCAAATCAGCGGGAAAGGAAAGCACGTTGGTGGCCTTGTTCTTGTGGCGATATCGGGTGTTGAGCTGCCGGCTCTCCCGCCGGTCAACAAGTCGAATCAGCAGCTCTGCGCCACCATGCTTGTGCAATGCGGCGCTTGCCCATCGTTCAAACTGTTGATCAGACGGCACCGGTGTAAAAGAAGTCGCGTTCTGGACTGCGAGGTAAAACTTCACCCTAGTACTCCTTCAAGGTGATAATTGCGGGTTCAGAGGCACCCAGATGTTCCAAGACAAGGCGCAGACCGCAAAGAATGGCCTGGTCCTTCTTAAGGGCTGTAACACAGTATTGGGACATCTGGGTGCCTCCCTTCGGGCGAGCTGGGAAGCGGTCGTTCGC
>Ga0209013_10003733_pt1 | contig 13446 bp, 12 predicted proteins | sample Cruoilmetagenom2_FD_187291 | JGI IMG/M metagenome (GOLD analysis project Ga0209013, IMG submission 187291) | Oil polluted marine microbial communities from Coal Oil Point, Santa Barbara, California, USA - Sample 2 (SPAdes) (version 2) | ecosystem: Environmental > Aquatic > Marine > Oil seeps ... | reverse complement strand
TTATAAAGCATTTCTTGTGCTTTTTCTATATATTTTTCTGGTGTTGCAACTTCAAAATCTTGATTTTCTCCTGAAGCAATTCTATATGTGAATTCTAAATGCTCAACCATGTGCTGCGGTGTTAGAATTCCCCATTTTGCTTTAGAATCATCCTTAAGATTATGTAAACATTCTTCAATTTTCTCTGTAGTTATTTCAACAAAAACTGTTTGCTTTTTCTGAACCATAGTTAATATGGTTGCTATTGCTACTAACTCATCTTCTGCATCAAAAACCTCAACATACCATTTTACAATTCCGCTTGGAAGAACCTTTCCTTGTTGATCTCTATCTATTTTTTGTTTACATGTTAAGCGTACATAAACCGTATCATTATGATATAATGGTCGTAAAAAACGACAATCTTCTAATCCATAATTTGCAGCAACTGGCCCTTTATTTGGGTAAACAAATAATCCTGCTGCAGCTGCAATAATGAAATAACCATGAGCAGTTCTTTTCTCGAAAATACTTCCTTCTAAAGATGTAATGTCTGTGTGTGCATAAAAATGATCCCAAGTTAAATTGGCAAAATTCACTATATCTCCATCGGTTATGGTTCTCTTGTGAGTTTTAAGCGACATTCCTGGTTGAATATCTTCCCAATGGTATTTAAAAGGATGTTGTTCTGCCTCTTTATATTTTGAATTAGGTTGATAAATACCTGTAATCTCCGTTAATGTAGTTGGCGTACCTTGAATTGCAGTACGCTGTAAATAATGTTTTACACCACGCATTCCTCCCATTTCTTCACCACCTCCAGCTCGTCCAGGACCTCCATGTGTCAAACTCGGCAATGGAGAACCATGTCCAGTGCTACCTTTCGCACTTTCTCTATTGAGCACCAAAATACGTCCATGATGACTCGCCGCATTTATGACATATTCTTTAGCAATGCTATCATCATTAGTAATAATTGAAGATACCAAAGATCCTTTACCCATTTGTGCTAAAGTGATTGCTTCACCCAAATTTTTATAAGGCATAATCGTACTTACAGGACCAAAAGCTTCACGTTCGTGAATTGCTGTATTTTCAAAAGGTTGGTCTGCACGTAATAAAATCGGACTTACAAAAGCTCCTTTATTTGCATCTGCACCAATGGTTTTAACCGCGTCTAAACTACCATAAACGATTTGAGCTTCCTTTGCAATATCTTGAACACTATTTCTAACAGCTTCAACTTGTTGTTTACTAATAAGAGATCCCATTCTTACCTCTTTTAACCTTGGGTCTCCAATAGTCACTTTATCGAGTGCTTTTTCTAGCGCCATTTGAACATCTTCAATTAAAGGTTCGGGAACTATAATTCTTCTAATTGCTGTACATTTCTGTCCACACTTAACTGTCATTTCTTTTCTGACTTCTTTTATGAACAAGTCAAATTCTGGTGTTCCAGGCACAGCATCTTCTCCTAAGATAGACGCATTTAAAGAATCTGCTTCCATTGTAAAAGGCACTGCTTCCTGAATAATTCTTGGATGTGCTTTTAATAAGCGTCCAGTTGAAGCAGAACCGGTAAATGTAACCACATCTTGAGATTCTATAGTATCCAGAATAGTTTTAACAGTTCCATTTATGATTTGAAGCGCTCCTTCTGGTAGTATTCCAGAATTTACAATTTCTCGTGCTACAGCTTCTGCCAAGTAAGATGATGAAGGTGCTGGTAACACCACAGCTGGAACTCCAGCCATCCAGTTGACAGCACATTTTTCAAGCATTCCCCAAACAGGAAAATTAAAGGCATTAATATGAACAGCAACCCCTTTTTTAGGTACCATAATATGATGTGCCATAAATCGCCCTCCATGAGATAAATCGATTGGTTCCCCTTCGACATGATAGGGTTGATTTGGAAACAATTTTCTTAAAGACGCATTTGCGAATAGGTTTCCGAAACCACCTTCTATATCAATCCAACTATCTACTTTAGTAGCACCAGTTCTATAACTAAGCTCATAAAAAGCATCTTTCTTTTTTATTAAATGAAAGGCTAATTTTTTAAGCATATTACCACGCTCTTGGAATGTCATTTTACGAAGTACTTCACCTCCTTTAGTTCTCCCATATTGAAGAATCTCAGGAATATCTAATCCTTCTGTGGCGATATTTGAAATGATATCTCCAGTAATAGCATCATGAATAGGAAAGCCTTCTTCTTTGCCTTCTAACCATTGACCTGTTACGTAATGCTGTATTTTTTTCATAATCTTTTATCTTTATTCTTTTTTCCATTGATGAAAAAAGAAACAAAAAAATCATTTATAATTCCTATAAAATCAGGAAACATAATTCTTTTTATTCATTTTTTGCTTGTCCAAAAAACGAATCAAAAAAGGACACTCAAGTCAAGGAATTTTTTCAGTATCTGAAAAACCGATTCCAAAACTCCGCGTCGAACTTTCGTTCTCCTGAATCTCGGAGCTTTTGCGAATCTATTCTACGCCTTGAGATTTTTCAATGCTTCACATTGATATTTTTTGCGTTAAGGATTAAGGCATTTGTTGAAGCTCTTTTTTATTTTTTCAAAAAAAGCGACTGCCGAAAGCCTGACCTTGAACTTGTTTCAAGGTAACGCCATTATTATTTTAAACACGCTCAATTATCGCCGCATACCCTTGTCCGACGCCAATACACATCGTAATTAATGCGTAACGTTTTTGCTGCTCATGCAACTCTAGAGCCGCCGAATATGCTATTCGAGTTCCTGTAACACCAAGCGGATGACCAATAGCAATTGCTCCACCATTTGGATTTAATCTAGGGTCGTTATCTGAAATTCCCCAAGCCCTTGTACACGCTAAAGCCTGTGCTGCAAAAGCTTCGTTGAGCTCAATAACATCCATATCGTCCATAGCTAATCCCGCTTTAGCCAATGCTTTGTTAGAAGCTTCGACAGGACCAATTCCCATAATTCTAGGCTCAACTCCAACAACAGCAGAGCTCACAATTCGTGCTAATGGTTTTAAATTATATTGTTGCACTGCATCTTCTGAAGCAATAATAGTCGCTGCTGCGCCATCATTTAATCCTGATGAATTTCCTGCGGTGACACTTCCTCCTTCTGCTTTAAAAGCGGCTCTTAATTTTCCTAATACGTTTAAAGTTGTTGTTGGTTTTACAAATTCGTCTTTAGAAAATTGAATAGGGTCTTTTTTACGTTGAGGAATTTCTACAGTTATTATTTCTTTCGCTAAACGTCCATTTTCTTGAGATTTAGTAGCTTTCATCTGACTCCAAAATGCAAAAGCATCTTGATCTTCACGTGAAATATTATACTTCTCTACAAGATTTTCAGCAGTATTTCCCATACCATCTGTTCCATATAATTTCTGCATTTTAGGGTTTATAAAACGCCAACCGAAACTAGAATCGTACATTTTAGAATCGTTACCAAAAGCGCTTGAAGGTTTTGCTATAACGTATGGTCCGCGTGTCATGTTTTCTACACCTCCAGAAATAAACACATCGCCATCTCCAGCTTTTATGGCACGATTTGCATGAATAATAGCTGATAGACCTGAACTGCACAAACGATTTACAGTTTCACCAGGAACCGTAAATGGTAATCCAGCTAATAAAGCCGACATTCTCGCTACATTACGATTATCCTCTCCTGCCTGATTTGCACAACCCATTATCACATCATCATATGCTTCTTTTGGGATGCTAGGGTTACGTTCTATAATTTCTTTAATCACAATTGCACCTAAATCGTCTGTACGTACAGCAGATAAAGTTCCTTTATAACTTCCTATTGGCGTTCTAATTCCATCTATGATGTATGCTTCTTTCATTTTAATTTAAAATTGCTGAAAATGTATCTCCATTTCTAATATCTCCTGTATTATATCCCTTCATAAACCATTCCATACGTTGCTCTGAAGTACCATGTGTGAAACTATCAGAATTCACACTTCCTCTAGTTCTTCTTTGTATGGCATCATCACCAACTGCATTAGCTGCACTCATTGCCTCCTCAATATCTCCTGCTTGTAAGTACTTTTTATTATGATGTGCCCAAACTCCAGCGTAAAAATCGGCCTGTAATTCTTGTGCTACAGAAAGTCTATTAGCTTCGGTTTGATTACTTTGTTTCTGTAATTGCCTCACCTTATGTGATGTTCCTAATAATGTTTGAATGTGATGACCTATTTCATGAGCAGTCACATAGGCAATAGCAAAATCACCTCCTTTAGCACCAAATCGTGTTTTTAATTCATCAAAAAATGTTAAATCCATATATAATTTTTGATCTCCTGGACAGTAAAACGGTCCAGAAGCCGAACTTGCATTACCACAAGCTGTTGAAACAGCATCGGTAAATAATACCATTCTTGGTTCTTTATAATCTCCCAAATTATATTCTCTAAAAATTTGATTCCAAACATTCTCGGTATCAGCTAAAACAGTCCCCATAAAATTACCCATGACCTTTTCTTCATTGGTCAATTCTCTTTGCTCAACTTGTTTGGTTAATTGTTGGGCTTGATTAATTTGCTCAAGTACTGGTGCAATCTGTTTACCAGTTTCTCCACCAAAAAGCTGCAAAAGCACTACAACCACTGCAACAACACCTCCTCCAGCAGCTACTTTACCTTTAGTATTCATACCTCTACGATCTTCTAAATTATCGCTTTGTCTTCTACCTTGCCATTTCATAAATTAAGAGTTAATTGTTATATTTTAATTGTTTTTCCAATCTTTTTGAGTTCTATAAACAACACCTTTAAAAAGCGCTACTAGATCATCACCTCTTTTAACTTCAATAATATTAAAGCCTAATTTATTATTAACTTTTTCTATAACTGATTCTGCTACTATATAATCACCTTCATTTAATGCTTCAATATGATTAATAGATGTTTCGATAGAAACAGCATATTTACCATGTGTATTAGCTGCAAAACCAAAAGCAGTATCTGCAAGCGAATAACTGATTCCTCCATGTGCATAATCCATACTATTGAGCATATCCTTTCTTATAGTTAATGCAACTTTGCAACGTCCTATTTCGCATTCTAAAATTTCAATCCCTAGCCATGTGCTAAAGGGATCGAGACTTAGCATTTTATGTGGAATTGTTTCTCCTTTCATATTATTTACTGCAAAAGCAGGAATCTTATTAATTTTGTCATTGCAAGGAATAAAGTGACGTGGCAATCTATTGATAAGATTACTTCACTTCTTTCGTAATGACATTTCAATTAAAAAACGTTTTATTCTCTCTGTTCATTTTTCTTAATAATGGACTGCAACGATATCTATCTTCATGATATTCGTTATATAAATCATCTAATGTATTTACACACCAATCCATACCTTTTTCGTCTGCCCAAGCTAATAACCCTTTTGGATAATTAACACCTTTTGTCATGGCATTATCTATATCTTCTGCCGAAGCAATGTTTAAAAATAAGGCGTCTGCTGCTTCGTTGATGAGCATTGCTAAAATTCTTTCAAAAATTTGTTCTAATAACTCACTGTTATGAGGCCTCTCGACTGCGCTCGAGGTGACAATTTGAGATTCCTTCGCTTGGTTCGGTGTGACTCGACCATTTTCGTCATAATTATAATAACCTTTTCCTGATTTTCTTCCTAAGTAACCTGCTTCTGAAAACCGCTGCTGTGTAAATGCCGGTTTATATCTTGGGTCGAAATAAAATGCTTTAAAAACGGTTTCCGTGACTGTATAATTTACATCATTTCCAATGAAATCCATTAGTTCAAATGGGCCCATTCTGAAACCACCAACTTTTTTCATTGCATTATCAATCGTTTCAAAATCGGCAATACCTTCTTCATAAATCCGTAAAGCCTCACCATAAAAAGGACGCGCTACACGATTGACAATAAAACCAGGAGTATCTTTTGCAACTGCAACTGTTTTTTTCCAATCGGAAATAATTTGAACAGACTTCTCGAGAATTTCATCTGAGGTTTGAATTGCTGGAATTACCTCTACCAATCGCATTAAAGGTGCAGGATTAAAAAAATGAATTCCGATGCAACGCTCTGGTTTTTGTAATGCTGATGCAATTGATGCAATTGACAGACTAGATGTGTTTGATGCAATTATACAATCGTTAGAAACATAAGTTTCTAATTCTGAGAATACTTTCTTCTTAATCTCTAAATTTTCAACTATTGCTTCAATAGTTAGATTAGAATCTGATAGATCTTTTAAGGTATTTACATAAAAGATATTATTTTGAATTCTGCTTTTTTCAGATTCATCTATACGTCCTTTTTCAATTAATCGAGATAATACTTTTTCTAAAGCAGTCTTACTTTTATCAAGAGCTTTTTGATTCGTATCAAATAACTTCACAATACAACCAGAAGATGCAGCAACCTGTGCAATACCACTTCCCATTGTTCCAGACCCTATAATTCCTATATTCATATTCTTTTTTTGAGACCCTTCGACTGCGCTCAGGGTGACAACTATTTTCTATTTACCAGTAAAATTAGGTTTTCTTTTTTCAATAAAAGCATTTACCCCTTCTTTATAATCTTCACTACCAGCTGCTTCAATTTGATATTTAGATTCCAATGCTAATTGTTCGTTTAAATCATTCGTGATTGATTGATTTAATAAATCTTTAATCATTCCTAAAGCTTTCGTTGGCATATTTGTCATTTTCAAGCCTAATTTAAGAACTTCTTCTTCAAAAACATCAGATGGAATCACTTTATATATCATACCTAAACGTTCTGCTTCTTCTGCACTAATTTTATCACCTAACATCGCTAAAGCAGAAGCCTTTTGAAATCCGATAAGTCTTGGTAAAAAGAACGTTCCACCACTATCAGGAATTAAACCGATTAAACTAAATGCCTGAATAAAACTCACTCTATCATTAGCAACTACAACATCACAAGCCAATGCAATATTTGCTCCTGCGCCTGCTGCTACTCCATTTACTGCAGCAATAATTGGTTTTTTTATGTTTCTAATTCTACTAATTATTGGATTATAATGCTCTTCAAGGATTTTTTTGAAACCAGGATTCAATTCTGGAGTTGTTACTTCTTTTAAATCTTGTCCTGCACAGAATGCCTTTCCTTTTCCAGTTAGAACCATTGCCCTTACTTCAGGATTAGATTCACAAGCATCAAAAGTGTCTTGTAATTTCAACGCCATTTCACGATTGAAACTATTAAATACTTCTGGTCTGTTGAGCGTAATGTACGCTAAATTGTTTTCAATTTTAAGTTCAATTGAATTGCTCATACCTAATATTATGTTGTCATTATTATTAAAAAAATGACGTTTATTTTAAACATTTAAAATAATCAAATGGCTCTAGGCAATCATTGCATTTAAACAATGCTTTACATGCTGTTGAACCAAATTGACTTACTAATTTCGTATTCATAGAACCACAATTAGTACACTTTACTAACTTTTTATTTCCTAATAATGCTTCTTTATCTGCATCTGCCTCTAAAGGTGCTGCAACACCATATTCTTCGAGTCCTTTTCTGCCTTTTAATGTAATCCAATCTGTAGTCCATGCAGGAGAGAGTATCAATTCAATTTCTGATTGATAACCTGCTTCCCTCATTACTTTTTTTATATCATCTCCAATTACATCCATTGCTGGACAACCACTATATGTTGTAGTGATTTGAACTTTTACCATATTATTTTCAATTACAGCCCTACGAACAACTCCCATATCAATAATTGATAACACAGGTATTTCAGGATCAAACACCTGATTTAGGATTTGAATTAATTTTTGGTCAATATGTTGTTTTTCTTCAGTTATCATTTTTTGAGACCTTCAAGTTCGTTCAAGGTAACTTTAATTTCTATTTATGACGCTTCCTTCATTTGTAAAACTTACCAAGTCATGTTTGGAAAGGTGCGTTGCATGTATTGTAAATCGGTTAAAATAAATCCTAAATGTTCTGTATGTATCCCTTGCTTTCCTCCTTTTTGGAACCATTTAGATTCAGGAACTTCTAGAGTTGCTTCTTTCAATACATCTACTACTCTTTTGTAATATGATTCTTTTAGTTTAGTAACATCTACACCAATACCTTCAATAATCATCTTTTTATCGGTATCTGTTTGATGAAATAATTCGTCTGTATACGTCCATAAATCATTTATAGCCTCTTGAATTTTTTGATGACTTGTATTAGTACCATCTCCAAGGCGCTTTATCCAATCTGATGAAAACCGTTGATGATAACTTACCTCTTTTATAGATTTAACTGCAATCGCAGAAAGGGTTACATCATGACTTTTCTGTAATTCATTTAAAAACAATAAATGATAAACATCAAATAAAAACTGCTTAGCGATAACATATGCAAAATCCGTATTAGGCTGTTCTACTAATAACACATTAACATAATCCTGTTCTTTCCTTAAAAAAGCAACATCATCTTCTGTCGTATTATCACCTTTAAGTTTCGCAGCATATTGATAATAACTTCGAGTCTGACCAAATAAATCTAATGATATATTTGTACAAGCGATATCAGTTTCTAAATTAGGTCCATGCCCACAAAGCTCACCTAATCTTTGTCCTAGGATTAAAGAATTATCGGCGATTAATAATATATATTTATATAAGTTTGTTTTCATTTTTATTTTAAAAGGGAGACCTTTCGACTGCGCTCAAGGTGACATTTATTAGTTTATATAATACTTATTACTACATATGTTTTATTTCGTCTGGTAAATCATAAAATGTTGGATGACGATAAACTTTATCTTGAGCAGGTTCAAAAAGTTCTCCATTATGTTCAGGGTTTGAAGCTTTTATATTTTTAGATTCAACAACCCAAATACTTACACCTTCATTTCTTCTAGTGTATACATCTCGAGCATTTTCTAGAGCCATTTCTGCATCTGCGGCATGTAGGCTTCCAAAATGACGATGTTCTAATCCGTTTTTACTTCTTACGAAGACTTCCCAAAGTGGCCAGTTTTTTTTCATCTTTTTACCCACAAATGTAGGTGTGTTTTAATTCAACTTAATTCCTTCGGTAGAAGAAACTTACTTTTCTCTTTATTCATTTTTTGCTTGTCCAAAAAACGAATCAAAAAAAGACACTCAAGCCAAGGAATTTTTCAGCTAGCTGAAAACCAATTTCAAAACTCTGCGTCGAACTGAAGTTCTCCTGATCTCAGAGCTTTTGCTAATTTATTCTACGCCTTGAGGTTTATCTAATGCTTAGCATTGATTTAATTAATTATATAACTCTCTTAATAGTTCTATTCTCTTGTTTTTCTGCATAAGCTAAAGCTGCATCTCTTACCCATTCACCATTTTCCCATGCACTAACTCTGGCTTTCATACGCTCTTTATTACAAGGTCCATGACCTTTAACTACTTGCCAAAATTCATCCCAATCTATCGTTCCAAAATCATAACCTTTTTTTTCCTCATTCCATTTTAAATCTGAATCAGGAATCTTTAGCCCAATTAATTCTGCTTGTGGTACTGTTTGGTCTATAAATTGTTGGCGAAGCTCATCATTTGTTTTACGCTTAAGCTTCCACTTCATAGACTGTGCTGTGTTTGGAGACTCATCGTCTGTAGGACCAAACATCATTAACGATGGCCACCACCAACGATTTAAAGAATCTTGAGCCATGTCTTTTTGCTCTTGAGTGCCTCTTGTTAGCGTCAATAAAATTTCATAGCCTTGACGTTGATGAAAACTTTCTTCTTTACAAATACGAACCATTGCTCTTGCGTAAGGTCCAAATGAGGCGCCACACAATGCAACTTGATTTATAATTGCTGCACCATCTACTAGCCAACCAATAGCTCCCATATCTGCCCAAGTAATGGCTGGATAATTAAATATACTTGAGTATTTTGCGTTACCGGAATGAAGTTGCTCATACAATTCATCGCGTGAAATTCCTAAAGTTTCACAGGCGCTATAAAGATATAATCCATGGCCAATTTCATCTTGAATTTTCGCTAATAATGCAACTTTTCGACGTAATGAAGGTGCTCTTGTAATCCAATTCCCTTCTGGCAAAGCTCCCACAATTTCGGAATGAGCATGCTGCGACATTTGTCGAATATGTGTTTTGCGATATTTTTCAGGCATCCAATCTTTAGGTTCAATTTTTTCATCACGTTCTATACGTGCATCAAATTGTTTCTCTAAATTTTTAATTTGTTCTTCACTCATAATTATTAGCTTAAAACTTTAGGCATAATGCCATAAGCTATTTAAACATCAAAATCGACCACAACTTTATCTGTTGTAGGTACTGATTGACAACTCAATACAAAATTATTTTTTACTTCTTCCTCTTCAAGTGCATAATTCACTTTCATTTGTACTGAACCTTCAACTACTTTACATTTACATGTACTACATACGCCACCCTTACAAGCAAATGGCAAATCTGCTCCAGCTGCTAAAGCCCCATCAAGAATATTATCATAATCATCTTCCATAACAAAATGGAATTCTTTTCCACCGTCAATAATGGTTACCTCTGTACCTTCTGCTTTCTGTTCTAAAACTTCAGCAATATGTTTGTTATCTTCTAAATTGCCTGTAAAAAACAACTCATAATGTATTTTATCTTTTGGTAAACCTGCAGCCTGTAACTCATCACGAATCAAGAAAATCATATCTTGGGGCCCACAAATAAAACAATGATTAGTATCCTCTATATCAATAAATGTTTTTGTTAAAACAGCAAGTTTCTCTTTGTCGAAACGTCCGTTTAAAAATGAAATGTCTCGCTGTTCTTTTGTTAAAAAATAGAATACTTGAAACCTTTCAAAAAACTCATTTTTTAACTGTTCAATTTCTTCCTTAAAGATAATAGATTTTACGGTTTGATTCAAATAGAATAGTTTGAATGTACTATTCGGTTCTGACAATAAGTGTGTTTTAATAATTGACATTATTGGCGTTATACCACTACCTGCCGCAAAGGCTATATAATTATTTGAAATTTCGGGTTGCACATCGACATAAAAATGTCCAGATGGCTCCATGATTTCAATTATATCACCTTGATTTAAATCAGTATTTGCATATGTAGAAAACACACCACCAGGAATTTGCTTAATGGCTACTTTCCACTTTTTATCTATAGGACTTGAACACAGTGAATATGAACGGCGTACATCTTGGTCGTTAATTATTTTACGTAAAGTTAAGTGCTGACCTTGTTTAAAATTAAAAATATTTTGAATCTGTTTAGGAATATCAAACTCTACTACAACAGTGTCCTTAGTTTCTTTATGTACATCTGCAACCTTTACTTGATGAAAATCTGCCATATTATTTTTAAAATTTAAGACTAACAGTTGTTAGTTTGGATTACAAATTTACAAAATAAAATGATAATTAATGTTTTATTCCATTAATAAGCACATCGCTTAAGTTTGAGGATAATTCAGCAAGGTTTAAATCTTCCTTTTTAGGAATCCAAAGATACAAGGAACGTAATGTTGATAGCATAGAAAAAAGCATGACTTCAGGATTAGAATTAATTATTTCTCCATTTTTAACACCTTCATTTAATATTTTTCTAAAGTTATCTTCATAATTATGTCGTAAATCGATATAGTATTCTAATTGCTCCTCGAGGTGCATCCAATCATTATTTAATGATGCCATACCAAATACATTTAAATGTGTAATATTTACATGAAGACTAACAATTTGTTTCAATTTAGAAATACTATTTACATTAGATTTTAATATTGAATCCATTCCTATTGTAAACTCTTCAGCTAAAGAAATTATTATTTCTTTCAGAAGGTCTTGCTTAGAACTTATATGATTGTATAGGCTTGCCGCTTTAATTCCCATAGCCTTAGCTATATCCCTCATGGTCACAGCACTATAGCCTTTTTCTTTAAAAAGTTTTGCCGCAGTTAAAATAATTTCGTCTTTGCGTGTTTCTAATTTCATTTTTTGATTAACTCATTCTAATAGAAAAAGAAAAAATATAATTAAAACTTTAATGTTTTCAGTTCTTCTATTTTAGTGATTGTTCTCTCGTTATATTGCAATCTCCATCCAAGAGAATTTGTAAGAATATAAAAATCTGATAATTCGCTAATAAGTCGATTTTTAGCATTCCTTTTTAAGGAAGAATTTTTAAATTTCTCCATTAATGAAGAATTCACTTTATCTTTAATTTCGTTATAATCTTTAGCCTCAAAAGGATTTAAGAAATCCGCTTGAACATCATAATATTCTAAATCAGGATTAATTATAATTTCTTCATCTGGGACACCTATAATTTGAAGAATTTTATTTTCTTCATCTATTTTATATTCAATTTTACTTAAATCGTAAGCAACTGACACATCTGCGTTAACTACAACAAGTGCTTTCTTTTCTGAAGTAAAGTACTCTCCAAAAATTTCTTTTGAATTTTTATAATTAAAAACTTCACTAAAATGACCTTCAATAACAATAAGCTTGCCTACATTTTGAATTTGTTTTTGGATTAAGCTAGAACTTTCATAAAGTTCCATCTTATTCTCTTTTTTAGTACTGCAAAACTTAAATGTAAAAAGAACAATTAGTGTAATAATGACTCCAAATAGAATTTTTCGCATGCTCTAAATTAAACAAAAATTTAGGAATAATATAATAGTCTTGTTGTGTGGTAGTTATATAGGAATAGAATATTTGTTTTATTAAAAAACAAAAAATCAATACATAAAAAAAAAGCATTAGATCTTTTTGAAAACAAACGTCAACTAATGCTTAATTCTTGATTAATAGCACAACAATATAATGCATCTTAAAAAATCTAAACGCATTATTCGACTTATGTTTAATTTTCAGGGGTGAAAGGATGATTTTTGCATTTTTTATCGATTAAATCAACTTATTTAATTTTGCCTTATGAACTGCCTCCAACTTATTATGAACTTGTAGTTTTCTATAGATATTTTCAATGTGTTTACGTACGGTTCCCTTTGAAAGAATTAAATTTTTGGCTATTAAATTATAGCTTAACCCTTTACTTAATTGCTCTAAAACTTCTACCTCTCTTTTTGTTAGCTTTATATGTTCTTGTTCTTGTTTATTTTCTAATGCAATTGGGTTTCTAAGTAATTTTAAAGTTCTTAATGCTATTGAAGGATTCATAGCTGCACCACCATTTAGAGTATCTATAATTCCATCATGCAAGCTTTTTGCATCAATCTCTTTAAGTAAATATCCATCTGCTCCAGCTTTTATAGCATTAAAAATATTTTCATCATTATCGAAAACAGTTAGCATAATTATTTTAATGTGTGGATATTTATTTTTTATAATTTCTGTTGCTTCAATGCCATTTAATACAGGCATTTCAATATCCATTAAAATTATATCGATATTATGATTCCCTTCTAATTTTGTTAATAATTCTGAACCATTAAGAGCGGAATATTTACA
>Ga0209013_10003732_pt1 | contig 13447 bp, 13 predicted proteins | sample Cruoilmetagenom2_FD_187291 | JGI IMG/M metagenome (GOLD analysis project Ga0209013, IMG submission 187291) | Oil polluted marine microbial communities from Coal Oil Point, Santa Barbara, California, USA - Sample 2 (SPAdes) (version 2) | ecosystem: Environmental > Aquatic > Marine > Oil seeps ... | reverse complement strand
ACCTGCTAAAAAGGGTCTTTGTTTCTCGAATTTTGGTGTTCGTAAAAATGGACGTCCTGAGGTAAATAGTCCCTGCCAAACAGCTTTAGCAACTGTATGAGTAAGAGCTAAACCTGCTATAGATGCTCCCAATGTCTGCAGCACAGTACAACCAACACGAGCATTATACAACCAGATAGTACGCAAAACCTTAAAGCCAAACAAGCCAATGGTAGGCAGTATAAAAGCATTGACCGGGAGCTCCCCATGTACCGGATCAATTAATATTTGTGCGCTCAGAAATAAACTGGCGAAGGTAAACAGTAATGCTAAAGCATCTGAAAACCATGGCAACGATCCAGCGACAAAATAATATCGTTGAGCGGATGTTAAACCTGACTGATTACCAGACAATAAAGCACGCCAATGGCGTTTTAGAATCTGCATGGCACCATATACCCAGCGATGACGCTGTGTTATATAGCCGGACAAGGTGTCTGGCGTCACACCACGACCAAAAGATTCTTTCACATATACCGAGTCATAGCCAGCACGATACAAACGTAGTCCCAGCTCGCTATCTTCACAGATACACCACTCTCCCCAGTTTCCTACAAACTCTAGAGCGGATTTGCGTACTAAGGTCATGGTTCCATGCTGGATAATAGCATTTGATTCATTACGCTGCACCATACCAATCTGAAAAAAACCGGCATACTCCCAATGACAAAGGGCTTTAAACCCATTCTCCTTCCAGTCCCGATAATCTTGAGGCGCTTGAACAAAACCAACATCCTCTTTAGCAAAATACGGTACCAGACTTTTTAGCCAATGAGGATCAACAACATAATCACTATCAATCACTGCAATTATCTCAGCATCCTCAGCCGTTTGTTCGAGTGCATAGTTGATTGCACCTGCCTTAAACCCGGGCCAATTCTCAAGGTGAAAAAAACGAAACATTGATCCCAGCCGCTTACATTCGGCTTCAACAGGCTGCCAGACAGAAGGGTCTTTAGTATTGTTGTCAATAGTCAGTACTTCAAAATTTGGATAATCCATCCGAAAAACGCTGGCCAAACATTCTTTTATCGTATCCCTGCCATTATAATTTAAAATAATGACAAAAACTTTGGGAAGATTGTCGTTCTTGTTCATATCCACTAACAATTAAATCTATTATTGGAAATGTTAACGCATTTTAATTTTATAATACTTTTCGTTTTTAATCTTTTTTATAATTTCAGCTTGCTTTTTCTCATCCCTTGCTTCAAAGGCTTCGCATTTTGTATTTCTGCATATTTCAGGCCTATTTTCATAATCCTTGCATAGCCCCGTTTTTTTATCAAATAGCTTACATTCGTATGTCTCCAACCTAACTGTATTCGGATGCGACTCAGGAATCCACACTTCCTTTTTATCTTTAAACGGCAGTTTCGTTTCTTTTGCGTTGTTCTTAAAATCTTTTTTCACCTTAACGGGCCTACAGCATTCATGGCAATTATGTTTTAAGCAAATATTTTCTTGATTCTTGTTTTCACCCATTGTTTTTTATTTGTAATTTCGTTGAATTAGCCTGCTTTAAAATTTCTGAGTTAAAAGAGTGGGAAATTTTATTTTTTGCTTGATGCTTTTCTTTCGCTAGCCATATTAATTTCTCCAACAGTTCGCCTATTTCAATTCCGCTTTTTTTCCATAAATGATGATAGAGAGTGCCAGGCAGAGGATTAACCTCATTAGCATAAATAAAGTCATTTTTTCTGTCATATAAAAAATCCGCTCTGGCAATACCCGAACAGCCCAGAACCTTAAAAATCTTCACCGCCATTTTTTGAATTTTTTCCGTCACTTCTTCACTAAGTTTGGCGGGGATAATAATATTACCCGTGGCATTGCCCAGCTGCGCCCCTCCGTCATCAAGATACTTGGATTCAAAACTAAAAAGTTTGTCGCTAAAAAGAGATTCTTGAATAAGTGACGGTTGGGGATTTTCATTTCCCAAGACCGCGCAAGTTATGTCCGCCAAATTTTCCACACCCTCTTCGATTACGATTTTGCTATCGTAATGTAAAGCTACTTCGCAAGCACTTTCCAACTCCTCAAGCTTTCCAATCTTACTCATCCCTATGGATGATCCCAGTCTGGCTGGCTTTATAAAAATAGGCAGATTTAATTCTTTTCTTACTTTAGTTAGAATTTTTTCTCTGTTTTTATTCCAGTCGTGATCATTAAAATAAATAAATTTAGTCGTGGGAATTTCTTCGCTTTTATAAATTAACTTAGTTAAAGCTTTATCCATAGCTATCGCGGAAGAAGGTAGGTCGCAACCCACATAAGGAATATTGAACATTTCAAATGTGCCCTGTATGGTTCCATCTTCCCCGTTCATTCCATGAAAAGCGGGAAAGGCTAAATCTATCACCACCTCTTTTCCCAGCAGTCCCTTTTTTCGAAAAACCATTTTATTTTTTATTTTTGCTAGATCTAGAAAATAATTTCCCGCGTTTTTCAGCCTCTCTTCTTTTTTGTTTAAATCACAAAATGTTTCCAGCGTTCCCATTTTTTCTCCCAAAAACCATTCGCCCTCTTTACTCAAATAGATCGGCTCTACATTATATCCAAGTTTTTTTAATTCAGAAATTATAAGCTGTCCAGTTATTATAGACACATCATGTTCAGGGCTCTTTCCTCCAAAAAAAACACCTATGTTATTTTTTTTCATAAAACTATTGTTAAATAATTAAAAATAATTATCAGTTAGATCATTCTGAAAAATAATCGCATCTCCGCTTTTTAGAATATTCTTCAAATCGTTATGAGCTTCTCTTGTGTCCTTGTAGGTTTTGTAATTTTTAAAATTATTATTTTCCATTCCCTCAATGACATATTTCATTCTGTCGTTTTTAATCAATAAAACTAAATCAACTTCTTTAGCATAAATGCTCCCGATCTTATTATGAATGATTTTCGTCCTACTGCCCAGCTCGACCAAACCGGGAGTTAAAACTATTTTCTTGCCCTTAGCTCTTCTTAAAACATCTATGCCGCTTAATATGCCGTTAAAGTTGCCGTTATAACTATCGTCAATTACCATGATGTTCGTGCTGGGATTAAAAATAGGTTCAAGTCTGTGAGAAATAGGTTTTATTTTCGCTATTCCTGTTTTTATTTCTTCTGGCTGCATTCCCAATTTTCGAGCGATTTCAACACATAATAATATCAGTGTAATATTGTGCTTAGCTAAAAGGCTTGTTTCAACTTCCATATCGCCAATATCAAAAGATAGTCCATTGAAATTATCTCTCACTCTTATATTCCGCGCTTCTTTTTCTGAAACTTTAATGTAATTTTCAATATGGAACTTGCTGTAATTATTTCTAATATTTTTATCGTCAAGGTTTAAGACGCTTAATTTTCTTGTTTTTTCCGGCAATTCAAATTTTCCTTTGATAATTTTTTCAAGGGAGCCGAATCTTTCCAGATGAGACTCGTTTATGCCGGTTAAAATTGAATGTTGGGGATTTACCATATTGCAAATATTTTTAATTTCCCCTTCTTTGTATGCTCCCATTTCAACAATAAAAACATCTGCTTCGCTTAGTTTAGCGCAATTTTTTAAGATAAATTCAGCTATGCCAATATCAGTATTTATGTTATCCGGTGTTTTAATGGTTTTATATTTTTCTTTTAAAATTGAGTGTAATATTTCTTTCGCGCTGGTTTTTCCGTAGCTACCCGTAATTCCAATAACTATAATTTTATTTCTATTTAAAATATTTGCCGCCTTTCTGATTATTCTTTGTTTTAAAATATAATTCGCCGGTTTTATTATCCATAACGAAACGCTTATAATAATTGGGAGCGCTGGAAACAATACAAAAACAATGGAAATTCCGTATAATCCATACGCTAAAAAAAATATTGCGATGATAAGAAAAACAATTAAAAGCGTTAGCGCGTAAATTAAGCGGGCTTTTGCCGTCCAATTTATTTTTTGCCTTTTTTCCAGCCTCCACCAGCTTAAATGAGAGTAAGTAAATTTTAAAAATCTGGACAAATAATAATTCTCGCTTTGCAGAATATAAATTAAATTTCTTATTATCATTTAATTTGCTCTAGGAATATTTTATTAAACTCTTTTTTCTTGTCTAGAAAAACATAGTGTCCGGCGTTTTTTATAGCGAACATTTTTGATTTCTTAATCAACTTATTCATTATCAACCCATCCTTAATGGGCGTTTCCTTATCTTTATCTCCCCAAATTAGTATTGTTTCCGCCTTTATTCTTTTTAAATCTTCTTTTAAATCTTCTTTTATGATTTTTTTATAAGTCTCTTTAAGCTCTCTTGAATTAATATAATCTTCGGAACCTATTGCTTTATACAATTTTCTTCTGGCTTTGTTTTTAAGCACTCCTAGTCCTGGCAAATTAAAAAATACTTTGAAAATTTTGGCAAACACTCCGCACAAAACCGTTCTTAGACTCTTCCTTCTAGTGCCGGCACTACTGATAAGTATAATTTTCTTTACCTTCTTATTTAGAGAACCATATTTGATAATCACACTTCCCCCAAAAGAGTGTCCGACTAAAATTAGATTGCCAAGATTAATTTTTTTCAAAAAATTATCCAAAAAAATAGCATAATCTAAAATTCCCCAAGCCTTTTCAGGCGCTTCACTGGAACCGAATCCCGGCAAATCAATCGCGATGAAATTATCACATTTTTTAAGCGTTTCAGCGAAGTGAAGAGCTTGAGATCCCCATCCATGCAAAAAAACAACACAAGCACCATTATCTGAAGCGCCTTTTTGATAATAACTTACACTTAAGCCTTGAACTATAACATTCTTTTTAAACAAGTCTTTTCTTTTTAAGCGTTATGAAATAAATTTACCAGACACGAAACAAACTCGCGCTTAAGCGTCTTTTCCGACAACGCTTAAAATTTCTTTTTTACTAATAGATTTAAACAGCCAGAGAAAAATAAAATATACGGCCGAGCTTCCGATGACTAATAAAAATAAATTCAATTCTTGAAAAATAAAAAGAAAAACAGCCATCGCCAGTCCAGAAAAGAGAAAGCCTTTCCATTTTTCAATCTTCGGCCTGTAATCAAGATATTTAACTGTCAAGTAAAAAGTCAGCGCCACTACCAATATCTCAGTAAAAACGGAAGTAATAGCCGCTCCCCTGTAGGAATAGTAAGGAATTACAATTAAATTGGTTCCGACATTAAAGATAGCGCAAAAAGCCAGAACTTTCATTAGCTTTTTCTGTAAATTCCCGGCTAATAGAATACTGTTAAAAAAGTGCCCGAAGAAAATGAAAGCCAGAGCAAAAATTAAAACGCGTAAAATATTAGCCGATTCCATGAAGCCGGCTCCGCCGATCAGTCCAATAATTTTTTCCGCCAGAAAAAGCGCGCCCACAATCAGCGGCACCGTTAAAATACAGAAGATTTTAAAAGTTTTATTGGAGATGCTTTCAAATTTTTCACGATCCGCGAAAATATAGCGCGACATTAAGGGTAGAATAAGCCCTATTATCATTGCCGGGAAAAAAGTAATATTTTCAATTATTTTGTAAGCGGCATTGTAAATCCCCACATCGGCGCTGCCTTTTATTATGGACAGCATTATGGTGTCCATTTTGAAATACATAAAAGTGATTATAACCGAAATGCCCATTGGAAAAGACATTTTGAGAAATTTTTTCCAGTAAGAAAAATTTATTCTAAGCTTAAATTTAAGATATCGCCGGCTTAAAAGAAAAACCAAGATGAAATTAATCAGCATACAAAGCATGAGAGAAAGAATAATCGCCATGAACCCCCAGTCACTTTTTATAGCTAAAATAATAAATCCTACCTGAATAACTTTTCCAAAAAGCTCCGCCGCCATCACCTTGTCCATCGCCAGATTTTTCTGGAAAATTCCATTGAGCACCATATAGCTGGAAGAAAATAAAAAAGCGGCCGCTGACAGCATTATTCCCAGCTTAACTTCCTGCGAATAGGGCAGGAATATTATAATTATGGGAGCTAGTGAAAAAACAAACAGCGAAAAAATTACTCTAAGCACAAATACATTTCCCATTATTTTCTTTTCATCAGCCCCTTTTCTGGATATTTCTCTGGCAGATACAGAATAAAGCCCCAAATCAGCTATGGCTCCAAAAAAAGAAAAAAACGCAAGCACTGTTGCGTAATCTCCAAAACCTTCTTTTCCCAGATAGCGAGTGATAAAACCTATCGCCACCAATGCCAATATGGTGGACAAAACCTTGGCGACAGCGTTAAAAACGACATTGTAAGCTATTTTTCTGGCAATCATTTTAAAAGTATTAAGTAGTATGTAGTGTGTAGTATGGGAAGACGAATTATAACCATAAAAATAATACCTTCCCTTTATACATACTACATGCTACACACTACATAATTTAAGCTGGTCTCACTATCACTTTTCTATTTTCGCCTTCTCCGACGCTGTCCGTTGTAACCTGATTCTCGTTTGCCAGCTCCATATGCACAAGCCTTCTTTCGTAAGGCGTCATCGGCCTCATTATAACCGCCTTTTTTTCTTTTATGACTTTTTGGGCAGTAGAAACAGCTTGTTCTATAATAAGCTCGTTTTTCTGCCGGCGGTAAGAATTAACATCCAGCGTAAATTTAATTGCGCTCTCTGTTTTTTTTCTAACAATCAATCTGGCGATATGCTGAAGAGCCTGAAGATTGGCGCCGTATTGCCCGATAAGAAAATCGGAGTGGTCTTCAGTTTTAATATTATAAATTAAATTTTCTTGATCATCTTTATCTTCGGTAATTAATTCTATTTTCGCCTTAAAGCCCATCTTTTTCACTAAATCTTCTATGGATTTTTTAACAATTTTCAAATCTTTTTCTTCCATAATAATTTTAATTTTTTTATTGTCATTCCCGACCTAATCGGGAATCCTTCTTTTTTACGCGCAGATTCCGGATATTTTTTCTTCCACTGCGTTACAGAAAAAATTCCGGAATGACATGAAATCTTACTTTTTAAAAATATATAATTGCTGGAAAACCATAAATAATGTAGAAACCAGCCAGTAAAGAGCTAGACCCGCCGCGAATTTAATTCCAATGAAAAGAGTAAGCAGAGGGCCCAAATAAAGCATTTGCTTAGTCATAATCTGCGCGAAGTCGGGCTTATCATCTGAATCCTTTTTAATATCATCCTTCTTCTCTTTGTTTTTAGCCATCATTAATTTAGTCTGCCAATATTGCGAGGCGGCGGCCAAAACCGCCAAAACGGGGCTGGGCTTAGCCATATCAACAATTCCCAAAAACAGGTGATTTATTTTGCCCGGATTAGAGACAAAGGAATATAAATCTCCGGCCTCAACACTTAATCCAGCCGCGGAAATATTCAATAAAATTCTGTAAATGGCGATTAAAAAAATCAATTGAACAATCAACGGCAAACATCCGGAAAAAGGATTGGTTTTATTTTTCTTATAAAACTCCATCAGCGCCTTAGTCTGTTTTTCTTTATTATCTTTGTGCTTTTTTTGAAGCTCTTTTATCTTAGGCTGCAGTTCCTGGAGTTTTTTCTGGGACTGAATCTGTTTTTTGGAAAGCGGTATCATCACAACCTTTAAAAATACTGTGGTAACGATAATAGCAATTCCAAAATCCTGCCAAGCAATATTGTAAGAAAAAATAAGAATATTATACAGCGGCTGATAAACTAGTTCGTGAAAAATAGTAAGCATTTATTTTTTTATTTTAAAATTTTAAGTTATAATAGGATCCGTCATTACTGAATAATGCTTTCCAAACTATAATTTTTTAAGAAAAGAACCGAGGGAGAGCGCTTTTCTCCAAAATTACGCTTTTTAGCAGAGGCGTTGTCTGTATGGAATAAAGGTTAAGTAATTTTGGCTAGAAAATCGCGCCCGAGCAGTTTTCTTAAAAAATTATAGTTTGGAAAAATGCAAGTAACACTAAACTTCCGCACTTTAAACAGACAGTTTTTTTCTTCCCTTTCTTCTCCTTCTTTTAAGCACTTCCCTGCCATCTTTAGTTTGGGATCTTTTTCTAAAACCATGTGTTTTTTTTCTTTTCCTTTTTTTCGGCTGATATGTCCTCTTTGTTTTCATATAAATAAAGTAAATTACTTTTTATTACAACTATTATTACAACTACTAGTTTAGCAACAGATTTAAAAAAGTCAATTAAGAACTTGCAAAAAAACAATAAAGCTATTAACATTTTATGCACAAGATTATTAACATTTTTCATAGCAAGTCTTTTTTGAGTGTGTTATAATTTTTTATAAAGCTAACTTAATTTTATGACTAATGAAGAAATTTGGCGGGCTGTTTTGGGAGAGGTGGAATTATCTATTTCTAAAGTTCAGTTCACCACATGGTTTAAAGATACTTTTATTCTTTCCAATGAGAATGGGCGTGTAGTTATTAGCGTTCCCAATGGCTTCGCTAAAGAATGGTTGGAAAATAAATTTAAGGCGCATATCTTGCAAGCCATGCGTAATTTTCAAGAAAATATTAAAGAAATAAGTTGCGTTATTTGTAATCCTCAAGACAAGCGGCAATGCCAAACTAAAAACATTGACGCTATAAAAGCGCCTAAACAAAACCAAATTATTGATTTAAATTCCAATGAGGTTGTTTCTGACGCGCAAATAAATTACAGTGTTGGGTTAAATCCCCGCTACACTTTTGATAATTTTATTATAGGAGAAAATAATGAATTGGCGCGCGCGGCTTGTTATGCCGTATCTCAAAGCTTGGGAACTAGCTACAATCCTTTATTTATTTATGGTGGTGTCGGCTTAGGAAAAACTCATCTCTTGCAATCCATCGGCAATGAAATATTAAAAGACAGCTCTCAAAAAAAAGTGATTTATATTTCATCTGAAAGATTTACCAGCGAACTGGTGGACTGCATAAAAAATCGGAAGGTTGACCAGTTTAAAGATAAGTATCAGCAAGCCGATCTTTTAATTATTGATGATATTCAATTTATTTCCGGAAAAGAGAAAACTCAAGATATATTTTTCCACATTTTCAATTTTCTTTATCAATTAAACAAGCAGATCGTCATCAGCAGCGACCGTCCGCCCGGAGATATTCAGATATTGGAGGAACGGTTGCGCTCCCGTTTTGAGGGAGGAATGATCGCCGATGTGGGAAGTCCTGACTTGGAAACCAGAATGGCTATTTTGCGCTCAAAATCAGCCGAGAAAGACTTTTTCATAGAAGAAGATTTAATTAAATTTATCGCTGAAAATATTAAAAGCAATGTCCGCGAGCTGGAAGGAGCGCTAAATAAAGTGATCGCCAATTGCCAGTTCGGCAAAAAACCGCTCTCTTTGGACTCCGTAAAACAGACGCTGTCGGATGTAATATCCAGCGGCAAAAGAAAATACATAAACCACAAAAATATTATCAAGACAGTGGCTGATTTTTACGAAATCACCAGCGATGAAATAATAAAAAAAGGCAGAAGAAAAAAAATAGCTCTTCCCCGCCAAATAGCTATGTTTTTGGTCCGCAGCGAACTGGAATCTTCTTATCCTGAAATAGGAGAATATTTTGGAGGAAGAGACCACACTACCGCGCTATACGCTTTTATAAAAATAAACAAGGAGCTGGAAAAAAACGATAAAATTAAAAAAGATATAAGCCTTTTGCAAGATAAGCTCTATAGAGCTAATTAGCGCCGGCGCAAAATTGTGGATAACCTGTGTAAAATCTTAAAAATTACTCCGACTACCTTGTGGATAATACTACAAAATCTGTTAATAATATGAGGATAATTTTAAAAGAAATTATTTCCCTGAAAATTATCCCTCGCTTATTAAATTTTTTTCCATCTACTTATATATAAATTATCCACTAATTATCTGCTAAAAAATCTCTCAATAAAAACATTTTCTTAACTTATTCACAATTTTTAACTCTATAATAATAGTAATAAATAATTTAATTTAAATATATGAAATTAATATGTACCCAAGCCAATTTTAGAAAAGCGGTATTTAACACTGAGAGAGTAACAGGAAAACAAAACACACTTCCTATTTTAAAAAATATTATGTTAGAAACGGAAAAAGGACAGTTAAAATTTTCCGCTACTAATTTGGAAATAGGAGTTATAACTAAAATAGGAGCTAAAATAGAGAAAAAAGGAAAAATAACTATACCAGCTAGGCTATTAAGCGATTTTGTTAATAATTTACCTAATGAAGATAAGGTATTACTGGAAACTAAAAATCAAACCTTAAATATAACTAGTGGAAATTATAACGCGCAAATTAAAGGTTTAGATGCTGGCGATTTTCCCATTATTCCCAAACTAAAGAGTAATTATTTATTTTCTCTAGCCGCTCAAAAATTCAAAGAAGCTATTTCCAGAATTTTATTTTGCGTGGCTATTAACGAAAATAGACCGGAATTTTCCGGAGTGAATGTGAATTTTTTGGAGGACAGAATAATTTTAGCGGCTACGGACAGTTTTCGTTTAGCTGAAATTAGCTTAAAATTTAACAGAGACGACATAAGCGACAGCTACAGAGAATTTATAACTAAAGAAAATTCTGTTATCGTGCCTTATAATACTTTTTCTGAATTGGCGCGCGCTATTGGCAATAAAACTAAGGAGATAAATGTTGCCATAGAAGAAAATCAGATATTTTTTGAGATTGACGGCGTTCAAGTGGTTTCAAGACTTATCAATGGGAAATATCCGGATTATAAGCAGATTATTCCGCAAAAATTCAGCACTCGGGCGGTGCTGGCCAGAGAAGATTTTTTACGCGCGGTTAAGATATCCAATGTTTTTGCCGACAGTAAATCGGGAGAAATTAATTTTAAACTGGATTCTAAAAAAAGCAGCTTAATTATTCAAGCGCAATCTCATGAATCGGGAGAAAATAAAACAAAACTAAAAGCTGATATTGTCGGTCCTTCTCAAGAGATTGTTTTAAATTCTCGCTATATCATAGATGGCGCGAATATTATTTCCTCCTTTAATATCGCTATTTTAGTTAATAACGAATCTTCTCCTGTCGGACTTAAGGCCATTAATGATAAAAGCGGAGAAATACTGGAAGATTATGTTTATATTGTGATGCCGATTAAGAAATAATTCTTAATATCACTTTTATAGTTTAATTTTCCGGCCATTTAAATTATCTAAAAATATTACACCTTTGCAAAATCCACAAATTATCACTTATGAGCGATAGCATATAAGTGAGTGATAAAAAACAAATCTCAAAATCTTACCTTTATTCACGATCGTGATGAGAGGTGAAATTTTAAAATTTATTTTTTAGAGGCATTCATAGATGCCTCTATAGATGCATCTATTTTTATCACTTGGCTTTCTCCCTTAAAAACCAAAGTTTAAATCTTTCCAAAATCAAAAGTTCCAGCAAGCTTATATTATTAGCAACAGCTGGCGCTAGAGTAAAAAAATAAGTGTTGCAATTTTCTTAGTTAAACTAGCCTAAAAAATAATTTTTCACGGAAAAATCAAACTGCTGAATAAACAATTCCTTGAAAAATAAAGCGCTATTTTGTTCGTAAAACAGCAAAGTGGCTTTTTTGTAGTCTTTTTCGTCAACACTTCTATAGGACAATGGACAATAATTATTTGCCAGTAAGATGGCATTGCCGAGAAGCCGGGCAGTCCTTTTGTTTCCGTCTTCAAAAGGTTGAATGTAGGAAATCAGCAAAACCGCCGCCATAGACTTTAATATTGGATTGGTATTTTTTTTATTAGCTAATGAAATTGTTTTTTCCAACGCCTCTTTTATTTGGAACTCGTTATCAAGAGGCTTAAATTTTGTTCCGGTTATTCCCACTAACCCTTTTCTTATGTTTTTTCCAATACTTAAGTTTTCTATAATAATTTGGTGCAAATTTTCAATTTTAGCGATTGCTAAAACCGCAAAATCACTTTTTTTATCCAAGATATAATCTAACGCTTTTTTGTGGTTAAGAATCATTTGGGCTTCCGCCTTAGTATGTCCCTCCGCTTCCTTATTTTCTTTGATTAAAATTTCCGTATCAATAAGTGAATATGTATTGCCTTCAATTTGCGACGATTTCCAGCTTAATTCTATAGTCAATCGCTCAAATTCCTTTCTTAGAATAGCCGGCGAAAGTTTTTTAATCCTTTTTTGATAGCCGGCATTTATTTTTTCCAGATGCCGAAGCTCTTTTTCTGAAAACAGATTTTCAGTAAAATAATTAAAAACATCAAAATTAAATTTCTCTTGAATTTCCCTCTGGTCCGGAGAATCTTGAAAATAATTCTCCACGTCAAAATACTGGAGTAAAGGATTTCGAATTTTCAACCGATACGCGACATTTCTTCCTTTGCCCTGCTTTTCAATCAATTCTTTTTCCATTAAGCTGTCTAAGTCTCTAAGAACGGTAATTCTATTAATCTCTCCAACTTTATTTTCCAGATATTGCTTAATGTTGCGATTACTCGCCTTTTTATTTTTTCGAATAAAGTTTAAAATAAGATTTTGCCTGTGAGTTATTTTTTTCATTTTTTATAATTGTTACATTTATACAGGCTAATTGTAACATTTTGTAACAATAATGCAACAATTAAAATCTATCTGTCAATTAAAATCTATCCTAGTTTTATCTATATTCTATTTTTAGCACTTATAAGCGATAGCATATAAGTGCTAAAAATGTTTTGAAGCTATTGACATATTTATAAATTCTGCTACACTAACCTATTACCTTGAATTATTTAATCGGTAAATAATTCAAGGTAATAAATCAAATTGATCTTTGAAAACAGGGAAAGGTAGGTAGAAAAAATGAAAAAAATAGTTGGTATTTTTTTAGCAATCAGTTTTTGTTTTCCGTTAATTTCATATTCTGAACAAAAATCAAAACCGAAGCAATTAAGTTACGCTCACGATCATTTAAAGCCTTCTCCTCCAAGATTTTGTCGTAATGATGAGATTAGTTGGCTCTATTCAAAAAGTCCCACAGGAAGATGCTATGAAATAGCAGTAAGAAGTGAACTAATATCAATATCTGGATTCTTTAGAGCAGTACCTTCTATGGGAATATCCGAAATTCCTTGCGATGAAATGCCAGATGAAAAACTAAAACAATAAACTAAAACTTAAATTTCAACCCAGCACAGTGATTAAAGCTATGCAATAGTTTTAACTGCTTTGCTGGTTTTTTTATTTTCAAAAAACTAACTTTTAAATTATCTAAAAAATATTCTGCCTTTGTGAAGATTATATTGCCTCACTTATATGCTATCGCTTATAAGTGAGCGATAAAAACAAATCTCAAAATTTTACCTTTGCTCACGATCGGAACGAGAGATGAAATTTTAAAATTTAATTTTTAGAGGCATTCATAGATGCCTCTATAGATGCATCTATTTTTATCACTTGGCTTTTTCCCTTAAAAACC
>Ga0209013_10003731_pt1 | contig 13448 bp, 10 predicted proteins | sample Cruoilmetagenom2_FD_187291 | JGI IMG/M metagenome (GOLD analysis project Ga0209013, IMG submission 187291) | Oil polluted marine microbial communities from Coal Oil Point, Santa Barbara, California, USA - Sample 2 (SPAdes) (version 2) | ecosystem: Environmental > Aquatic > Marine > Oil seeps ... | reverse complement strand
CTCTGTTGCCGGTAACACTACTGCGAACAGGGTGGGCCTGACCCTTGTTTCAAAAGGGAGCAGCCTCAAGGCGGAAGGAGTGGTCAAGCAGAGCCCGCAGAAACAGTGGCAAGCAGACTTTACAGTAAAGGGAAAGGATTTTCAGGTACTTGATCTTTCGGAATACCAGGCAGTGGTCAGTCCGGATCTTCATTTAATCTATGGGGAAGATGGCACCGCCCTCAGTGGCAGGGTTACGGTTGCAAAGGCCCGGATTGCCCCGGTAGGATTCCAGGGATCTGTCTCTTCTTCCCGGGATGTGATCGTTGTCGATACAGACGGTAAACAGGAAGAGAACGGTCTGCCGCTGTCCCTTGACCTTGAATTAATTATGGGAAAGGAGGTCGAAGTGGATGCCTTTGGTGTAAAGGGTCTTCTTGACGGCAGCTTGAAGATAAACCAGAAGCCGGGACAGGTCATGACCGGACTGGGCAACCTCAATCTTCGTGACGGAACCTTTGTTTTTAAAGGCGCCAATCTGAAAATTAACAGAGGGCTGGTTTTTTATCAGGGTGGCCCCATTGATGATCCGGGCCTCGATGTCCAGGCTGACAAAGAGGTTAACGACAAGGAGGTCGGCATCCAGTTGACAGGGAGTGTCTCCCACATGGAGATGAATCTTTTTTCCAATCCTTCCATGGATGACTCCGATATACTGGTTTATTTGCTGGCGGGAAACGATATGGCCAGCTCCAATGAAACAGAAGGCTCTATGCTCGGTGCTGCCGCTGCCAGCCTTGGAATAGGAGAGGGAGGGAATTTTCTCAGTGACATTACCGAGGAAACCGGTTTGGACGTGAACCTGGCTGGAGGCGAGAAGGCCTCTGATATCTCACTGGTGGTGGGCAAGGAGATCTACAAAGATCTCTATATCAGTTACGGCAAAGGCTTGACCGATTCCGCAGGTACCTTTAAGGCACGTTATATTCTGAAGTACGGTTTTTCAGTAGAAACAGAGACAACTTCCGAGGCCACCGGTTCCGATCTGTTCTGGTCCTTGGAACGCTGACGGCAAAGAAGCAAACCAAGAGTAGTTTTCTCTACTTGCGCATGCCGCCGGTTATTACGTTCGATAGTGGAACAGGCGCTCTTTTCTTGGCACGCATAATTCAAATTAGGTTAGAGAGTTATAAAGGGTGAGTTATTGTTGACCGGCAATGATATTTAAACCATATGTTGCGGATGAACGTACGATATGGTAACGTACTAACGTACGATACTAGAATTGGAGGGTGCCCGGATGGCAATTACAGCGTCAACCCTGCGGGGAAACATTTACAGACTTCTGGACCAGGTTCTTGAATCAGGGCAACCCCTTGAGATAGAGAGAAAGGGGGAACTGTTGAAAATTATCCCGGAGAATCGTTCTGCCAAGATGTCCAAGCTAGTCAAACACCCTTGCCTGGAAGGTGATCCGGAATCAATAGTGCATATGGACTGGTCAGATGAGTGGTACCATGATCTATCTTGACACCCATGTTGTCGTCTGGTTGTACAGCGGAGATATACATCTTTTTCCTGTAACCGCCAGTCAGTTAATAGAAGATCATGACCTGTTGATTTCTCCTATAGTTCTTCTTGAACTCCAGTATCTCCAAGAAATTAGGAGGATTACTGTCGAACCAACGGTTATTTTTGATAGCCTGTCGGAAACTGTTGGCTTACAAAAGTGCCGATCTTCTTTTGGCCAAGTGGTTGCCGAGAGTATGAGAATTTCCTGGACAAGAGATCCTTTTGACAGGATCATTACAGCTACGGCAGCACTCCATAATGCGGTTCTTCTGACGAAAGATGAAAAAATCAGGCAGAAATACAGTCAGGCGCTCTGGGATTAACAACCCGGTTGGGGTTGGAGGCACCCCTGCAACGAATATTTTCTGGTAAAATCCAGAAAATGGCGAAGAAGTCGAGCGTCCTGGAATAAATGGGCTATAGCTCGTCGGCCTGCTCTGAGTCTCCCTGCGTTATGCTGGAAAATTTATCCTTGGAATATCAACCGTATGCCTGTGGTGAATTTTCCAGCATGCCTCGGAGTCTGCGCTTACCTGATCTTGAACGAAAAATTTAATTATTCAAGGTACCCTTTTGTATTGATCAAAGAATAATTTTTTTGTTTTACACCCTGCAGCCGATTGAAGAGGTCTTGTATGACCGAACATGTCGACACAGCTCTTTTTGTCCACGTCCCGGAAACAGAGAATCTCTGCAGGCAACTGCTTGAAAATCCGTTTCAGGTTACAGTTACGCCGGTTGCCTTTTCCACCTTTCTGGAAGAGCCCAGAGCCCTTCTCACCGGTACGGGTCATGTTGTTTTTTCCGGACCCCTTGAAGATTTTAAATGTATCATCCAATTGGCTACGCAGTATGGGTTCAGTGTCGGCCTGGTTCCCATGGCTGACCAGAAACGAATTGCCGGCTGCTATGATATTCCTGATCAATCTGCAGCTGCCATTGATCTTGCCCTGCGGCGGGATGGCCAGATGGTTGATCTCATTCTCTGCAATGATGAAATTCTTCTGTTCAAGGCAACAATCGGACGCTTGCCTTTATTTGACGTGTCCAGTGACTCCGGCCCGATCGCTTTAGTCGGAGAGGCATTCAAAAGAATTATCGGCCTGCGGTTGCTTAAATTCACCTTCAAAACCGGTGAGGATACCAGGATTAAGACAGCTGCCTGCGGTTGCATGATTATCCAACATCATAAACACTCATTGGCTTCACGCCTGATTGCCCATGACAGTTCTCTTACCGACGGCATGATATCTCTGATAGTGTCTGCGCCGTTTTCCATTACCGAGTATGTAAAATTTCTTTTCCAGGCCTACAGAAAAAGAGAAGATACACGACAGCTCCCCAGTACCATCGGTTACATCAAGGCTCCGCAGATCGATATCGAGACCGAACAAGAGCAAGTCGTAACCATTGATGAGCAGCAGGTGGTCCACACGCCGCTTCACTGTACAGTGCTTCCCCAGGCCATGCGGATCAATGTTGGGGAGGCCCTTCGGGAAAAAGAGAAACGGGCGCAAGTGGTCAAAGAGATTATCAAGACGGAGAACCTGCCCACAGGTAAAGAGATCTCCAAGGCTACCAAGAAAAAAATTCCTTTTTTTGCCTATGCCTCGGAAGAGCGCTTTCGCGATCTGTTCACTTCCCTACGTTCGGATGCGAAAACAACTCCAGCTTATCTGGTTCTTATCCTGCTCAGTACCATGCTGGCCACTCTGGGGTTGTATCTCAGCAGTTCCTCAGTGGTCATTGGTGCCATGCTGCTGGCCCCGCTGATGGCGCCTATTATCGCCCTGGCCATGGCTCTTCTCAGGAAAGATACAAAGATGGCAAGACGTTCTACCGGAACTATTGCTGTCGGTATCATCCTGGCCCTGTCGGCATCGGCCCTGATCAGTAAAATTTTCCCGTACAAGCCCATAACTCCTGAAATGCTCGCCCGGCTTAATCCGTCGCTGCTCGATCTGGGTGTGGCTCTCTTTGCAGGCGTTGCCGGGGCCTATACCAAGTCATTTAAAGAAATTCTGCAGAGCCTGGCCGGTGTGGCCATTGCCGTGGCCCTGGTTCCACCGTTGGCAGTAGCCGGGATCGGTCTTGGTCGGGGAGATCTATTTTTCTTTGCCCAGGCCTTTCTTCTGTTTTCCACCAACCTGATCGGCATTACCCTTGCTGCAACCTATACCTTCAGGGCCCTGGGGTACTCTGCCGTGGTCGGCAGCAAACGGAGTCTGGCTTTTGTGGCATTGATTATGCTCCTGATTTCAATCCCGCTGTACATTTCGTACCAGCAGATTGTCGATAAAACAAATTTTGAGCGAAACTGGCGCCAGGAGCGATTCCTGGTCAATGACAAATACCTTATCATTCAGAAGGCCGACGTAGTTCGCTACCGGGACAAAGAAGTCCTCACCATCGACATCCTGGCCCGTGAGCCGCTCAGCAGGGATGACCTAGCCCAGCTTAAACGAAAAATCCAGACCCACTTCTCCAAGGAACTGGTGATCCGTGCAAATGTACTCTACATTCCCTGACAAGCGATGAGATACTGTTATTCTATTCTCCTGGTTTTCCTGTGGCTGTCTTTGATAGCCGGATGTGACCGTCCAACTGTCATAAAACCCAGCGGCAAGACGATCAAGATTGGCGTGGTCGGCCCCCTTTCCGGCCCGGACCGTGCCATGGGTGAAGATGGTCTCAGGGGAATACGAACCGTCATGCAAATACAGCCCTACCTTGACAACGGCGACAAGGTTGAGCTGGTTATCGAGGACGATAAAAACGAACCGGACCTGAGTGTAAAAGGACTGAAAAAATTGGCAACAGAAGACAAGGTCTCGGCCATTTTGCTTCTGTCGAGCAGTGCAGCGGGCCTGGCAGTGAATGAACTTGCAGACAGTTACCAGGTACCTGTTCTTGTCCTTCTGGCCTCTCACCCTGATATCGCCAAAGATAAAAAGTATGTCAGCCAGCTTATCTTTGACAATACCTTCCAGGGGCGTGTTGCCGCCCTGTTCGCCCGGGATGAGCTGCTGATTGATAGAGTTGCCGTCTTTCACAATTCAGATAGCTTTCATTCTACCTCTCTGGCAAGCGAATTTATCCATAAATTTGAGGCCATTGGCGGTGTAATCACAGAGATTATCCAGTTGGTTGACGATACGGACGACTTCAAAGATATTCTTGAACGTCTGCAGAAAACAAAGACACAGCTCCTCTATCTCCCGGTTGATCCAGAAGATTTTATTAGGATATCAATGGCGTTGGATGAGATAGGCTGGGCTCCTGAACGAATGGGCAGCGATGGCTTGGTTGCCAACGTATTGCGACAACACCCGGAAGAAACCAATCTACTGGAAGGGGCCATTGATATTGATCTGTATGCCCAGGACATCCAGGGAACGCCCCTTGGTAAACGGGCAGGAAAGGCATATCAAAAACTCTTTGATAAACCGGGCAACAGCTTTACGGGTATTGGTGCGGAGGGGTATGCCATTCTCCAGCAATCCATGAACAGCTGCACGCGTCCCGGTGATGGACAATGCATTAATAGCATGATTCATAACATGGAAAGCTTTGAAGGGATCATGGGCCGAATTTCCATCCACGCCGATGGAAAGACCGAGCGACCACTTATCATCAACAGGATCAGGAACGGGCGGACGCAGTTTATGGTGAAGGTGTATTAGCTAATTGAGTATGACCTTGGCTTACGGAACCTGTGTCGTAACCAGTTTGCCGGTGGTGGGATCCATGCAGCGGATCTCTGCACTGACCTGGTCAGGCTTGACCGGGGAGGAAAGTTTCAGCTGCACCCTCAGAGTGCCGGGCTGCACCTTACGCAGGAGCCAGCGGACTTCCCCTTTTTTTGCATTGTACTTTTTATAGGGTGGATTTGCTGATGCCGGGGCTGTGCCCGGCGGCAGCTGCTGGATGATGATCAGATTAACCGGGGTTGGTGACCCTAGTTTGACCTCCAGGGTGAGTTCCGTGGCTGTCCTGGTAAGGTAGCGACCGGAGACTATTCCCACGGCATGGGCCTGCACGGAAAAGTACAGGCAGAGCAGAAGGATTCCAAGTACTATTCCCGATGTTTTTTTATAGTGTGTGTTTTTTTTATCCATGGCTCTGGCCCGGTTATGGGAGTATTTCAATGGTTTGATCATTTTTGTTCCAGCGATAGCCGGAACCCATCCATATCTCTTCTATACTGTCCAGATCAACTCCCAGTTCGCTAAGTCCTCCGAACTTGTCATAGACCTCCAGAATTTCATCATCGTTGATGATGAAATCACCGTTGGTGTCGGCCCAGTGGAGCGGTTCCAGGCGGATAGCGTTATCACCGCTGATGTCCGCCTCCTGCTTCTGCTCCTGGCGAACAGCTATACTGCCGGAAAAGGTGAATTGCGTCCCGTACTCTCCTGCGGACCGGGCCAGGTAGCCTGTCAACAACTGTTCACCACCCTCTTTACGAATCCATTTCAGGGTATTGTCAGCCTGTGATGTGGCATCAGGAACGGTCTTCAGGATTTCTACACCGTCAGGAACGTGTTCGCGAACCAGCAGGACCATTTCCCGGCCGGTGTGTACGGTGATAAGAACAGGAAAGGTGAGGCCCGGAGCGCAGGCTGTGGGCAGGGAACGGGTTGCTTCAATCTGTATTTCACCGGATTCAGGTTGTTTTTTCCAGATCATGAGACCGATAACCACCGGTATCATGACGGCAAGGCCGATATTGAGGAGCAGGTTGTACTTTTTCAGGGGGATACCGACACGTGTGGCCGGGGAGGAGGGTGGAGAATCTTCAACTGGCTCAGCCGTCTCGTCCGGTTTGCCCAGTATTTCCTCCAGTTCAACCCCGAGGGCTTCAGCCAGTCGCAGACCGTTTTCCCGCTTAATGGTCGGATAGTGGTGGTTTTCCCAGCGAGAAATGGTATCGGTGGTCACTTCGACCGCCGTGGCCAGGTATAACTGAGTCAGTCCCTGGCCCTCACGCAGCTGTCTCACCCTGGATCCGTCAATGCGGATCATGGCTACGCCTGATCTCTGTATGTCCTGGTCTGCCATTGTGCTGTGACGTTATTGTTCAACCGGTAAGTGATAAACAGCCCACCCTGCTACTGAACGATTACAGAAAAATATATACAGATAATACGCTCTTCAGTTTTTCTTGCAAACTCCTTTTTTTCGGATCTTGTTATACTGGCTATCAGCAGTGTCCGGTTACAAAATTGCAGAGACAATTTAGAACTATCTAAAATCCCAAAACCGTCATTCCGGCATGCCCTTAGCCGGAATCCAGGAATTTTCCCTTGGAGCATAAATGGATCCCGGCTAAAAACATGCCGGGATGACGAGCGTGAGAGGTTAATAGTTACCTTAATGGCTCAATGCAAAAACCTAACCGGACACTACTGGGATTATACACGATTCCGGCAGGATTTTTGCTGCTGCAACTTTAACTTTTTATGAGGGTGATGTATCTTCCATTAAAGACAGCGTAACATTGTGGCAAGAAGAAAATCAAATTAGAAGGCATAATGTCATCCATAAGGGTTGCTTATGAACTTTGATCAGCTTCGGACATTTCAGGCTGTTGCCAGGACCGGCAGTTTTACCAAGGCCGGCCGAAAACTCTTTCTGACCCAGCCTGCCGTCAGCCAGCAGATCCAGGCACTGGAAGCTTCCTATGGCGTACGGTTGTTTGATCGCTCAGGCAAGCGGATTCACCTGACCCGTGAAGGCGAAATGCTGCTGTCAAAGACAAGCAAGATAGTCTCCTGCTTCAGGGAGATAGAAGTACTTTTTGAGGAGATTTCCAACCTGAACAAGGGACGGCTTGATATAGCAACAAGTGCCGTTTTCGGGACTTATTTTCTGCCCCGTCCCATCGGTCGATTTAACCATGAATATCCCTGTATTGAAATTCACCTGAACACGGGCAACTCCCATGACGTTATTTCTATGCTCTTGGCCGGAAAGGTTGAATTCGGATTCGGCGGCCTGGTGGAAAATGAACCGGAACTTGCATCCATCCTGATCCACCAGGAACCATTGGTTACCGTGGTGGGCAGTCGTCATCCCCTGGCTGTGAACCAGTCCATAAGCCTGGACACCCTGCATTCCGTCCCCTTTATCTGGCGGGAACAGGGAACCCAGATACGAAAAAAAGTCGAGGAGTGGCTGGCCGGTGCAGCAACTGCTTCTGCCCCCAAAAGGTTTATTGAACTGAAAAATGTGGAAACCGCCAAGCGACTGGTCGAGGAAGGGTACGGGGTGACTGTCATCCCCGAGGCTGCCGTCGAACGGGAACTGGCTTCCGGCCTGCTGACAAAAATTACACTGCCCGGGCTTGATATGAAGGCTTCATACTATCTTCATTACCCGAAAAACAGGCATTTTTCCAGGGCCGCAGAGGTCTTTCTGGCCCTGTTTCCTGTAGCGGTATCATTGAGCCATGCAGAGAATATGGGGGACCTGATTCATTGAAACTCTTCCACCTGACATAGTATTCTTAAAAAAACCGCTGTCCTATCTTTTCAGTTATCACCTTCAGTTCCGGCAGTCTGAGCATGTGCAGTGTTATCCCGTAAAGCAATGCTGCGGCCCCTATCGCCATAAAAACTCCAAGTAGTTGCAGAGGGATGGAACCCTGCAGCATGGGGTTCAGCAGCTTTTTCAATGCCATGACCCCGGATCCCATAACCATGCTTGCCAGTAGAATTTTCAAGGTTCCCAGGCCAAGATAAGTCAGCGAAAATCCGGTAAGTTTTCGGTACAGGATAACACCCAGGAACAGAAAGTTGAGGGCCATGGAGCAGGATGTGGACAGGGCAATTGCCCGGAACGTAAATGCGTCAATGGTCAGGGTGATAATGATGATGTTGGCAGTAACGGCGAGAAAAGAGCCGATAACCGGATATTTTGTATTGTTTAAGGCATAGAAAACCGGGACCATGATCTTGACGGCTGAATAGGCAAACAGGCCGTAGGCGTAATAGGTGAGGGCCTGGGCAGTGCGCAGGGTATCAATGGGTGTAAAGGCGCCGTGTTCAAAGATGAGCCTGATAATCGGCTGGGCCAGCAGGATGAGCCCGACCGTGGCCGGAATGGTCAGGCTGAACACCATGACCAGCGAGGAGGTGAAGGTCTGTCGTAAACCTGCAAAATCCTTTTGGGCTGCATGTTTTGCCAATACCGGCATGGCGGCAATGGAAAAGGCAACTCCAAATACGCCGATGGGCAGCTGAACCATGCGAAAGGCATAGTTGAGCCAGGAGACTGATCCTTCCACGCAGCTGGAGGCAAAGTTGGTGTTGACAAAGATGTTGATCTGGGTGGCGGACAGGCCGATGGTTGCCGGCAGCATGAGCCATAATATCCGTTTGAGTCCAGGATCACGCAGGTTGATTTGCGGCTTGAAACGGAAACCTGTTTTTCGTAGTGTGGGCAGCTGGATAAGCAGCTGCATAAGACCGCCGATCAGAGTTCCCCAGGCCATGCCGACAATGGCAGGCTGGCCGAATCTGGGCAGCAGAAGGGCCAGGGATACACCGCCGATGATCGAGCCCAGGTTGAAAAAGCTTGATGACATGGCCGGCACAAAAAACCTGCCGCTGGTGTTGAGCATGCCCATGACCACAGCAGCTAAGGCCACGAAGATCAGGAATGGAAACATGATCCTGGTAAGCAAACCGGTCAGTTCTGTCTTGCCTGCAATAAGGCTGAAGTCCGGGGCCAGCAGGTTGACAATAGGCTCGGCAAAAAAAATACCGGTCAGGGTGATAAGGCTGAGCAGGATGGCGATAAAGACCAGCACATTGGATGCCAGCTGCCAGGTGGCCTGCCGTCCCTTGTTGGTGTCATAATCAGAAAACACGGTTACAAAGGCGGCAGAAAGCGCCCCCTCGCCGAACAGGTCGCGCAGCAGGTTGGGGATACGAAAGGCAACCACAAAGGCGTCATAGGCATAACCCGCACCAAACATACCGGCGAACACCTGTTCCCGCACCAGACCGAGGACGCGGCTGCACATGACCGCACCGCTGACCGCGCTTGCTGAACGAGCAATTTTACCCGTTGAACTGCTTGCCTTATCTGCCATAAATTCTACCTGAAGATGAACAGTGATCCATCAGGTTATCACTTGACTTTGCAAGGATAATAAGAATATAAATATCAGAGCTTCTGACAGATGGTTACCATCCCTTGACCAAAAGAGAAAGACCTTTTCTTTGCTCAAGATTACCTTGAGCAAACTTCCAAGGAATGGGACACTCTGTCGTATGATTAATCCTAACACCCGGTCACCGGAGGCATTCATGTACGACGTCAAACAGATCAGGAATACGGTCATCCTTGGACATGGCAACAGCGGTAAAACAACGCTGGCAGAGGCCCTGCTCTTTACTGCTGGTGCAATCAAGCGGTTAGGCAAGGTAGACGATGGTTCTGCTTCCATGGATTTTGAGGAGGAGGAAATAAAACGGCAAGTGTCTACCAGTGCCGCGTTTAACCACCTGAGCTGGAAGAAACATGAAATTTTTCTAATTGACACCCCCGGCGATGATAACTTTGTTAATGAAGCAAAATTTGCGGCCCAGGTCACGGACAGTGCTCTGCTCATCGTTGGTGCTGTTCTTGGTGTACGCAATCAAACCGAGCGTTTTGTGGACTTTGTCCAGGATCGGAAGCTGCCATGCCTGATCTGCATTACCAAGATGGACCGTGAGCGGGCTAACTTCAAGAAAACCGTTGATGAGATCAAGGAATCATTTGCGTTGAATCCGGTGGTAGTCTATCTGCCTATCGGTGCAGAAAGCGATTTTAAAGGGGTGGTGGATATTGTCGGTAACCGGGCTCTTCTATTCAAGGAAGATGGTACGGTTGATCCAGCCGACATCCCCGCAGATATGGCTGATGAAGTCGCGTCCATGAGGGAAAACATGATGGAATACGTGGCTGAGACTGATGACGACTTGATTGAAAAATTTCTGGAAGAGGGGGAGTTGAGTGACGAGGATCTTATCGCCGGTCTTGCTGCCGGCGTCCACAAGGGACAGATTGCCCCGGTCTTTGCCTGTGCAGCGTTAAACAATGCCGGTTCCTCCGTCATCCTTGATGGAATCAGTAACCTGCTGCCTTCCCCTGATCAGCGCCCGACAGTAATGGGTACGGATCCCGGGACCGGTGATCTGATTGAGCGCCGGGGAACAGCAGACGCACCGTTTTCCGCCCAGGTGTTCAAGACCATGGCGGATCCCTTTGCCGGTCGGCTGACGATCTTTCGTGTTTTTTCCGGCACCCTGCAAGGGGACAACTTTTATAACTCCTCAAAAGAAACCAGCGAGCGTTTTGGTCAGCTTTTTTTCATGGAGGGCAAAGAGCAGAAACCTGTGGATAGTGTAGTGCCGGGCATGATCGTGGCGGTTGCGAAACTCAAGGAAACCACCACCGGTGACACACTCTGTGACCAGGGTGATCCGATTCTGTATGACGAACTTGAGCCCATGCCCCCGGTGATTTCCTATGCAGTAAGTGCCACCAAGGATGAGGAAAAGCTGTTCGCAGCTCTCACCAGGTTGCTGGACGAAGATCTGACACTGCAGTTGACCCGTGAACAGCAGACCCACGAGGTGTTGATCTCAGGAGTGGGCCAGATTCACCTGGAGGCGATCAAAGAAAAACTCAAGCGCAAATTCGGCGTTGAGATGGAGCTGGCAATTCCGAAGATTCCCTATCGTGAGACCCTTAAGGGCAAGGCCACGGTCCAGGGAAAACACAAGAAACAGTCCGGCGGCCGAGGCCAGTATGGCGACTGTACAGTTGAACTGGAATCGTTGCCGCAAGGAGATTTTGAGTTTGTGGATAAAATTGTCGGTGGTGTTATTCCGCAGCAGTACAGACCGGCTGTGGAAAAAGGTATCCTGGAAGCCATGGATAAAGGTCTTATTGCAGGTTACCCCTTTGTGGACCTGAAGGTTACCCTGATCGATGGTTCATTTCATAATGTTGACTCCTCTGAAATGGCTTTTAAGATAGCCGGTTCCCTGGCCTTTAAAAAAGGTGTCCAGGAGGCAAATCCCGTCCTGCTGGAACCAATCATGGAGATGGAGATCAGGGTGGACAAGGAGCACGTAGGGGATGTCATGGGTGATCTCAATTCAAGGCGGGGTAAAGTGCTTGGCATGGATTCAGCAGATAAGTATGAGATCGTCAATGCCCAGGTGCCGCAGAGCGAGATACAGTTGTATGCGCCGGACCTGACCTCCATGACCGGTGGCCGGGGTGGTTTTACGGTCAAGTTCTCCCATTATGAAGAAGTACCTGCCCATATTGCCGAGAAAATTATTGCTGACTTTAAGGCAGGTGATTGATTGATGGGGAAAAAGGTTGAAGGTTGAAGGTGCGAGGTTGGAGGGATTGCAGCACATCTTTCCTTCTACCTTTCGCCTACCACTTTCTACCTTCTATTTGATGTAGACTAAAATGGACGATACCCAAACACATAAAAAACAATACACTTGCGGGGTGCTGACCCTTAGTGACAAGGGTGCACGGGGAGAGCGGGAGGATACCTCTGGAGCTTTACTTAAAAAAATGCTAGCAGGGCAGGGCTTTATCATCGTTGCCTATGAGGTTATCCCTGACCAACAGGATTTGATCGAATCCACCTTGATTTCATGGGTGGATGAGAAAAAAATTGATCTGATCGTCACCACGGGCGGCACCGGTGTGTCGCCAAGCGACCGCACACCAGAAGCTACCCGCAGAGTCATTGAATTGGAAATCCCCGGCATCGGCGAAGCCATGCGCCAGGCAAGCCTTACTAAAACAAAAAACGCCATCTGGTCACGGGGAATTGCCGGTATTCGCAAGGAAAGCCTGATAATAAATCTGCCGGGCAGTGAAAAGGCGGCAAAGGAGAATGTCGAAGTTGTGTTGCCTGCCCTTGAGCATGGGATTTATAAGCTCAAAGGCGGTATGGCTGATTGCGGTGTGAGTTGAGAACCACGAAACACACGAACTACACGAAATTTATTAGATGGGTGCCTTGAATAATTAGATTTTTCGTTCGAGGTCAAGGAACAGGAAAATTTAAAAGCGCAGCATATTAGTCATATGTGAGCATTGTTAATTTTTCTGTGACGCAGAGATCGGGCGAAAAAGCAATTATTCAATGTAGCCAGATGTTTTGCAGGGGCGGGCTTGCCTTCCTTTTTTATACCGTAGGAGCCCAGTCCTCTGGGCGATAAAGAAAGCCTACAGCCTAATCCGTCTGTCGTCGGCCAAGACCTTCAATGGTCACGCTTTTGTTGTCGGCTTTTTCAGCGGCCTGAATTTCTCCGATCAGGAAGACCTTTTCACCCATGGCTGTAAACTGTTGCATGACGTCTTCCAACTGGTCGTTGTCCACCAGGGCCATCAGACCGATGCCCATGTTGAAGGTACGGTACATCTCCGCTTCCGGAATGTTGCCTTTGTTCTCCAGGAATCCGAAAACAGGAGGTATGTCCCAGCTGTCCTTGTGGATAACTGCCTTGCAATTGTCCGGCAGGACCCTGGGGACGTTGTCGATAAAGCCGCCGCCGGTGTTGTGGATCAGGCCATTAATCTTAAAGTTGCGCAACACCTTGAGCACACTTTCCACATAAATACGGGTGGGCTTAAGCAGTTCTTCACCAACCGTGCAGCCTAATTCCTCAATCCGGTCATCTACAGTTAAGTCCAATTCCTCAAAAAAGATTTTCCGTACCAGGGAATAACCGTTTGAGTGCAGGCCGGAGGAAGCAAGACCGATAATTTTATTACCCACCCGGATGTCACTGCCGTCAATAATACCATTTCGCTCACCGATGCCGACAACAAAACCGGCTAGATCGTAATCACCTGGTTGGTAAAGT
>Ga0209013_10003730_pt1 | contig 13450 bp, 13 predicted proteins | sample Cruoilmetagenom2_FD_187291 | JGI IMG/M metagenome (GOLD analysis project Ga0209013, IMG submission 187291) | Oil polluted marine microbial communities from Coal Oil Point, Santa Barbara, California, USA - Sample 2 (SPAdes) (version 2) | ecosystem: Environmental > Aquatic > Marine > Oil seeps ... | reverse complement strand
CTGCTTCAGTTCCATTGACAATGACCATTAAAATAATTTTTGACAGTATGGATGAAACAAAAAATATTGGCTTGCTAATGGGGGATGATTCCTCATTGGAACATTTTAAACAAGACTTACACTAGGAAAAAATGAAAATTCAATTAATAAAATTACTAACAACACTGATCGTATTATTGTTGGTCATTAGTTGTTCGGGCGAAAATGTTTCAGCCGACAAACAAAAAAAACCGCAAGATAAGAACACAAACCAAACATCTCAAAATATTGATATATTATATAATGCAGCATTGGACGGAGATATTGAAGTAGTGAAAAAATATCTTGAAACTGGATTCGATGTTAACCAGCCGAACCAGGATAAACAATCATTATTAATGTTAGCCGGATTTAATGGACATACCGATTTGTGTGAATATCTTATTAAAAAAGGGGCTCATACAGAAGCACGAGACAATAATGGAAGAACAGCACTAATTTTTGCTTCAACTGGACCATTTCCTCAAACGGTTGAATTACTATTACAAAATGATTCAAATCCAAATGCTGTTGATAACATAGAACATTTTACACCACTAATGCATGCTGCTGCAGAAGGACATATAGAAGTCGTTAAAATACTTGTAAAAGCTGGAGCTGATCCTTCACTGAAAGATGTAGATGGAGATAATGCTGAAGCCTTCGCTAAACAAAACGGACATCACGAGGTGGTGAAATTTTTCAGAGAAAATAATTAATTCAAAATTGCTTTTCCATTGCCTTTTTGTAAAGGTCAATATATTTCTCAGCAGATATCTTCCAAGAAAAGTCCTTTATCATTCCATTTGATTGTAGTTTTGCCCAAACTGGTTTGTTCTTGAAATCTCTCAAAGCACGTTCAACAGCGTTTGTCAGAGCATATCCATTGTAATCTACAAAAGAATATCCATTCCCGGCATCTAAACCAAGTGTTGTCATTTCATCGCAATCTTGAACAGTATCAGCAAGTCCGCCGGTTTTTCTAACAATTGGAACCGTACCATATTTAAGCGAATAAATTTGATTCAGTCCGCAAGGTTCATAATGCGACGGCATCAAGAACATATCAGCACCTGCCTCTATCAAGTGCGATAGATCATTATTATATCCTAAATGAATTGCAAACTTATGTGGATATTTATTTGCTAAGGCATTAAAGCCTGTCTCATATTCATCTTCACCGCTGCCAAGCAGAATTAGTTGAAAATCTAAACTCATCAAATATTCCATTGAACTCAAAAGAATGTCAAAACCCTTTTGAACTGCAAGCCTGGAAATTATACCTATCAGCGGTTTCTTCTCATCAAAAGTTAAACCAAATTGTTTAAGCAAATCTTTTTTGTTTTTTAGTTTGCCTGCTAAGTTATCAATTGAGTAATTGAAAGGAATATGTTTATCTGTCTCTGGATTCCAGAGGTCATAATCTATTCCATTTAAGATTCCGTAAAAATCTTCAGCACGATATTTTAAAACAGAATCCATTCCAAAGCCATACTCGGGAAGCAATAATTCATTTGCATATGTCTCGCTCACCGTACTAATAGCATCTGCGAATGAAATACCAGCTTTCATAAAATTTATTTTTCCACCCTGTTCAACTTGTCCGGGACTATCAAAATACCTTGGATTAATCTCTGCTTTATATAAAGTTTTCTTCGGAAAACTTCCTTGATATCCAATATTATGAATAGTAAAAACAGTTGCTGTTTTGTTGAACATTTTGTCCCAACTGTAATTATCCTTTATCAAAAGAGGGATCAAACCAGTCTGCCAATCATTAAGATGCACTATATCTGGTTTCCATTGCAATTTTTGAATTAATTCAATTACAGCTTTTGAAAATAGTATAAATCTTTCATCCTCATCAATATCATTTGTATAAATAGTATGACGATGGAATAAGCGAGGATAATCAATAAAATATATTTCAACTTTACTGTTTGGCAAATATCCTTTATGAACATGAACATCTAAAGTTTTGCCAGATATTCTAATCGGCAAGTTGCCTATCCAACTGAGATATTCTAAATCAAATCTTTTTTCATCTACAGAATAATATTTAGGCATAAATACTTTAACATCATGCCCCAATTCTTTGATCTCTTTAGGCAGAGAGCCAGCAACATCTGCCAAACCACCAGTTTTCGCAAAAGGTACAACTTCACTTGCTACAAATGCTATTTTCATTCTTTGCTAATTGTTTAGTAAATATAGATTAGTAGAACAAAGTTATTAAAATTAGTTTGGATATATTGATAATTTTCAAATTACAATATCAATCGGATAAAATTCTAATGTAAAAATTACTATGGATTTGCAATAATCTCAAAAAGAGAAAAATAAATTTTGTATATTAATCAGAGAATAGATTAAGAAAACATATAATAAAATAGTAAAGGTTGAAAAGATATTGATGATGCAAGTTGGGCAATTGCTATTCTATAGTGCTGAGCATTATGAATAGAGGAAAGTCCGAACTCCAGAGAACAGGGTGCCGGATAACGTCCGGGAGTCATTTACTAAAGTATTTGATTACGGAAAGTGCAGCAGAAAAGATACCGTCTCAATTATTTGAGATAAGGGTGAAAAGGTAGGGTAAGAGCCTACCGCTTTGTTAGTAATAACAAAGGTCCATAATTGGAGTCCCGGCTTGTCGGGATCAGTGTAAACCCCACTTGGAGCAAGGTCATGTAAAAGACTATCTGATATTTTATATCAGATCAAAGTTGTTCGCTTTGTATGTCTCGGGTAGACTGCTTGAGTTTGGTAGCAATATCAAATCTAGACAAATAATTGCCGCCCGCTTGTCGGGACACAAAATTCGGCTTATAGATTTGCATCATCAATAGATTTTCTCCTCAAGGAGAAAATGATAGAGAAAATTTGGAAGATCAAAGACCCACCTGATGAGCAATCAGTCTTGGCTTTGGCTGATAGTCTCAATATTTCTAATGTATTAGCAACAATACTCATACATAGGAAAGTAACAAATTTCTATGAAGCAAAGGAATACTTTCGTCCTGATCTTGAAACGCTTCACGATCCATTTTTAATGGATGGTATGCAGGAAGCCACAGACCGAGTAATTGATGCAGTAACCAATAATCAAAAAATTGTTGTATATGGAGATTATGATGTAGATGGGACATCATCAGCATCATTGATGTATCTGTTCTTAAAGGAATTAGATGCCGAAGTTGAAATCTTTATACCAAATAGATTAACAGATGGATATGGACTTTCTAACAAAAGTATTGATGTTATAGCTGAGAAAAAAACTGAATTAATGATTACAGTTGACTGTGGAATAACTGCAGTTGAAGAAATTGCTTATGCTTCAGAACTTGGAATTGATACAATTGTTTGTGATCACCATAAACCAAAAGATACGATTCCAAATGCAGTTGCAGTGCTTGATCCAATAAAGCCTGGTTGTAATTATCCATTCAAATTTTTATCCGGTGCTGGGGTTGCCTTTAAATTAGCAAGAGCTGTTGCAGATAGAGTTGGACGCAAAGATATAGTTCTTGATTATCTAGATCTTGTTGCACTAGCAGCGGCTGCAGATATTGTATCCTTAACCGACGAGAATAGAATTCTTGTTAAAAAAGGAATGGAATTAATTAATTCTAATCCTCGTCCCGGTGTTTTAGCACTTATTAAAAATGCAAAAAAAGAGCCGGGTACACTTACTGCCGGGCAGATTGTCTTTACAATTGCTCCTCGCATAAATGCGGTTGGTAGAATGGGAGATGCAATGAGAGCTGTTGATCTTCTAATCTCTGATAACGATACTGATGCTAAAATATTAGCTCAGGTTTTAGAAGATGAAAATTATCAGCGTAGAAAAATTGACGAGATGACTTTTTCTCATGCAATGGAATTAATTGATAAGACAGTTGATTTAGATAATGAGTTGGGCATAATTTTACATGATGAAAATTGGCATCCTGGTGTAATTGGTATTGCTGCCTCAAGAGTTGTAGAAAAATACTATAGACCTGCAGTTATGCTTTCTACAATTGATGGAGTTGCAAAAGGATCTGCGAGAAGTATTGTTGGTTTTAATATATACCAAGCATTGGAAAAATGTGAAGATTTATTAATTCAATTTGGTGGTCACGAAGCAGCTGCAGGTGTTACAATTGAATTAGAAAATATTCCAGAATTTAGAAGACGTTTCAACCAAATTTTAAAAGAGACTATGGCGGGGAAAAAGTTTCTACCTGAAATTAAGGTTGATGCAAAAATCTCTCTAGCTGATATCACTCCAAAATTCGTTCGGATATTAGATCAATTTTCTCCATTCGGACCAGGAAATATGAGACCAGTGTTCACAGCAGAAAATGTTCAGCTATCCAATTATCCTAGAATTGTTGGTAAAAATCATTTACTAACTACACTGCGCCAGAATGGAGGTGACAAAGTTTTTGATACTATTGGTTTTAATCTAGGAAATTTTGTTAGTATTATTGATAAAGACAGAGATTTATTAGATATTGTATTCACTATTGAAACTGTTACTAAAAATGGTGCTACATACCCTCAGATAAGATTGAAGGATATAAAGGTTAAAGAAAATATAAATTAAACGTTGGAGTTGTTATGTCGGGTCACTCAAAGTGGTCAACAATTAAAAGAAAAAAGGCAGTTATTGATGCGAAACGTGGCAAAATATTTACTAAATTAATTAAGGAAATTACTGTTGCAGCAAAAGTTGGTGGCGGGGATGTAGATGCAAATCCAAGATTGCGCTTAGTGGTAGATAATGCTAAATCTGCCAATATGCCAATGGATAATATTGAAAGAGCTATCAAAAAAGCAACGGGTGAATTAGAAGGTGTAACTTATTTGGAGTTGACATATGAAGGATATGGACCTTCCGGAGTTGCATTTTTAGTTGAGTGTTTGACGGATAATAAAAATAGAACAGTTGCAGAAGTTAGACATCTGCTTACTAAATATGGTAATGGACTTGGGGAATCAGGCTCAGTTGCCTGGATGTTTGATAGAAAAGGGATTATCACTCTTCCAAATCAAGGTAAATCTGAAGATGATATTCTTGAGATAATTTTAGAAGCCGGTGCAGATGATTTACAGACAGAAGAAGAATATTTTGAAGTTACAACCACTGTTGATTCTTTTGAAGATGTAAGAAAAGCATTGGTTGATGAAGAACTTGAAGTAGAAAATGCTTCACTGCAGTGGATCGCTAAAAATACAATTGATGTAAATGGCGAAGCATCCGAAAAGGTAATGAATCTTTATGACATGCTCGAAGATAGCGAAGATGTTCAAAATGTATACTCAAATGCAGATTTTACAGATTAAGTTAAAAACCATACTTTAAAACTATGACCATAATTGGAGTTGATCCCGGAACTATTATCACCGGTTTTGGGATCATCAAGTACGAAAATAATTCTGTTGCATACATTCATTCCGGGGTAATTAAGACTCCAAAAACTAAGGATATTCCTCCACGATTAGAAACGATCTATGATGAATTGGACAGGCTGATAAAGCTGTACAAGCCGGACGAATTTTCAATTGAAACTGCATTTTATGCAAAAAATATTCAATCTGTTATGAAAATTGGATATGCAAGAGGCGTTTCATTACTTGCAGCAGTTCATAATAAACTTGAAATAAGTGAGTATTCACCACGAGAAATTAAAAAAGCAATTGTTGGTAATGGCGGAGCTTCTAAAGAGCAGGTGCAGTTCATGATCAAAAAATTAATGAACATTAATCAGACAATGTTAAAGTTTGATGAAAGTGATGCACTCGCAATAGCTGTTTGCCGTGCATTTAGAAGTAATAGCTTTTCCAACAAAAAAGGAAGTTGGAAAAATTTTGTTGAATCAAATCCTGACAAAATTATTGAATAAACACTCTTTATCAATTCGTAATCTTTGTGATAAACAATTCATTATTAAATATCTCTTGACATGTTAATTATAATTTTTTATTTTTAGTGTACTAGTTTAATAGTACACTAATGCGTGAGATATAAATGATAAATATTTCAAACCTTTCATTTGGATACAAAAAGAATTCGAATATATTTTCGGATTTGAATATTAAATTATCAGCTGGGAATATTTATGGATTGCTGGGAAAAAATGGAGCAGGCAAAACTACCCTGTTAAAAATTATTATTGGGCTATTATTTCCACAAAAAGGATCATGTGAAGTTTTGGGCTTCACTCCTCGAAAAAGGGAACCTGAATACTTAAGTAAAATATACTATATACCTGAAGAGATCTACTCGCCAAATATAAAAATCCAAAGGTATATTGATCTTGTTTTTCCCTTTTATCCGAAATTTGATAAGAAAAAATTCGATTCATTTTTAGAAGAACTTGAGATAGCTTCCAATAAAAAATTTACTGAATTATCTTACGGACAGAAAAAGAGAGTTTATTTAGCATTTGGTTTGGCTTCAAATTGCGAAATATTAATTTTAGATGAACCCACAAATGGGCTCGATATTCCAACAAAAAGAATCTTTCGAAAAATGCTGGCTTCATCAATTAATGAAAATAATATAATTCTTATCTCAACTCACCAAGTAAGCGATCTTCAAAATCTAATAGATCCGGTAATAATTTTGGATGATGGAAAAATAGTTTTTCAGCAGGGGTTATCTGATATAGCTCAAAAAATATCCATCCAATTGCAGCAGACAAAACCGGAAGGAGATCAAGTTTTGTATTATGAAAAGGTTGCTGGAGGTTATACTGTTTTGACTGAAAACCACTTAGGGAATGAGGATGATATCAACATTGAATTACTCTTTAATGCGGTGATATCGAATAACAATAAATTCACTGAGTTAGTAAATGCAGAGGTGATAGATGAAAAGCACTAATAATTATCTAAATTTTGCTAGATTAAAAAACACACTTTATTCTGATTTACTTTCCAACATTTGGAAAATTGTAGTTGCTGCTGAAGCGTTAGCAGGCATTTTACTTTTGTTTTTTATTTATGTTGGGATCGGCAGAATGGAACCCAAATTATACAGTACGGTTTATCCCGCCATAATAATTATCACTGGGCTAATAGTAACCAGTCTTTCATTTAGTGAGCTTTATACTGGCAAAAGCTATTTTTATTTGACACTTCCCTCATCATCAATTGAAAAGTTACTTAGCAAACTAATAGTAGTTTCGGTTCTATATTTACTTGGCATAAATTTTTTATTGATAATAGTGTCAATCGCCGCCAAAGGAATAAATTATTTCTTGTTAGGAAGTCAATTCCCAATTTTTAATCCAATACATCCTAATATTCTTAATTCAGAATTATTGTATCTAATAATGTTGACCATATTCCAATTTGGTGCTGTTTATTTTAAAAAATATAACTTTCTAAAAACAATATTGCTGATTAGTGTTCCGACTTTCTTTATGATCATTTTCCCGGCGATCAGTTATAAATTAATGTTTTGGGAATTCCAGGAAACAGGATTATTAAGATTAAAGTCCGGTTATGCAATTGCTCCACCATCAGTTGATATTCTTGCGGATACAATACAACAGATAGTTGAAATATTGACATTTCTTTTTTATTCCGTAACAGCACCATTATTTCTTATGCTGACTTATCTGCAATTAAGAGAAAGCGAGGCTTAAGTGAATTTTAACAGTAACAAAGCAATTTATCTGCAGATAGCTGACTTTATCTGTGAGAATATTCTCCTGAAGAATTGGAATATCGGAGAAAGAATTCCTTCTGTCAGAGAATTTGCAGTTAATATTGAAGTGAATCCGAATACAGTTATGCGGACCTATTCCTTCCTTCAAGATCAAGGTATAATTTTCAATAAACGAGGTATTGGATATTTTATTTCAGAAGATGCTTTTGAGAAAACGCTAAAATTAAAAAAAGAAGAATTCATGAATAAAGATCTACCGGAGTTTGTTAAAAAGATGAAGTTATTAAATATAGATCCAAAAGATATATTGAGCTGAATAATTTTCTAGAGAAATAGAGGAACGAATGAAACTAACGAATAAAATTATAGTAGCAATGGCATCTCTAATTATTGTGATCACAGTCATAACTTCTGTTATTGTTGTAGCAAACATAGAAATCGCTGTGACTTCAATAATTGAAGGAGAAATAGAAAAAGAATTACCAAATCATTCATTTTCTGAGATAATTTTTTCTCGTGGTATTAGAGTAAACTTAACACAAAGCGATTCCTTTTCGGTGATAGTAAGAGGCGCAGATAATTTTGTTAACAACTACTTAAACATTGAACAAAAAGGGGAGAAACTATTTATCCTTGTAAAACCAGGAATAAAACACTACACATTGTACTCAACTGTTGATATAAGCATGCCTGTTTTGGAAAGAATTGTTATTGAAGAGCCGGAATTTGAGTATTATGCAATTGGAACAACATTTATACTTTCGAATTTTGTTTTAGACAATCTGGATGTTAATTTGTCTGCTGATGGAACCTTAGTTTCAGTTAATTGTGAAATTAATAATTTGAAAATGAGGTGTTCAAAATATGCATCTGCAGTTTTTGATTCGTGCAGAATAAATGATGTGGAATATTCCCTAGAGGATTATAGTCATGCAAGGATAAGTAATGTTTTAGGAAATATTACTGGAGAATTAAACGATTATTCCATTTTTAGCTTTACAAACTTAGATGGTGAACCTAAGATATTAAGATCAATTGAGTTATTTCAGAAAGAAAAAGAGAAAGAACATCTTACCGGTTTAACCTGGGGTAGTTCAATGGAAGAAGTAGATCAAATTATTAAAAGTAATTTTGGATCACAAATTCCTGAAGAACATTTTTTTCAGAGGTATCGAAACAGGTATTTTTTTCCATTAATGTTCCACCTTGAATTTGAAGGCGGCTCTTATAATGGGATTGATATCGAACAAATTAGGTTGCAATTCTACCGTTATTCATTACATGGATTGAGTATAGTTTTTAAGGATACTTCTAGTTCAATTGAAAATAATTATAGGATTTTACTTAAAAAAATCAAGAAAAAATATCCTTCATCACAATTTTCTGAAAGAGACCATACAACAGATTGGAAAGTTATAAATGAGAACAATGAAGTTGAAACAGCAGGTGGAATTTATCATGACAAAGTACTACATCTTTTCATCTACCCTGAGAAATACCAAAACATATTAAAAAATGAATTTGAGAGTAAAAAATATATATATAAATCTGGAGGTAATTATGGAAAACGACAAAATAAAAGAAATGAAAACTCAATTCAGAGCTTGCTATACTATAGTCTAAATAATTGAGAATGTACCTTCACATCTATTTGAAACGTAAGTTAATTAATCAATAATTGCCTACTTTTAAAAATCAAAATATTCTTCTAAAATAATGGCTCAATAATGATCGGCTATCTAACCGGAAAAATAATTTCAAAAAAACCAACACAAATTATACTTGATGTAAATGGTGTCGGATATCTCGTGCACATTACAATATCTACTTTTGAAAAACTATCTGAAGATAATAATGAACTTGTTTCGTTATACACATACTTGAATGTGAAGGAAGACGCACTCACATTATTCGGTTTTTCTGCACTCTCAGAGAAAGAAATGTTTGAGCTGCTAATATCGGTAAATGGCGTTGGACCAAAATCAGCGCAGAGTATTTTATCAGGAATACAGATTGATGATTTGAGAACGGCATTAAAAACTGGAGATCTTTCTAGGATAGTCGCAATTCCGGGAATCGGCAGAAAAACTGGTGAGCGTTTGCTAATTGAACTCAGAGATAAAGTTGATTCACTTGGTGAAGAATTTTCAAGTGTTGATGGTGAAGCGTATAATTTGAAGTCAGATGCAATCAATGCTTTAACTCAGCTTGGATATAATCAAAAAACGGCTGAAAAATCTATTAGGTCAATATTAGAAAAAACCCCTACTATATCCTTAGAAGATCTGATTAAAAACTCTTTATCCAATTTAACTAATTAGATTCTATATTCATTAATAACCATAAATGAATTGTACTTGAATTTTATTAGTTTTTACAATAACTTGCATACAGATTTAGTTTAACCAAAGAATAACAAAAGAATAACAAAAGAATAACAAAAGGATTACTATAGAAAATATCTCTACTTTAAAATGATTTTTATAATAAAACTGGGTAGAGGTACATTTTGGATTTTGTCGTAACCGTAATTTTGACTGTTATATTGAAAATTCAATTCAAATATTTCCAAACTCAAGCGTACCTAATATCCCCAAAGAGTTTTTAAAGAAAAGAAAATTAAACAGTTTCTTTTTCTTGTTTATTTGTCAGCTAAATGACAACATATTTATTTGAAAATTTGGATTTTATAATCAGAAACAATTACTCAATTAACGTCGGGGGTTAAAAATGAGAAATGAAAAAGGCAGCTTTGATAATCCACTATCTGAACTTATAAGTGATGAAATTTATGGATTACTAAAAAGCAAAAATTTAATAAATGAAAAAACCTTAAGAGATTATCAAATAAAAAAAAGGTTTAAAGATCTTAGAAAAAATAGTTTCACAGCATCGGAAGCTATTGAAACTATCAGATCGGATTATCCGTACCTACAATTTGATTCGATAAGAAAGATCATCTACTTAGGGAATAAACAGGCAGTTTAGATCTCAGCTTTTTGAAGAGTGAAGAAAAATGTCGTACCTACTCCTTCTTCGCTCTTTACCCAAATTTTACCGTTATTTTTTTCTATAAGCTCTTTGCATAGAATCAAACCTAGACCGGTTCCTATTTCATTTGATGTCCCAGTTGTGCTAAAGTGTTTATCAATACGAAAGAGTTTTTCTATATTTAGAGTATTGATACCAATACCATTATCCATTACCATTATGGTAATCATATCATCAGTTTCATCTGCTGATATTTTGATCATTCCTCCACGTGCAGTAAACTTAATTGAGTTTGTAATTAGGTTTAGAAATACAGAGTTTATCATAGTTCTATCCCCAATAAAGAATAGCCTTGTATCAATATCATTTTTTACTGAGATATTCTTTTTTGATGCATTCCCTTCTATTAAAGCTATTGTTTTATTTACAAAGCTAGAAAGTGCCACATTCTCCATAACATGCTCCATACCACCAGTCTTTATTTGTGACCATTGAAGAAGATTTACAATATGATTAAATACATTTTGAGCTGATCGATTGATTTCTTTTGAAAATGATTTTACCTCTTCCATTGATAGTTCTGCAATATCCTCAACCAAAAATTCGGATAGATTTAAAAGAGAATTAAATGGACTTTTTAAATCGTGTGCAATTATTGAAAAGAATTTATCTTTCTCAGCGTTTAATTTCTTTAACTCAATTTCAGAATTTCGTAATTGCATATTCACTTCAGCAAGTTCAGATACATAAATATTAGTTAATTCTTCACGTTTTTTTTCTTCAGTTACCTCTCTTAAAATTCCTTGATAGGCAACAATATTTCCAGAACTATCTTTTATTGTTGTTGAAGTTTCAAGAACAACTATATGTCCACCTTTTTTATTCTTAACTACTATCTCATAATTTTTTGCGTAGCCTTTTTTAGCAATTTCAGATTTCAGTATTTCTCTATCTTCAGGATTTACATATAAATCTTTTGTAATATCTACATGCAGTAATTCCTCTTTGGAATCAAATCCAAAAAGTTTTACACCTGCGGGATTAATATCCAATAACTTACCGTCTGGAGAACTTTCATAAACAACATTTTTTAATTCATGAAACAGATTTTCATATTTATCTTTAGCTTCTTGTAGAGATCTTTCAGTTTCTACTTGTTGAGTTAGATCTTTAATTACGCCGAAAATAGCGTCCATATTCCCGTCAATATTCTTTATTACATTGGCTGTTAGATGAACCGGAATCTCATCTCCTGATTTCTTTTTGAGATAAATATTACCTTCCCAGCCAGTCCTCAAAATAGTTTGATAAATCTCATCATATTTTGCCATGCCTGTTTTATCTCCATAAACAATGCCTGCATGCTTTCCAATAATATCTTGGCTCTGATATTCGAAAGTTTTATTAAAGCTATTATTCGTAAATAGTAATATTCTTTCGGTACTAATAATAATAACACTGTCGCTGATATTGTTTAGCGCCTTTTTGAAAACATTTAAATTAAAGGGAAGATTATTAATTTCATTCAGCTTTTTCTTCAATTGTTCATTTTCAATTTTAAGTTGCTCTAGTTCCGAGATTTTATCTTCCATTGAATTCCATCAAATATATTTTGTAATTTAAATTATAATATACACGTTTTAAAAAAGGAATGGAATATTTGATAGTGAGAATTTGCAATTCAATAAAAGAAAAATGTTTGAATGAATTCGTACAATTCATTATTCTATTTCTTGTTGGAATAGCAGCCGGATTTATAAACGTTAATGCTGGGGGTGGCTCTACTATTACTTTACCAACTCTTATTTTCTTAGGGTTAGATGCTTCCGTTGCAAATGGCACCAATCGCATAGGAATACTGCTTCAGAATTTTTCAGCTGTATCTTCATTCAAGCGAGAGCAATATTCTAAATTCAATTTAAGCTTTAAACTGGCATTAATGACACTACCTGGTGCAATAATTGGAGCCTACTTTTCTATTAATATCAGCGACAAGGTTTTCGAAATTATTCTTGCACTAGTAATGATAGGAGTTATAATTACTCTCCTACTACCGAAGAAGAGTTTTGAGGTTTCTTCGAATGGAGAGGGAAAATACTCGTGGACAGTGTACTTAGCAATGTTTGGAATTGGATTTTACGGTGGTTTTGTTCAGGTGGGTGTTGGGTTTATATTAATGGCTGCCCTTCATCACTTGATGAAATTAAATTTGATCTTTGTGAATATGCATAAAGTGTTCATCATACTATTATATACAATTCCTGCCTTGCTAGTATTTATAATCTCAGATAATGTTAATTGGATTCTTGGATTGAGTTTAGCTTCCGGTAATATGATCGGTGCATGGTGGGGTGTTAAATTTTCAGTAAAAGGAGGTGAAAAATATATTAGATTTGTTCTAATTGCCGCAATAATTATTATGGTCTTAAAATTATTAAAAATATTTTAACCGAACATCAAACCAACTTTATTTTTTTCTCAACTGCTCTTAACAAACTTCCCGATGTTACTAATTCTATTATCTTATCAATGTCCTTATGTAAAACTCTATCCTTATTCAAAGGAGGTACAACATTTCTGATCTCACCGTAAGCTGTATTAGTTCCAACTCCACATTTTAAAGGTTTAAGGAATTCAATACCTTGGGCTGCGGATAACAATTCAATTGCAATAACTCGCTGAACATTCTTTAATATTTGATGACATTTTCTCGCAGCTATTGAGCCCATTGAATTGTGGTCTTCTTGGTTTGCCGATGTTGGGATTGAGTCAACTGAT
>Ga0209013_10003729_pt1 | contig 13452 bp, 10 predicted proteins | sample Cruoilmetagenom2_FD_187291 | JGI IMG/M metagenome (GOLD analysis project Ga0209013, IMG submission 187291) | Oil polluted marine microbial communities from Coal Oil Point, Santa Barbara, California, USA - Sample 2 (SPAdes) (version 2) | ecosystem: Environmental > Aquatic > Marine > Oil seeps ... | reverse complement strand
CCCCTCCGCTGCCCTGCGGGCGGCACCTCCCCCTGAGGGTGAGGAAGAAGACGGGGAAGTGAAGAGGCAGCACCCCCCTGCGGAGCTTCGCTCCGCGTCCCCCCGCCCTGACGGTCGAGGGGACAAGAAGATGGCCTTCGAACGGTGCTGCTTGACCCCTTCCGCCGCCCTGCGGGCGCCACCTCCCCCTGAGGGTGAGGAAGAGGACGAAGAGGCAGGAAGAAGAACCAGCCACGGTCTCTACCGAGTACTGAATACGGAATATCGACTACATCCGGCGGAGCCGGGCTACGCGTCTTCCAGGTAGCCCTCTAGCTTTCTTGCTCTTGCCGGCTGGCGGAGTTTCGCCAGGGCCTTTGTCTCGATCTGACGGATGCGTTCGCGGGTGACCTTGAAGTGCTCCCCCACTTCTTCAAGGGTGCGAACCTTTCCGTCGGCAAGGCCGAACCTCATGACGAGCACTTCCCGCTCACGCTCGCTCAGTGCTTCAAGGGCCAGGCTGAGGTAGCTCTGGAGTAGGTGGAACGCCGCGGCCTCGACCGGTATCTCGGCTTCAGTGTCCTCGACGAAATCGCCGAGGGTCGAGTCCTCTTCCTCGCCGAGCGGGGTCTCGAGCGAGACCGGATCCTGGGCAATACGACGCAGCTCCGACACTTTGCCCGGATCGAGCTCCAACTCCTCGGCGATCTCTTCGATCGTCGGGTCGCGCCCCAGCACTTGCACGAGGGTGCGCTGGGCCCTGGCCAGCTTGTTGATCGTCTCCACCATGTGAACCGGCACACGGATCGTCCGCGCCTGATCGGCGAGCGCTCGAGTCACTGCCTGACGAATCCACCATGTTGCATACGTCGAGAACTTGAAGCCCTTCCGGTAGTCGAACTTCTCCACCGCCCGGATCAATCCGAGGTTGCCCTCCTGGATCAGATCGAGCAGTACGAGCCCCCGACCGACGTACTTCTTGGCGATCGAGACCACGAGGCGTAGGTTCGATTCAACAAGGCGCTTACGAGCCTTGTCAGCCTGGCGAACGGCACGCTCGAGAATGAGGCGCTCGTCAGCGGACAGGGATCCATCATCTTCCAACTGGTCCTCGGCCCGCGTCCCTGCCTCGGCCTGCATTGCGAGCTCCACCTCTTGCTGTGGTGTCAGCAACGGGAAACGGCCGATCTCCTGGAGGTACATGCGCACGGGATCGGATACGTGGACGAGTTCTTCGTTCGACAGGTTTGTCGCTGCGAGAGTGTCAGTGGCATCTTCACGGATCGGGATCCGGCTCTCCTGAAGGGCGAGGAACACTTCGTCGAAGGACTCCCCCGGAGCGCCCACCTCTTCGAGTTCCTGCTGAACCTCCGAGACGAGGAGAAACCCACGTTGGCGACCTCTCGTCAACAGATCTTCGAACACGATGTGGACGATCTCGTTCATTCCCTACTCTGCTATTCCCTGAGTTCGTTCTGCAACGCTATCAGGCGCGCCAGCCGTTCTGAATACCCCTGTTCATCGGCAGGAACATCGAATCGGTCAAGTTCCGCCTTCAAGCTATCAATGCGACGCTTGAGCGCCCGCTGCCTGAGCATGTTCATCACGTCCGAAGCCTCGGGCAGCGGCCCCTGCTGCAGAGCCAGACGTCGCAACAGCTCGGCCTCTGCTCGTTCATCCGAGCCGATCGCCGCGCCGAGGTCGGGAACCATCCCGGGCTCGATTGACTCAACCATCGACATGGCGATCTCGAATGCGGCCCGGTTGAGCGAATCCGAGAAGAGATCGAGAGACATCTCGTACGATCGGATTTCGACGTCGTTCGCAAGGAGGAGACGCAGAGCCTCCCGTTCGGTGCGCTGCGGTCCCGTTAGGGGACCCTCGTCGACTGCCGGCGGTGCCTCAGCGCCACGACGGGTTCGTGTGAGAGCCGACTCGACCGCTGCGACATCGACACCGGTTCGACGTGACACGAGGACTGCATACTCGTGCCGAACGACAGCATCCGGATGAAGGGAGATGAGTGCCGCCGAGGCGCGTATCGCTCGCCCCCGGGCCTCCGGCTCCGTCAGATCGAATCCGGCTAGTTCCCGGTCGATCCGGAACTGGAGCAACGGCATCGAGGATGCGATCGCCGCCTTCAGATCGTCGACGTCTCCTTCGGCAACCATGTCCGCTGGGTCTCGCCCTTCCGGGAGCACAGCCACTCGCAGGTCGAGATCGCCGGGTACGGAGTGTTCGAAGCCTCGCTCGGCTGCACCTGCGCCTGCTTCGTCGGCGTCGAACGCGAGGACAACCCTCTTGGAGAACCGGCGGAGGAGATCGAGGTGATCCTCCCCCAATGCTGTTCCACACGTCGCCACCGCAACCGGCATGTCGGCAATGTGGAACGCCATCACATCGGTGTATCCCTCGACAACAACGGACTCGTCGGAGCGGACGATCTGCGACTTCGCCCAGTTGAGGCCATAGAGGAGGCGGGACTTGTGATAGATCGGCGTCTCCGGCGAGTTCAGATACTTCGGCCCGTCACCGTCGAGCAGACGTGCACCGAATCCGACGGCATCGCCACGCACGTCGTAGATCGGGAACATCAGCCGGTTTCTGAAGCGGTCGACGAGCCCTCCACGACGTGACTTCGAGGCCAGGCCCGCACCGGTCATCGCCTCATCGCTGACGCCGGCGTCTCGGAGGTGCCTCACCAGCACCTCCCAACCCTCGGGTGCGTAGCCGAGGTGAAACCGCTCAACGACGTCGGCGCCGTAGCCTCGGCTCCTGAGGTAGCTCCTGGCGTGACCGGCGTCATCGGCCGTTCGAAGGCGCTCGGTATAGAACGAAACGGTTCGTTCGACGGCATCGACGAGGCGTTCCCGACGATCCCGATGCTTGGCGGCTTCCGGGTCTCTCGTCAGCGTGACACCTGCACGTCTTGCGAGAAGCTCGAGTGCATCGGAGAAGCCGAGGCCTTGTGTCTCCTGCACCCAGCCGAACACATCGCCGCTCTTCCCGCAGCCGAAACAGTGGAACAAGCCGCGGGCAGGGTCGATCGACAGCGAAGGTGTCTTCTCAGAGTGGAAGGGACAGACCGCCATCACCGAGCGACCGGACCGCTTCACTCGCGTTACCTCAGAGGCGAGTTCCACGAGATCGGTGCGTTCCCGGACGCGGTCAATGTCTTCACGTGAATAGGCCATCAGGAGTGAGCGTAGAGCCTGCGAGTGGTGAACACGCCGCCGCCCTCAAGAGCGCCTATCAGGCCTCTTCGTCCTCGGCGCCGACACCGGCCATCATCAGACCGACCTCTTCGCGAGTCGTGGTGGCCGGATCCACGATTCCCATGATCTTTCCCTCATACAGCACGGCGATCCGGTCGGAGAGACCGAACACCTCGTCAAGGTCCTCGGAGATCATGAGGATCGCCGTACACCCGGTCCGATGCTCGATCAGCTTCGCTTGGATGAACTCGGCATCGGTCATCAAGTTTCGCTTGTCGATGATACGGCGATGGATGTACTCAGCTGCACCGATGTCGACACCACGCGTCGGCTGCGATGCGACCAGAACAGTCGGCTCGGAGGAGAGCTCACGGGCCATGATGACCTTCTGGATATTGCCGCCTGAGAGGCTGCCACATGACGTCTCTAGCGAGGGGGTACGGACGTCGAAGGCCTCAACCAATTCCTGCGAATGATCCTTGATCGCTCCGAAATCGAACAGGCCGAGCTTCAGGTAGTCGGAGCTGGCATAGTCGATGAGGAGCAGGTTCTCCCAGACCGAGAAGTCGGCGATCGAGCCTTCTCGCATTCGCTCCTCTGGAACATACGCAAGCCCGGCCTGGCGAACCTTCTTCGGAAGGGCGCCAGTCACGTCGACATCAGCGACCTTGATCGTCCCGGTCTCGGACTTCCGCAACCCGGCGACGGTCTCGGCAAGTTCCCGCTGACCATTGCCCGAGACGCCGGCGACGCCGAGGATCTCCCCCCGATGCACGTCAAGATCGAGATGATCAACGGCAACGATTCCCCGGTCGCTCATCACCGTGAGATCCCTGATCTCGAGAGCAATCTCGCCAGGCTCGGCCGGCAGCTTGTCGGGAATCAACTTCACAGCCCTGCCGACCATCATGTTCGCCAGGCTCTCGCGGGTTGCTCCCTCGACGTCGATCTCTCCTGTCACCGCACCGTGGCGTAGCACCGTGATGCGATCGCTGAGGGCAAGGACCTCGTGGAGTTTGTGTGAGATGAAGATGAGGCCGCGTCCGTCGTCCGTGAGCTGGCGGAGCGTAACGAACAGCTGGTCCACCTCTTGGGGAGTGAGAACGGCCGTTGGCTCGTCCAGGATCAGCAGCCGTGCTTCGCGATAGAGGGCCTTGAGGATTTCAACCCGTTGGCGCTCACCGACTGAGAGCTGCCACACCAGGGCCGACGGATCGATCTCAAGCCCGTACTCATCCGCGAGCTCGAGGATCCGTTTCGACACAACGTCGAGATCGGTCATGAAGCCGCGACTCGACTTCAGACCGAGGGCCACGTTCTCGGCAACGGTCAACGTGGGCACCAGCATGAAATGCTGGTGGATCATCCCGATGCCGTGCTCGATCGCATCGGTCGGACTATCGAGCGTGATCAGCTCACCGTCGATGCGAACGGTCCCCTCGTCGGCCGGATAGAGACCGTAGAGGACCTTCATCAATGTGCTCTTGCCCGCGCCGTTCTCACCGAGCAGGGTGTGTACCTCGCCCGCGTAGACGTCAAAGTCGACGTCGCTGTTGGCGATCACACCGGGGAACCGCTTCGTGATTCCCCTCATTTCGAGCATCGGGCTAGCCGTCACACGTCGCTCCTGTTCGTTCGGTTGGGGGATCCGAAGATCCCCCAACCAACGTTCCTTCTTCTATCCTTCGTCCTTGAACGCCTGCACGGCGGCATCGCCGAGATCCTTCACCTCGCTGGGAAGGTCGTAGTCATCGTTGTACTCGATTACGAGACCGTCGTTGGCGAATGTGATCACGTACAGCTCTCCGCCGAGTTTGCCGTCCTTGACGTTGCTGACCATCTCTTCAAGCATGTGCTCCCAGTGGTACACCTGCGATGCAACCACGATTTCAGGTGCAAGACTCTTCTGATTCGCCTGCGTGCCAAACCAGAGAACACCTTCGGTGCTCGCAACACCGATCGCACCAACCACCATTTGCGCCGTGCCGGACATGACGTCCGCCCCAGCGCCGATGAGCGACTGTCCGGCTTCAGCGGCCAATGCCACGTCGCTGAACGAGTCGATGTAGTTGACGTTCACGGTTGCGCTCGGCTTATTCACAAGCACGCCTGCCTTGAAGCCGTCAACGTAGAGCTTCGCATCCCCGACCTCGATCGGACCGACGATGCCGACGTTGTCATTGCTCGACAGGGCAGCGGCCATGATGCCCATGACCCTTCCGCCCTGGTCTGAGGCCGCCTCATATGCGTACACGTTGGCGAGGCCGAACGTATCTGCCGAGGTGCCCCACGCGAAGGAGGTCTCGGGGAAGTCCTTGGCGATCTCCGAGATCGAGCCGCCGTACTGTGAGCCGTGACCGATCACGAGATTGAAGCCCTGTGATGCATAGTCGCGGATAGCAACAGCCGCGTCGTCGACAACGAACGTGCCGTCCGTTACGGAGAATTCGCCGATTACTCCATCATCCTTGAGCTTGGTCGCTGCGTCGACCATCGATTGCGTGAATGCAAGGTCGTTCGAGGCCGAAGGCGCCACGATCGCGATCTTGAAGTCTCCGGTGTCACCGCTACCACCGTCGTCGTCACTGCTGCACGCCGCTGCGATGAGTGCGAACGCTGCAATCAGGACTACCAGTGTGATGCTTCTTCTCTTCAATGTTCCTCCTCTATCCGTGGACCGCGAACGGTCCCTACTTTCCTCTTGTGAATGGCTTGGTCAACGCCGATGGCGCCCGGAAGCGCCTGGCAACGAAGACCAGAGCCAAGATTGTGATGATGGCGGGTGCCATCGCTGCGATGTTGGACAGATCCCGAGGGATGATCTCCAAGGTCTTCAACTCCAACACCAGAGCGTTCACGAAACCGAACAGCAGGGCACCGATCATGATTCCGATCGGTCGCCATGCCCCGAAGTAAACGAGAGCGATGGCGATGAATCCCGCGCCGTTCGTCAAGTTCTGCTGGAAGATCCCGAGCGTGATGGCGAGCACACCACCGGCGAGACCGGCGAGCGTGCCCCCGATGATCTCCGTGGCATACCGAACCCCCGAGACGCTGACACCGAGCGTGTCTGCAGCGTCGGGATACTCACCGACGGCACGGATATTCATCCCGAACGTCGTCTTGTTCATCACGAACGTGGCGACGGGGATGGCAGCGAACGCGAGGTAGATGACGAGGCTGTGCTGGAAGAACATCTCACCGATGTATGGGATATCCGCGAGGAGTGGAATGTTGACCGCGGGGAAGGTGTCAATCGGAATCGGGGTTCCGACGAGCTTCTGGAACAGGAGGTCGCTCATCCCGAGGCCGAACAGGTAGACACCGATTCCGCTGATGCCTTGTTCGGCTTTCAACGTCACGGCGATGACGGCCGAGGCGAGGCCGAGGAAGAGCCCCACGATGCCGGCGGTGAGAAGCCCGAGCCACACGTTGCCGGTCTTCAGCACGGTGTAGTACCCGGTGAAGGCCCCCAACAGCATGATTCCGTCGACACCGAGGTTGAGGACGCCGCTTCGCTGACCAAACGTCTCTCCAAGAGAAGCAAGGAGAAGTGGCACGGCGAGGCGGATCGCGGAAGCCACGACCGCGATCATTACAGCTGTGGTGAAGACCTCGCTCATGACGGGCCCTCCTGGTCGAACGAATGAGTCCCGTCGGGCGCGGCGTCATGGACGACCCCCATCCCGGTGGCCGCGTGATCCTCCGGATCGTCATCGCTGCCGGGCTCGGTGGACGTCTGTTCGCGGGTGTCGACGGCGAGCAGTTTCGCCCGGTACCGATCGGCGGCCACCACGAAGATGACGACGAGACCGTTCAAGGCAACGATGAGAGCCGACGGCACCTGCACAGCCCGCTGAAGTGCTTGACCACCAACGATGAGGCCTCCAAACAGGAAAGAAGCCGGAATCGTCCAGAGCGGATGGAGGCCACCCAGCAACGCCGCAACGATGCCGTTGAAGCCGGCACCACCGGTGAAGCCCATTGTTGAGCCATCGGTAACCATCCGATGGCTCTCGCTCCCAAAGACGAGGACTGCCCCGGCGAGACCGGCAAGAGCGCCGGACAGGGTGAGAGCGAGGGCGATCGTTCGACGCACCGGAATTCCGGCGTATCGGGCCGCATGCTCGCTCAGACCGACGGCACGAAGGCGATATCCGAGAGGCGTCCGCCACAGCAAGTAGTAGGTGGCAATGGCACAGAGCACGGCCAGGACGGGCCCGATGTGCAAGCGATCTCCGAAAAGGATCGGGAGATCGGCGGATTCGACAAGTCTTGCGGTCTGGGGAATCCGCGTGCCGCGCTCGATCTCTGCGGGATCGATGAGTGGACCGCGAAGGAGGTATGCCATCAATTGCACGGCCACGATGTTGAGCATGATCGTGCTCAGGATCTCGTTGACCCGGTAATAGGCCTTCAACGCACCGGGAATCCAGCCCCACAACGCACCGCCAGCAACTCCTGCGATGAGGACCAGAGGAACCATGATGACCGCCGGCATCTCCGGCAGGTACAGGGCTGCCATCGTTGCGAAGAGACCTCCGAGAACCATTTGACCCTCGGCACCGATGTTGATGACGCCCGCTCGGAAGGCGATCACGATGCCGGTTCCGACAAACAACAGTGGAGTGGCCTTGAGGAGGGTCGCGATCAGTGCGTCGCCCGAGCCGAAGGCGCCGATGAACATCTCGGAGTAGCCCTCAAATGGATTGGCACCCAAGAGGACGAGCATGATCGCCCCAAAGAGAAGGGCGGCAAAGACTGCGAGGACGGGAATGCTGTATGCGAGATAGCGGCGTTGCTTGCTGCTGAGGTTGATGCTCATCTCGCGTTCACCTGACGATCCCCTTGATCTTCCTGCGAAGCCGTCGGACGGATGATTGTCGATTGGTTAATGAATTGTCAATTCGTACGCGAGTCGGCACGCACGGCCCCTTCACTCACTTGCGAATCGCATTGAGGTAGTTGTAGATCGTGATTCTGCTCACGCCCATCATGTCTGCGATGTCCTCGATCGACCGTCGGAGCAGAAAGGCACCGCGCTCGTCGAGGAGACGGACGGCGACCTGTTTCCCGGTACGGTCGAGGTCGGGCAACGTCCCTCCCAACTCCTTCTCGATGCGGGACACAAGATTCTGAAGGGCGTCGGCGAGCGAGCCGATCCTGGCAAAGGCCACCGTCTCGCCTTCCCACTGGATCGGAACGTCCAGGGCCCCGGCATCGGACGGATCGACGATCGTCGCTCCTGCGGCTTCCAGAGCCGGGCGAGCAGCCTCCGCTACCGGATGCTCCCCCATCAGGAACCGGGGTCTCTATCGACCTGGACCGTCACGCGAGTCGCCCCAGCATCCATCGCTGCATTGAGCATGTCACCGAGGGCAGCGATCACGCCGTCGCGATCGCCCGTGATCGTGGTGCCGAACGCTCCCACCTGTGGCTCGAATCCGCTTGCGGTTACGGAGCCGATCGCTGCCAGTACGGACGGCCCAAGGGAGCCCTCGACGAAGGGTTCGACCATGAACTCGGCGCGATAGTCCGACATCCCACCTCCCGTGTTGCAGGGCGGCCACTGTAGCGCTTCGATCCCTGACCGATGTCGAGCGAAGCGAATTGACAAAATGTCAACGGAACGAGGATGATACGGTAGAGCACCACCGAGGAGGATCAACGATGGCAACCACTTCGTTCACCGTCAATGGACTCCCGGTCGAAGTGTCTGCCGACCATCCGCACCTCCTCTCCGCCCTACGTGAGGAACTCGGCATCACATCCCCAAAGGATGGCTGCTCGCCTTCGGGACAATGCGGGGCATGTACCGTCCTTCTCGACGGCAAGGCAATCCAGAGTTGCCTCGTCTCGATGGAAAAGGCAGAAGGCAAGACGGTCACGACCCTCGAAGGGTTCGAGGCCGAAGAACGCGTCCGACTCGCTGACGCATTCGCGTCCACCGGTGCCCTCCAATGCGGCTTCTGCACGCCTGGGATCTTGGTGCGCACGAAGTCGCTCCTCGATCAGAAGGGCAGCGACCTTGATCGCAAGACGGTCAAGGGTCGCCTGGGAGCGCATCTGTGCCGGTGCACCGGGTACACGAAGATCTTCGAGGCGATCGATCTACTGGTCGCCGACGAGGTGACACCCCCCAGGGCACCGACCAGGATCGGCGACTCGGGTGCGAAGTACGAGGGCGTCGAGTTGGCACTCGGCGACCGCGGCTACGTGGACGACATCAAGCCTGAGGGTCTTCTCCAGGGCGCCCTCCGCCTCACCGACCATGCCCGCGCCGATGTGGTCCGTATCGACACCTCGGCCGCCGAGGCCGTCGACGGTGTTGTCGCCGTCTTCACGGGTGCCGATGTGCCGGGCCGATTGCACGTCGGAATCATCTATCAGGACTGGCCGGTGTTCATCCCCGAAGGCGGTCGCACGTCGTACTACGGCGACGTCCTCGCGATCGTCGTCGCCGAATCAAAGGCCATCGCACGCTCCGCGGCCGAACTTGTCGAGGTCGAGTACGACGTGCTCGAACCGTTCGCCGATCCACACTCGGCCCTCGCCTCGGATGAGGATGCCGTGTGGGGTCTCGACGGGAACGTGCTTTCCCGATCGGTCTACAGCCGGGGGGATGTCGATGCGGCACTCGCCTCGGCGGCCTTCTCCGTGCACGAGACGTTCAGAACCCAGCGTGTCGAGCATGCGTTCCTCGAGCCCGAGTCGACGCTTGCCGTCCCAACCGACGACGGCGGTTTGCACGTGTACTCAGGCAGCCAGGGTGTCTGGGATGATCGTGCCCAGATCGCTGCTCTGCTGGATGTGCAGGAGCAATCCATCACGGTCGAACTCGTCTCGAACGGCGGTGGCTTCGGAGGCAAGGAGGACATGTCGAACCAGGGGCAGACGGCGCTGGCCGCATACCTGCTTCGTCGGCCGGTTGCTTGCACGCTCACTCGTGAACAGTCGTTCCGGATGCACGCCAAACGGCATCCGATCGAGATCGAAGTGTGGGCCGGGTGCGATGCCGAAGGTCACCTGACCGCGCTCCGTTCGCGGATGATCGGCGACTCGGGTCCGTACGCCTCGGTCGGCATGAAAGTCCTCGAACGAGCTGCCGGTCATATGAGCGGCCCATACGTCGTCGACAGCATCGACATCGATGCCGTCGCCGTTCGCACGAACAACCCCGTCTGTGGAGCCTTCCGAGGCTTCGGCGCCAACCAGGCCCAGTTCGCGATGGAAGGTGTCGTCGACCGACTGGCCGAGGCGGTTGGCATCGATGGCTGGGAGATGAGGTCGCGCAACATCATCGAACCGGGTGTCGAATGGGGACCGGGCCAGATCATGGATGACGGTTCCCGCGGAATCCGCGAGTGCCTCGACGCCATCAAGCCCGCATACGACGGAGCGAAGGCAGACGGCAAAGCAGTCGGACTCGGGATCGCGCTGAAGAACTCCGGACTCGGAAACGGTTTCCTCGAAATCTCGAAGGCCGTAGTCCGACTCGAAGACGACGGCTCCGTTGAGGTTCGTCACTGTTGGACCGAAATGGGCCAGGGCGTGCACAACGTTGCCCTCCAGGTCGCCGCCGAGGAGCTCGATGTGGACCCGACCAAGATCCGAGTCATCGTCGACACCACACGGGAGCTTGGGGCGGGCCAAACGACCGGCTCTCGCGGAACGGTGATGGCCGCCGGTGGAGTCGCCGATGCCTGCCGGGTAGCGAAGGAACAGGGCCTCGAGACCGGCATCGACTACTACGGCGAATACCGAGTCGACTGGACCAACGCCCTCGAAGAGGGCCTGGATCATCCCATCATCCACTCCGCATTCGGCTATGCCGCTCAGGTGGCCATCGTCGACAAGGAGACGGGCGTCATCGAGAAGATGGTGGCAGCCCACGACGTTGGGCGGGCCGTGAACCCCAGGCTCGTCGAGGGTCAGATCGAGGGCGCTGTGCACATGGGCATCGGATATGCCCTCACAGAAGAGTTCCCGACCGACGAGCTCGCACGGCCGACCAAACACACCCTGCGCAGTCTCGGAATACTGCGAGCCAAGGACATGCCCGAAGTCGAGACCATCATCATCGAGGTCCCTCAACCCCGGTCACCATACGGTGTCAAGGGTGTCGGTGAGATTGGCCTCGTGCCAACCGCCGGAGCGATCGCCGCCGCTCTCTACGAGGTCGACGGCGTGAGAAGGACCCGTACACCCATGGGAGTCCACGAACCTGTCGAGAAGAGGAGCACCGCTTGAACAACGTCACACCCGGCCTCGTCTGTGCCCACACCCACCTCTATTCCGAACTCGCCAGGGGCATGCCGGCACCACCGGAAGTGGCGACCGACTTTCAGGGGATCCTCGACCAGGTCTGGTGGCGTCTCGATGCCGCTCTCGACCTCGAGATGCTCGAGTGGTCGGCCAAGCTCGGGGCACTCGAAGCCCTCGAGTCAGGCACCACGGCGATCATCGACCACAACGAGACCCCCAACGCCATCGAGGGATCACTCTCCGTCATCGCCGATGCCTGCGAAGAGGTCGGCGTCCGGGTCGTCACGGGATACGGAGTCTCCGATCGTCACGGGCACGAGGGCGTCATACGAGGCCTCGAGGAGAACCGCCGGTTCATGGACGATGGAGGCAAGTGCCTCGTCGGCGTGCACGCAGCATTCACCTGCACCGATGAGTCACTCGAAGGCGCAGCCGCACTCGCCGATGAGTACGGCGTTGGTGTGCACATCCACGTCGCAGAAGGTCCCGGCGACACGGATGCCCCCCGCCGCCTGGAGGGTTTGACCAATGACAAATGGCTACTGAGCCACTGCGTCTACCTCCCCACCGACCACGACCTCAAGGGAACGATCCTCCACAACCCGCGCTCGAACCTGAACAACGGCGTTGGGTATGCGAACCCGGCACGGTTCTCCAATCCCGTAGCGCTGGGGACCGACGGGATCGGTGCGAACATGATCGAATCGTTCCGCCTCGCCTACGTGATGCAACGCTCCGTCGATGTGACGGTCGGGCCGGACCCCGCATGGTCGTGGCTCGAGAACGGATGGAACCTCATCCCGGAGGCCCGTGACGACGAAGTCACGTGGTCATACGATCCGATGGACCCGTGGCACATCGCATTCACAGCGGGCATCCACCCCCTTGAGGTGAAAGTGGGCGGCGAAGTCGTCTACCAGAACGGGACAACGACGCGAGTCGATGCCGACGAAATCAGAGCCAAAGCCAAAGAACAAGCAACACGCCTGCACGCTCGCCTGTAGCCGAGAGGAGACCCATATGTCCGACCGTTTCCAGCCGATCACGATGGAGCAGCTCACCGACTGGGTCTTCACCGAACTCGAGGAAAAGGACTCGATCTTCGGCATCCCCCGCCGTGCATTCTTCACACCAAGCGAGACCGATCGCTTCCGGCAGCCGAACTATGACGTGACCCTCGACACGCCGTTCGGCGTCGCAGCAGGGCCGCATACACAGATGGCGCAGAACATCGTCGTGGCATGGCTCGTCGGCGCTCGATTCATCGAGCTGAAGACCGTCCAGACACTCGATGAGCTCGACGTCAACAAGCCGTGCATCGACCTCGAAGATGAGGGATACAACGTCGAGTGGTCGCAGGAGCTCAAGGTCTATCAGTCCTTCGACGAGTACCTGCGAGCCTGGGTGCTGATCCACGCCCTGCACCACAAGCTGGGTTTCCCCGGCGACGCTCCCGGCATGATCTTCAACATGAGCGTTGGCTACGACCTTCAGGGGATCCTGAAACCCAACGTCCAGTGGTATCTCGACGTCATGGATGACTCGTCCGGATACATCGAGCCGTTCATCGACATCGTTGCCGAGCGGTACCCCGAGATCCGGAACATTGACATCCCGACACAGGTCTCGAACACCATGACGCTGTCGACTATGCACGGCTGTCCTCCTGAGGAGATCGAACAGATCAGCGCCTATCTGCTCGAAGACCGCGGATTGAACACGTCGGTCAAGTGCAACCCAACTCTGCTCGGCGCCGAGAGCGTCCGCGGGATCATCAACGACGAACTTGGGTTCACCGATGTTCTGATCCCCGACGAGGCATTCGGTCACGACTTGAAGTACGTGGACGCCATTCCGATGTTTCACAACCTGAAGCGCATCGCAAAGGAGAAAGACCTCACGTTCGGGCTGAAACTGTCGAACACGCTCGAAGTCGAGAATCACCGGTTGGCGTTCCCCGACGACGACATGATGTACATGTCCGGTCATAAAT
>Ga0209013_10003728_pt1 | contig 13454 bp, 9 predicted proteins | sample Cruoilmetagenom2_FD_187291 | JGI IMG/M metagenome (GOLD analysis project Ga0209013, IMG submission 187291) | Oil polluted marine microbial communities from Coal Oil Point, Santa Barbara, California, USA - Sample 2 (SPAdes) (version 2) | ecosystem: Environmental > Aquatic > Marine > Oil seeps ... | reverse complement strand
GCTGGCTGGGTCGGGATGCTGGGTTTCATAGCAGCCGCTATAATGGGCGTGATCTATTTGATCAAGGGAGATCGAAAATGGGACATCGTCGAGCTGGCGGCGGTTGAGATTGGAATGGTGTTTGCATTTATCAACGTTGTCACCGGCTCAATTTGGGCGCGACCGATCTGGAACACATGGTGGACTTGGGATCCTCGCCTGACAACCGCCACCATCATGCTGCTGATCTATGCGGCCTACCTGATGCTGCGTGCAGGGATTGATGATCCGGATCGCCGGGCGCGGTTTGGCGCCGTGTATGCCATCATCGGCTCGCTCAGCGTACCGTTGACATATTTCTCAGCCAGGCTGTTCAGGACCATCCATCCAATTGTTATTGCAACCAATCAACCGGGAGGAGACGGTTCGTTCGACATGACCCCCCCCATGACGCAGACATTTATGTTCAGCCTACTCGTTTTTTCTTTTATATTTATCGTTCTCCTGTGGCATAGAATCCGGCTTGGACAGCTGTCCGATAAGGTAGATCAATTGAAATTAAAATCGATGGAATAAGGAAAAAGGAATAATAAAATGGAATTCTTACAAATTGCCCCCGCAGAGACTACTTCTTACATGATCGCAGGTTTCGCCGTGATTTTTGGTGTGATGCTGTTGTATGTCATCAGTATCGCCGTCCGGACACGCAATTTGAAGCAGGATTACGCGATGCTCAAATCGTTTGAAACCGAAGACCAGGATTAATTAAATCCCCTTCTCATATGCAGATCATGAGAAGGGGATCGTTTTTTTAATTCGTGGATAGTAGCTTATTTAATACTGAAGCAGATTCTATTTTGACTTCCGAATGCAGGCTCCCGCCGTGTGAGTCCATAGTGACTACGACCGGGAAGTCCTCCACCTCGATGATCCACATGGCTTCTGGTACACCAAAATCTAGTTTATACACATCCAGAACGCGCGTGACAGATTGTGCGATCAGGGAAGCAGCGCCGCCAATGGCGTGCATGTAAACAGCACCCACATCCTGGCAGGCTGCTGATGTTTTTGATCCCATACCGCCCTTTCCAATTACACCACGAATCGTAAAATGACGAATGACGTCACCTTGATATGGCTCTTCCCGGGTGCTGGTCGTCGGTCCGGCAGCCACGAATTGGTAATCACCGGTATCCAGACCTGCAACCACCGGACCGCAGTGGTAAATTATGCCCTGGTCTAAAATCGGTTTGATAGCTGCGCAGACTTCCAGGTCATCACCCTCCGGTGGGCGATCTTTTTTGATGAAAGTGTCTATCATCCACTTATGCACAGCATCACGCCCAGTCATCATCACCCCTGACAGTGCAAGCGAGTCGCCAACTTTCAAACTTCGAACAATATCTTCTTCAATTGGTATGGAAACTTTTTGCATGTTATCCTTTCCTTATTCGTACTGTACATCGCCGTTTTTCCAAATCATTTTGCGGCGACGGTAAGCCCAGCACATATAGGAGACAGAGACGAAATAGCTGGCCGGCAGACGGTTCAAATGGGTGACCTTAGTGCCAAGTAGTGTTGTTTTTCCGCCAAAGCCCATCGGACCAATGCCCAGTTGATTTGACTCCTCAGTCAAGCGCGTTTCCAGTTCATTCAACGCCTGATCTTGATTGGTATCGTCCAATTTGCGGAACAGGACCTCTTTTGAGGCAGCAAACGACGAGCCGCGATCGCCGCCAATAGCGATGCCTAATATCCCAGGAGCGCAGCCTTTCCCCTGGGCATTGTGGACCGCATCCAGGGCGGCTTTTCGGACGCCCTGCAAGTCACGTCCAGCGTCCAGGCCGCCATTGGGGAGTGAATATTGTGCTCCGACGTTCTCGCAGCCACCCCCTTTGAGCATCAAATCGATGGTTAGCGTATCACCTTCGATCTCTTTAAAGTGTATGGATGGAAAATGATTGTCCCCCAGGTTATTGCCAGTGTTTTTTCCGGTCATGGAGTTTACGGAATTTGGCCGCAGATAGGTGCGTTGAGTGGCTTCTTCAACTGCTGACTCAATCTGGGCGCGTAGTTTTATTGTACTCCAACCTGCCGGGTAATAGACGTAAAATATCGGCGTGCCTGTGTCCTGGCAGATGGGCGTCGAGTTCTCTCTGGCCATGACGACATTTTTTAGAATTGTGTCTAACGCACCCGATGCTGCTGAACCGGGTTCTTCCTCTTCAATGGCCTGTCGCAGTGAAGACTCCACATCCGGGGGCAAATCGGTTGCCGCAAAACGAATCAGCTCCAAGATATTTTCGGTGAGATTTTGCATGCTTTCCTCCGATACAAGAAATATAATGGACGCATATAATCATACCTGAAAATTACAACCAGCGTTATCGAATCTGCAAATTGTTGTAAATAATAAGTAACAACCGGCGAAAGTATATCAACGCCGGTTGCCAGATATTCATCAGGATTGTTGCATCCAAACGCGTATTTTTAGTTTAGGGTGGATCAACCCAGTCGCTGCAGGGGAAGTACTTCTGACCGTCATGACCCCATAACATAATATAAACATAGTACCAACCCGGTTCAGCGTAAGTGTGCCAGAAGGCTCTACTGCCAGATTCGCCGGTAAATTTGGTGTGCGTATTATCGCCCCATTTGACCCGGTGTGCCTCGGGAGCTTCTTCTGGGGACGCTGCATTTTCCCAGACCAGATCTATTCTCGCCTGATAACCATTGTAAGTTTGTCTCCAGGTGAAGCTGCAGATTGGAGGGGTGAAATCGTTCCTCATAATTGGTACAAACAGTGAATAGTTCTTGATTGTCACCCGTTCATCGTTGCAACCGCTGTTGGCAGGATTGTTATTTACATCACCTGAGTATTCAGCCATCCAGCGCCAGGTACCAATTTTATTTGCCACGAAACCATCAATTGTTTGGGCTTTTAGTCCGTCTAGTTCAACGGCCTCAGTATGAACCGGGTCAGTGCAGGTGGCATCATCCGGATCGTATAATTTGAATGTGACAGTCCCGGTGGGATTAAATCCATTCGCCAAGAGGGCTGTATCGTGCAGCCGGGTCCAAATATTTGCTTCCTCTGGTTTGGGTGTCGTGGTGATGGTTGGCGTATCCTTTTCGACGATCACTACTTCATCGCCACACGCATCCTGGGAGGGATCGAATGCATCATCTCCCGAGTACTCAGCCGTCCACAGGTAGATGCCCGCCAGGGAAGTCGTGTACCCCGTTGTGGTCTTGGCGGCGCTGTCGATCAACGGTACAGTTTCAGTGAATATCGGGCTTTCACATTCCGAATCACCTGGTTCATACAACCTGAACGTGACATCACCGGTGGGTGTAATCGCGGATGTGGCAGAGATGATGACGGTGGCTTCGTCTGTATCTACAATCGTAACGTCAGCTGTGTCATTCAATATAACGCCAACTATTCCCCGAGTGGGTATGGGGAAGGTGGTTGTTTCAGTTGACTGCTTCCTTATTGTTACCTGCTCGTCATCACAGCCACTCATGGCGGGGGTGTTGTGGTCATCACCAGAGTACACAGCGACCCATCTCCATGTGCCGGCTATATTCGTTTGAAAACCTGTTTTTGTGTTGTAATTCCCATTCCCACTTACTGGAACAATTTCTTCATATTCCGGTTGTCCTTCACAGGTTTGATCTTGTGGACTGTATAATTTGAACGTTATCGTACCGCCTGGGTTGTATCCGTTTGATAATGAAGCTGAGTCGTGGAGGACGTCCCCTACAAACCCTGCGCTTGGAACGGGGGTTGTAGAAATGGAAGGTTGAACGAGCAGACTATCTTCGAATGTGCAGGTAATGTCATCCCCAGACTGGACCGCGATTTCGAAGACTCCATCATTTTCCAAATTTGGTGAACCAACTGCGCCGCGATTGATCTCAACGCAAGATGCTTTGTCCAGGTTCCAGTCTACGGGTACGGTTTCAGTGACAGAATAAGTGCCTTCGATGACAGCCAGGCGATCACTCGCCCCACTGCCGTTTATGACCGGATTGTATAGGTCAGATGAGCCGTCGTTTACGGCAAAATTAAAGGCAATACTGCTCAAATCCGGGCTGGCATCCTTTATGACCGTAATGAATCCCGATCCTGGTTCCGTAATACAATCGCTCGGATCTGAATTCGGCTGCTGGGAGGGAAACGAGCATAAATTGACAAGCACGGCTGACTCGCCGCCTGCGTCATTGCGAACAAGATCACACGTCCCAACGGTGTCTTGGGGATAATCAGCGCCTGCGGGGAACGGATCTAAGTTCTGCTGCGAGACAGAGCAGGCGGTACCAAACGAGGGCGTTAATATATTTACTGGCTGTGTACAGCGATCCGGTTTATCGTCACCGCATGAATACAGTGATATATTCTTGTATTCCATTATATCTGTTGAATCGTTGGCGGCCACAGTAACACAAAATGAGATGTTTACATTCCCATCGCTGTCTGTATCAAACATATTACACGCGTCGTAAGTGTTTGCCCCGCCTCCGTAGATTTCGTCCCAGTTGAACCGAATTTTAATCGGGTCAACTGAATTGTCGACGCACATTTGGGTCAGGTCTTTCTGACCGGGTTTATCATTGGCGCCATCAACATCGTCCGTACATAATAGACCCAGGGACTCTGTAAAGATATCCGCCTCGTTTATCCCGAGAAAGGTGTTAATATCAGGATCGAGTGGGATTGTATTTTCTCGAGCCAGTGTCGTCAGTGATATGGAAACGAGAAAAATCAAGGTTATTACAGCAACAAATAACGCCTTGTGAAACAAACCAATGGTTTTGAAATTACTGCGTTTGTTCATGATAAACCCCTTTCACTCGAATAACTAGCGCTGATAATATTTTGTGATTCACACACCACACTAAAGCGATAAAACCTGTGGACGTGAAAACCCCAGAGTAAAAATACCCCGGAAAATCTTAATAACAGTTTAATGTATTTGTAATAAAATTTCAACCCCCAAAATATAATAGTTCAGATCGCATTGTGCTTTTTGTTCAAAATTTTGATGGGCAGGTGATCGCATGTGGAGCTCCAGGGCAGTTGATACGTCAACGGGCAGTGATAATTGACTGGCGGATTGAAATGAATGTGTAGAGGACATAATTTCTACCTAACAACTGTGGTCGTGGTGAGGGCATCGCGTAGCGGTGAACGCACGCCTGTAATGGGCAATCTGGTTGATGAAATAATCGATTTCTTTGATGCCGCTTCTTCTTGAATGAGGTAGATAGGCGGGTATTATTAGAAACTTATCCGTGGTCCGACAAAAAATCCATTGTTGGTATAATATAAAAAAGGTTTTATCTTTAAAATTTAAGATGAACTGTTTGATTCAGGTCTGATGGTGGGCTCTCTCTACGGTATAAAGCACAACACATTTTTACTGGTACGATAGACAAATTCGTGTATTAAGGTACAATAAATACACTTAAGCACGATATATAAGAACTCCGGCGCGTTACTGGCTTCCAAACCTTAAAACCAGTAACGTAGAGATTCGTGTACGTTAGTTTCAATGCACATCTGCCTTATCTAGCCATTTTGGATCAGATATTAGATACCCCTTTAGCAGCAGTTTTTGCGCTTGAGTAATGTTATTGGATCAAATCACTAACACTTGACGATATATATCCGGGTATATTTTTACATTAATAAATATTTTTCATTGTCGATATTTTAGTTTGAAATATGATCGGGTGGTTTTGATTTTGTATCGTTGAATTACTTTAAATTATTGATTCGCACTCTTCATTAACAGGATACAACTAAGGGTTTATTCATCATTATCTTCAGATAAGTTACAGGATTAATAAGCGTTGGCAAAGGGCACTGAGAATAGTTTTGATGCAGACGATCAATTGAAATGGATGTCGGATTTGTTTGAAGGCGATCCCGATACGCTGGATGATTTATCGCGTGGAGAAATATTACGACTGGCGCGAACATTAATCGCGCGCCAGACCAAATTGCAGGGGCAGAATAATACCCTGCGCGGCGAAATCTCAACTCACAAAAACTTGGAAGACCAGGTGCAGGTTGCCCAGGAAGGGAAACAGCAAGCCTTGGATGTCATCACCGCACTCCTGGAAAGCTCTCGATCTATCCTGCACCATTTCGATTTCCAGTCGGCCGCGCGGTCGATTTTTGATTCGTGCAAGGAGTGCATCGGAGCGACGGCGGGGTATGTTGCTTTGTTGACGGATGACAGCAGCGAAAATGATGTCCTGTTTTTAGATACCGGCGGAGCTGATTGCACAGTGGACCCGGAACTTCCAATGCCAATCCGGGGAATGCGGCAGGAGGTAATAAACTCAAAAACAAGTTTGTACGAGAATGATTTCTCCAATACGGAAGGGAGGGATTTCCTACCGGATGGGCATGCTGAAATAGAAAATGTCTTATTCGCTCCGCTAGTGATTGATGGTCGCACAGTGGGACTGCTGGGATTGGCGAATAAACCCGGAGGTTTCACTGCAGAAGATGGTCGTATGGCATCAGCGTTCGCCGAACTGGCTGCCATCGCTCTGCTTAATGCCCAAAACCTTGATAAATTGCAAAACAGCGAAGAACGCTACCGTTCCGTAACCCAAACCGCCAGTGATGCTATCATCACGATTGATGAGCGGGGGGATATCGTCTACTGGAATAAAGCCGCCACTACCACATTCGGTTACACGGAGGAAGAAGTGACCGGGAAGCAGCTTAGCCTGATTATGCCCGAACGGTTCCAAATCCGTCACCGGAAAGGTGTTGACAGGCTGGTTTCTAACGGGAAACCGAGAATCCTGGGCAAAGTTGTGGAAATGGTTGGACTTACAAAAGATGGGCTCGAATTACCTGTTGAGTTGTCCCTGGCGAGCTGGAAAGTCAAAGAAGATGTTTTTTTCACAGGAATTCTTAGAGATATAACCGAGCGTAAACGCGCAGAACTGGAAATTCAAAACCTGGCCAGATTTCCTGAAGAAAACCGCGATCCCGTATTGAGAGTAACTCGGGACGGGATGATTATTTATGCCAATGAAGCCAGCACCCCGCTGGTTGATTTGTGGAGCGAAGGGGAAAGGGTTAAGATCCCGGAAGAGATTGTGCGCCTCATTCACGAGTCAATCACATCTGAGGAAAAGCGAACCGCAGAAATCACCATTGAAGATAGGATATTTTCATTGGACCTGGTTCCTGTACCAGAAGCCGATTATGTCAATCTATACGGGCTTGATATCACAGAACGGGTGCAAGTCCGAACTTTACTCAATGAGCAAAACCAGTTTATTGTGACGGTATTTGAATCAATCGACCATCCCTTCTACGTTATAGATATCAGCGACTACTCCATCAAGATGGCTAATCCTGCCACTTATCGTGATGGAACACCGCAAGGCCTTAAATGCTACGCCCTTACACACAGATTAAGCAAACCATGTGTTGATATGGGTTACGATTGTCCCTTAGAAGCTGTGAAGAAGACCGGAAAATCAGTCACCACGGAGCACGACCATTATGATGAGCAACGCAACGTAAGGACTGACGAAGTGCATGCTCATCCGATATTTGACAGCCAGGGAAATGTCGTCCAGGTTATCGAATATTTACTGGATGTCACGGAGCGCAAGCAGATAGAAGAAGCACTGAGAGAGAGTGAGGAGAAGTGGCGATCACTCACTGAGAATTCACCGGATCATATCATGGCTTTAGACCGTGATGCCAATATTATATTCATCAATCACACTGTACCTGGTTTGACCCGGGAAGAAGTACTTAATACCTCCTTCTACGATTATGCCTTGGATGAATTCAAACAAGCAACGCGGGAATGCTTCGAACGGGTGTTTCAAACGGGCCAATCCGATAAATTCGAAAGTGTTTATAGAGCTATTGAAGACAACCTGCAGTACTTTGAATCACACGTGGGCCCAGTTATAGTTTCTGGTGAGGTCGTTGGTCTTATCGTACGTTCTACAGAGGTCACCGAGCGTAATCAAATGGATAATGCGCTGCGAGAGCGGACGCACGCGCTTGGTGAGCGAGTAAAGGAATTAAACTGCCTTTACACAATTTCTGCCTTGGTTGAGAAACCAGGTGTATCTTTGCAGGAGATCCTTCAAGGGAGTGTCGACATCATCCCTCCCTCGTGGCAGTTCCCGGAAATCACCGGGGCGCGCATCACCCTGGGTGAGCAAGCATACCGGACGGAGAACTTTGATGAAGCCAGTGCCTGGCAGCAATGTGCGGATATTATAGTAAATGATCAGCTGAGTGGCCGTGTAGAAGTTTGCTATCTTGAAGAAAAGTCCGAATGCGATGAAGGACCATTCCTGAAGGAGGAGCGAAGCCTGATAAACGCCATTGCCGGGCAATTGGTCGGGATTGTTGAACGGTTGCAGGTTGAGGAGGCGCTGCAGAAGGGCGAGAAAAAATACCGCCAGCTCGTTGAGTTAGCCCAGGAAGGGGTTTGGTCGATCGATCCCGAAGCCAATACCACCTTTGTCAATCCGCGCATGGCGGAGATGCTGGGATATACAGTTGAGGAAATGCAAGGGAAGCACTTGTTCTCATTTATGGACCAGAGGGGTGAGGAAATAAGCAAACGCAATTTAGAACGCCGCGAGCGGGGCATCAAAGAGCAGCATGATTTTGAATTTCTCCGAAAAGACGGTACCCGCATCTACACGAGCCTGGAGACCACACCGATAATCGATGACAAGGGTAATTACATAGGGGCATTCGCCCTCATTGCTGATATTACTGAGCGCAGGGAAGCGGAGCAAGCATTAAAAAAAGCACACGCCGAATTGGAGGTGCGCGTTCAGGAACGCACTGACGAACTCGAGAAGGCCAATCGGGCGTTGGAGATTGAAATCGCGGAGCGCCGGAGAGCATATCAATCCGAACTGTACGCACGCCAGGTAGCAGAAACGTTGAGCGAAGCCAGTCTGGCGCTTACACAAACCCTCAGTCTAGATACAGTTCTGAACACGCTATTGGAATTCCTTGCTCGTCTCATTCCATTGGATAGCGCCTACATCGCTTTTATGGAGGACGAGTCAACATTAGCCGTGCGCGCAACGCATGGATATGAATCCTGGACAAACCCGGAAAAAATCCTGGCTCTGACCTACGAATTCGAAGATAAGCCCTTATTACAGAATTTCGTTACCCGAAAACAGAGTGTAATAATTCCCAGCACTCTTGAGTATCCTGGTTGGACAGCTTATCCGGGCACGGAGCATATTCAAAATTGGATGGGGGTACCCATCATTGCCAATGAAAAGGTAATCGGATTATGCGGAATAGATAAAACGATCAGTGATTTTTTCACCTCTGAACATTTACAACTCGCGGAAGCGTTGGTTAGCCAGGCAAGCGTTGCCATACAAAATGCGTGGCTTTTCGAACAGGTGCGCGCGGGTCGCGAACGTCTGCAAACCCTTTCTCGCCGTTTAGTAGAAATCCAGGAAGAAGAACGCAGATACATAGCACGCGAACTGCACGATGAAGCCGGCCAGGCGCTGACGTCTATCAAGGTGGGTTTGCAGTTGTTGGTACGTGATGCACATAAACCTGAAGCCATACTGGCTGATGTGGATGAATTGCAAAGAATGACAGATGAAGTCTCGGAGAGCCTGCACAACTTAGCTGTGGGTTTGCGTCCAGCCACGCTGGACCACCTTGGTCTGGTAGCCGCACTGCGTCAATACGTGCAGGAATTCAGCGAAAAACACAGATTGATGGCACAATTTGAATCAATTCAATTGGATCATCGCCTGCATCCAGATGTTGAGGCGGCTATTTATCGCATCGTTCAGGAGGCACTGACCAATGTAGCCCGCCATGCACAGGCGACCAGGGTGGATGTGATCCTTGAGCAGCGAAATGATCGTATGGTTGTTATCGTGGAAGATAACGGGATAGGTTTTGATCCTACTGAGAATTTGGCCCAAAATCGACTCGGTATATATGGGATGCGTGAACGCGCTGAAATGCTAGGCGGAGAACTTACTGTCGAGTCTTCGGATGAGGTGGGAACGACTTTGTTTGTGGAGGTGCCGTATGTCTATTCGAATACTGATAGCTGATGATCACGCTGTGTTGAGAGCCGGCCTGCGTGCTTTGCTTAATTCAGAACTCGATATGGAAGTTGTTGGGGAGGCCGGTGATGGGGGCGAGGTTATGGATCTGGTATCCGATCTGAATCCGAATGTCGTGATCATGGATCTCAGCATGCCGGGTACTGGAGGCATCCAGGCAACACAGCAATTAAAGGAGATACATCCTGATATCTCGGTGCTCATATTAACTGTTCACGAAGACGATTGTCTTCTTCGGGAGGCGATCAACTGCGGCGCTTCTGGTTATATATTAAAGCGCGCTGTGGAGACGGAATTAATCAATGCCATCCGGTCGGTATATCGTGGAGATGTGTATATCCACCCGGCCATGACGCGTGCCCTGCTTGGTGAAACGCCTGCGGATGAAGAATTAGATACATCAGATGCTGTGACGCTCACCCGTCGAGAGGTGGAGGTCATCAGCCTGATTGCACAAGGTTATTCGAACCAGCAAATAGCATCGTTATTAACAATCAGTGTGCGCACGGTTGAAAGCCACCGCGCCAACCTGATGAAGAAACTAAACCTGCACAGCCGCGTCGAGCTGGTCCGCTACGCCGCAAAACACGGTCTGCTCGAAGAGTGGGAAAAGGATATTCTCTCCTGAAACATTATAGAGAAAAAGATCCCTCACATATCCAGTGCTTTGTCAAGCGTAAATGTTCAATTTCAAACTACGGCAGGTAAATGCTTGACAAAGCTTAAAGTTTTCCGTCTCAGAATTATTCATCCTAAACAATAATATTTGACGGAACACTGGTTGATTCGGAATTAGTCCGTATTAAACCGAGGCCCCGTCTCAGTAATTTGTACTGAGACGGGGCTTGTGCTTTAAGTATTTACTCGGCAGGAATCTCACTATAAAAACCCGTAATCATTACGCTTACAAATTAGAGTTATTAATTGTACATTAAGCCCGTATAAATGCCGCTTTTTGCGTCTGGATGTATTGGTTAGTTCGGTTCTTAATAAGTAAGGCGATCCAAACTGTGAATAATACAGCAACGCCCCCACTCCCACTCGACACGGCCCAGGCCGCCAGGTCAATTTTTAACATCCACAATGTATATTTAGCTATTGGAGACCAATTCGATCAATTGTTCGGGGATCTAAATCCGGCCGGTCTCGATGAATCAGGTAATAAATCCGAAAATAATTTATGCCTTCTGGCTCTGGTCACCATCTTTCAAGCAAGTGAACGCCTGCCAGACCGTCTAGCCGTCGAAGCATTACGCAAGCGAACGGATTGGAAGTACGCCCTGCATCTAGCAATGGATTATCCAGGCTTGGATCCAGCGGAGCTGTGTGAATTTCGCCAACGACTGGTGGTCAATGCCCAGGGACAGGCGGAATTCCACCGCATTCTGTCGCGCCTGTCGGAAGTGGGACTTTTCAGCAGCCGTTCAACAGACAGGATGGAAACCAGGTCCGTGCTGCTCAGCGTGTGCTCCCTCACCCGGTTAGATTGGATTATTCAGGCCATGTACCAGGCTTTAGAGGGGCTGGCGGTGTACAAGCCTGAGTTGCTGCGCGCTGTTACCCTGCCGCACTGGTACGAACGCTACCAAAGGATGGCGGCTGATTCCTTTTTAATGGAGAGCTCGGGCGAGCAGAATGGCCTGCTGCTCCAAATTGGGAACGATATTCAACACATGCTGAAAGCTGTCGAAAGTAATCCTGATCAAGGTTTGGCCCGGACCGACGAGATACAAAATCTAAAACTAACCTTCCAGCAGCAGTACAGGCAGGAGGATGGACGTGTCGTATGGCGAGAAGGCTGCTAATACTGCAGCGGATTTAATTCCCGGCGCCCAACAAATAATGGAGGAACTTAGATTGGAATTAATCGAATTTATGAAAACCATCGATAGTAATCATCGTTTAACTGACCAAAAAATTTCGTATCAGGAGGCATGTATGCAAAAAAAACCAACCTTATCTCTAAATTCAATCAAGGATAAAAATAATTTACGGAGGACAGCATGAATAATAAGAATTCAATTCTAATGTATATATTTCGAATAGGGATGCTGCTGTTGGTAGCGTTGCCCGCGTTTAGTACCAACGTCCCGCAGGCAGCCGCCCAAACCAATACGCTCACCCTGAGCGTTATCAGCGCCCGTACGGAGTTCGATGCTCCCGGCGGTCCGGTTCTCAAAGGCGACCCGGTCACCGAGTACAAGTACCTGATCAACGTGGACAACACCGGTGATCCGAATCAATCTAACCTTCCAGGAGATGGCTGTTCCCCTTATCTGGCTGATGGCGTAACCTTAGATCCCGCCTACCCGGAAAGCTGCGACTGGCCCTCAGTGCGAGAAGTGCCGGGCGCGGCCCCCATCTTCACCCAGGGCGACCAGGCTGACTTTGGAGCCGGTATTAATCTGCCCGACGGTAAATACCTGATCTCGGTTTTGGCCGATGGCTACAAGATGAGCGGCGCCCATATCACCATGCCTTTGGCTGATCCTGGCACGGTCACGGTAGAGCTTCAGCCCCACCCGCTGCCTTCCGCCACCATGCGCATCCGGGTCTTTGAAGACATCTCGCCCATCAACGGGCAGTTCGACGCCCCCGGCGAATTTGGCCTGGCAGGCTTTTTTGCCATTGTCAAAGATCCCGGCGGCGATCTTTCGACCGATGTCTTTGGAAACCCGCTGTGCACAGAATATGATCCTTTTGGGGAACCCATCCCTGGCACAGGCGGCACCGACTGTCTCATAAGCGACGCCAATGGTAATGTCGTTATCCCTAACCTGGGACCTAATCGGTTCGATGTAGAGATGGCGCCGCCCGCCGATGAAGGCTGGGTGCGCACCACCACTCTGGAAGGTTCCTGGAGCTGGGACAGTTGGCTGGCTGAGGGCGGCACAGGTCTGGACAACGAATTCGTGGTCGCCGGCGAGCCCTTCCCCTGGACCGTGTTTGGCTATACAAAGGAGCAAAACACTCTGGCCGGTGGATCCGGCGGCGTCAGCGGCACCATCGTGGGCGCTTCCGTCTACCTGCCCCAGCAGAACGGACTGCCTTACCAGGGCGGCACCTGGGGCGGTTTGAACGGCACCAAGGTCACCGGACCCATTGAAGATGCCTTCGTGGCGCTGTCCGACCTGCAAAACGGCGATAGCGCAGTTTATGTAGGCCGGGCCAATGCCAATGGTGAATTCAATATCCCTGGCGTGCCAGACGGCAATTACCTCTTCACCTGGTGGGACGAGCCGCTGCACCACATCCTCGACTGGACCCAGATCACCGTCTCCAACGGGCAAATTTATGATATGGGCGCCCAGCAGCTCACCGGCTGGTTCACCAAGATTGACGGGTAC
>Ga0209013_10003727_pt1 | contig 13457 bp, 8 predicted proteins | sample Cruoilmetagenom2_FD_187291 | JGI IMG/M metagenome (GOLD analysis project Ga0209013, IMG submission 187291) | Oil polluted marine microbial communities from Coal Oil Point, Santa Barbara, California, USA - Sample 2 (SPAdes) (version 2) | ecosystem: Environmental > Aquatic > Marine > Oil seeps ... | reverse complement strand
TTCTTACCTGAAGCAACGTACGTTTCTCCGGGTTCATGGTTGTCTGCCATAGCTGCTCTGGATTCATTTCACCCAGACCTTTATACCGTTGAATACTGAGGCCCCTTTTGCCTTCATCTATAAGATGAACCAAAAGCATTTTTTTGTTTTCAAACACAAGGCCTTGGTCTTCCTTTTCTTTGGTCGTTACCACGAACGGCGGGAAATCGTGTTTGAAAATTTTCTTTCCGAGGATCCTGGCTTTTTGAAAATCCGCGGAATACACAAGGCTCTTACCTATTTTGATGGGACCGACATCCGTTATAAACGGATTTTTTATCAATAGTTCGCTTTTAAGTTCGGCCATGGGAATGACTGTCATTTCAAACGTATCTAATTCATTATTCCATTTCAGGTCAATTGTTTCATATTGCTGTTTTGCAAGTTCTTGCTTCAACACCATCATCTGATCTTCATCCCCAAGAAATTTTTTAAGGATAATGCTTTGCCGGATAACGGCCTCGGTCAAATCCTGAAAAAATCCTCTTTTTTCGATATTGGTGAGGACTTTGTAGTATTCCGCTAAATTACCCAGAAAAATCATCAACCTGTGGTTGGACAATTCCTCTTTTTCCTTTCCATAGGAGACAACTTTCTTTTCACAGGTGCGCTTCAATATATACTCATTGAAATCCTGTTCATCCTTTAAATAAATCTCGTTTTTACCTTTGCCCAATTTTAAGAGAGGGGGTTGGGCAATATATAAATATCCATTTTCTATCACTTCAGGAAACTGCCTGTAAAAAAAGGTCAAGAGCAGTGTCCGTATATGGGAGCCATCAACATCGGCATCTGTCATGATGACGATTTTGTGGTACCGGAGTTTTTCTATATCATATTCTTCCCTGCCAACGCCTGTGCCCAGGACTGTGATGATATTTTTTATTTCTTCGCTGCGGAGAATTTTATCAAACCGCGCTTTTTCAACATTTAGGATTTTACCTTTCAGGGGCAATATCGCTTGGAATTTTCGATCCCTTCCCTGCTTGGCCGAGCCTCCGGCTGAATCACCCTCCACCAGGAAAATTTCCCGCTGGGCCGGATCCGACACCTGACATTCCGCCAGTTTTCCAGGCAGTGTCGAGTCAATCAGCGAACCCTTGTTCCTGGCAAGATCTCTGGCTCGTTTAGCGGCATCTCTTGCTCTGGCTGCATCCACCGCCTTTGCAATTATCTTTTTAGCGATATTGGGGTTTTCCTCAAGAAAAATACTCAGTTTTTCATTGATGAGGGACTCCACAAGACCCTTGACTTCACTGTTACCCAGTTTGGTCTTTGTTTGACCCTCAAATTGCGGATTGATGATGCGAACACTGATAATAGCCGCAATGCCTTCCCGCACATCGTCTCCACTTATTTTTGAAAGAAGATTTTTGGGTAAATTGCCATTCGATAGATATTGATTAAGTGTGCGGGTCAATCCGGCTTTAAAGCCTATCAGGTGAAAACCGCCTTCTACTGTGTTGATATTATTAGCAAAAGAAAATATTTTTTCTTTGAATGTGTCATTATATTGTATGGCGACTTCTATCTGAACATCGGCTTTCTCGCCCTCAATAAAAATGGGCTTGTGAATGACTGCGTGCCGCTTATTAATGTATTCAACAAATGAAACAATGCCCCCCCTATACATGAATTCATTTTTTTCATCAGATCTCTCGTCCTGGAGGATAATTCTGATGCCCTTGTTCAGGAAAGCCAGTTCTCGTATCCGACGGACTAAAATTTCATAACTGAATTCAACACGATTAAATATTTCAGGATCCGGGGTAAAGTGTATCTTTGTGCCTATTTTTTTTGTTTTACCGACCACCGCTAATTCACTCGTCTTCAGTCCTCTCTCATAGGTCTGATAATAAACCTTTTGGTCTTTATAGACTTCTACTTCCAGAATTACAGAAAGCGCGTTTACAACCGATACCCCTACGCCATGAAGGCCGCCGGAAACTTTATAGGAATCATTGTCGAATTTACCACCGGCATGCAGTTTTGTTAACACCACTTCAACGGCTGGAATTTTTTCGGTTTTATGAATTCCAACCGGTATTCCCCGGCCATCGTCTTCCACGCTCACGCTTTCGTCAGGATGAATGGTTACAGTGATATTCTTACAGTATCCGGCCATTGCCTCATCAATACTGTTATCAACCACTTCATAAACCAGATGATGCAGCCCGGCAACATCCACATTTCCGATGTACATAGAGGGCCTTAACCTTACAGGCTGTAACCCTTCCAATACATCGATACTCGTTTCGTCGTATTTTGCTTCCATTATATTCTCATCGGCATAATTACGCCCAAATATGATTTATCGTTTTCCCCTTCGATAACGCAGGGTTTTTCCTCGCTGACAATATTGATCAATACCTTTTCAGTTTCAATTGCATTTAATATTTCAATAAAATATTTCGGGTTGAAAGCGACCTTTACCGGATCCCGGCTGAAATCAATTGCCATGTCTTCTTTTGATTCACCAATTTCGGGATTTGTCGCACTGACGGTAATACTGTCTTGTCCAAAATCAAAAACCGCCCCTTTATAATTTTCCGAGGATAAAATAGACATCCGTTTCAACATCATTGTAAACTGAGCCCGATTGATAATAATATCAAATCTATTTTCTTTTTTAACAATGTCCTTATATTCTGGAAATTCTCCTTCCAAAAGCCTGATAATAACCGTTTCGGTCTCTTTTTTGGCGATAAAATAGGTTTTCTTTATCCCGACGCGGACGGTCCCCTCTAAAGATAAAAATTTCGCAACTTCCATCAATCCCTTTTTTGGAATAATTATTTTATCAAATGCCGGAACATTAACATCTTTCTTAAAATGATAATCCGCTTTTGAAAGCCGGCTTCCATCGGTGGATACCATTCTGACACAGATATCCTCCTCTGTTTCAATACGCTCGAAAAGCGTGCCCGTTATATGAGCGCGTTTATCGTCTGTTGCGCCGCTGATCATGGCATTCTTTTCGATCATTTTTTTTAAAAAAGAAGATTCCATTTCAAAAAGTTCAATTTCATCTACTTTAGGATTTTCAGGAAATTCCTCCGAATCCATGCCCACAATATGATACTGAATGTCCGGACTACCTATTTCAATCCATTTATTTTCCACCTCATTAATTTCGATATCCTCGTTTGGAAATTCCCTGACAATTTCATACAATTTCCTGGCACTGATGGCGATACTGCCTTCCTTTTCGACAATCGCCGGATAAGAACCCTCGATACCGGTTTCAAGATCTGTTGCCATCAGCGTGATGCCGTTGCCGGATGTGGTCAACATGACATTTTCAGTTATTGCAAGATTGCTCTTTCGGCTGGTCAACCCCTGAATTTTAGAAAGAACCGCCAGGATATCCCTTTTTTTGATTGTAATCTTCATATGTATTTCCTACCTTATAAATAAAGAAGTATTAATAAGGGCTGTTCATAATAACAATAAGTTAACAATAAATTGATTTTATTAATATAATATAATATTTTCTTTTACAATAAATGATTGAAAAACTGTTCAAAAACGGGTCGTTTTCGTCTATGGCATTCTTTTTGTTCATAAATAGACAATTATGAACATTTTATCAATACAAAATACAAGATATTGTGTATAAAGAGGCTTTAATTATATACATATAGCTGGAAGAACCGTACGAAACAAGATGAAATTTATTGCCGACCTCCACGTGCATTCAAAATATTCCAGGGCTACTGCCAAAAACCTCGATTTGGAAAACCTTTATATAGCGGGTCAACTAAAAGGAATTACAGTACTGGGTACCGGTGATGTTACACATCCTGCCTGGTTTAAGGAAATAAAAGAAAAATTAGTGCCGGCCGAAGCGGGGTTGTTTAAACTCAGAGAAGACATCGCCCGGGCATGTAAGGATCACATACCTGTAAGCTGCCAGGGTACAGTCCGATTTATTCTGGTTTCAGAAATCAGCAATATTTATAAAAAGTATGGAAAAACCCGAAAAAATCACAATCTTGTGTTTTTTCCGGACATTGAATCTGTTGAAAAATTTAATCAGGCACTTGATAAAATAGGAAATATCAAATCAGATGGTAGACCGATACTGGGTCTGGACGCCAGAAATCTTCTGGAAATATCCCTTGAAATGTCGCCGGGAAGTTTTCTGGTACCGGCCCATATCTGGACGCCCTGGTTTTCCATGCTGGGTTCGAAATCAGGATTTGATTCGATTCTGGAATGTTTTGAGGATCTGACGCCCCATATTTTTGCAGTAGAAACCGGTTTGTCTTCTGATCCCGAAATGAACTGGCGAGTTAAAGGTTTGGATGGATTGACCCTGATATCCAATTCAGATGCCCACTCTCCGATGAAATTAGGGAGAGAGGCCAATATATTTAATACCGACCTGAGCTATTCTCATATCAAAAACGCCATCAAGACGGGCGATCCAAAATTATTTTGTGGTACATTTGAATTTTTTCCTGAAGAGGGCAAATATCATATCGATGGACACCGGAAGTGTGATTACCGATCATGGCCAACAGAGACGATTCAAAAACAAGGGCTTTGTCCTGTCTGCGGGAAGCCCATGACACTCGGTGTTTTATATCGGGTTGAGCAACTGGCGGATCGTCCCCTTGGGGCGTTTCCGGAAAGACACCATGCCTTTCATCATCTCATTCCGCTTAATGAAATTTTGTCTGAACTACTAAATGTCGGACCCAATACCAAAAAGGTCAATAAGGTATATAATGAGTTGTTAATTAAAAAGGGAGCGGAATTAAAAATACTACATGAGCTTCCGATAGAATCGCTGAATCATTTTGATGTTCCTTTGTTAGGCGAGGCGATTGAACGGGTCCGGAAAAAAGAAGTTCAGATTTTTCCAGGATATGATGGCGCGTATGGGACGATTGAATTATTTACATCCCGGGAAAAAGAAAAAATGAGCGGACACGTATGATTATCGCGGTTCAAATCAGAATTGTGGGCATGCTTATTGCCGTCCTATTTCTCTTTGTGGCGGTGCCAGTTGTTCAGGCGGATATTTACCTGTTTATCGACAGCCAGGGCGTGCTTCATTTCACCAATGCACCGACATCGTCTCAATACACGCTGTATATCAAAGAGCGGCCAAAACCGGCAACGCCAACCAAAAAATATGATGGAATCATTCAGGAAGCTTCTAATACGTTTGGCCTGTCGTTTTCTCTGTTGAAAGCGATGATAAAAGTGGAGTCTGACTTTGATTCAAGGGCTGTTTCCAAAAAAGGGGCCCTTGGTTTGATGCAGATAATGCCCCAGAACCTGCAGGCATTCAATATCCGAGAGCCCTATGATCCCAAAGACAATATTATGGGCGGTGCCCGTTATTTCAAGTCTCTTATCGAACGGTTTGAAGGAAAACTTCCATTGGCGTTGGCAGCCTACAACGCAGGTCCGACCATTGTGGATAAATACAGGGATATACCGCCATTCAAAGAGACGCAAGATTATGTCAAAAAGGTTATGAAGTATTTTTATCTATACAAAAACAGCTAATTTTATACCGCAATCGGACAAACCGACAGCACCGGGCAGGGACCTTTGCGTGAAACCCGGTCGGTGGTCGATCCCGTCATAAGTACCTCTATGAGGTTGCGCCCACGAATACCGAGAATGATAAGATCTATTGAATTTAGCAGGGAATATTTGATGATCTCTTCATAGGGTCTGCCGGTCAAAAGGATCGCTTTAGGCCGGCACCAGACAGCGGACTCTTCAGGAATCATTTTGGATAATTTTTCACTCAACTGATCGTACAATGTTTTTTCGGGTGAAACACCAGGGCTCGCACCGGACTTCAATATGTCTTTGTAGCTCGGTGTTTCTATCACATGGACCAGGTGCAGTTCAGATTCGAAATCCTGAGCCAGGCTTAAACCATATTGAAAAGCGAGTTCAGAAAAGGTTGAAAAGTCACATCCCACCAGTATTTTCTTAAAACCCAGCAAAGACTCCCCGGTAGATGTGTCAACACCCTCGAGGCTTCTGACGATAAGCAATGGACATGGCAGGATTCTCATCAACCGCTCGGTGACAGATCCCAGGAAAACACGTTTGAGCCCACTGCGCCCGTGCGTTGCCGAAACAACCAGGTCAATCTGGTGCATGGCTACAAATTTCGATATTTCATCCGGGGGATGACCTGCTGTGACCAGAGGCTCCCAGTCGATGGTTTGATTTTGCATCATGCGTTTCAGTTGTTCATGGGTATATCCGATGGTTTTGTTTTGAAGTTCCAGGGGCGCAAAAATGATATCCCCATATGCTGCCGTGGTGCTTAAATCCACAATATGGCAGACAAAAAGCTTGGCATTGAATTCTTTTGCCAGAGCCACGCCGGAAGATATGGCAATGGCGGAAAGGTCAGAAAGGTCTGTGGCACATAAAATGTTATTGAAGTTGGCTTTCATGATAGGCCTCCACTTTTGTATGTTTCAATAAATACGGTGAAGAGAAAAGCCATAAAAGGCGATGATCGAGTTCAGTAGAAATATAATTGCGCAGAACAATTCTGAATCCGCAACCAATGCAGGCGCGTTGATAGTCGGTTCAAGTAGATGATGAACTATAAATGTTTTAAAAAGTATTGTCCAATAAAAAATCAGGAACAATTATAAAGAAAGTGATGATGTCGCTCCTATACGATGAGATCCTGATAGATTCTGCTTCCCGATGGTATGGTAACCGGCGAATCTCCGGGATTCGTTATTTTTACCTGCCCCGTGATGGTCACATTTTGTTGAAAAAAGACATTCCCCTCTACCTTTAGCGATACGCAGTCAATAAGGCTGGGTGGCCACTGGAGCCGATGGTTAAAGTCATCGATATGACCGAAATATACAGGGTCAAGGGTAATCTTTGGGGGAGGTGTTTTTCTTTTCGGGTTTATGATGAGCCGACTCTTTTCGGCCAGCAGGTAACAATCCGAACGAATGGCGAGCAGGTCCCGGCATTTTTTCACCGGCAGAAACCGGTTTTCAGAAACACGGACAGCTGTCGATCCTTGAAACATGGAAATGGCAGCCCCCATGGCGGTTTCTATCTGGTAGACCTTCGGGCTGTCTTTCTCTCTGGGGTTCACGGTTTTGGGGTTGACAATCATGGGGAGGAATAGGGACCCTTTTGTGTCGAAAAGAGCTTTCAGGTATTTGAGATTGATCCACAGATTATTTGTGTTGAAATATCGGTATCGTTGGATATCCTGAAACGCGGCAATTTCATTTTTAGGGCACTGGGCGATTTCCCGCAAGACCAGCGTGCCGTTTTTATACCTGGCAAGGTGCCCCCCTTTTACGTCGGCAGGGGTTCTTTCTGCCACCTCCATCATAAATGGATGGTCAAGAGCGGCAAAAAAACCCAAAAGGGTTTCATCCAGTGTTGCACCAAGATTATCCGAGTTGGCGATAAAACCATATTCAATACCGCTGTCCAATAATTTTTTCAGTAGACCGGAGGAGTAGAGAGCCGCATAAATATCACCATGGCCCGGGGGGTTCCATTCCAGCTCAGGGTTGGCCGGGCACTGGACCGGCTGCAGATTCGACACAAGCACTTTCGGGAATTTGTTTTGGATAAAATATAAGGGCTCAAGGGCAGGGCTGAGCGCCGACACCGCCGACACCGTGTCTTGATGGGTATTGTAACTGTTCATGAAGGCCAGCTGCGCACCGCAGTGTTCTGCCTGTTTCAGCTTTATTTCAAGAAAGGATTTTCCCTCTTTGACAGGAATAAGGGATTTTGCTCTGGTAAGCCCCATGCTGGTGCCGAGACCACCGTTTAGAACAATGGACACCGTTTTTTTCATGGCAGCATGTCCTGCGTCCGAATAAGCCTGCAGACCGGCTGCGTCTGGAATGTTTTCAGGCGAGACGGGCCGAATGTCATTCTCTGACAGGAGCCCGGTATCTCCTGCTGCTACCTGCTGGTAATAATGACAAAAGGTGTCAATCACCAAAGAGGGCAGGCCCGCCTTTTCCATTTTTAAAACAAAAGCGTTAAGGGGTTTCATCATAAAAAGACCATTTGTGGATGGGCATTATTTAAATTACCGGCTCAATCCATCCCACGGGATCCTCGGCATTACCGTACTGGATACCCTGAATGGCATCGAAGAGTCTCTGGGCCACCGGTCCAACGCCGCCGTTGCCCACGGAAACGATGTCATCACCGTACTTGAGTTCGCCCACAGGGGATATAACCGCCGCCGTTCCGGAACCGAATATTTCCGTCAGTTTGCCCGAACGCCAGGTCGTCATGACTTCATCAATGCTGATTTTTCTTTCCGAAACCTTCATCCCCCAGTGTTTTGCGAGTTTTATGACCGAAGTCCGGGTGATTCCCGGCAGGATACTGCCGCTTAATTCGGGAGTGATGATCTCGTCATCGATCACAAAAAAGATATTCATGGCGCCCACTTCTTCGATGAACTTCTGTTCGACGCCGTCCAACCACAACACCTGGGTGTATCCTTCTGAGTGGGCTTTTTCACCGGCCAGCAGGCTGGCGGCATAATTGCCCGGTGTTTTGGCCTCACCGACACCACCGCGTACCGCCCGGACATGTTCTTTGGTCACCCATATCTTTACTGGATTGAACCCTTCGGGGTAATAGGCCCCCACCGGGGACAAAATAATAAAAAACCGGTAGGTGAAAGATGCGCGTACCCCCAGAAAGGGATCGGTAGCCACAATAGTGGGCCGTATATAAAGAGACGTTCCCGGAGCGCTTGGCACCCAGTCTTTTTCCAGTTTCAGGAGTTGTTTGAGCGCGTCGAGGGCTGCATTTTCGTCAAATGCGGGTATGCAAAGTTGTTTGCCGGAACGGTTCATGCGTTTGAAATTGTCTGCCGGGCGAAAAAGCTGGATACCGCCCGAATCAGTGCGATAGGCTTTCAGTCCTTCAAACACAGCTTGACCATAGTGCAGCACCATGGTCGAAGGGTCCATGGATATGGGAGCGTAGGGCTCGATTCTCGGATTGTGCCACCCCTTTTCAATACTGTAGTCCATATTGAACATGTGGTCGGTGAATATGGTGCCGAAACCGAGGTTGGCTTCATCCGGTTTGGGTTTCAGTGTCTGGGATTTTGTAACGGTCAATTGCATCATATCCTCCTCGTTTGAAAAACAATACCAAAGCGACAATGTCGTGCTTGATAAGGTTGAGACCTGATTATATTCACATACCATATATTTGCTATAAATCAATAGATTGTCTTCATTAACCTAGCTACCTTTTTTATTTGACAAACTTTTGCCTATAGGTATAGTAAATGATATCACTATGTACTCGAGGCTTTTCAAGTTTCGAGCCATTTCTTAATGTATACAGCTATGACTAGCGAACACTTACTCTCTAATCCTCATTACAGAACACTTGTGCTTGAGCCTTGAAGGGGAATTGACCGTTCTTAATCGGTTAAACCTTTTTGCGTCTGAAAAACGTGACCCATTATTTGTTCCTTAATTGCGACATTTAAAAAAAGGGAGGTTACTATGAGAATGATTAACTCAGTAAAGATCTTTTTGGTTTTCATGTCCATGACGCTAATGCTTCTGGTTGTACCCACGCAGGATGTTCAGGCAGCAGACAAACTCGGCTGGGTCGGACCGGTTTACACGGAGTTGGCCGAGAGTTTAGACAGGGAATTTAAAGCCTATTATAAAAAAACCTATGGCAAGGAAGTAAAAATCACATTCGTTAAACCGGGCGGATGGCCGGTTTGTCTCGATAAGGTAAGGCTGTGGAAGGGCAAACCAGATGCCGACATCTTCTTGGGTGCAGGCGCTCCGGCCCATGAAATTGCAAAGAAAGAGGGTTTGATCGTACCCTACAGGCCCAAGGACTGGGATATGGTACCCGCAAAATGGGGCGGCATGAAGGTAAAGGATCAAGATTATTACTGGACCTGTTTTGCCCCTTGGATCGTCACCAATCTGTACAATGAAAAGGTTTTGAAAAAACTGAGATTGCCGCCACCCAAAACCTGGCAGGATCTGCTGAATCCCATATACCGGGGAAATATTGTGCACACGCTGCCGTATGCATCCGGAACCATGCATGAAGCCATTGAAATCTTAATTCAGGGCTTTGGAGAAAGGGAAGCCTGGAGATATCTGAGGCTTTTGGCGGCTCAGTTGGCGCGCTTTTCCACCGGTAGTACCGATACAACCCAGTTGACTGCTCGCGGTGAAGCCCCCATAGGGATTGCCCAGCCGCAAATGAATGCCATGGCTGCGCGGAAGGACGGTTATCCCGTACGTGACCTACTTCCCGAAAAAACCATCCTGGTTCCCGAAGCCGTGGCCTTGTTGAAAGGTGCGCCCAATGAGAAAACCGGTAAGATCTTTCTGGACTGGCTGTTCAGTATGGACGGGCAGAAAGCTGTCCTGAATGGTCGCTACTTTGCGGCCAGAACAGACATCAAGTTTTCCGTATGGGAAAAGGAAGGCGTCGAAATGGCCAAACACGCCAAAAAGGCCCTCGGGGTTGATTCATTCTGGGATCTGGATGTTGGGTTCATTGAATACGATCTGGATCTTGCGGCCTCAAGATGGGACGAAGTCAATAAAAAGTATGAGTTCGAAATCTATCGAAAGTGGGGCAAACTAAAAAGCAGCCTGTTCCTGATAGAAGAGGTCGAGGAAGAAATAAATGCAGCCAAGGCGGAGAAAATGAATGTAGCCAAGGCGGAGACGAAGATAAAAGAAGCCAGAAAGCTCTTTGAATATGAGGGCAAGTACGCTGCGGCTCGATTGGCTGCGGCAAAGGCACGCGCGTTGCTGGTTTCACCGTAATCGTCATATAGATAGGGTTCTCATAACGATATATCTGCGTGGACATGGATGACTTTGTCCACGCAGATATTATCACCTATCTCAAAATAATCTTTTGGCCCAATCTCGGTGTTGGGTCCGCGTTTCAAGTCCTCGACATACTTGAGTATGCACCCCGAGGGCACTTCCTGCGGGCGCCTGCGGGTTGAAACGTGGCTCCGCCTTGATTTTGAACCAAAATCTTTATTTTGAGATACGTTATAGTCGATATCCAAGGATGTGATATGTTTCGTGGCCATACCTATTTAGCGGCTTTCCTCTGGCTGGTGATTGCGTTTCTCGTGATTTACCCCTTGTCTATTTTGGTAGCGGAGAGTTTTAAAATTTCCGGAACCGGCGGCTGGGGGATAGGCAACTATTTTGAATTCTTCCAAGACACCTATTACCTAAAATGTTTTGGAAACACCCTGCTACTCAGTATGTTATTGTTGATAACGACCACCGTGCTCGGGGTACCCCTGGCCTATATTCTGGCACGGTACCGGCACTGGGGCAAAACTGTTTTCACGGCATTGATTCTGTTACCCATTGTGTTGCCTGCCTTTGCCGGTGTGTTTGCATTCATCATTTTTTTTGGCAAGTACGGGACGCTGAATCTACTCCTGATGGACATGGGGTTGATCGAGACGCCCGTCAATTTCATTTATGGGTTACACGGGCTAGTCTTCATTCAATCCCTGCACATGCTGCCCTTTATCGTTTTGGGTCTTTCAGCCGGGTTTACCAACATCGACCCTTCCTTTGAAGAAGCCGCAGAGGTCGAAGGGGCCGGCGGAATTCGCCGGTTTTTCACCATCTCCCTGCCGCTCTGTACACCCAGTTATCTGGCGGGTGCCGTTCTGGTGTTTTTATGGCCCTTTACAGACTGGCTGACACCTCTAATATTGGGACAGGTGGATATCCTGCCCTCGGTGTCGTATATTAACATCGCCTATCACTTTACCGATATGCACCGCAAGTACATGGGGATCGTAGCGGTGGTTGTATCGTCCCTTGTTTGTATTTCTCTTTTTCTGCTTGCCAGATGGTGGGTTGAGAAACGCAAGTATACGGGTCTTTCCAAGGGCACAACCTCGGAAGGCCGGGTGATCAATCCGGGCCCGGTCATAAAAGCATGCGCCTATGTATACATGCTTTTTATCGCCACACTGGTCTTATTGATTCCGGTCGTTTTAGGTCTAGCGGCTTTTTCCAGGAGATGGGTCTTTGAGGCCTTTCCCAGCTATTGGACGCTTGAAAACTTCAGGGTTATTTTGCTGCAAAGTCCGGATATGATTAAAAATTCATTTTTGTTCAGCGGTATAGCCTTGATTCTTGGGGTTTCCTTTGGACTGCCGGTGGCCTATATCGTCGTCAGAACCCGTGTCCGGGGTAAAGATGCACTCGATTTCGTGATTACCCTGATGCTTGCGTTTCCAGGTATTGCCATTGGTGTCAGCTATCTTCTGGCCTTCTGGGACAAAATCCCTCTTGCAACCTATTGGATCATCATGCCCTTGGCCCTGTTTGCAAGACGGCTACCCTATTTTTTGCGGATGGCACACTCCTCTTATCTACAACTGGACCCATCCCTCGAAGAGGCCTCCGAAGTTTCCGGGGCCGGTAAAGTTCGTACCTTTTTTAGCATCTCTTTGCCCTTGCTGCTCAAAGGCGTACTCGTGGGTGTGGTGATGTTTTTCATCATGGCATTTCAGGAGATCTCGACAGCCATTTTTCTTTATCGGGGGGGATGGGAAACCCTGCCCATTGGTATCTATTTGAACTGGCATCGCGGTATGGAATTCGGCCTTGCGGCCGCCATGGCCTTTTTAATGATTGTCATTACATTCATCCTTCTCCTGATCATATCGAGAATCAGCGGGGGCGTCCTCAAGGCTGCCTGGGGTGCTGACTAAATAGGTTTGTATTCAGGAGGCATGGGTGTATGAAAAGTTGTGCGGATTAAGGAAAATCTGAAGGAGACAGTCTTCATGGCATTTATAGAAATCAAAAGCCTGTTTAAGCGATTTAACAAAGTCGTGGCGGTGAATCGTATCCAGCTCGATATAAAAAAAGGAGAAATGCTGACGCTGCTGGGACCCAGCGGATGCGGGAAGACGACCACATTGCGTTGTATTGCCGGATTGGAGAAACCAGAGAATGGGGACATCGTTATCGATGGAAAGCCCATGCTGTCAAAAGGGTTTGTCCAACCGTCCAAAAGAGGCATCGGTATGGTGTTTCAAAACTATGCGGTGTGGCCGCACATGAAGGTCTATAATAATGTGGCCTATGGTCTGAAACTTCAAAAACTACCCAAAAAAGACATACGTGAAAAGACACGAGACGTATTGGAATTGGTAGGTCTGGGTGGCCTGGAAGACAGATACCCGTCCCAGCTTAGCGGGGGACAGCAGCAAAGGGTGGCCCTGGCCCGGGCCCTGGTAAGAAATCCCAAGGTATTGCTGTTGGACGAGCCTTTAAGCAACCTGGATGCCAAGCTCCGTGAAGAGTTGCGGTTTGAAATTAAAAGTCTGGTCAGACGCATGGGTATTACAGCGGTATATGTTACCCACG
>Ga0209013_10003725_pt1 | contig 13464 bp, 7 predicted proteins | sample Cruoilmetagenom2_FD_187291 | JGI IMG/M metagenome (GOLD analysis project Ga0209013, IMG submission 187291) | Oil polluted marine microbial communities from Coal Oil Point, Santa Barbara, California, USA - Sample 2 (SPAdes) (version 2) | ecosystem: Environmental > Aquatic > Marine > Oil seeps ... | reverse complement strand
GCCTTCGTAGATGCCTGGATAGTACTGGTCGGCCTCTCCGCCGATGAAGCCGTAGAAGTACTCGAACCCGCCGCCGCCGCTGGGCCAGGAATCGAATGGCCCCATCGGGCTGGTCTGCCAGACTGGCACCTCGTGGCATTTGCCGAATTGTGCCGTCGCGTAGCCATTGAGTTTGAGCGTCATGGCGAGCGGCGCCTTGTCCTTTGGAAGCACCGAGGTGTAGCCAGGCGCCGAGGTTGCCATCTCGCAGATGCCGCCCATGTTCACCGAATGATGATTGCGCCCGGTTAGCAGCGCCTGGCGTGTGGGCGAGCACAGCGCGGTGGTGTGGAAGCGATTGAGCTTCAATCCGTTCTTTGCCATCCGCTCGGCCGCCGGTGTGTTAACCGGACCGCCGAAGGCGCTGCTCGCGCCAAAGCCGACATCGTCAAGCAGGATGACCAGCACGTTGGGCGCGCCTTTCGGGGGTCGGATGTCCCGGATCGGCGGAAACTTGGTTTCCGGATCCTTGGCGTCATAGGTCGTCAGCCCTACATGTTTCACCTCCGGGATGGGCAGAACAGCTCGTTGAATCTTATCATCTGTACTCATGGTTTATCTCCTTTTCTTGTTAATACAGCTGGTTAGTTTATTGCAGGTGCTCCAATAAAAATGTATTCAGTTCAGCAAAGGCGTGCAGCGACTCTGGCGAATCCATCACGGCAATGTAATCCCCATGGGAAGTGCCGTCATAAACCAGGATATCGGCTAACACACCGGCCTGACGGAGTTTGATGTGGGTGCGAGCAGTGTTGCTCAGCAATAGATCGCGGGTTCCTGTCACCAACAAAGTAGGTGGGAATCCGTCAACCTTTCCATAATGGGGTGAGACCAACGGGTCCTTTAAATCGCGGCCATCTGCGTACAACCTTGAGGCAGCCTCTACGAAGCCATCGTAGGTGGCCAGTAGGCGGTCAATACCATCGTTGGTGTACCAGGAGTCGCCCGTCTTGCTCATGTCGGTTCCGGGCGTTCCCAGGTACAGCGCACCGGGCACATCCAGACCGAATTCGATCAAGTGTTGTACTGTCGCCATGGCGAGATTCCCTCCCCCCGAGGTTCCGCCCAACGCCATCGTTTGCGCCGATCGTTCTTTCAGCATGTGCTGGTAGACGATTACTACATCTTCTCTTCCAGCTGGGACAGGGTATTTTGGAGGCATGCGGTAGTCAATCGCCAGTACCCGCATCTTGGATCGGTGAGCAATCACGATGGGTTCTGCTAAACCTGCCTCGCCACCGTTGAGCACGAAAGCCCCGCCATGCACGTAGACGAACAAGTGATCCGCGTGCCGGGGATCGATTTCGGCCGGCGTCACATGATAAACATTGATCCCTTCGATCTGCTCTTGTTCAACGGAAACCGAAAGTTGTTCACTGAGAGCTTGCACGGCCTCAACCTTGCCCGCATCAAACTGTTCAATAACGGCGAACCACTCGGCTTCGCTTTGCGGTTCGATCTGCATGAACGCCGGGTCAGGTTGCGGGGTCTCGGCGATAGAAGCGCGCATTGCTTCGCTGGCGCCAGACGGTGGCGGCAGGGATCGGGGGCCAATCTGCCAGGTATTCTCCTTGGCATTGTCGTCTTTGTAAGAGTTTTGATTTGTCATGTTTTATCCTTTTACCAGGAATAATGATGTAAAGAACTGGCAGTCGTCAATTGGGACATCGTTCCCGGGACTGCCAATCCAAGCTAAATTATATTCGAAGATAGTCATTTTCGCAGCCGGGGGATTGGGATGCTCCTTCAATCTGGCCATGTATTGGCCGATGACCCTGCTCATCGGCCTGACCACCCAGGTATTCTCAATGGCGACGTTGCGCATTTCGCGTGGGTCCGCTTCAATATTGAAAATCATCGGATACCCGGCAGTTTCATTCAGATAGCCCAGATTATCGGCCAGTAAGAAAACGACGTTTGGCTTATTACTCTTAGTTGATTTTCCTTTATCTTGCTTTGATTTTTCTTCTTCGAAGGGCTGGCTGTGCTACAACGGGATGCTATCCCGCCACTGCCAGTCCTAATATTTGCTACTTGACCTTTTCGATGACGGGTGGTTTCCAGCTGCCGTCCAGGATTGCTGCTTTGCCCCAATAGGCTCGGATATAGAGCGAAAAGGTTCCTTCCGGTGCGGGCAGCCAGTTGGTTTCCAACTCCTCGCCAGGGAGCTTGGCGCTGGCATACAGGGTCAGCGAACCATCCGGGTTGAATTGGAGATCCTTATTTTTCGTGCCCAATGAGTAACGGTTGAGATCGTTAAGCTCAAAGATGTGGTGCCGGTTGTATATGGTCATCGACCAGAAGCCATGGACCGGTGGCAGCTCCCCTTCCGGGAAAGTCACCGTGTAGAGGTGCTGGCCTTCCAGTTTATGGCCCTCGAAATCGTTATCGGTGTAGAAATATTGGGTCTCGCTGGGCCTGTTATCGAACATATTCGAACGCGCCGTGCCAGTACGCATCAGGTAATCGTAACCCCACTCAGCGTTATTGGCAGAGCGGTTCCAGCCATTGCCAGCAGGAATGCCATTGTGCTTCCACTGGAAAAGCGGGGCAATCACATCCCGCTCAGTCTCCACGGCCGCTTCGACCAGGGCTTTTTTAACTTCAGGGTCTTTATCAGCAGCTTCGAGCACCTGGCGAATGCTGGCGTAAAGGGCTTCCTCGCCGGGCAGCGGCGGCACCGCCTCCATTACCCCGGAGAGTGATTCGAAGAACGCTTCCGGTACGACCCATTTACTCTCACCTTCGACCTTCGGGGCTGGATAAGATGGAAAATCGCTCCAATCCTTGATCTTCATCGTGCCATCAAACTCCGTCAGGGGATAGGCGTCGACCTGATTGAGTAACGGCTGAATAGAGGCGCGATCCTCATCCGTGTCGTCCATGAAAATCCGAGGAACGGTCATCCCAAGCTCTGTGGAGGAGCGGATCACGGCTGTAATGCCTTCAGGAACTTCACCCGCCCAATTGGGACCCACCAGCAGGTAGAAGCCCGGCTCCGTTCCATAAGCCCTACCAAGCTCACCGAACTGATCCGAGCGGGCGTCATAGATTGGGTAGACCCAGAAGCGGTCACCGAAATCAGGCACCTGCATGACAACCGGCTCTTCATCGAGAGAGAAATAGCCCAGACCGTAGGCCACATCCTGGTTGGGGCAGGCAACAAAACTCTGCTTCGGCAAAACGTAGTCGTTGAGCATGCAGAGACGCCCAAGCGGCGCCACCGGCACCACGCCACCTAAGCGTCCAGGTGCGGGGGCCTGAGTAATCGTCGCCCGGCGATTGAAGACATTCACCAGTGGCCAGCCCCAGACATAGGCCATGCGACCGACGGTCTTCACATATTCCTTGTGTAGGATGGCGCCAGCTACCGGCTGCGTCACTTCGGCTGGTGATGTAGGGAACTTCATTTCTTGAAATTTTGCCGCTGTTATGTTGAGCTCCTAATTCTTCAGGCTTTATTTTGATTTTTTATCGGGCCATTAGAAACCGAATGCTGCTTTGCAAAAACCAGTCCAATTTATACTGTATTATTATAATTTAATGTAGGTGATTATATTCACTTTCGCAAGGTGTCGCAACAATCATTACCTATCCCTTTCTCAATCGTCCGGCTTCAACACCTTATCGAAGGAAGCCTGGTCGGGGCTATACAGACGCGCGTAACCATTGCCCCAACCATGTGGAGAACTTGTCGGTGTTTCTCTTGTCTGCCAAAACACTTACCTTTTAAAAGAGAGCCGCCAGGCGGCGGCTCTCGATGTTTAAGGATAGGCTGCTTTTATTGGCGGGCCAGGATGCGGCGCATCTCCGCCTCTTCATCCTGGATCACGTCCCCACTTACGTCAAATGTCACACTGTGCACCGTGCCGGTGAATTCAAATGGAGATTTATAGAACGGAGCCACCGGAGCCCCAGGGTCAGCGCCGACAGTTATGCCGCCGGTCAAGCCCAGGCTGAGGGGCGTGGTGTGCGAGAACTCGGCCTGTCCGACCAGAACCCCATCAATGTAGAGCTGGGCGCGGCCGGGTGCGCCCTTGCCGTTGGCGATATCGGGCGGGCCTGTGACTTCGAACTCGAAGCGCAGCTTGTGCCCCCCCGCTGTGATCGACTCCTTGCTCTCTACGTGCAGGTAGTCGCGGGCGACGTAATTCTGTACGTACTGCAGCTTGCCATCCAGTACGTAAAGTGAATATCCGCCATCCGTACCCCCAAAAGACACCAGGGCGCCCTCTGCACCGTCATCCGGGATTTCCACATCGGCGGTGATGCTGTGGGTGCGGTTCAGCAAGCGTGGACCGGCATTGAATGGAACGGATTGTGTATGCGGATACAACGTGTAGCTGGTGCGATCCTTAGCTATCTGTGGGCGTTCTTCCGCAAAGCGCGCCGTTCCACGTCCATCCACGGGGAGAACGTTGTACTTTCCCGCTTCCATGTACCACTGTCCGATCATCTCGATCAGTTTGGCACGGTTGGCGGCCTGCTCTTCGGTCTCTTCAACCAGACCCAGCGCTTCACCAACCTTTTCAAGACCGCCTGGACGTTTGGGCGCCAGGTTGATGTTCTCAGCAAAGTCTTCATCCACGTGATACAGTTCCCAATGATTCGCATCCAGCTCAGTCAATTTCTCTTTCGGGATGGGGGCACCAAAGAATGCCCCTGCTTCTGTGAACGATGGTCCTGGCCAGGGGCAGACCGCCCGCCAGCCATCATGGTAGAGGGAGCGGTGTCCCATCATTTCAAAATACTGGGTGCTGCGCTGCGATGCGGTCAAGGGATCTTCAAAGCTGTCGGCGAAGCTGACGCCCTCGATCGGGGACTGTGTGACACCCTTGATGCTGGTGGGCGGATCAACGCCCAGCAACTCCAGCACGGTTGGCACCATGTCGATGGCATGTACGTACTGGGTGCGCACTTCTCCCTTGGCCTGGATGCCTTTGGGGTAGTGCACGAAGAAGGGGTCGCTGATCCCGCCCCGGTAGGTCTCGCGCTTCCAGCGCCGGAAGGGGGTATTCCCAGCCCAGGTCCAGCCCCAGGCGTAATGGTTGAAAGTATTGGGGCCTCCGAGTTCATCAATCTGCTTCAAGTTTTCTTCTACCGATTCGGGTACGTTATTGAAGAACAGGTTCTCGTTGACCGAGCCGGTCGGGCCCCCCTCTGAGCTGGCGCCGTTATCGGAGATAACCATAATCAGGGTGTTCTCGAACTCCTCGATACCCTTCAGGAAATCGAGCAGGCGACCGATGTGATGATCGGTATGCTCCAGGAATCCGGCAAACACCTCCATCATGCGGGCGTACAGCTTCTTCTCTTCACCCGAGAGCGAGTTCCACTTGGGAACGTCGGGGTCGTGACGCGAGAGTTCAGCGTCTGCTGGTGCGATGCCCAGTTCTTTCTGGCGCGCGAAGGCTTTTTCACGGTAGGCTTCCCAGCCATCATCGAACTGGCCCTTATATTTATCGGACCACTCCTTGCGCACGTGGTGTGGGGCATGCATGGCACCGGTGCAAAAGTACATGAAGAAAGGTTTATTGGGAGCAACCTGCTTGGAGTCGGCAATGAAACTGATGGCCTTGTCCACCAGGTCCTCTGTCACATGGTAGCCCTCTTGGGGCGTTTTTGGCGGCTCCACCTGGTGATTGTCGTAGACCAGCTCGGGGTAGTACTGGTGGGTCTCGCCACCCAGGAATCCGTAGTATCGTTCGAAGCCGCGCCCCAAAGGCCAGCGTTCGTAGGGACCCGCGGCTGAGATCTGGTCAGCGGGTGTCAAATGCCACTTGCCGATGGCGTAAGTGTTGTAGCCCTGCTGTAAGAGCACCTCGGACAGGAACCCGTTCTCGAAGGGGATGTTGCCGTTGGCACCGGGATAGCCGGTAGAAGCCTCGGTGATGCAGGCCATAGCGTTGGAGTGGTGGTTGCGCCCGGTCAGGATGCAGGTGCGTGTGGGGGAGCACAGCGCCGTAGTGTGCATATTGTTGTAGCGCAAGCCGTTATTTGCCAACGCATCCAGGTTAGGGGTTTGGATCGGAGAGCCATAGCAGCCAAGCTGCGCAAAGCCGGTGTCATCCAGCACGATGAAGAGCACGTTGGGGGCACCCTCTTTGGCGCGGTTGGGCTCCGGCCAGGCCGGTTCCGATTGATCGAATGTGCGTCCGACAACTCCGCTGAAGGCGCTTCCGGGTTTGTATTCTTTGAGTGACATTGATATCTCCTTTCTGAATAAGAATCTTGATTGTAAAATATTCGTTCGCCCGGCGTGGGCCATCCGATCTACCTTGACGGTCGCAACCAGGATTACCACATCGTTTTGGTAAGGGATTACTGCTGATAAATCTAAGCCATTCTACCATCGTTTCCCATCGCTTATAACGAGGTAACGCAAAGAACTGCTCGAAAGGTTTGTCAGGCAGTTGAGATGTAAGCTTGATTTGCACCCATTCTGGTAAAAATTCTATGCCCTAAAACATCGACATCACAGAACAAATAAACTAAACTATAAGACTACCAGAATTACCGATCACAACCTGAGGAAGAAAAATCATGACAACAATTAATCCACAATTCGATATGGATCTTCAGGAAATTGCAACTGATAAACGGTCCGTGGGTATGTGGCGATTATTACGTGGTTATCGGTGGATCTACGCGGGAGCAATATTGGGCGTAGGTATTGCAGCATTAGCACGTACAGGAATGTACCTGCTTCTCGGATATTATGTAGATGAAGTCCTGGTGAACGAAACTTCCCAATTTACGTCTTTCCAGATCGCGTTGGGCTTTATCGGATTAGCCTTGATTATGGGTCTGTTTGCATTTGCCAGCGGAGCACTCGCTGGCCGTACATCCGAAGGGATTGCCAAGCGAGTTCGAGATTATGTGTTCGATCATATCCAGCACCTGACTTTCACCTACCACGACCAGACCAAAACCGGCGAACTGGTCCAGCGTTCGACCTCGGATATTGACGCTATTCGGCGTTTTTATGCTGATCAGGCGATCGGAATCGGACGTATCACCATGTTATTCCTGGTGAATTTTGTAGTGCTGCTGTGGCTCGATTGGCGTTTAGCGCTGGTGTCTGTCATCGTAGTTCCTTTTACCATTACACTATCCATAGTGTTCTTTGGTAGGGTGTCCAAAGCTTACGAAAAGTATCAAGAACAGGACGCAATACTCTCAAATCGACTTCAAGAGAACCTGACCGGGGTGCGTGTTGTTAAAGCATTCGCCCGTCAGGCTTATGAAATATACAAGTTTGAAACCGAAAACTGGGAGAAATACCTGCGCGGCAAGCGGCTGCTGTTGATGCATTCCAGCTATTGGCCCATATCTGACATTTTAACTGGTTTTCAAATGCTGTTGGGATTTACGGTTGGCGCGCTTATGGCGATCGATGGTGCAATTACTATCGGAGAGTATATTACATACTCAGGCTTGTTGATATGGATTCTCTGGCCTATCCGCAACCTGGGGCGGTTAATCGTTCAAATGTCATCCGGGTTGGTTTCATTCGAGCGGGTCATGACCGTGGTCAAGGAGCAGCGTGAGCCCCTGGATACAGGCGAATACCTCCCGGAGAATCCGGTAGAAGGCGCCCTCGAATTTGAAAATATTGCCTTTGCTTATGACGACGCCCCAGATGTGTCGGTCCTTCATGATATCAGCTTCTCGGTCAAACCCGGACAGGTGATCGCCTTATTAGGATCAACTGGCTCGGGAAAAACAACCCTGGCTAATTTGCTGCCTCGTTTTTACGAGTACACAGAAGGAAAAATCTTCCTGGATGGCGTTGAGCTGAAGCGTTATCCTCGCAAATTTTTACGCAGCCAGATTGGAACAGTTGAACAAGAACCTTTCCTCTTCTCGAGAACGATCCGTGAGAATATAACTTACGGTATCGAACGCGAAGTTACCCAGGAGGAAGTCGAAGAAGCTGCGAAAGCAGCAGCAGTCCACGATTCGATCATAACTTTCCCCGATCAATACAATACACTCGTTGGGGAGAAAGGCGTAACGCTGTCAGGCGGACAAAAGCAGCGCGTGGCGATTGCCCGTACGATCATAAAAAACCCACGCATACTCATCTTCGATGATGCCACCTCCTCCGTGGATTTGGAAACCGAAGCCGATATCCGTAAAGCCTTAGACAACCTGACGGAAGACCGTACCACATTTATAATCGCACACCGCGTGCAATCGGTTATGAAAGCAGATTTGATCGTAATTCTCGATAAAGGTCGCATCATTCAGATTGGCAGCCATGAAGAACTCCTGGCTCAAGAAGGCGTCTACCAAAGGATCTATGATATTCAAACACAGATAGAAGACGAGTTGGAAAAAGAAGTCGCCAGCGCAGAGATGGAAGGGTAATTATGACGGATCAATACTTCGAAGAAGAAGAGTTTACTACCCAATTTACCGGGAATATCACTCGACGAATTGTGCAGCTTGCCAGGCCCCACTGGAAATGGGTGCTCGGCTTCTTGCTGATGATTTCGTTGGTATCCGTTCTGGATTCATATTTCACTTTCCTCGGCAAACTTATCATCGACGACGCCATTTTGGGAGAGGATGTAGAAGTGCTGAAAAACATCATCACCCGTTATGGATTGCTGATCATAGTTCAAGCCGCCGGAGTTTTTGGATTTATTTACCTTGCAGGGATCCTGGGCGAACGTATTCGTTATGATCTGCGGAAAAATATGTTCACGCACCTACAAGAACTATCACTTTCATACTATAACGTTACGCCGGTTGGCTGGATCATGTCCCGCGTGACATCTGACTCCGAGCGCGTGGCCGAACTTGTAACCTGGGGCTTCTTGGACGTCACATGGGGAGTCATGAATATTGCTACGGCAACATTTTTTATGCTGATGATCAACTGGCAATTGGCATTGATCGTATTCTTGACAATTCCAGTTTTGATCATCGTTGCTGTGCAGTTCAAAAAGAAAATTATCGTCGAGTTTCGGGAAGTGCGTAAGATTAACTCCAAGATCACAGGGGCCTTCAACGAAACCATCACTGGAGTTCGAGTGATCAAAGCCTTTGGCAGAGAAGAACGCAACATGCAAGAATTTGACGAGCTGACAGGTGATATGTATCGTGCCGGTTACAGGGCCGCGTGGCTGTCAGCTTTATTCCTACCGTTAGTGATGCTGATCAGTTCGTTTGGTGTGGCCGCGATTATTTGGATTGGAGGCTATCAAACCCAGCTTGGGAACATGAGTATTGGCGGAATTCAAGCCTTCGTCACTTATGTTGTTTTCATGATATGGCCGATTCAAGAGATGGCGCGGGTTTACGCAGAGATGCAGCGCGCCATAGCATCGGCAGAAAGAATATTTTCACTGGTCGATGCTGTCCCCGAAATATCCGACAAACCCGATGCATTTGACCCAGGCAGCATCGAGGGCGATATCGTTTTTGAGGACGTCGACTTCTACTACGATGAAGACAAACCCGTTCTGAACCACTTTAGCTTGCACATCAAGCGCGGTGAGACCATAGCTTTGGTTGGACCGACGGGTGGTGGAAAAACTACCATCGTCAATTTAATATGCCGTTTTTTCGAACCCAAAGGTGGTACGATTTGCATCGGAGGCCGCGATTACGAGGATATCGCCCTGCATGCCATCCAGTCGCGAATCGGTGTTGTTTTGCAAACCCCCCACCTCTTTTCAGGCACCATTCGTGACAATATTCGATACGGAAAACTGGATGCTTCAGATGAAGAAATTGGGGCAGCAGCCTCCCTTGCAGGTGCTCATGATTTCATCATAAATCTCGACAAGGGTTATGATGATGAAGTTGGAGAAGGGGGCAACTTGCTATCCGTAGGTCAGAAACAGCTCATCAGCCTCGCGCGTGCTGTACTCCGGGAACCAGAAATTTTCATTATGGACGAAGCGACCAGTTCCGTGGATACGATCACCGAATCACTGATTCAAAAAGGAATGGAGAACCTGATGAAAGGTCGCACAAGTTTTGTGATCGCTCATCGTCTATCCACCATTAAAAAAGCTGACCGAATCTTGGTGATCAAAGATGGCAGCATCATAGAAAAAGGCAGCCACGCTGAACTTCTCCGCCAGCGCGGTTTTTATTATCGCTTATACACTTCGCAGTTCCGGACCCAACTAGAACAAGAATATTCGCCCATGATTATGGCGACTGCTCCCGCAGATTAAAACGATCAACCAATACTGGCAGCGGCCATTTGATTATCCAGTGGTAAGTTTTAAGTGCGTAACGATCCCCATCGTCATGGGTAAGTGCAGATAGAACCACCCGAACACCATCGTTGTTCCCGGTCGCGGCAGGTGGTGAGAGACGAAGTCAAAATATACCCACCACAAACCGATGGCGATCAGCGTGCCCAGCATGGCCGTTAGGCCCACCTGTCAATCTTGAGATTATTTACACCTGCCGGATGCAGCAGCGGTACAAAGATCTCACTTCTGTATCAGCGGCAGGTAAATACCCTGGAATTCATCCGCCCCAATGTCGTAGATGCCTGACTGCGGGCGGGTGTTCCCGTCTATGTCAATGGTCTCCCCTGCGTCTACACCTGCGTTGCGTGCTGCTGAACGGGGGCTGATGTGGTAGCCGTCGGAAAAGAAGTCGGGATTTCCCGTGAGGTCGTTTATGTGAGTAATGCTGCCATCCCGATCCGTTCCGTTGGCGTACCACAGCGTTGTGTTCAAGGTAGCCGTGCCTGCGGTCGTCGCGGAGATGCCCAAAGTGTGGCTGGCAATGATTGTATTGGTCAGGGCCAGGGAAGCGTTCATCCCAACATAGATACCCGCTCCTGCACCCCGGTTGTCGTAGAGCGTGGTATGGAGCGCTTGAACGGTATGAGGCTCCGTATACTCATCGCCCCCAAACCATATTCCGCTGCCCTCTGAGGCCTGGTTGCCGACCAGTACATTGTTGGTGAGTGTTGGTATATTGCCCCATTCATAATTCAAATAGATACCACCGCCGCTCAGGGCTTGATTGTCCAAAAATACGTTTCTGTCCAGGGTCCCACCCTCTCCATACAGATACAGTCCACCGCCATACAAGTCAGCCGTGTTGTTCTCAAAAATATTCCCGGAAATTTCGGCTACATTCCAGTACGTACAAAGACCACCTCCCTCGGTGCCGGTTTTATTCCCCCGGAATATATTGCCGTGTAAAATGGCACTGCTGTAGTCCAGTTGTACTCCGCCTCCGCGGTCCTGGGAAGTGTTCTTTGAAATAATATTGTCACTCAGTGTGGCGCTGCTGTACAGGAGATACAGCCCGCCGCCGTACCAGGTGGCGGTGTTGCTGTAGATCTGGTTGTGGCTGATGACGGCAGAGGTGGATCTTATGTAAACAGCCCCACCTACATCACCCCAGAACATACCGCCAAGCCCCGATGAGTCTCCGCCTGTCATATGGAAGCCATTGATCTCAGGTGAAATGGTGCCGCTGATGACCATCACTCTTCCCAGGTTGCCGGCGTCCAGGATGGTTGGGTGCGCATCCGGGTCAGCCGAGCTCCAATCCGCGCTGGTGTAGCCGCCCTGGATGGTGATTGTCTTCGTAACGACCACCATCTGGGTGGCGGTAAAAGTATCCGTATCCATGCTGGCGATATGGTGCATATCGGAGTAGGTCCCTTCGGCGACCTTGATGACATCACCGGTCTGGGCCGCGTCCACGGCGACCTGAATGGAAGCGTACGGGCAGCCGCTGGGACAGACGTGCAGCTCGGAATTTGGGGCGGCCTGCGCGGAGGCACCCACGCCCAACATCCACAGCATGACCAAGCCTACTCCCAAAATCATCGCCAGAGAAACATACAAATATCTATTTTTCATTGAGTTCTCCTTGTGTAAATATTGAAATGTTTGTTCCTGACCAACAGCGGCGACCCAATACAACACCAGGCTGAGGATTCGCCGAGGCGCTGATCTTATCGGTTGTTTTATTGTGGGGACTCTCTCCATCGATGCTGGTTGTCATGTGCACCCAGTTGCTTTTAATCACTGGTTGAATGATGTTAAGAGGTACGGTAAACTCTCGCTGCCCAACTGTAGTTCCTAACCAGTTAAATTCTTGTACAATGAGCAAGAAAATGCAAAGTTCATTACTTTATGGTTCCGGTTTATCCGGGTTAGGTAGATTATAACGCAATTTATGAGTAGACCTCCGAAGCTAAAAGTGCTTCGGAGGTCTACGTATTTCCGGATATCAAAAAAGCGATTCTAGCCAGGATGAAGTCTACTGCCGTGCCAGAGCGCGATGGTACTTGAGCTCCTCCGACTCGAGGTGGCTGACGTTGTCTTCCTCTAAGTCTATCCGCACCCAATTGATCTTACCGGAGAATTTGTTGCTCACACCCTCCGGGTAATCGTCAGTCACAGGCAGCGCCAGGTCACCGCCCACGTCAAGCGTCTCGTCCGCCGAGAAGATGAAGGGAACGGTCTTAGCGATTTTTCCCTCGGCGATCTTCTTCTCATTGATATAGATAGTGCCGGTTCCGCCGCCGCCCGGCGCATCTCCCTCGAAGTTAAAGTGATAACGGATGTTGACCACCCCGGTGGGCAGTTTCTCTTCACCGCCGACGTAGTAATAATCCGTATCGAACCAGTTATACACATACCTGGCGGCGCCGTCTTTGACATACAGGCTCCAGCCAGCAAAGCGCCCGCCCTGAGCGATTATGACACCTTTCGCCCCATCCTCGGGAATTTCAACTTCAGCCGTGATGGTATGCGAGCGATTCTTGACATTCAGCACCGTATTTTCCGTCAAGTGGGACATGCCGGGGTAAAACGTCATTGTCGTGCGGCCAGCAGGCAGATCGGGTCTTCCTGCAATGGAGGCGTTGAAGCGTTCAGAGCGGCGATCATCTAGCGGGAAGACGTTGTGTTTAGCGGCTTCCACCAGAAACAGGTCTTGAAGTTCCTTGAGCTTTTCTGGCATCTCTTTGGACAAGTCGTTGGCCTGGCTCCAGTCCTTGGTGGTGTCATAGAGCTCCCAAACATCTTCATCGAAGGAAGGATTCTCTGCCAGAAGCCAAGGGATGTTGTGGCGGGTGACTGCGGTCCAGCCTTCGTGGTAGATACCGCGGTTGCCAAACATCTCGAAGTACTGGGTAACACGTTGGTCTTCAGCAATCTCATCGTCGAACGTGTACTTCATAGACACCCCTTCAATCGGCTTCTGAGCAATGCCGTTCACCATGTACGGTTCAGGTAATCCGGCAGTTTCCAGAATGGTGGGCACGATATCAATAACGTGATGGAACTGCTGCCGGATCTCGCCCCTGGCGTTTATGCCATTGGGCCAGCTTAACGCCATTCCGTTGCGGGTGCCGCCAAAGTGGGAGGCCACCTGCTTGGTCCACTGGTAAGGAGCATTCATGGCGTGCGCCCAGCCGACTGG
>Ga0209013_10003724_pt1 | contig 13465 bp, 6 predicted proteins | sample Cruoilmetagenom2_FD_187291 | JGI IMG/M metagenome (GOLD analysis project Ga0209013, IMG submission 187291) | Oil polluted marine microbial communities from Coal Oil Point, Santa Barbara, California, USA - Sample 2 (SPAdes) (version 2) | ecosystem: Environmental > Aquatic > Marine > Oil seeps ... | reverse complement strand
ACCGGCACCGCACCGAGACGCCACATCTCCTCTTCCGCCTTTTGCCCGTCATCGGGCTGTATATTGACCGCGCGAATCGCATCGCGCAGAACACAGACGTCAAAACCCAGCCGGAGCGCGTCCCGGAGCGTGTTCAGCACACAATAATCCGTCGCCAACCCACCGATGAATACCCGGCGTACGCCGGCATCCCGTAACCGTTGCTCCAGGCCTGTGCCCTCGAAACCGGAATAGGCGTCCTTGTCCTGCCGCGTGGCCTTGGAGACCACGACAGCATCGGGCGGCAGGTCGAAACCGGGGGCGAATTCGGCGCCATGCGTACCCGCCACGCAGTGCGACGGCCAGATGCCACCCTGCGCTCTGAAGGAACAATGACCGGGCGGATGCCAGTCTCGCGTGACGAATATCGGCAAATCTCTTTCCAGGAAAAGCATCATGTAGCGGTTGAGCACCGGCACGACTTCATCACCGCCGGCCACGCCCAGTGCGCCGCCGGGCAGGAAGTCTTTCTGGATATCCACCACCAGAAGGGCGTCGTATGACTTAAGGTTAATCTTCGCAGCAGGTAGACCGGTCATAAACAACTCATTTGTCAGAGTTCCGCATGGATAGTTGGACAAGGTCTTTATTGATCTGGCTCATTAAATTACGTTATTCATCCCTGGACTGCCAGTCCCTGATTTCCCCGGAAGGGTCATTGCGGCCAGCATATACAGCACAACGGCCAGCAGCAGAACGACGATGAAGCCTGCATGGATCGCCAGGATCGTCGCGAAAATTGCGCTCAGTACGGAAGCACAGCCATTGATCCCCCAGGCCCAGGGAATCAACGTTGCTGAATGGCGGGCAACGCGACTCAAGCCCAGCGGGAACGGCATGCCCATCAGAAAGGCCAGTGGTGCAATCAATACTGCGGATATCAGGATCTTGCTTAGATCGTGTAGCGGCATCAGCCACTGGAACAGGGGCGGCAGCAGAAACAGGTACACGAGGGAGATAAAAACGATGCCGGCTATCGGCCGGGAAACCGGTGCAGACCAGCGTTCCGACAGCGCACTTCCAAGCCCGGCAAAAACCAGGAAGGCGCTCAGCACGACGGCTACCGCGTACAGCGGATGGCTCAGGAACAGGATGAATTTCTGGATGAAGGCGATCTCGATCAGCATGAAAGAGACACCAATCATGAAGAAATACACGACAACGCGCCAGCGGCCCCCGGCTATTAGTTTGCCCTTGCTTTTCCCCAGCCACAGCGGCAACAGAATCAGCACCAGGCTGGCCAGGGCCGCCTGGGCCAGGGTTACGATCAGTATCAGGTAGCCCTGCTCCAGCAATGGCAGCCCACCCTGTCCCCTGAGCGCCAGGATTTCCGGCAGCGTACCCCACTTCAGGAAGTGGAAGTAGTAAGGGCGGTTATCCGTGGCGGGACGGACGTTGAACTTGTAATCCTCGAAGAATTGTTCCTTTTCAGCGCCCAGCAGTTCACGGGCCGCATTGAAATACCACGCTTGCTGCAACTGGTTGTAACGGTTGGCCTCCCCGGCCTGGATACCCGGGTAATGGACGAGGTCGAACCAGCGCTGTCTGCTGAATTTTCGCAGCTGATCGATCTGGCCGGCCGAGAACACACGGTTGCTGAGCAGCAATGTGCTGGTATTCCAGCCCCGGATCATGATCATTTGCCGCCCCGGATCATCTACACCCGCCCGCTCCAGTGCGGCGACAGCTGTCGCGAAGATCTTCACGCCATCACGGGGCGGCAGTTTGATCCAGCGCGTGATGGCGAGAATGCCACCGGGGCGCAACGTATCCAGGATTTCACCCAGGGCTTCGACGGTATACAGGTAATTCTCACCGAGTGCATACAGTCCGGCTGATGAGGCGCTGAACGAGTCCAGCAGCGCAAGCTGCACCAGGTCGTATTTCCGGTCGTGGCCCGTGATGTAACCGCGCGCTTCGCTGATGTGCGTGCTCACCCGTGGATTTGTGAACAGCGCGCCCGAAAAATCAGCGAATTCATCGTCCACCAGTTCCACGACCTGGGAATTGAGCTCCACTGCATCGATGCGGGGCGAACCCTGGTACAGGGCCTGCAGCACATCGGCGCCGCCGCCAGCGCCCAGCACCAGCACCTTTGGCTGGTCCAGCAAACGGTAAGGCAGGGCCGAAGTAACCTGATCCAGGTATTCCATGGAAGCCAGGTCGCCTTCGAAGCGGGTGATCACACTGATTCCGTCACCGTCGGTGAAGGTCGCCAACTGTTCGGGCGGCCCGGCGGGTGCATTCAGACTCAGCCCCGGTACGTACCGGAATGGAACCGCAGGACTGCTGACGGTTGATAACAAGCCCAGCGGGCTGGAGCGTTGATCGACCTGCTGTGCACTCACAACCCGCAGCGCCTGGCTGAGGCCCTTGAACTCGGAAAGCCTGAGCCCGGGGGTGACACCGGGAAGCAGCAAAACTGCTATACCGGACAGCAAGGCCAGCTTCAGCCATCGCGGCCCTGCCCTGAACTCCCACGAGGCTGTCAGTGCGCTCAGCAGACCCAGGGCGCTGACCAGCTTCAGGGCTTCCATCGGCGCCAACGGAAACAGCAGACCGATGATGCCGATGGCGCCGGCGCCCGCGCCAAGCAAATCAAAGCTGTAAATGCGATGAAGCTGCTCCGGATACTCTGAAAACGCCAGGCAGATGCAATTGGCGGCACAAAAGAACGGGATGAATAACAGCAGGTAGATAGTCAGCAGCCACAGGGGTTGCTTCAGGTCCCAGAGCAGTTCCAGCGCATTGAACGGCAAGGATTGCACAATAAGGAAGCTGCCCACCGAGGTCAGGCCGAATAATGCGGCATTGATCAGGAATGCAGTCTGGAAATGCCCTTTCAGCCGGTCTTGCGCCAGCGCCAGGAAGGTACCGCTGACACCGTATCCCAACAGGGCCAGGCTAATGATCATGTAAGCGAAGTGATGCCACTGGGTGATCGAAAGCAACCGCATCAGCAGGATTTCGTAGGCCAGTGCTGACGCGGAAATCAGCGCAATGGAAATCAGCGGGGGCGCAGTTGAGCGGGGCTTCACGGCGATGCGCCGAACGCCTAATGCCCGCCGGTAAGCGGTACGAAGCGGACCGGCAGGACCTGCCGCGTAATCACGCCGCCTGCTTCATCCTTCTTTACCAGGGTCAGTTGCTGCACCTGGAACTGGCTGCCGACCGGGATCAACATTATGCCACCGGGCTTTATTTGCTGCACCAGCGGTGGCGGTATGTGGCTCGAGGCCGCAGTCACGACAACGGCGTCGAACGGACCCTGTTCGGGCCAGCCGTAATAGCCGTCTCCAATTCGCGTCTCAATGTTGTTGTAGCCGAGCCTCTGCAATCGCTTGCCGGCTGACAGGCCCAATGCTTCAACGATCTCAATCGTGTAAACCGTTTTCACCAGTTCCGACAGGACTGCGGCCTGGTAACCAGAGCCGGTGCCGATTTCCAGCACCGTGTCCGCCTCATCCAGGTCCACCAGGTCGGTCATCAGGGCGACAATGTAGGGTTGAGAAATAGTCTGGCCGTGTCCGATGGGCAAGGGACGATTCTCGTAGGCATTGGATTGCATTGACGCTTGCACGAACTCGTGACGCGGAACCGTGCCCATCGCGGACATGACCCGTTCGCTCAGGGCAGACCTGCCAATATACCGGGTGGTGTCTGCGACGTTCTGGCGTATCTCGCGCACCATTTGCCGGCGCTGGTTTGCGAATCGCTCATCAGCGCAGACGTTTGCCGTCATGACAAAGGCAAGGAGGTACAGGGCCAGTCCAACTGCCCGCACCAGGTATGTTTCGCGGGCTCTCATTTAAGTAGGATATTACCCCCAAAACGGGTAAAGCTCACCAAAACTCGGTATGTCACTTGACCTGCGTGCCTTGACAGATCCGCCCCATTTCCGACAGCGCTTTACATTTGGCCGGACTTTTCTTGAAAAATAATAGTTATTACTCAGTTCAAACTCTTAAATCGATTTGATTCCGGGTTGATTTTTTACCTTGAGCTTAAAAATATCATTGCGGCTGTAATGGCCGGTTACATCAAAGTCCATGCGACTGCGTACCAGCTCATCAAGATCCACTTCTGCGGTTAAAATGCCTTCTTCGCCATACAGTGGTCCGGCCAGAACCTCGCCCAACGGCGATACAATTACGCTGCCACCCCTTGAAAGCACCTCCGGCCTGTCTTGCGCAAGTTCAGCCTGCAAGTGTTGCGGAAAATCACTTTTGGTAAAATACTGGTTACAGCCGATTACATAGCACCTGCCCTCAAAAGCTATATGTTGCATGGTGGCGTTCCATGAATCACGGGAATCTGCCGTGGGTGCGAGGTAAATCTCAATGCCTTTGTTATACATCGCCATTCTTGCCAGCGGCATATAGTTTTCCCAGCAAATCAAACCGCCGATTTTCCCGATTTCGGTATCGAAGGTGCACAGCGTCGAGCCATCACCTTCGCCCCAAACCAGGCGTTCCGCCGCGGTCGGTTTAATTTTCCGGTGCTTGCCCAACAGGTTCCCGTCCGGGCCAAAATACAACAAGGTGCAGTAAAGTGTTTTATTTACCTTGTCGCGTTCTGTTACGCCAACTGTAAGATATACCTTGTTTTTTCTAGCACATTCTCCAAGTTTATCGGTGTAAACTCCGGGTACTTCAGCACTGTTTTGCCAATATTCTCTGAACTGATCCCGCCCGGCTTGTGTCCTGCTGCCCACCACAGTGCCAAAACCCAATCCAGCGGGGTAGCCCGGAATAAAAGTCTCGGGGAAAACAACCAGTTTGCAGCCAAGACCTGCCGCATCTGCCGTTAGTGTGATGACCTTTTCCACTGATTTTTCGAGGTCAAAAATTACCGGCGTTGCCTGCACACAGGCTACTTTGAATGTTCTGCTTTTGGTCATGATGGCTGTCTCAGGTACAGGTTTAGGTCAATCCAGGTCCTTACGCTTGAGGCGGGTCAACAGGCTGGATGTATCAAAACGGTGGCCACCAGCAGCCTGAACCTGCGCATAATAACCATCGATGATTCTTGTGATGGGCAATTCAGAGCCATTGCGCGCCGCTTCCTCAAAGCAAAGACCCAGGTCCTTGCGCATCCAGTCCACGGCGAAACCAAACTCGAATTCGTTGGCAATCATCGTTTCATGGCGGTTCTCCATTTGCCAGGACTGCGCCGCGCCCCTGGAGATGATGTCGAAGACCTGTTTCGGGTCGAGCCCGGCGTTGATGGCAAAGGCAGTACCCTCAGACAGGCCCTGCACCACACCAGCGATGCAAATCTGATTAACCATCTTGGTGAGTTGCCCGGCGCCGGAATCTCCCATCAGCATCACCGAACGGGCAAAGCTGTTGATAAGAGGCTTCGCTGCATCAAAAGCACTCTGATTACCACCCACCATGACCGTCAGCACGCCATTCTCAGCACCTGCCTGTCCGCCGGAAACAGGTGCATCCAGGAAGTCGAATCCACCGTCTTGCGCCACACCGAACAACTCCCTGGCCACATTCGCTGACGCTGTCGTATGGTCAATGAAAGCCGAAGCCGGCTTCATGCTTGCAAATGCGCCGTTGGGCCCGGTGGTAATACTGCGCACATCATCGTCGTTACCCACGCATGCGAATACGAAATCAGCGCCGTCCGCAGCCTCGGCCGGGGTCAGCGCCAGGCTGCCGCCATAGTGTTCGACCCATTTTTCCGCCCTGGCGGTCGTGCGGTTATACACGCACACCTTATAACCCTTGCCTGCGAGGTGACCTGCCATGGGGTAACCCATGACGCCCAGGCCCAGAAATGCAACATTCATTTCATCTATTCCCGAATTGTATTGCCATATTGCCAGAAATCCCCAAATGCCTGCTTCTTTCCCTCAGTCCCACCGCGACCATAGAGCGTTGAAACACTCTGTAACAAATTTGTATTTTTCAGCTTCTCGAATCAGCGGGGTAACTTGCTGTGGCCCATAAGGTATTCGTCAACAGCGCGTGCGCATTGTCGACCCTCGCGAATGGCCCACACCACAAGTGATTGGCCTCGCCGGATATCGCCGGCGGCGAAAACGCCCGGCGCGCTTGTGTAATAAGTGTCGGTATCCGCGGCTACGTTCCCGCTGTGATCGAGCTCGACCTGGAGCCCATCAAGTAAGCCTTCGTGAACCGGGTTAACGAACCCCATTGCCAACAGCACCAGGTCCGCTTTGATTTCGAACTCACTTCCGGCGATTTTGGTCATCGCCCACCGGCTGCCGGTCTGTTGCCAGTCGACACGGACACCCTTGAGCCTCTCCACATACCCGTTTGAGCCCCCAAATGTCGTGGTCGACACAGACCACTCGCGGTTGCAACCCTCGTCGTGAGACGTCGAGGTTCGTAGCCTCGTTGGCCAATCGGGCCAAGTGAGCATCTTGTCTGGATGCTCCGGTGGACGTGGGAGAAGCTCAAGTTGAGTGACGGAAGCCGCACCCTGGCGGTTCGCCGTCCCGATACAGTCGGAACCTGTGTCACCGCCTCCGATGACCACGACGTGTTTGCCTCTGGCGGTGATGGGATCGTCACCGTTGAGCGACTCACCGCCAACTCTTCGGTTCTGCTGAGTAAGGAATGGCATCGCAAAGTGAATCCCAGCCAGGTCGCGTCCGGGAATTTCGAGATCCCTGGGCTGTTCACACCCGGCTGCAAGCACCAGAGCGTCATACCTGTTGATCAGACGCTCCACCGGCACGTTCACGCCAACGTGGGTGTTGACACGAAATTCGACACCCTCTGCCTGCATCTGCGCCATCCGGCGATCGATCGTGGATTTGTCGAGCTTAAAGTCGGGGATCCCGTAGCGGAGCAGGCCACCAATTTTGGCGTTCTTCTCGTACACGTCGACCTGGTGGCCGGCCCGCGCCAACTGTTGAGCGGCAGCCAATCCGGCAGGCCCTGACCCGACAATGGCAACGGCCTTGTCGGTATGACGGATCGGGATTCTGGGCTCGATCCACCGGTTCTGCCAGGCCTTTTCGATAATCGAATACTCGATCGTCTTGATCGTCACCGGGGCATCGTGGAGATTGAGCGTGCACGCTTCCTCGCACGGTGCGGGACAGACCCTGCCAGTGAACTCAGGGAAGTTGTTTGTCGAGTGCAGCACATCAATCGCTTCACGCCAATTGCCCTTGTACACCAGGTCATTCCAGTCGGGGATGATGTTGTCGACGGGGCAGCCGGAGTGGCAATACGGGATTCCGCAGTCGATGCATCTGGCTCCCTGTCTGGACACCGATTCGTCTGAAAGCGGAATGGATATCTCGCGGTAGTGCGTGGTTCGTTCCTCCACCGGCTGATAACCGCGTTCCTGACGCTGGATATCCTGGAATCCTTTAGGTGAGCTCATTGCTCGAGAGCCCGCCGGAATTCCAACGGCACCACCTTGTAGAACCTCGGCAAGTATTCGTCGAAATTGTCAATGATCTCCTGGGCACGTGAGCTGTTCGTGAGGCGGGCGTGACGAGCGATGAGGGTCTTGAGCCGCCACACGTCATTGCTGAGAGAATCTGACAAGAGCTCATCTCGTGAGGGATTGTCCGATTTGCTGCATGGGACGCCATTGTCTGCAACAACTCTCTCGATCTCTACCATCTGATGGTTCACCCGTTGCTCAAAGTCACCAGCGTCATCAATCACATAGGCGATCCCGCCACTCATCCCGGCTCCGAAGTTTCTACCAGCCTTGCCGATCACCACGACGCATCCACCTGTCATGTATTCACAACCGTGGTCGCCAACTCGCTCGACAACGGCGATGGCTCCGGAGTTCCGGACGGCGAAGCGCTCTCCCGCACCACCATTGAAGTAGCACTCACCCGCGATAGCGCCGTACAGTACGGTGTTGCCGATGATAGTGTTCTCCCGTGGAACGGTCGTTCCGGCTGGTTCAGCTTCGATGATGATGCGACCGCCTGACAGCCCCTTTCCGACGTAGTCATTTGCGTCACCCTCAAGATGCATCGTCACACCATGCGCAAGCCAGGCCCCGAAGCTCTGCCCGGCGGTCCCGTTCAACTTGATGTGAATCGTGTCATCCGGGAGGCCGGCATGCCCGTAACGGCGGGCTACTTCACCCGAGAGCATCGCACCGACCGCCAGGTTGGTGTTGTTCACCGGGGACTCAATCGACACGGGCTGCTGGCTTTCCAGAGCTGGCATCACTTTTTCGATGAAACCCTTGTCGAGTGCCCGATCCAGAGCGTGCTGTTGCTGTTCCGTGTTGCTTGTTGCGACACCAGCGGCTGGCTTGGGCTTGAACAGAACTCTCGAGAAATCCAGGCCACTGGCCTTCCAGTGCTCGATCGCCTGCTTGCTGCTGATACGCTCGCTGTGACCGATCATCTCGCCGTAGGTTCGGAAGCCAAGTTTGGCCATAATCTCTCTGGTTTCCTGCGCAATGAACATAAAGAAATTGACCACGTGTTGAGGCGTTCCTGGAAAGAGCTTGCGCAGCTCAGGGTCTTGAGTTGCGACACCGACCGGGCAGGTATTGAGATGGCACTTGCGTGTCATGATGCAACCCTCCGAGATGAGGGCGCCCGTGCCGAAGCCAACCTCGTCAGCGCCCAGGAGCGCGGCGATCACGACATCGCGGCCGGTGCGGATACCACCATCGGTCTGGACGGCAATTCGTCCCCTCAACTTATTTGCGACCAGTGTTTGATGCGTTTCAGCGAGACCGAGTTCCCAGTGTGAACCGGCCTGCATCACAGAGGTGAGCGGGCTGGCGCCGGTGCCGCCGTCATTGCCAGATATGAGGACATGATCGGCATGCGCCTTCGCAACACCCGCAGCGATGGTGCCGACCCCAACCTCGGATACCAGTTTGACGCTGATACGTGCTTGCGGATTGACGTTTTTGAGATCGAGGATAAGCTGCTTGAGATCTTCGATCGAATAGATGTCATGGTGGGGGGGAGGAGAGATCAGACCAACGCCTGGCGTAGAGTGGCGCACTTCGGCGATCCATGCACTCACCTTGTGGCCGGGAAGTTGGCCGCCTTCACCCGGTTTGGCGCCCTGGGCCATCTTTATCTGGATGTCATCTGCATTTACGAGATACTCCGTCGTCACCCCGAACCGCCCGGACGCCACCTGTTTAACCGCGGAACGCATTGAGTCACCGTTCTCGAGAGGTATGTACCTTTTCGGTTCCTCGCCGCCTTCGCCGGTGTTGGACTTGCCTCCGAGACGATTCATCGCGATGGCAAGATTAGTGTGAGCCTCCCACGAGATTGATCCAAAGGACATAGCACCGGTTGCGAACCGTTTTACAATCTCGGCAGCGGATTCGACCTCCTCAAGGGGGATGGGTTCGTCGAGCAAGTCTAGTTCGAACAGGCCCCGTAAGTTCTTCAACTTCCGAGTCTGATCGTCTACTTTTGCGGTGTACTTCTGGAACAGTTCGTAGTCATCTGACCGAACGGCGTGCTGGAGCGTGGAGATGGTTTCGGGAGTCCAAACGTGCTCCTCACCACGAAGGCGAAATGCGTAGTCGCCACCAACGTCGAGCTTGACCGTGTGGAACGCCTGGTTTCCGAACGCAGATTCATGTCGCCGAACCGTTTCGGTGGCTATCTCGTCAAGGCCGATACCGGCAATCACGGAAGGTGTGCCGGTGAAGTATGCCTCGACGAAACTGTCATTCAGGCCTATGGCATCGAAGATCTGGGCGCCGCAGTACGACTGGAACGTCGAGATACCCATCTTCGACATCACCTTGAGTATCCCTTTGTTGACGGCCTTTATGTAGTTCCGTTCCGCCTCGTCGTGAGAGGGATTGCCGGGGAGATCTTCTACCACTGAATGGATGCTGTCGAGGGCAAGGTAGGGATTGATCGCCTCGGCGCCATAACCACCGAGCAGGCAGAAATCATGAACCTGTCTGGCTTCGCCAGTTTCGACGACGAGCCCCACCTCGGTTCGCAGACCGGTATTGATCAGGTGGTGATGAACCGCTGCGGTTGCGAGCAGGGCAGGGATGGCGATTCGATCTGTATCCAGCTTACGGTCAGACAGAATTAGAATGTTGTAGCCCGCTGCAACCGTCTCGGTGGCCCGTTCGCAGAGCCCCGCCAGGGCTGTCACCATACCTCCTGCACCCTCGTGAGCCGGGTAGCAGATGCTCAGCTTGCGGGTTTTGAAGGCATCATCAACGTGGTTCTCAATGCGGCGGATACGTTCCAGGTCCACGTTGGTGAGGATCGGGTGGGTGACTTCGAGCCGCTTGTGGGTACCACCGGTGTTGAGATCGAGCAGGTTGGGGCGGGGCCCGATCAGAGACACCATCGACATCACCGTCTCTTCCCTGATCGGGTCGATGGGAGGATTCGTGACCTGGGCGAACCTCTCCTTGAAGTAATCGTACAGCATCTTGGGGCGGTCTGAGAGAACCGCGGGAGGTGTGTCCCTGCCCATCGACCCGACCGGGTCATTCCCACTGGCCGCCATTGGTTTGAGGTAGAATTCGATGTCTTCCCTGGTATAACCGAAAGCCTTCTGGGCGGTGGTCAGAGTACGGGTGTCCGGACCCATGGCCGCCACTTCGGGCGGCAGTTCAGCGATATGGATCTGCGTCTTGTCCAGCCACCGCTGATAGGGTTTTTCTCCTGAGAGAGAGTCCTTCAGTTCAATGTCGTCGATGATACGGCCTTGCTCAAGATCAATGAGCAGCATCTTGCCCGGTTGAAGCCTCCACTTCTTTACAATCCTCTCTTCCGGGATATCGAGCACGCCCATCTCCGACGCCATCACTACCAGGTCGTCATCAGTGATGAGGTATCGGGCAGGGCGAAGCCCGTTTCGGTCAAGAGTTGCGCCGATCTGCCTGCCGTCGGTGAAGGTCACGGCCGCCGGCCCGTCCCAGGGTTCCATCAGAGCAGCGTGGTACTCGTAGAATGCCTTGCGTCCCATGTCCATCAGGGGGTTGTCCGCCCATGCTTCCGGGATCATCAGCATCATGGCGTGACCGAGCGAATACCCCCCAGCCAACAACAGTTCGAGTGCATTGTCGAATGTCGCAGAGTCCGATGACCCGTCCCCGATCAGAGGCCAGAGCTTGTCAAGGTCATCGCCGATGATCTCGGACGACATGTTCTGACGGCGGGCCATCATCCAGTTAATGTTGCCCTGGACGGTGTTGATCTCACCGTTGTGACAGAGATACCGGAACGGCTGTGCGAGGCGCCACGAAGGTGATGTGTTGGTAGAGAACCGCTGGTGGATGAGCGCCAGGGCCGACTCGACACGACTATCCGCGAGATCTGTGTAGTACACGGCAAGGTTCGCGGCCAGCATCATGCCCTTGTAGGTGATCGTCCGCGCCGACATCGAGGCGACGTAGAACCTGCCTCGCTCCATCAGTTCAGGAGCACGTTTTTCCAACTGGATGTGGGCTTGTTTTCGGATCACGAAGAGTTTGCGCTCGAAATGGTCAGCGTCAGTGATGTCGTCGCCTCTCGCGACGAAGATCTGGCGTATCACGGGCTCAATCAGCTTTACGCTTTCACCGAGGCACGACGAGTCCACCGGGACGTCGCGCCATCCGAGCAGTTCCTGACCCTCCTGGACCACCAGCTCTGCAAGCAGGTTCTCGCACACGATCCGATCGGCAGGATCCTGGGGCAAGAACACCATCGCGACGCCGTAGTGACCAGCCTCGGGGAGGTCGATTCCCTGTTCAGCCATTTCCGGTCGATAGAACCCGTCCGGTATCTGGAGCAACATTCCGGCACCATCACCCGCCAGGGGGTCAGCACCAACCGCACCGCGGTGGGTGAGGTTTGCGAGCACGGTCAAGCCCTGCTCAACTATCCGGTGACACTTGCGGCCTTTGATGTCGGCGACGAACCCTATACCACACGAGTCGTGGTCAAGCCTACGGTGGTAGAGGCCTTTTGTCCCTTGTGGCTGGAGGTCTAACCCGCGTATTTCACGAGTTTCGCTTGGCTTTATTTTATTTTTCAACAATTTCAATGATATATAAAAACGTTATTCGGGTTTACAAGAAAGTACAATTGCGCCGTTGCCGATTTACCGCCTGATTTCACGGCATATCGTGGCATGGAACGGCTGGCGCTCAAAGGCCAGGTGTGAGTATAAAAGATATGGACGCTCTCCTTTTCACCGCTAACGGGGACTACCATTATAGGTGGATACCTTAACCAGTGGGTAGCACCACTTTAAGTCGTGAAAAATGCAGATATCTATTAAGCAGAACATACTCTACGTGGGACTTTTACGCACCCGATATTATTTCGGTCCACGTTTTAAGCTGGCCTTCCCCGGACGAAGTTCACGAAACGTTTAACCCAGGGGTTGGCCTGCGTATTTCTATGGTGCGCAAAGCCTGCCAGGAGGTTGCCGATAACCATGCCGTCATGGTGCCCATCAATGCCGGCGCCACGCACAACGCGATACACATAACTCGGGTCATCCGGCAGGTTCTTGAGGCACGCATAGTGAAATTCGTGTGCAGGAATACCAGCCGTTACCGTGCGTCTGGAAGCCAGCGATGCAGGCCAGGGACCCTTCCCGATTTCCTCCAACTCCATATAGCCCCTGCCCTGCGGGCGATCTCCAACCACGACATCTGCAGGTACCGCCCCGACCATATTTCGCATCTCCCCGCGCCACCGGATGCTGCGCGCCAGGTACATCAGGCCACCGCACTCGGCGTATGCGGGCATACCCGCCGCCAACGCTTGCCGGATGTCCTCAAGCAGGCTTTGATTTGCTGACAGCGCCGCCAAATGAGTCTCGGGAAAACCACCGCCAATAAACAGGCCATCCACCCTGGGCAACTGCGCATCGTTGAGCGCATCGAAAGCAACGAGCTCAGCGCCTGCTTCTGCAAAAGCCTCGAGGTCATCCGGGTAATAAAAGCCGAAGGCCGCATCACGCGCAATGGCAATCCGCACATCGGGCCGAACATCAGGCATGTTATTGGGACGTAGCTGCTGCGAACTGGCGGCAGACCCAATCTTTCCCGTTGGCCAGCCGGAAATTTCCATGATTCGATCAAGGTCGACGCCAGCCGATACAGCATCTGCCAGGCGTGCAATCATGGCATCGGCTGCGCCGGCCCGGTCGACCTCGTTTGCCGGTATCAAGCCCAGGTGCCGCTCGGGGATTTCAAGTGCTGCGTCACGTCCAATCGCTCCTAACACCTCGGCATCGGTATAGAGCTCCAGCGCTGCACGCAACTTTGCTTCATGGCGTGCACCGCCCACCTTGTTGAGAATCACTCCCAGGATGTTAACGTCCGGATCAAAGTCCAGGTAGCCGCGTATCAGAGGTGCAATGCCCCTGGTCATGCCCCCGGTGTCGATTGCCAGCACTACCGGCGCTGACAATAACTTCGCCAGCGCTGCGTTGCTGTCTGCACCCTCAACATCGAG
>Ga0209013_10003722_pt1 | contig 13467 bp, 12 predicted proteins | sample Cruoilmetagenom2_FD_187291 | JGI IMG/M metagenome (GOLD analysis project Ga0209013, IMG submission 187291) | Oil polluted marine microbial communities from Coal Oil Point, Santa Barbara, California, USA - Sample 2 (SPAdes) (version 2) | ecosystem: Environmental > Aquatic > Marine > Oil seeps ... | reverse complement strand
AGGTGATACCAATGAAAACTGATTAAATAAAAGTATCATCAGTGGCATCAGGCCTGTAAAAATAGCCGCCTGCAAACGGGTCAATTGAAGCAGTTTTGTCAGTCTGCTGGTATTAAAATTTAAGCGAGCGGTCAAAGCAAATAAAATAATGCCGACTGCAGAAAAGGACAGCCAGAAACCCGGAGAAAGAGAGCTCAGGGGATCAACCAGCAAAACCATGAGCAAAGCTAATAAAAGTACATAACTCGGTGCAAATTCACGTTTCAGGATAAGTGCCCCAAACACAACTGAGAGCATAATCAACGCTCTTTGTGTGGGTATGGCAAAGCCTGCCAAAGCGGCATAAATAAACGCACTGATTAATGCTGCCCCAGAAGCGATATAACAGGCTGGAATTCTTTTATTCAGGATACTGCTTGCACGCCATAAAGTATAAACAACAAACCACATCAGAGAGGACATGAGTCCAATGTGTAAACCGGAAATGGCAACCAGATGATTAGTTCCTGTGCGCAGAAAAGTCTGCCATTGTTCGGGTTCTATATCATGACGCACACCAATGGCCAAGGCCTTAATCAGACCTTTATAGGGATGATTTATAAGTGCAGAATCCAGTCTATGTGCAACTTCCTGACGCATTTTAACTAATAAAGACTGTGTACTGTCACTGTCCTCGGGATTTATTTCAGAGCCGCCTCTGACATAACCTGTTGCAGCAATACGATTCTGATAAAGCCATTGCTCATAATCAAAGCCACCTGGATTCATAAGTCCATTAGGTTTCTTTAAACGGATATCCAGCTGCCATTTTTGGCCATTTTCAAGAGACTGTTTCTTAGAATACCAGCTTAAACGAACTTTGCCGTGAAAAGACTCATCCCATTGTTTGTTTCCCGATTCATCTTTTTTTTCCAGAGCATTAATAAGAAATTCAAAGCCCTGTTTTTTACTTGTCTGGTAAGGAATGGAGCTTATAGTGCCCATAACACGAATCGTTTTACCTTCTTTTTGTCCTAAATCAAGTACATAAACAAATTGAGTTATATATAATGATGTATATAAAATTCCGGAAAAAAAACACAGCACAGGTATATATAAATACCTTTTTCTGAGTGGTAAACTATTCAGATGCTGGGGGGATTTGTATACTATTAATGTAAGGACACAAAGAAATCCGCACAGCAACAGGATAGAAAAGTTATCTGGAAGATAAGAGCCATACAGCAGGCAGGTATTTCCTATTAAAAAAGCGACAATCCCTGTTCGCATATTAATGTTATTCCTTTATCACTAAGCGATATTATTAATGCCCAAAAGAATAATTAAAAAATATATGCCCGATCATCAGACGATAAAAGAGCATAAACATTTAAAGATTTTTGGTAAGTTACTGCATGATGGTAACCTCTGGCATTTTAACCGTCGTTCCGTTTCCGGTGCTTTTGCTGTTGGTTTTTTCTGTGCATTTATCCCCCTGCCTTTACAAATGATTATTGCCGCCGCAATCGCCATTATTGTCCGGGTGAATTTACCCATTGCCGCATCGTTAGTCTGGATAACCAATCCTGTGACTATGCCGCCAATTTTCTATACAGCTTATAAAGTCGGTGCCCTGGTAATGGGTCAGGAGGCATTACAAAGTGACTATAAGCTCACAAAAGAATGGTTTACATCTCAGTTTGATTTGATCTGGCAACCCTTTTTATTAGGCTGTCTGATCAGCGGTATTATTAGTGCTGTTCTTGCCTATGTTACGATTCGTTTATTATGGCGCCTGCATATCGTTCGTCATATCAAAGAGCGCAGAGCTCGCTTAAAAATAGAAAACAACTAATCCCAAACAGGTTCAACCAGCACATCTGACTTCACTGATTTGGCCAGAAAACATTTTTCATGGGACTGATGATGAATTTTTTCAATGGTTTCTCTATCCACTTCAACACCTTCTGCAAATGTAACATCAGGTCTTAAAATGACTTTGGGAATAATCAGATCCCCTTGCTCATCCGATTCCAGAAAAGCCGTTGCCTTATCAACATAATTCTGAACAACAAGACGTTTTTTTGAACAAATGGCAATAAAAAACAGCATATGGCAGCTGGACAAAGCAGCGGCAAAAGCCCGCTCCGGATCAGCATATTCCGAATTACCTAAAAATTGCGGCGCAGAAGAAGCATTAACAATAAGGCCTTCGCCAAAGTCCCATTGGTGGTCTCTGTTATAGTCCATATAAGCAAATGACTCTGTTTGTTTGGTCCACGTAAGTATTATATTATGTTCAGACACCGTTAGGTATTACCCCTCAACTTTAGCAGATTCATGTCCTTTTATAGAACAACTGTATTGATAATAAAAATCAACTACCACAGCTAATCGATTAATTACCTCAGTAGACAGGCTTGATTTTCCATCGATAATATCGTCTAAAAAATGAACAATTGTCTGCGAAAACCGGGTTAAGTGACTCGCCTCCATCATTTCTGATAGAACTTTAATCAAATGGTTCGATAAATTAAACTGTATCAGGTTTTCCAGTTCATCTGGTGCTTTTTTAATTAACTGGGCGTATTTGATCAGGTTGCCTATCTGTTGTTCAAATTCCTCAATAAAGACATCAACTTTTTCATGTTCTCTGATATTGATATATTCATTTTCAAACAACTGTTCAATGGACGCTTCTGAATGTGTCGCTTTTAAAAAGGCTTCAATTTTTGAATGTCGAGCCGAATCCTGAACATATTTTATTTGTTCTATTGAATCTAAAATATTCTCCGTAACAACGGCATCGTCCGGCAGTTCATCTGCTTGCGGCAACTTCATTTCAGTTAGCGTGGTGTCATCAAAGGCTTTCTCCAATAAGCCGATTTTACTACCTTGATCAGTATTCAAAAACTGATACACATCAACCTGTTCAGCAACAATATCGCTGCTATGGTCAATTATTTCAGATTCGAAGTCCTCATCAGGAGTTACATCGCTTTCAGGCAAGTCTGTTTTAGGGATAGTATTACTAAAGGATGGTTTTTTTACTTCATCTCGAAGCTGTGGAATAACATCTGCTTGAAAATCATCCGGGTCGAATTGAATAAAATTAGCTTCCTGCCTCCTAAAAAAATAAACCATGGTCAAGAAAACCAATAGAACAACTAATAATATTCTAACAGGTAAAGAGCTCAGGCTAATAACGACAAAGTCCAATTGATGTAAATTGATACTGCTGCTCATATTAGTAATAGATTGAGAAATTTCACTCATAAAATTATTGATATAAGATGTAATTTCAATTTGAGCCATATAATCCAGTAAACTGAGATTTTTTAAATTCTCAGGCTTATCCAAAGCTGTTAATTGCTTTACAGGATGATCGGTATTCTGAATATTATGTAACACAGAATTATTATTTTCTGACACTTGAGCATTATCATTTACATCCACAAACGGATTATTAACAAGATGGTTTTCACCAGCTTGATTGTCATCAGCAAGGGGTTTTGAAAGGAGTTCTTGACCTGAGTCTCCAACTGAACCAGAGGTGTTGCCCCCAACAGTTAAGCCATTAGAATCTTGCCAGACTTGCCATTGTTGCTGAAAAACAGACTCGGCTTCACGCTTGCTTAATTGACGGAGCTGCGTTTCATTTGGAACAACCAGAGTCACTCCGACGGAAAGGTTATTAATATTTTGGTTAATAAAGGCGTGGGGATTTTGATTAAAGAGAGCAACAGCCATTTGTGCAGTAGATACACTGTTATCGGTGCGCAATTTATCCGCAATAAGCCATAAAGCTTCATTGTTTTGCACCGGGCCATAGCTTTTCTGATCAGTCTGAGCTGTCACGGGAGCAGACAGGATCAGTAAAGCACTGAACATAATTAATAATAAATATTTTAGTAACAAATTTTTTTTCATCCTGAAAAGCAAAATGGTATTTAATTTTAACGAATTAAATATCATTTTGATATAAAGGATTACCTACATCAGGGAAATAAATAATGGCGTTAATCCATTGATAATGAATTAATTCTGAGTATATCGCCAGGATATAACGAAAGCCATCAGTGAAATCACTGCAGCCAGGGTAAAGGTCATGCTTGCTCCAGCACTTTCCCAGAGATAGCCGCCATAAAGACTGCCCAGCGCTCCACCCATACCAAAACTCAGACTACTATAAAGTGCCTGCCCCTTGCCCTGGTTTTTGCCCTTAAAATAACGATGTATATAAGCAATGGCAACGGCATGATAAATGCCAAAGGTCGAGGCATGAAAAAGTTGTGCGAAGGTTGTGATATAAATATTATCAATGAAAAAACCAATTAACAACCACCTCAGAGAACCCGAAAACAAACTGGCCAGAAGCAGTGTTCTCAAGCCAAAACGCTTTAATAACCAGGGCATCAGGGCAAATGCTATAACTTCAGATAAAACACCCAATGCCCATAGAATCCCGATAAAAGATTTTCCATAGCCATGAGCTTCGGCATAGATTGAATAAAAAGTATAATAAGGACCGTGACTGGCCTGAACCAGTAAACAGGCCAGTAATAAGGCAATAACCTGTTTGTTTTTAAGTATATGGGTCAGGGGCTGATGCCCTGTTTCCTGTTTTATACCCGAATGTTCGGAAATAAGAAACGTTGAAAGAGCAATACCAAACAGTAAAATTAAAACCACCACAGGCAGGTAACGGATTGAAACAGAACTTAGTACCATCCCCATAATTGTCACTGCGGCAATAAACCCCAGGGAGCCCCATATCCTCACCCAACTGTATTGATGCTCACTTTTATCCAGATGATTAAAGGTCAGGGCTTCAAATTGGGGCAATATAGCATTCCAGAAAAAACTGAATACCAGTAAAACCCCGAACAGCCACCAGAAAGTATTGGATATAAATATTGCTGCATAGCCCAAAGCAGCGAGAACGGCCCCTATGCGGATTATCAGCAGGCGGTTACCACGATGGTCAGCAATCCATCCCCAGAGATACGGCGCGACAATCTTAGTACCCATAATGACAGCCATTAACTGGCCAATTTCAATAGCATTAAAACCTGAATCAGAGAGATACAGACCCCAATAAGGAATAAAAGCACCCAGAGCAGCAAAATAAAACCAGTAAAAGCTGGATAGACGCCAATATGGGATGTGCTTTATCAAAGCATCTAGTCTTTAATCGGGTGAGCCGGGATCACAGGGGTTTGTGATTGAACATCACCGTTTTGTGCCTTATTGCGCAGCAGATGATCCATCAGAACCATCGCCAGCATGGCTTCGGCAATGGGTGTTGCACGAATACCCACACAAGGATCATGACGTCCTTTTGTAACTACATCTATGGAGTTACCTTCCAGATCGACGCTTTTACCTGGCAAATGCAGACTGGAAGTCGGTTTTAGAGCAATATGAGCGATAATATCCTGACCGGAGGAAATACCGCCCAAAATACCGCCCGCATGATTTGATAAAAACCCATCTGGTGTTATTTCATCACGATGTTCAGTACCCTTTTGTTCAACACAGTCGAAACCCGCACCGATTTCTACGCCCTTGACCGCATTAATACTCATCATTGCATGAGCAACATCTGCATCCAGACGATCAAAAATTGGCTCACCTAAGCCCGGCGGCATACCAGTCGCTATAACTGAAATTTTCGCACCAATGGAGTTTCCCTCCTTGCGCAAAGCATCCATATAATCTTCCAATGGCTTAACCTGACTTGCATCGGGTGAGAAAAACGGATTGGCATTGACATTATCCCAGTTGAAGTTATCTTCTCCGGGCTGGGCAGTTTTAATCGGGCCTAATTGGGAAAGGTAACCACGAATTTCAATTCCATGAACGTCTTTTAAATATTTTTTGGCAATGCCCCCGGCTGCAACACGAGATGCCGTTTCACGGGCAGAGGAACGGCCGCCGCCGCGATAGTCACGAAAACCATACTTTTGCTGATAGGTGTAATCAGCATGCCCTGGTCGAAAGGTATTCTTTATATTGCCATAATCTTTTGAACGTTGATCTTTATTATAAATAATTAATGAAATAGGTGTGCCTGTGGTTTTTCCTTCAAATAGTCCTGAAAGAATCTCCACTTCATCATCTTCACGACGCTGTGTTGTATGCCGTGATGTGCCGGGTTTACGGCGATCCAGATCACCCTGTAAATCAGCTTCACTCAACGCCAGCCCCGGAGGGCAACCATCCACAATACAACCGATGGCTTTACCATGACTTTCGCCAAAGGATGTGACAACAAAAAGTTTACCAAAAGAATTTCCAGACATGATTGATGTATGACCGTTTATAAGTTATTAATTTTGTATGATTATGCGATAAATAAGTTAGTGTTCTACTATCTAATGATATTGTAGCAATAAACAGGCAAATTATGGAGATTATGATACCCTGTATTAAAGAATCATTGTCACAGCAGTGGAGAATTTATCAATGCGCATCCTGGTTATTGAAGATGAAATTCAGCTTCAACAGCAAATAGCAACACGTTTACAGGCTGATAATTTTACCGTTGATGTCAGCGGTAATGGCCGTGAAGGATTGTTTTTTGCTTCAGAATACCCGGTCGATCTGGCAATTATTGATATCGGCCTGCCTGAGCTGTCAGGTATTGATATTATAAAAAAACTTAGACAGGAAGGAAATACATTGCCGATTTTAGTACTCACCGCCCGCGGCAGCTGGCAGGATAAAGTACAAGGTCTTGAAGCAGGTGCCGATGATTATCTGGTAAAACCTTTTCATATCGAAGAATTACTGGCACGGATTAATGCCCTGCTGCGTCGTGCATCTAATAGTGCCAGTGAACAAATAACTTATGGTCCTGTCAGTATTATTCCTGACAGTCAGACCTCATCAATTGGCGAACAGGCATTGGATCTCACTGAGTTTGAATACAAAATTCTTGAATATCTGATGCGACGACACAATACAGTTATTTCAAAAACTGAACTGGCTGACTATCTTTATCCACATGATGAGGATCGGGATAGTAACGTAATTGAAGTGATTGTAGGGCGATTACGAAAAAAACTCGACCCGGATGGTACGCTCAAACCCATTGAGACAATCCGGGGTCGGGGATATTGTTTTAATCTGAAATAGATGGACAACAGGATTAATTCTTTTTTATGAACTCTATTCTTATCTTAACCTCAATCAACAACCGAATTATTCTCGGTGCAATTATAGTGGTCAGCGGATTTATGGTCCTGACCGGTTATAGCCTGAGCACCGCATTTTACAATAGCGCACACTCAGCACTTGAAGAACGTCTGACAGGTCAGGTCTATCTGCTGATGGCTGACCGTGAACTTAATCCCTCTCTTGTGCAGAATACACCCGAAGAACTTTCAGTCGATGTAATCCATACAGCCTATACCAGTGTGTCAGCTTATATTACCCAGGCAGATGGTTCAATACTCTGGCAATCAAGTTCGAATGACAAACAATTCAAATCCCCCATACCTCCGGCTAAAACCGAAAAGATTGAGCATGGAAAAAAGGTTTTTCATGAATATAAGGTGAATGGTAAATCCTATATAGCACTAAGCATTGCAATTTATTGGGATTTACAAAATCAGAAGTTTCCATTGATTTATCATATCAGTGATGATCTAGATGAATTGAACCAGCAAATTTCAGACTATCAATTCAGTTTATGGACGCAACTGCTTCTGATGTCCCTGATTTTTTTAATATCATTAATTATAATCTTACGTTGGGGTCTGAAACCATTAAGAGATGTAGAAAAAGAAATTAAGGCGGTTGAACAGGGGGAACAGGAAAGTTTACACAATTCTTACCCTGATGAATTAAAGCCGCTTACACAAAATATTAACCAGCTGATTCAATATGAACGTCAACAGCAACAACGCTACCGAAATGCTTTAAGTGATTTAGCACATAGTTTGAAAACCCCTCTGGCAATCATCAAGGGACAGGACTTTAATGAAAACACCTCATCATCTTATCTTGATAACGTGGATGATGCAGTACAACGCATGAATTCAATCGTTGAGTATCAATTGCAAAGAGCTGCCACTTCCGGCCCCTCCTCTCATATTCAACATTTACAGCTCACCCCCATAGTTCATACACTGATTGACAGTATGAAAAAAATCTATCGCGATAAATCAATTGATTTTAAGCTTGATTTAACACCTGAGCTTCAATTTAAAATTGATGAAGGTGATTTTATGGAAATTATGGGTAATTTGCTTGATAACGCCTGTAAATGGTGTCACAACCAAATTAGCTTAGGTATTATAAACACTAAGGCTGAACTACTAATTCGGGTAGCAGATAACGGCCCTGGGATTGAAAAAAACATGATCAATGAAATTACCAAGCGAGGTGTTCGAGCTGATCAATTGACCCCGGGTCATGGTGTCGGGCTGGCTATTGTGCAGGATATTGTTAGTGTTTATGGTGGTAAGATTCAATTTACAACAGCACAGGAAGGTGGATTAGAAGTTATTATTCGTTTTCAACTATAATTCCCAAAATACTCATCCAGTTGTTCTTTTGTCAATAAAAACACACCTTGACCACCATTGGTAAACTCGAACCAGTAAAACGGCAAATCGGGATAAAGTGACTGCAGTGCATATTCACTATTACCCACCTCCACAATCAATATACCTTCGGGTAATAAATGCTCAGATGCCTTTTCCAGCATAGGTATTACCAGTTCAAGTCCGTCATGACCAGCTGTCAGGCCCAGTTCCGGTTCAGCCTTATATTCATATGGCATACTCGCCATGTCTTCCGCATTTACATAAGGTGGGTTAGAAACAATAATATTGTATTTTCTTCCTTTAAGATTACTAAACAAATCAGACTGAATAATATTAACCTGTTCATCCAGCGAATGTTTTTCAATATTTTGTAAGGCTACATCCAGAGCATCTTCTGATATATCGACAGCATCGACTTCTGCATTAGGGAAATAATAGGCACAGGCAATGGCAATACAACCACTACCCGTACAAAGATCGAGGATTTGTTCCACATTATCAGGTTCAGCCCATGGTTCAAATTGATTGATAATTAATTCAGCTATGGGAGAACGTGGTACCAACACCCTTTCATCAACATAAAAAGGCAAATCAGCAAACCAGGCTTCATGAGTCAGATAAGCGGCCGGGATTTTTTCCTGAGCACGGCGCAAGAGGATATCAATCAGTGCCTGTTTTTCATTGCTGGTGAGCTTTGAAGAAAAATAAACAGAATGAGTATCCGGTTCCAGATTCAAGGTATGTAAGACCAGATATGCCGCTTCATCAATTGCTGAGGCATTACCATGACCAAAAAACAAATCCGACTGTTTGAATAAACCCGCTCCCCAACGAATAAAATCAGTAATGGTTTCAAATGATTCCATTAGTTCATCATTGGAGTAGTTGATGCTCGTCATATAAAAAGCCTTTACATATAAAATTTTCAGCTATTGTACAATATTTAGACTAAACTTAAAGTAGAGAGTAGATATAAGGAGGTTGTCATGACACATATTAAACTAGCCCCTAATGTCGAGTATAAAATGGATATCAATCTGGGTAATATCGATGAAAACTCCAGAGATTATGATGTTCAACAACATAAGGCTGAAATTTTCAAAGAATTTGAAAAACGCTTAAGTCAAGTGTTTCCCGAAGGCTTTAAAATAGACAGTATGGATTTTGGCTTGGATAAAAGTGAGCCTTCCTGAAATGGGAACTGACTGCTAACGATTCAGGCAGCGGCCAACGGATGATTTATCGCATATCTTGCCATTAAACCAGATGGTATTGTGTAGTATTGTTCCGTTTAAGTTAATTTCTGCTGCTTTTGCGCCGCTTAAATCAGCATAACTCAGATCTGCCTGAGTCAGATTGGCAGCGTTTAAAATCGCACCACGTAAATCTGCTGCACGCAGACTGGCTCCAGTAAGATTAGCTTCAGATAAATCCGCATGAGAAAGATTAGCATAATCCAGTTGACTGTTTTGCAGGCTGGACTGCCTGAATTGGCTATTTTGCAATACGGCGTTTTTAAAACTGCTGCTATTGAGACTTAGCTTGCTGAAATCTTTGCGCGCTAAATGACAACCATCAAAGACACTTCCATCCTGCCCGCTTATAGAACAGTCAATATTTGCCAGAGGCGCATCAGGGGTAAAAACATACATGGTATAAATAAGAATGCAAATGGCCACGAGGAGAACAACAAAACCCATAAGACCGGTGGTTTTTATTTGTAAATGGGTAATTTTTTTACGTGGTTTAAATATTTTTTCACCACCACCCGAAACAACTTCACGTACCTCTCCCCGTTCATCTGCCCAGCGTCTGGCGGCATTAAAACGTTCTTTATAGTTGGGAACCTCAGGATGTTTGTTAACATCAGGTTTGACTTCAGGAATTGATGAAGCCTTATGCCACAATTCCTTATCCTGACTAAGTAAATCTTCAGGCTGAATCCGTCCCAGGAGTATATACTTACTGATAAGCCCGGAAGCAAAAGGCCCTTTTATCTGCTCATTAACTTTGATATACCATAATTGAGTTTCTTGGTTCATAAAGAGTCTTAATTTGCCCGGTACTACAATGAAGCAGTCATCAGGTCAGTTATTAATTATTCCGATAAAAAAGTCATTGGTCTTCTTGAATATTAGCTATATTATAAAGGCTGTAAATTATAATGCCATATCATATTATGCAATAACAATTCTAAATAGCTGTATATGGACTCCGTTCTTGTTGCAAGCAAATATTCGTGTGATGAATAAATGAATGAGATGCTTTAGTTTATTCGATCTTTATTGAGGAAGCTATCCTCTAACCTTGATGATTTCCGCACCTTTCTTCCTTATAGTTCCGCTGGCATTTATTGCCTTGCTATTTAACAGGTTTTAAAAAGATTGATCTTATCAATTTGTCATCAAACTATTTACTTGCAAACTCGGCGAGCTTCTTTAATTTTACGGTTTACTTTTCTTAATGACGTTACAAACTAATTCACTGCACTTGCTAATTCAGGATTGTAACATTCTCCCTTGGCCAATATGACTCAGGCAATACGTGCCATTTTATTGGCCAAAGCAATTCGAACTTTATTTTTATGCATCTGACCTAATAATTGGTTAATCCAATGACTTTTCGGATCATGTTTCTTTCCAACGACATTTAATACAGACGTCGCACCATTAACCAGTAAGGTACGTAAATAAGTATCCCCTCGTTTAGATATTTTTCCTAATCTTACCTGACCACCACTGGAAAATAGTCAGGGTGTTAATCCTAAAAATACGGCCATTTCTCGCCCATTTTTAAAATCAGATGAAGCTTGTCCTAATGTTGCAACCATGGCAGTTGCTGTAATTGGACCAATACCTCTAATTGAGGCTCTTGATAGTCTTATTTCAGATATGGAAAAGTACTGAAATCCTGACTGGATTAGGTTATATTATCAATTATTAAGAAAGCTATTCTTAACTTCCTTTTTATTAATTGCGATCAAGATGGAATATTTATATGTACGGCACAAATAGCTCAATTTCCAGCTTACTGGGCGCTTACCACATGGCAAAAGTATCAATGCGTTATAGTCGCTTTATGCCAAGAGTCTATAACCTGGCAAAGTCATTGGGGTTTCAACCCGGAAGAATTATGCCATCCAGAGCGTTCTGCTCTGATGAAAGCCAGGGATATCCCATTATTTTGATTGCCAAACACTTTGGTACTTTTCCTTTTAATCATGGTTTAGTGGGCGGTATTGTTGCAACTGACCGACATGCACCCCATTCACATCATGGTAAAGATCTGGTGATCATTCAGGCCAGCCATGTGGGCTATGATCCCGTTAATGAGCGATTTGGTGTTTATCGTCGTTTACAGACGGAAGATTCTTGTGAGACATCTAATTGCGGAAAAATTTCAGGTGCTCTGGAATGGTATTTAAAAGAGTATGAGTTTGCCTGCCATAACATCTTTATATCTAAAGAAAATGATGAGGTTAAAGTCGTCATTGATAATCTTTTGTTACATACTGAACGAGAAGAAGGTTTGTTACTTAATTTAGACAAAATAGTTAAATTAGATCCCCAGGGAAAACTCACACCTGAATTATCCAAAAGTACAGCAAAAGTCTTTTCTGCCTCAACAGCTTTACTTAATTATTTTAACACCGACGAATTAAAAAATGGACAAAATGTACCAATTGGAACACATCTTCATCCCAATCTGTTCTATTTTAAACGAAAAATAAGTCATCATCATGAAGGACGAGATCATTTAGAAAAAAATCTAATCAATGTTATGCCCTATGTGGTTACCTCTAAATGGCCCGCATTAACCGCTGCACAAGCCAATACTCAGGTCGAGTTTGATAGAGCCTTTAGAACAATCATCCAGGAACCCAGCTATAAAAACAAAAAAATCTTGTTTATATCGGGTTTAAATGTTGATATCTCCCCTCAGGAAGGACAGGTCTTTCCATTAACAAAATTCATCCCGTGGGCCGCCTACGTCCAGGATGAAAATGGCAAACATCAAACCTGGGAACAGGCCGAGTTATTTGAAAAACTCCAGGAACAAACAACAGACAATCCTGATCAGCTTGATATGGAAACCGCCATTGAGATAATGGAAAGTGCTAAAGAAATATATTTGCCTTTTTAGATTATAGTAATTGAGCTGGGAAGTCAGAGCTTTTACCTAAAACACCACTCACCTCCCACTTCCCACATGCTCTTCCTCTATATATCTTAAAATAGCCTCCAGTAAAATCTCCCGGGGATAATCATTTTCATTGGCAAATGTTATTCTGTTCAGATAATGCTGTCTGGCAACGGGTAACGATAGGTTATCCATTCATTTTGTCCTCTGAGTTCAATTAATAGTTTTCGCGCACCTTCACGTTCATCTTCTTAATCCAGCTGGAATATTCTTTATTACTGGTATTTTTTTTCGCTACTGGCTCAAAGAGTCATTGGTAGTATTAGAATTAAGGTGATTAAAAGTGATTTCATATTAAGCCTTGATATCTTTTTATTCTAAAATAAGCACTGAGTATAATCTTTATTTTATTAGAAATTAAATTTAATTATGCTCTTCGGAATACATGTTAGAACTGACTGACAAGATTACTTAAAATCAAAGTTTTAACCCAAAAAACTTTGTGTAATAATTACTGCACATCATTAACAGCATGAGGAAAAAACATGGATTCCTACGGAATTATTATGACTATAGTGATCGGCGCAGTCGCCGGATGGCTTGCCGGACTGATCTTAAAAGGCAAAGGGATGGGATTTATAGTCAATGCAGTAGTTGGTATTGTCGGTGCTTTTGTCGGCAGGTATCTATTTGGGCTTATCGGTTTTTCCGTGGGTAATGGCTTGATTGGGGCAATTATAACTTCAACCGCGGGTGCCGTTGTATTATTGTTTATTGTGGGAATATTGAGGAA
>Ga0209013_10003720_pt1 | contig 13471 bp, 11 predicted proteins | sample Cruoilmetagenom2_FD_187291 | JGI IMG/M metagenome (GOLD analysis project Ga0209013, IMG submission 187291) | Oil polluted marine microbial communities from Coal Oil Point, Santa Barbara, California, USA - Sample 2 (SPAdes) (version 2) | ecosystem: Environmental > Aquatic > Marine > Oil seeps ... | reverse complement strand
AAGCGTAAGACGGCTGCTCGGAAGACAGCAGTGCGCAAGGTAGCCAAGCGTAAGACTGTTGCTCGCAAGGCAGCGAAGCGTAAGACGGCTGCTCGGAAGACAGCAGTGCGCAAGGTAGCCAAGCGTAAGACTGTTGCTCGCAAGGCAGCGAAGCGGAAGACCGCTGCTCGGAAGACAGCAGTGCGCAAGGCAGCGAAGCGGAAGACTGCTGCTCGGAAGACAGCGGTGCGCAAGGCAGCGAAGCGGAAAACCGCTGCCCGTAAGACGGCTCGCAAGTCTGCGGCTAAGAAGTCCGCGCGAAAGGCGCCAGCTCGAAAATCGGCTGCCAAAAAGGCGGCTTCAAAGAAGAGAGCGGCTAAAAAGACCGTTGCTAAGAAAAAGACGGTTGCCCGAAAGGCTGCGGTAAAGAAGTCGGCTGCGAAAAAGACGACCGCGCGCAAAAAGATCGCCAAGAAGTCGGCTGCCAAGAAAGCGGTTGCGAAGAAGTCGGCTGTGAAAAAGGCCGCTCCAAAGAAGGTCGCAGCAAGAACCGTGGTCCCGCCACCAAGACCCGGCGCGCCCGTCAAGCCCCCAGAGCCACAGCCGGCTCCCAGGCCGCCCGTGGCGCAGCCGGCTCCGCGGCCACCGTTGGCCCAGCCTGCGCCGTCGCAGCCGTCACCGCCCGGATCGGGCGGGTCCGCCCCTCGGCCGGGTGGGCCTGGGAGCGCTATTCCCGGGTACACGCCGCCACGGCCGCCGATGCCTGGAACGACGCCGGGGCCTGCACCCACGCCGATGCCATACAGGCCATCGTGGGCGCGGGACGACGACTAGGCTGTCAAGTTGCGAAGACCAGAGACACGAAGGGCCAGCACCGGTGCTGGCCCTTCTCTTTACTAGAGGCCTTGCAAAACAAGAGCCTGCGGGGCCGCCGGGAAGTGGATCCAAGTCCGGTCCATGTTGTCCGAAGGCGTCGTTCGCAAAGGGTCGAAGGTCAGACCCCTCTAAAAATGTTGCCGCATGCAAGGATCACATAGGCTGCGATCGCGACCCAAAATTTGTACTCACCGATAATCGGTAGCGGCATAAAAGTGCTAAGAACCGCCAGGATCGCCAGAACGATCGAAATCACAAAGACCATGGTGGTCGGTGCAGATAGATTCATTGTCAAACCCTCCCTCATGTTGACGTTTAAACTGTAATCGTTTTCTGTGAACTTGCGAGTGCGGAACCGTAGCGCTAGTGCCACAGTGTCAGCCGTTCGCAGGGGGCTTTTCGCCAAGAATGTAGGAGACGTTGGTATGGCGCCGATGATGCGGCTCGTCCTTGGGCTTGGTGTACTTGTTCTTATTCTGTCCGCGGTTGCGCTTGGGCTTCCGTCCTATGTCACGGCCACACGGTCGGTGGTGATCAATGCACCGGAATATGTGGTCTACCCATACTTGAACAATTTGCGGCGCTATCAGGATTGGGCGCCCTGGTCGGACAAGGACCCCAATATCAAGCTGACCTATTCGGGGCCGCCGGAAGGAAATGGCGCCAAGGCCGAATGGGTTAGCGACGTGGCCGCGGTGGGGAACGGCAGCATTCAGATCGTCGAGTCTAAGCCGTCGAGCAGCATGACCCTTGCGGCGGACGTCAAAGGTATCCAGGGCACGAGCTTCTTTGAGTTGGCACCGGCCGGGGCGGGATCCAAAGTGACATGGTCGTTCGGCTTCGAGACCGGCTCCAGCCCGGTGAAGCGCTGGAAGGGCCTGATGCTCGATCGCTATATCGGCGAGGTCTATGAGGACGGTCTGGAGAAGCTGAAAGAAACCGTGGAAGCGTCCCGTGCGACGTCCACGCCTCAGCCCGCGCCAGTGGTCCCCGCAGCGCCCGTCGAAGCCCCAGCGGCAGACGGTGCCGAGACGCCCGCAGGTGGCGAGACGGTCGTGCCGGAGCAGGCACCCGCAGAACAGCCGTAAAAGTCGGCTGGCCGTTAACCGGACGAGGTTGAACAGACCGGAACGTCGGCTTGGACGCCGTCTAAACGTCAAAACCGTCGACTTCTGAAGCGTTAGAGCTTCCGGCTCTTAGAGTTTGCGCTGGTTATCCTCAGGCCTGGCCGAAGGCAGGTTTTCCCGTGCCTGCTGGGTCGCCCGTAGGATCAGGCTATCCAGCGGGCTGCACTCGAACAGTCCGGCTTCGCCTTGAGCCCCTTCCGCTTCGCCCGACGCCAAATGCGGGTCCACGACGGGGCGGCCCGTAACGCGGTAGACGCATGTCGCGCCGTCGCTCGCGGTGAAGGTGATGCTGTCGCCAATGCCGACCGTACCCGATCCGACATCCCCGAGAGCAATGTCACCTTCCATCGACCGGGCGATGGAATTGCCTTGTTCCGCTGGAACCGTGTTGGCCTGGCCTTGAGACACGGGCGCCGTCGTCGTATCCGTCACGTCGCGCAATGAGGCACTGAGGCCGAGACGGCGTACCGTGGCCGAGGGCAAGCGAGATATGTGTGCCGAAACGTTCTGCCAGGGCCAAGCCCCGGCGATCGAGTGACCGGACAGGGCCTTGGTCCAGGCGCTTTGGCGCAAGGATTGAGCAAACCCGCCCTCGTCGATCGTCGGGAGCACGTTTCGGACTTCCGAGGCCGCGAACAGCACGGCGAGTGCGGCGCAAGCCCCAAGACCGGTCTTTGCGGCGATACGCCGGCGGCCTCTCAGCCGCGATGCGCGCATCATCCCCTCTCGCGCCATTAGCGCTTCCTCGCGATCCGGCGCTGCGCGGCTTTCGCGCGCTCAGGCTGCGGCCGCACGTGAAGGGCGATCATGCCGAGCGATCCAAGCAGAAAAACAAACAGTGCCAAGGCTTCCGTCATTCCCAAGGGTCCCGTCACTTTCCTTTGGCTTCCTCCGGTCCTGTTTCCCAGGTTCGGGCCTCGTGGCCCTGATTTCCGGCCCGGTACCCTGCAGGGCCGGCACCCGAATAGCCGCCGACTCTATCATAGAGTCGCGCCTCCGAAAGAGGTCTTGATAGACGTGCCGTTGTATCTAATTTGGCGCCTGCGACCCGGTTTTCAAGGGTAATTGGGGAGGCTGTCCAAATCATACCAAATAAAATCAAGGACTTGTAGAGTCTCGATGTACCCTCGCTCCTGAAGACCTGCGCTATGCCAGGCGCGCTTGGGACACGCAAAAGTAGAGCGGATCACGTAGTTTTTTGACCGGTCGGCACGGTGGATGGGGGGGGTCGTTTTCGGGGTCCCGATACGGTGCTTCGGTGCCCTCCAGGCGTCGATCTCGCCTCATCGTCAAATCTATGGTGCAATGCACTTGCGGCAAAACAGGCGCACGCATAGGGTTGCCGGGATTTTCCGCAGCGCACCTGCGATATTGCAGCCTTCAGAAATTTTCAGGAGCTTTACATGGGATTGGTCTCCCGCACGCTTGAACGGGTCAAGCCTTCGCCAACAATGGCCATCACGAGCAAGGCTCGTGAGATGAAAGCCGCTGGTTTCGATGTCATCGGTCTGGGCGCTGGCGAACCCGATTTTGACACCCCGGACAACATCAAAGCCGCAGCCATCGAGGCGATCAAGCGGGGCGAGACGAAATACACCGCCGTCGACGGCATCCCGGAACTCAAGCAGGCGATCTGCGAGAAGTTCGCGCGCGAGAACGGCCTCGAGTACCAGCCGACTGAAGTCACGGTGGGCAGCGGCGGCAAGCACGTGCTTTACAACGCGCTGCTCGCGACGCTCGATCCGGGCGACGAGGTCGTCATTCCCGCACCTTACTGGGTGAGCTATCCGGACATCGTATTGCTCGCCGGCGCGGAGCCGGTCGTCGTCGAAACGAAGCTCGAAGACGGCTTCAAGCTGACGCCGGAGGCGCTCGAAAAGGCGATCACGCCGAAGACGAAGTGGTTCATCTTCAACTCGCCGTCCAACCCGACTGGATCTGCGTATACGCGCGATGAGATTAAGGCGCTCACCGATGTGCTGCTGCGCCATGAGCGGGTGTGGGTGCTGTCGGACGACATTTACGAGCACCTCGTCTATGAGGGCTTCGAATTTTCGACGCCCGCGCAGGTGGAACCCAAGCTCAAGGATCGCACCTTGACGCTGAACGGTGTGTCCAAGGCCTATTCGATGACGGGCTGGCGTATCGGGTATGCGGGCGGTTCGGCGGAACTGATCAAGGCCATCGGCAAGCTGCAGTCGCAGTCGACATCGAACCCGTGTTCGATCAGCCAGTGGGCAGCCGTGGAGGCCCTTCGCGGGCCCCAGGATTTTCTGGCCGATTGGGTCAAGGCATTTCAGGAACGCCGCGACCTCGTCGTGTCCATGCTCAACGAGGCGGAAGGCATTACGTGTACAACGCCCGAGGGCGCCTTCTATGTCTATCCGTCCTGCGCGGGCGCGATCGGCAAGAAGACACCGAAGGGCGATGCGATCGGCAGCGACGGGGATTTCGCCAAGCTGCTATTGCAGGAAGAAGGCGTCGCCGTCGTTCATGGCGAGGCCTTCGGCCTCTCGCCGTTCTTCCGCATTTCCTATGCAACCGGCGTCGAAGCGCTGCGAGAGGCATGCACCCGCATCCAGCGTTTCTGTGCAAGCCTCAGCTAAGCCGTTTCTTAGGTCTGTAAAAAACGAGACAACCAACCAAAGGGGGAGGACATGTCCGAGGAACACACGACGAAGTTCTCCAAGCTCAGCACCGCGAACCAGATCGCGGGAAAGATCATGGAGATCCGCAAAGGCGCCGTGACGGCCATCGTTTACGTGCAAATTGCCGGCGAGACGATGGTCGAGGTCAGCGTCACCATCGCGTCCCTGGAGACGCTAAAGCTATATGAGGGCAAGGCGGTCACGTTGATCATCAACCCCGTCAACATCATGATCGGCTGCGAATAGTAGCGGTCTCTCCGCCGTCTCGTTGAACTGTCGCGGCATGCGCCTGCGTTGCGCGCCGCTTCGTTTGCCATTCACCCCTCGATCGCATCGATTTCGCAAGCCTATGGATAAGCGCGTGTCAAACGACCCGGATAGAATTGCCGACCGTTCCGCCCGCGTGTTGCAGATGGAGGACGGGCGGCGCATCGGCTATGCGGAATATGGTGCGCCCGACGGTCATCCGGTCATCGTGCTTCACGGCACGCCCGGTTCGAGGACGTTGTTTGCGAGCATGGCCGACGTTGCTCGTAAGATGGGCTTCAGGATCATCGCGCCGGACCGCGCCGGCTATGGCCTGTCCGACCCCTATCACCACGAAACATTGAGCGACACGGCACACGATATCCAAGCTCTGGCCAATGGCTTGGGCATCAATCGTTTTTACCTTGTGGGGTTCTCAGGCGGCGGGCCTCATGCTTTGGCGGCGGCGCTTTTGATGAAGGACCGCGTCCAGCAGGTGGCGTTGATCTCGCCCGTCGGGCTCGTCAGCGATACGGAGTACGTGTCGATGACCAGCCTGCAGCATTTTATCTTCTCGTATCTCGGACACTCCCCGGTTGCGGCGCGCACCTATTTTCATAGCGTGCGCTCGATGATCACGTGGCTCCCCCACAGTTCCGACATGCTGGTGACGCAATACGCGACCGACACGGACCGCGCCATCCTCGATCAATGCGGACTGCGCCACTCCCTGGGAACGAGCATGCGCGAGGGCTTGAATCGGTCTGTCGAAGGCGCGGTTCAGGACTTGCGCCTCTATTGCGGCCCTTGGGATTTGGCGCTGCATCAGCTCCAGACGCCCGTCTCTATCTGGCAGGGCAGCGACGACACGATCGTCCCGCCGGATGCGGCCTATCGCCTTGCGGATGTGCTGCCGAACTGCAGGCTCGAAGTCATCGATGATATGGGCCATTATTGGCTCTTTGGCTCGTTCGAACGAATTCTGGATGCTATCCGAATTGCGCCGCCGCGCCGGAACCGGGCATCCCGGACGGCTCAGTAACTCTGGTTCTTAAGACCTGATTTTGGCTTCCATGACCGTGGCGTTGACCCATTGCGCGCTTCAGGCTGCGGACCTCGAAAAGTCCATCGGCTTCTACGCGCGCTATTGCGGCATGGAGATCGTCAAGGAACATGGCGAGGGCGACAAACGCGTCGTCTGGCTCGCCAGCCCCGGTGCGGGGGACAGGTTCGTTCTGGTCCTACTCGGCGGCGGTGTAGTCCGGGACCAGGCGGAAGGCGATATGACCCATTACGGTTTCGGTGTTGCCACACGCGAGGAGGTGGATCGGATCGCCGCGCTTGCCAAGCAGGACGGGTGCCTGCACTGGGCGCCGAGGGACTATGCTCCGCCTACGGGCTATCTCTGCGGGGTGAAGGACCCGGCCGGTTACATCGTCGAATTTTCATACGGACAGCCACTCGGGCCACACGCGGAGTGAGCGCGAGCGCGGCGCGTCAATTCTGGCTATAGACGCGGCAGCAGCAATCCTTCAGCCCGTCGGAGCGGAAGTCGCAGACGAGCTTTTCCCGCTCGTTGCGGCAGCTTTGCGACGCGGCGTTCGCCGCCAGACCTCGCGTGCAGGTTTGCTTGTAGGGGATGCAATGGCCGCCGAGGCGCTCGGTGTTGGCCGGGCAGCCGCTAGCTGTGGCGCCCCCACCCGCCGCGCTAATTGCAGACGGGGTGGATGCGGGCGCGTCGTTCTTGTTGCCGTCCCAAAGCGTACCGCCGCCCCAAAGCCCTCCGCCGCCCCACGGGGCGCCGCCGGAAGACCCGTCTGAAGGGCGCTCGGCTTACTGTTCGGGATCTTCATCATCTTGCCGCGGCGAACGGCGCCGCTTTCGGTGCGGCAGCGATAGCCTTGTGGTGTGTCGCCGCAAACGAACTTTGCGCGCTTCACCAGCGTCGCGCCTGGCACGGGTTGAGCGGAAAATGCCTTAGCGCGATCCTGGCCGATGGACATCGGCGACAGGGAAACAAGAACCAGCAGCGCGAACGCGGTGACGAGACGCATGAGAAACCTCTTGCAGCGATGGCGATACCATACTGTCTCAATGGTCAGATCAGAAGAAGCGAGGTCGCCTCGTCGCGGGTTTGAGGACGGGCCCCTTGCCAGAGCCGGTTTCCCTTGTCACGATGGTGTCGTGAAGGCTCGCGGAGGGACGAAGGGCCGGAAAAAAGGCCCACCTTTGCGCGTTTGCCAAGGGAGGAAGATATGGGCCAAGCGCAGGGCCAACCAGCCCGCAGCGCTCGCTGCATCGCACTGGTTGGCCCCTATCTCAGCGGTAAGACGACACTTCTTGAAGCTATTCTGGCGCGGACCGGCGCCATCAACAGGCAGGGTACGGCGGCAGCTGGCAATACGGCCGGCGATGCGTCCGAAGAGGCCCGCCATCACGGTATGAGCGTCGAGCTCAATGCCGCCACGGTCGACTATCTCGGAGACTCTTTCACATTTCTCGACTGTCCGGGCTCGATCGAGTTCCAGGCCGATGCGGCCAATGTGCTCACGGCCTGCGACGCGGCAGTCGTCGTGTGCGAGCCGGACGAAAAAAAGGTGCCGGCGCTGCAGCTGATCTTGAAGCAGCTCGAGGACCGGGGCATTCCCCATTTTCTGTTCCTGAACAAGATCGACAAAGCGGAAGCCCGCGTCCGCGACATCATCCCGATGTTGCAGCCAGCCTCGACCGTGCCGCTCGTCCTGCGACAGGTCCCTATCTGGGAAGGCGGCATTGTTAGCGGCTTCATCGATCTCGCCCTGGAGCGGGCCCATGTCTATCGCGAGCATGCCACATCAGAGGTGATCGACATTCCCGACGCGCTCACGGCGCGGGAGCAGGAGGCGCGGTTCTCCATGTTGGAGCAGCTCGCCGATTACGACGACGAGCTGATGGAACAGCTGCTGGAAGATGTGCCGCCGCCGCGCGACAAGGTCTTTGACGATCTGGCGCTGGACCTGCGCGAAGGGGTGATCTGTCCGGTGCTTTTGGGCTCGGCGGAAAACGGCAACGGCATCGTCCGGCTCCTGAAGGCGCTCCGGCACGAAGCGCCTTTCGTCGAAGCTGCCGCCGAACGGCTCGGTGTCGACGATACCGCGTCCTGCGCGTTCGTCATGAAGACGATCCACACGGCCCATGCGGGAAAGCTGACGCTGGCGCGTGTGCTCGCGGGCACGTTTGCCGACGGGGACGCCGTCTTCGGCGGCGAGGCCGAGGAGCGCATCGCCGGCACGTTTTACGTCCTGGGGCAGGAGCCCGTGAAGCGCGGCCCCGCCGGGCCCGGCGACACGGTAGCCTTCGGGCGGCTCGAGAGCGTGAAGACGGGGGATACCTTGTCGACCGAGAAGGGGACCATTCCGGCTATCGCGCGGGCTCCCATGCCCGAGCCCGTATTCGGTCTGGCGCTCGTCGCCAAGGAGAAGAAGGACGACGTGAAGCTGACCACGGGTCTGGCCAAGATTATCGAGGAGGACCCGTCGATCTCCATCGCCCACGAGCAGGACATGGGGCAGATGATCCTGTGGGGGCAGGGGGAGATGCATTTGCGCGTCGCCCTGGAGCGCCTGATCCGCAAATACGGTGCGGGCGCCGCGACCTATCCGCGGGAGGTCCCCTACAAGGAGACGATCCGGAAGCCGACACAGGTGCGCGGGCGCCACAAGAAGCAGTCGGGCGGCCATGGCCAGTTCGGCGATGTGGTCATCACCATCAAGCCGCAACCTCGGGGCGGCGGTTTCGACTTTTCCGAGACCATCACCGGCGGCGTGGTGCCGAAGAATTATATCCCCTCCGTCGAGCACGGCGTGCGCGACTATCTTCACTCGGGTCCGCTTGGTTTTCAGGTAGTGGATGTGGCGGTCTGCCTGGTAGATGGGTCGTACCACTCGGTGGACAGCTCCGACATGGCGTTTCGACAGGCTGGACGGCTGGCGATGACCGAGGGTCTACCTCAGTGCCAGCCCGTGCTCCTTGAGCCAGTCATGGCGGTGGAAATCGCGATCCCCTCGGAGGCGACGCCCCGGGTCAATTCGATCGTCTCGTCCCATCGCGGGCAGATTCTCGGCTTTGACGCCCGTCCGGGCTGGCAGGGCTGGGACGTCGTTCAGGCCCATATTCCGGAAGCCGAGATCCAGACCCTGATCGTGGAGCTGCGGTCGGCGACGGCCGGCGTGGGGACGTTCCAGTCCCGGCACGACCATTTGGCCGAGCTGGTAGGCAAGGCCGCCGACCAGGTTCTGTCCCATCGCCGCGACCAGGCCGCCTGATGGGGCCAAGTCCGGCTCTACGGGCTGGCTGCGGCGTGATTCGATCTGGGGCGTTTGGTAGGCTCGGAGCTACCAAATCTTGACCCCGGGCCTTGCCCCGCGCGGCCCAGACCGGTAGACGATTGGGCCTTATACTTTCGTCCGATGACAGTTAGCTTCCAGAGGGTAATTCCATGACAGTATTTCCAGCGCTCGAAATCCCAGAGACACTTGCCGCAGGCCCCGGGCCCGGCAATACGGATCCGCGCGTTCTCGAGGCGTTCGCCAAGGCGGGCGTCGCCGACCACATGCAGGCGGATGTACTGCGTGGCATGATCGAGGCCAAGCACATGCTCCGCGACCTATGGGGCACGAAGAACCTCTTCACGTTCGGCGTGGCCGGCACCGGCTGGAGCGGCCTGGACTCCATGGAGGGATTGATCCTGCCGGGCGACAAGGTGGTGTCCTTCGTCAATGGCACGTTTTCGGGCATCGACGATCTGACCATCCGCATTAAGGCTTCCTCGCTTGAGGACCTTGCGGCCGACTCTCTCGACCCGCATCCGGCCAACGTCCACACCGTATCCGTGCCGCATGGCCAGTCCGTCACGGCCGAGATCGTGGACGCCGCGCTTGCCGAGCATAAGCCCATGTGGGCATTCATGGCCCATTGGGAGACCGGTTCAGGCCGGGTGAACGACATTCAGGGCTTCTCCGATGCCTGCGTGAAGCACGGTGTCATGGGTCTCGTCGATGCGGTGTCGAGCCTCGGCGTCGGCGACTTCAACATTGATGACTATCCGGGTGTCGTGGCTTGGGCCTCGTGTCCGCAGAAGGGCGTACTGTCCCTGCCGCTGACCTATGCGCCCGTCAGCTTCACTGACAAAGCCATCGAGGTCCTCAAGGCACGCGGATGCTATTCGTTCGTGCACAATCCAATCTTTGAGGCCCGCCATTGGGGCATCATCGAAGGCAAGGATGTGGACACCCCGTCCTATCACCGGACCCATTCGGGCTACGCGGTTGCGGCCTTCCATGAGGCACTCCGCATCATTTTGGGCTATGGCCGCGGCCGTAAGGCGTCGGACTACAAGTATCACGAGGCCGCGTTGCGCCAGGCTGTCGAGGCCATGGGCTGCGAGGTCACCTCGAACATGCCGAGCCTCATCGTGCTGAACCTGCCGGGCAAGCTCGCCGGCCGCGAGAAGGAGCTGGTGCAGGGCGCCCGTTCCCAGGGCTTCGGCATTTGGCCGACCCTGTCGGAGCCGGTTCAGGTCCGTATCGGCATCCTCAACCAGCTTACACCCGAGCAGATCACCGAAATCACCAGCCGGTTCGCCGACGCTATGCTCGCCATGGGCGCGGAATTCAACAAGGCGACGGTGCTCAACCAGCTGAAGTCCTACTACGCCAAAGCCGCGTAAGCCGGACTTGCGGAGGGCGGTTCGCGCCCACTGCACAAGGCGATTTGACAATGGCCGGTGCCCGAAAGGGTGCCGGCCATTTGTTTTTTGGGGAGCCGTTAGTTATTGCGCGGGTTGTCCTGGCGCCAGGCACCCGGCCGCTGGAACGTCCCGGCCCAGATGCCGCGGCCTGCCGCGCGGGCTTCGCTTTCGACGCCGGCGTAGGCGTAGCCGGTCTTTCGGCCGAGATCGATCGCGTAGCCTTTCCGCACCATAGTCTCGCCGATGTCGGGCACGCCCTTGGCGCGGCACTGGGCGACGTTCCGGCCGTATTTGTCCGTCGCCTGCTCGATGCAGGACACCTCGCCGCCTTTGATGAGCTTTGCGAGTTCCTTCTTGGCGGCCCGGCCGCAATCCCACTCTTTGCCCTTGGCGTTGGTGCAGGTCTGGTGCAGCTCGGGCGCGTCGATAGCGAAGATCCGGTAATTTTCCCCGTTACTGGCCCGCAGGGAATCGCCGTCAACGGCCACGAGTTTCGCCCCTGGACCGATCATCTCGGACTCCAGCCCGCAATAGCGATTAAGCAGTAGGACCAGCCCCAGCACGAGCAGCAGCGCGATCGCTTTGCCCAGTTGCTGGGCCAGCGTCTGCCTTGTCGACCGGGAGCGCCGCCGGCTAGGCGTGGTTTTGCTCCCGGACTTGGATGACGTGCGCCGGGCCATTAGCCGCCGTCGATCTGTGCACCGACGATCGCGATCGTCTGCTGGTAGACGCCGGCAGCGTTCCAACCCTGGATCGCCCGATAGTTCGGCTGTCCGGGTTGATAACCGGCGCCGGGCCGCCAGCCATGGCCGCGCAGGAAGTTGGCGGTTGAGGCGAGCGCGTCGGATTTGTTGTTGAGGTCGACGCGCCCGTCGCCATTGCCGTCGACGCCGTAGACCAGCACGTTCCGCGGCAGAAATTGGGTGTGACCCACTTCTCCATGCATGGCTCCGACCTGACGGGAGCTCAGGCTTCCGCGGTCAATGAGCTGAAGCGCGGCGTAGAGGTGCGGCCTGAAGAAGTCCGGGCGGCGGCAGTCATAGGCGAGCGTGGCCACAGCCGAGAGCGTGTTCTGCCGTCCCATGTAGCGGCCAAAGCCCGTCTCCATGCCCCAGATGGCAAGCAGCGGGCCGGGGGGGACGCCATAGCGGCGCTCGATGGCTTTTAAGAGCGCCGCGTTTGACCGCTTGTAGCGCTTGCCTTGCGAGGCGATGGCGGACGCGCCGCGCTTCTTCATGAACTGATTGAGAGACAGCTTGAAGCTGTGCTGTCCGCGGTCCGCCTTGATGGTGCCGTAGGCATATTTCGTTCCCATCAGGGCGTTGATGCCGCGCTTGCGGATACCGTTGGCCCTGGCCTCCTGCGCGAAGGACTTTTTCCACTTTTCGAAACCGGATGCGTTGTTGCCGCAACGCGCGGCAAGTGCCGGGGCGGTGGCGAGTATGAGAAAAGCGCTCGCGAGCGCGATCAGTCGGGTATACGCCATCAGGGCCTTCCATCGTTCTTAAGGCCGCCGGGCGAGACCGTCGCGCCAAGCCGCCGTCCTTGCCTATCCTTCACTTGAGCGTTCTACAGCCGCGCAAGCTTATCAAGCCATGCTCTGTTCCCCGCGGAAGCCGTTGTAACGTGCAGATTCCGTGCTTGGCAATCGGCCCTTGATGGTTGGGGTCGTATTTTACACGCAGGCCGTCCGGTAGCCGCTTTCGCGTCCGCCGGGCGCGAGACGTTCAAAGTCTTTGTCTTGCGTCTCTAAGCGCTTGGTTGTTTAGAGTTTCGTGCGTCCCGACTGCATGTTCTGCAGGGCGTCCGCCATCAGCCACGACAATTGCTGCGCTTGGATACCGAATGTCTGCATCTGCGTTTGCACGTAGCGGCTCTGAAGCGTCATGACCTGTTGCAGGTCGCGGGCCTGAGACAGCTCGCTAGCCAGCGCGAAAGAGCGCTCGGCGTTTTCCTTGGCAAACCCGATCGCGCGATCCTGAAGCGCCTTGAAATTCTTCGCCTCCGGCACGCCCGAGGCGGACCAGGCATTCATCGCTTCGCTCATGAACTCCATGAACTGGCCATAGGCGACGCGCGCTTGCTCGACGTTTTTTTCGGCCAAGTCACGCATGTCTGGTGGAAATTCGAACATTTGCTTCTGATTCATGGGGTCCCCTTCAGGCCAGCTCTATCCTTCAAAGGGCTCTGAGCCCAACTCGGTAGCCAGCGTAGAATACAACATATTCGGCTCCGAATGCTATGGCAGGAGCCTTAAGGAACGCTTGCCGCGGGAACCCGCCCGGTCCCGCGCACCGAAGGCCCTGATTGCCAGTTCTCGCTTGGTGAGGCGACGTGTTCGTGGCAGTTAGCTCAACAAATGGCGGGGATCCACAACACCTTTAAGACAGGTTCGGCGGCCAAAGCGGGTACTCGTTCCTCCGAAAGGGAGCTGACGCCGCGCGCGCTTGCCACCGGCCTGATCCTGGGCGCCGTCCTGGCCCCCTGCAATGTCTATTCAGGACTGAAGATCGGCTGGGCATTCAACATGTCGATCACGGCCCTGCTCTTGGCCTTCGCGTTCTGGGCGCCGGTCTCGCGGCTCTTGGGGCGGCCCTCCTGGGGCATGCTCGAAAGCAACATCAACCAAACGACCGCATCGGCCGCGGCGGCCATCACGTCGAGCGGCCTCGTGGCGCCCATTCCGGCTCTGGCCGTATTGACGGGCGAGAATCTGCCTTGGGCGACGCTCACGGTCTGGGTCTTTTCCGTGAGTTTTCTCGGCGTTTGGATCGGTTGGTTCTTGCGGCCGCGGCTCATCGAGAAATCCGAACTGGTGTTTCCGGCCGGCATGGCCACGGCCCAGACCATGCGGGACATGTTTGCTC
>Ga0209013_10003719_pt1 | contig 13474 bp, 8 predicted proteins | sample Cruoilmetagenom2_FD_187291 | JGI IMG/M metagenome (GOLD analysis project Ga0209013, IMG submission 187291) | Oil polluted marine microbial communities from Coal Oil Point, Santa Barbara, California, USA - Sample 2 (SPAdes) (version 2) | ecosystem: Environmental > Aquatic > Marine > Oil seeps ... | reverse complement strand
CAGCTTTAAAATCTAAAAAAGAAGTAGCAGCTGATATAGGTAAACAAGAAGCGGACAATGCTAAACTAAGAGCTGAAGGCGAGGCCCAGATGATGCGAGAGAAAGTAACAGCGTCTGAAAGATACCAAGACGTGTTAATAAAACAAGGAACAAGAGTTCAAGACTCTGAGATTGCTGGAGAAATTTATCAATTTCAAGCTGCAGAAAATAGAACTAATGCTGATATAGCTATGTACTCACAAATGTATCAAGGTTTTGCAAACCAACAATCACAAGCTTCTCTTTCATCAGCAGCAGGAACAGGACAAATGATTTCAGGTATAGGACAAATAGCCGGTGGTTTACTAGCCCCTCCTGTACCAACAAAGTAACAATAACAAAGACATGAACGAAATAATCAAAGCTCATAACAGTAAAATAAATAGACTTGTTAACGTGTCTCAAGTAAGACGCGCTAATGAGTTAGACTTTTTTACAGACGCTAGTATAAAATACAGAGACTATTTAAACAACCCGCTTGCTTTAAACCCTAACGAAAGCAAAAGTCTTCAAGATGTTATAGTTAATACTTTTTTAGAACAAGCTCAAGACAACGCAGATGGTGTTTTAGTAAGACAAACTAGATTAGCTACTGACATTAAAAACATGAGTCAAGAGCAAATAAAAGAAGATAAAAAATATATTTCTACTTTTTTTACAAGACTAAATGAAATACAGCAACTAGGAGGATATTTAATTGTTGCGGTTGAATCTGTTAAACCTGATAACTTACCTAATTTTATAGCTAATTACAACAATCTTAATATCAATGGTACAAGCGAAAAAACTAAAGACATGAACATGTTTATGTTAGCTGGTTGGGCGGGCTTGTTTAATTATTTTAACGATGTAAATGTAGAAAAGAATTTTACATTTAGAGAAACAATAAACAAAGAAATAGCAGTATTAACACAAAGAATTTTTATTAAAATCGGTGGTGAAACTTTTGAAAAATATTTACATAAAAAACCATATATTATAGAAGACTTTTTATCAAATAGAAATATATATGTTAATGACATAGGAGAAGCGTATTATATTATGTATGGTGAAGTTGACTCTACTCAAACTCCAGACGGTGATTTATTAGATTTATATGTAACTGAAGTTCCAGAGCAAATGGACTTAGGTTCTACTTTTGATAATGGTGGTATAATGGTCAAAGGTACTCTTCAACCTCAATATTTTTTAGGAGGAACAATACCAAGTGGAGACAGAAACGATCCTGGGCAAGATACTTCTATTCAAATGCCTATGTATAAAGTAGAAAAAAATAAACTAAAAAAATCTATCATCAAACCTATTAATACTTCGGCTATAAATTTAACACCAGCTTATAAAGCAGAAATAAATAATCATGTAGCTGGTTTATTCGGTACAGCTAGTGGAAACATTTCTGTATTGTCTGGTTATACTAACAAAAGACTAGGTATTGATTTACCGCTAGGTATAAATGAAGTAGCAACTAAAGAATTACAAAAACTATATGAATCTTTATCTCCAGAAGGTAAAGCTAGTTTTGTAGGTAATAGATATCAGTTTAATACCATATCTAAAAATTCAACTCAAAAAATTAGTTTAGTTGATGCTCAAAAAGCTTTCGTTACTCAATTAATTATGGACTCTAATTTAGATATAAAACTAATACAAGAAGATGTACCAGGTGGTCCAAGTTTTGTAAAAGAAACTTTAACAGATCAAACAAAACAAGGTCAAGATTTAATAAAAGCATTAAACGAAAATCAAATGCCAGTGCCAGATTTTTACAAAAATCAACTAGGTATAACTGAGTGGCAAGCTGGTTTACCTTTATTTTATCAAAAGTTACCAGAAGAATCAAACGAATTTCCAGCAGAACTTGATGAAAAAACAGCGGCTTTAGTTGCTCAATATTCTTAATATAATTATATGGAAGAAGAAGAAATCACTATAGATGACCTTTTCACTAATAATTCAACAGCACAAACCGGTGTTGATCCTTTAGAAGTAGAAGAAGAAAATGAAGATCAAGCTGTTGATACTAACGCTGTTGATCCTTTAGAAGAAGAAAAACCTCTAGCTACAGAAGTTCTCGATGAAATTGATCTTAATAAAGAATATACTTTTGAAGACGAAGATGAAGTAGTTGAAACTGTAATAGGTTCTTCAGAGATCTTAGATGACGTTAAAATAGATTATCCTAAATATTCAGACTTAGTTAAATTTACCGACGAGGCAGAGAGATTAATAGATGTAGCTAAAAAAGCTGGTTATAGTGATATACCTGAAAAAGAAGATTTAATAAATGCTATAAGAAGCAAAGATAGAGGTTATTTAAGAGATTTTAAAAGAAATGTAAACAAAGACATAAGAATAACTAATGCTGCTAATGATTTATATAGAAGTGAACTATATAATGAAGAAGAAGAAAAATTAAACGCTTATAATTTTAATGAAGAAGAAAAAAAATTAATTGAAAAAGCAGGAATTAATACAAGCATTAATTTTGATGTAGCAAATTTATCTGAAGATTTAAACTCTAAGATAAACACCTTAACACAAGCTTCTCTTAGTAACGAATTATCTAAAAAAGAAAAAGAAGCTTTAAATAAAAAAATATCAGAATTAAAAAGAATACAATCTAAGTATGATAGAACAAGATTAGATATTTTAGAACAATCTGTTCCATGGCAAAAACGAGTACAAGATACAATATTAGGTGTTGGTGCTACTGTAGCTGACATTACTTCAGGCGTAATAAGATCTGCTAGTTTTGCCGACAAAATTATAGCTAAAACTTTATTCCCTGAACAACTTAAAGAAATAGAAAAAAAATATGCTGGGGATGCTGATGAAGAAGCTAAACAAATTTCTAAACTATTAGGCGGTGGAGTTACTGAGCTTTTAATAAGTAATCAATTTGGTAAATTAAAAAGTGTAGTTGACGTGTTAGAATTAACAGGAGTTGATACGCCTAATATTCCAGATTTAGCTGTTGATTTAGCCACAGAGCTTAATTCTGTGTCTGAAAGTATTAATGCACAAATGTTTGACTACGAAAGAAGTATAACTGAAAGTTTTGATTCTGCTATAGCTAGTGGTAATTGGGGACTAGCTTTTAGCACTTTTGGTAGAGCTAGTTCAGAAGGTATAAAAAGTCTACCTTATATGGCTTTAGCTAGTACTGGATCAGGTGGATTAATTGCTTTAGGCGCTTCTGTTGCGGCTGGTGGAGAACATGCTGATAACACTGACGCGTCAAAAGCTTATATAGAACTAAGTGAACTTGATGAATCAGATCCTGATTACGAATCTAAAAAAGAAGCCTTAGAACAAAGAATACGTGATGGGGAAATAAGTTATAAAAATTTAGCACACCATACTTTTAATGGTTTAGTCAATAGTCAACTTGAAAGATTTAGTGGCGCTATGGGTAAAAAACTGTTTAGCAGTTTATCAGGTCAAAGCAAAGAAGTTATAGATAATAGTTTAAAAAGTTATTTTTTAACTTTTATAAAAGACAGTGGTGGTGAAGGTATTACAGAAGGTGTACAAACTGGATTAGAAAAACTTTCTAATGCTGTTCTTGGAAGAAAACCAGAAGATTTTAACAAAGCTTTATTAGAAATATATGATTCAATTATTATTGGAACTGTAAGTGGTGGTCAAGTATCTGGAGTAACTACCACGTCTAATATTTATCAGAGTGCTGTAAAAACAAAAAAGCAAGAAGATTTTGTAAAAGAAGCAGGTGTTGGTAATGTCGTGGAATTAGTTGATGGTGATGTGAATATTCAACAAATAGAAGCGGCTAGACAAGGTATAAAATTAGACTCTGCTTTAAACAAAGAACTTGATATAGAAATTTCAAATGGTGATGTAACAGTAGAAAAAGCCAATGAAATAAAAAAAAGAAATACAAAGGTTGTAGGACTTGTAAATCAAATAAAACCTTTAAATCTTTCTAATGAGTCGCAAGTTGATGTAGTTAATTTACTTCTTAAAAAACAAGAGTTGACTAATGAAATTAAAGATCTTGATTCTGCAATGACACAAACTCAAAATCAAGAAATCAATGAAATAAATCAACAGCTTCAAGATATAGTTCAAGAAGATAAAACTAAAGTAATAGAAAAAGGATCTGAAGCTATTGCTAGTCAACTAGACGTTGGTATAGAATCTTTTGATACAACAGAAGATACAGCAGGCGCTATAGAAACTCTTAAAAATCAAGGTGGTAAAGTAGATGTAAAAAATTCTACTGATTATGGAACTATAGTTGAAATACCAAATGATCAAGGTGGTATTGACACTCAGATAATTATAAATAAACAAGAGGCGGCTGCAGATAACGTTGTTACAACTAGTCAACATGAAGTTTTACATGCTGTATTAAGTAAAACAACAAAAGGTAATCCAGAAGCTACTATAGCTTTAGGTAAATCACTTTTAAATGAATTAAGAAGCGACGGTGTTAATTTAGGTGGAGAATTTGAAGCTAGACTAGATCAATACGTTAAAGATCCTAACATAAGTGAGGCTGATGTTATGGAAGAAGTAATGACATTAGCTAGTGAAGGCTTAACTAATGGTGAAATTACTATAAACGAAAGTACTCTTACTAAAATAGGTAATGCTATAAAAAAATTCTTTGGTTTAAATAACTTGAACATAAGATTTAACACTGGTAAAGATGTTTTAAATTTTATAAGAGATTATAACAAGTCTGTACAAAAAGGTAAAGGATTAAGTAAAAGCCAACTGAAAGTTGCTAAAGAAGGAGCTAAAGGTAAACTTATAGATAACGCTAAAACTGAAATAGAAACTATAATTACTAAACAAAGTAAATCTCCACAAGGAGAGCAAGCTTCTGCTAAAGTTCAAGAAATATATGATGCTAAAGGCAAAGATGGCGCTTTTGAAATAATACAACAGTATGAAGGTATGGCTAATAAAATAGCCAACAAGTACCAAGAAGTTCCTGGTTTTGAAAGACAACTGCTGGTTGACGAAATTTTAACAGGAAAACGTGGCCTTATAGATTTAATAAACGAATATAATCCTGAAAAAAACGATAGTGCTCCTGCTTTTTTTAACACATATCTAAAATCTAGAGCTATAGAAGCAGCAAATAGAGTTTTGGGTAAAGAATTTACTGTAGACGTTACAGAGGCAAAAGGAGTTATAGCTACTGAAACAGAAACAGAAACAGAAACTGTTAGTAGAAAAGTTAAAAAACCTAGTGAAACTACAGTTTTTGATAAAGCTACTGAAGCTAGAATAGATGAAGCTATAAACAAAAACTTTAAAAGTGATGATGTTAAGTTTTCAGAAACTAAAAACATACCTAAAGAAGTTGCTGATATATACGCAGAAAGTCTAGGTATTAATCCTGAGACAATTGTAGATAAAAGAAGAAATTACTCTAAAAAAGACGCAGAAGGTTTAACTAAAGCAAAGCAACTTTTACTTAAAAACGCTAAAGATGACTATGCTCGCTTACCTGAATTAAAAGATGACTTTGGCAAAGGTACATTTGTACCTAAAAACGTTAAAGACGCTTTATATACTGATGGTAAATTAACTGGTACTTTAAAAGACTACATAGATCTTATTAGAGAAAAACCAGTTAAACCTATATATAGAGATCGCGTAGGTCAAACTATTAGAGGTTTATTAAATTTAACTATTAGAAATCGTATACTAGAAACAGCACAACCTTTACAAGCAAAACGATTACAGTCAGGCGCTAAGTTTAGTAAGAAAAAAATAACAATTGAAAATAACGAAGGTAAAAAACAGTTAGAAGAAATTGCTCAAGCTAGAGACATAAACAAAGCCGCTAAAGCTATGGGTATTGAGGGTAAAATTGGAGTAACTCCTGGTAATTTACTTGAAAAACAAGAAGCAGTGCTAAAAGCTCTTAAAGATTATAAAATATCTGAAGCGGCTTTTTTAAATTCTAGATTTTCTAATTTTGGTAGAAGAAAAGTAGATGATGTTTATATTAATGAACCTGCAAAAGGTAGTTTATATTTTGGAACAAAAGATCCAGCTTATAAAAAAGCTTTAGCGCAAGTTAAAGCAAATGATATTAAAAGCGGTAAAAAACCTAAACGTGTAAATGCTAACACAGCGGGTACAAACAAAGCTAATATTCAAAGTGATATAAATATTGACGCACTAGAGTCTGTGGCTTTAGAACTCGAAAAAGCTGTAAAAGCTGGGATGCCAGTTGAACTTGCGGCTTTATTTATAAGCTCTGGCTATCAAGCCACTTCTGGTTTAGTTAAAATATCAGCAAAGTTTGTAGGAGAGTCTACAAATCCTCAGTACGCTAAAGAAGGTAAAAACAACCAAACAACAGGAAAATATAAATGGAGAGAAGAACATAGTCCTCCAGCTTCAGTTGTTGGCGCTAGTATAATATGGGCTATTAAAAATGGTCAAGTAAAACAAATATTTCCTTTTATAAAACAAAATTATATTCAAGTTAAATTATCTAAAGCTGACGATGTAAAAATAGACAGGGCTGGATTAGACGCTACGTTGCCTGAAGGAGTAAGCATACTAACGCCAAATGCTGGTATTAGAAGGTTTGCGGCATCTGATATAAATCTAAATACAATAAAAGATTTTAAAACAGGTAAAACTTTTGCTGATATAATGAATGTAGGTGTTACAAGCAAAGCTAGCAAGAAAAACCCTAATATAATTTATGCTCAAAACTCTTTAATATCAGAGCAAATAACTAGTGATTTAGACGGTAAAACAACTAAAGCTAGAATTGAAGCTTATGAACCGATTGCTGATTTAGAGTTTAAAGCTAGTAAAAAGAACACCACTAAATTTGGTGATAAAGTTAACAATGAAATGACTGTGGCTGATCAGCTAACAATGTTAGGTGTTTATGACAAAGCTGCTTCTTTAGGTAGAAAACTAGACACACCTAAAAAAGGTATTAGTGTATTTGATTTTGATGACACGTTAGCTGAAACAAAAGAAAAAGTTATAGTAAATAATTCAGATGGAACTACAGTAGAAATAAGCGCTGCTAAATTTGCAGAGCAAGCTAGTGAATTACAAGAAGCTGGAGCTACGTTTGATTTTTCTAATTTTGAAAACGTAGGTAAAGGTACTCAAAAAGGACCACTTGCTGATTTAGCTTTAAGGCGTCAAGGTAAGTTTGGTAGTAAAGATATATTTGTATTAACTGCTAGACCTCAAATAGCTGCTGAAGGAATTAAAAAGTTTTTAGATGGTATTGGACTAAGTATACCATTAGCAAATATAACAGGTTTAGAAGATGGATCACCTGGCGCTAAAGGTAATTGGATTGCTGGTAAAGCAGCTGAAGGTTATAATGATTTTTATTTTGCAGATGATGCTTATAAAAACGTACAAGCTGTTCAAGAAGTTTTAAGTCAAATAGATGTAAACTCAGTTGTTCAAATAGCCAAGTCAAGTAAAAAAATAACGTTTGACAAAATATTTAACGATATATTAGAAAGTTCTACAGGTATAAAATCTTACAAAGAATACTCTGCAGCTAGAGCTCAAACAGTTGGAGCTAACAAAGGTAAATTCACTTTCTTTAATACACCATCTGCTGAGGATTTTACAGGTTTACTTTATAAAACTTTAGGTAAAGGAAAAGTTGGTGATGCTCAAATGGCGTTTTACAAAACTAACTTATTAGATCCATACAACAGAGCAGAACTTGCTGTAACTAAAGCTAAAATAACTGCTGCTAACGATTTTAAAGCACTTAAAAGAAATTTAAAAACACTACCTAAGTCTTTATCTAAACAAACAGGTATTGGTGGCTTTACTTTTTCACAAGCAGCAAGAGTTGCAGCATGGACAAGACAGGATATGAATATACCTGGATTATCTAAACGTGATATAAAAGAATTAAATGATTTTGTAAATAATGATGCAGAACTAAATACATTTGTTGATGAATTAATTAAAATACAAAAAGGTAAACCATATCCTAAACCTGGTAAAAACTGGTTAGGTGGTACAATTACTTCTGATATATTAAATGAAATAAATAAAGTAAATAGAAAAGCTTATTTACAAGAGTGGCAAGAAAATGTTGATATCATATTTTCAGATAAAAACATGAACAAACTTGAAGCTGCTTATGGTCCTAACTATGTAGAAGCTTTACGTGATCAGTTAGCTAGAATGAAATCAGGTTCTAATAGACCAATAGGAGGTTCTAGAGTAGTTAACAATGTATTAGACTGGTTAAACAACTCTGTTGGTGCTGTTATGTTCTTAAACACAAGATCTGCTGTACTACAAACGTTATCATCTGTAAACTTTATAAATTTCGGTAATAATAATATATATAAAGCAGGTAAAGCTTTTGCTAATCAACCGCAGTTTTGGAAAGACTTTAAAACATTAATGAACTCTCCTTATTTAGTTGAAAGACGTAATGGTTTAAAAATAAACGTAAGTGAGTCAGAAATAGCAGATGCTGTAGCTGAATCTTCTAACAAACCTAAAGCAGCAATAAGTTATTTGCTTAACAAAGGTTTTATATTTACAAGAATAGCAGATAGTTTTGCTATCGCTGCTGGTGGTTCGGCTTTTTATAGAAATCAAATAGATGCTTACGTTAAAGATGGTATGGATGTTAAAGAAGCAGAGAAAAGAGCGTTTGATGATTTTTATGCTATTGCAGAAGAAAATCAGCAATCTAGTAATCCAAGCAAGATATCCCAACAACAAGCGTCAGGTGCTGGTCGTGTAATACTAGCTTTTGCTAACACACCAATGCAGTATGCTCGTATAATAAAAAGATCTAGTCAAGATCTTATAAACAAAAGAGGTGACTGGAAAAGTAATGTATCTAAAATAGTTTACTATGCAGCAATACAAAATATAGCGTTTAACGCGTTGCAAAGCGCTTTGTTTGCTGAGGCGTTCGGTGAAGACGAAGAAGAAGATGAAAAACAAGCAAACAGACAAGGCAGAATAGCTAACGGTATGGCTGATTCATTGCTTAGAGGTTTAGGTATACAAGGCGCGGCTGTATCAGCACTTAAAAATTCTTTAATGACTATAGCTAATGAAAATGATAAAAAATCTCCTAAGTTTGTAAAAGCTGTTTATGACTTGTTTGATTTTTCTCCACCATTAGATTCTAAGTTTAGAAAACTAAGATCAGGCGCTAATACTATTACATGGGAAAGAGAAAATATAAAAAACAAAGGTTTTGATTTAAATAATCCAGCATATTTAGCTGGTGCGCAGGTTATATCTGGTTTGACAAATCTACCGCTTGATAGAGCTATACAAAAAATAAATAACATTAGAGCTATTATAAGTAACAGTTCTCAAAACTGGCAAAAAGTTGCTATGGCTCTAGGTTGGTCAACTTGGGATGTAGGTTTGCCATATTACGGTGTTGAGGACAAAGTAGAAATGACACCTCAAATGATACTTAAAGAAAAAGTAATTGTTATGAAAAAAGAAACTAGCACTAAACAACAAAAAGAAACGTTGTTAAAACTAGGATTAACTAAACAACAAATAAAAGATTTAAAATACGAAGAAGCAAGAGTTAAAAAAATAATTGAACTACAAGAAAAAAAAGATGGTAAAAATTAAAAAACTTTGGAACTCATTAATGTATAAATTAATGTTTAAGAATTACGAATGTGAATGTAAAAACAAAAAATAAAAAATGGCACAAGAAATTGGCGAACAAACTAAAGTAACACTTGATCTTAAAACTATAGGTACAATAGTAGGATTTACTATAGCACTAGCTACAACTTATTTTACTTTAAAATCTGAAATAGCCGTCGCTATGATAGAGCCTAAACCTGAAATATCTAGTGTAGAGTTTAAATACAAAGATGAACTAATAAGATCTAATGTAGAAAAAGTTATAGAACAAGTAGACAACATTGAAAAAGATGTTGAAGAAATTAAAGAAATGATGAAAACTTTAGACGCAAGGTTGTATGAAATACAAAAAAATAGATGAAACAAGTAGTTATAATATTAGCATTTTTATTTACAAACTTAAGCTTTAGTCAATTTAAAGATGACATAAGCGTAGTACAATTTAGCGCAAAGTTTTTAGTTGACAAGCAAATATCATTAAAAAAGTTTAAAGAATTTAACATACATACTTTATTTATAAGTGAGCATGGTAAGTTTTTTAAAGAAGAAAAAGTAGAATATCTACCAACAATAGTACTGTACAATAATGGTGATGAAATAATCAGAATACATGGAGGTATGTCTTTAACTTTACCAGAAGATACAGCTAAGCAATTACAAAAACATATAGACGAATTACAATCAAACAAGTTTTAAATATGAAGAAACTTATATTATTAATAATGATGTTTAGCTTAAATGCTAATGCTCAATTTTTTAAAAAAGTATTTAAATATAGTACTGTTTATGGTGGTTATGATCAAAGCAATGCTATTCAACCTATAAAGTCTTTTTATGTAACACAAGAAAATGAGTTACAAGAAACTACGCCACGTATATCTTCTGACGCGAACTATACTTTTGGCTTTAGAAAACTAGCGTTTTTTGACTATGAAGATAAAGATAGATTTTACGACGGCACAGAAACAAACATAGGACAGAAAAGTAACGAAGGTAATACTAATGGCTTAGAATACTTATTTGAAATATCTAAGGGTAAACAACAAGGGGTTAGTTTTAAGAACTCTAAGATGTTCCTAAGATATCTAGGAAAAAATTATATAGCTAAGGTTGAACAAATAAAAAATGAATTAGTAGATTTAGATTATAAATCCGCTGATATTAGACTTAGGTTACCTATTGGTAAAAAGTTTAGTTTATCAATTGGTAGTATATATAGAACATATCAAAAAGCTTATGGTGTAAATCCTATACAGTCTTACTTAGAAGAGAATCAATGGTGGGATTTAAGTAGATATTATTATGGTCACAGTGATATATTTTATACATGGGAAAACACAGCTACAGGTGAAATTGGTGGAGATTATTTTTGGTATGATAACCAAGGAACATTACTTTCTAGTTCAGATCTTGATTATAGAAACAATATATTTGGCCAATTAGTTAACCGTTATAATAACGAACAGCTAGAATTAATATCAGGTGGTTATGCTAATTTATCAGGAATTATCGGTTTAGATTTTTATCACTACCGTAAATCTTTTTGGTTCCACGCATATGGTTCAGTTTTACCAATACACAAAACTTTTGCAGAATCTGGTAAAAACAAATATTCTTATGAATCATTTATAGGCAAAAACGATTGGGTTGATTATTCTATAGGTGGACAATTTGGAATTGATATAAATAAAAAACTAGGACTATTTACAGAAGTAGCAATACAAAAATATTGGGACAGAAGAATAGAAGTACTAAAAGCAGGAATAAATTTTAAATTTTAAGTTATGATAAAAATACCAAACTTTTATGCATCATCTCCTTTGCATAATGAAATAGGGGAGAAAGATAAAGACAGTTTAAGAATTGTATATCCAAAAATGGATGATGCAATTAAAAATCACAATGATTTAAACAGAAGTGAATCTATAGCAGGGAACCCTTTTTCTGATAAATCTACTGAAAGATTTAAAAAATTAGAAGGCATGAAGTTTAAATTTAAAGGCAAAGAATATAACGCTACGAATCTTATAAGAGACTAGTTATGAAAATAAGCGATCATATTACTTTTGCTGAAGCGATACATTCGAATACAGCTAAAAGATATAGTATAGACAATACTCCTAACGAAGAGCAAACTAATAACATGAAAATGTTAGCTGAAAAAATATTCGAACCACTAAGATTATGGGTTGGTGGACCAATAAAGATCAACAGTATGTTTCGTTCTGAAGAATTAAATAAGGCCATAGGAGGATCATCTAGTTCTCAGCATTGTAAAGGTATGGCAATGGATATTGATGACGTCTATGGACATAAAACTAATGCAGAGATGTATGAATGGATATGCAGTCATTGTAATTTCGATCAAATTATATGGGAGTTTGGCGATGATAAAAATCCAGCTTGGGTACATGTAAGCTATCAAAGCGTAGATAAAAATAGAAACAGAAAACTACTCGCTGAAAAAGAGTTTGGTAAAACAGTATATAAAATAATAAAATAAACAAAATGCACAAAGGTAAAAAACACAAAAGCGTTATAGAGGGTTACAATGACTTTGCAAGATCAGAAGGCGCTGAAGCTAAAAAGTACGTAGATAGTATTAGAAAAAATGATCCTTTCGCTAAAGGAGTAGACGACATGATGGACGAAGAATCTAGAAGAAGAGAAAGTGGGTACTATGTAGAGGGAACAGTAATAAAAAGTCCTAAAAAAGAAAAAACTCCATTAAATCATTGTGAATCAGATATGATGCATCAAGGCGGTTGGGCAAAAATGAGAACTATAAACAGCCCAGGAACTACAGGTAATAAAGAAGGGATTGCACATAACGAAAAAATGAGAGGTTTTAAATTACCACATCAATCACCTTTAAATAAAAAAGGTGAAAAAGATGCTTGTTATCATAAAGTAAAATCAAGAGTTAAAGTTTGGCCAAGTGCTTATGCATCAGGTCAACTAGTTCAATGTAGAAAGGCAGGCGCTGCTAATTGGGGAGAAAAATCAAAAAAGAAATAATGGCACATCCATATAATAGTAAATCACCGTTTAACTGTTGGAAAGGTTACGAGAGAGTATCAGGAACAACTCCTGGCGCTAAAGGTAGTTGTAAGAAATCTTCACCAGTAAACGCTACAAAAGGTGGTGGTACAACTAAAGTTTGTTTACCAAAGTCTAAAGTTAATAACATGAGTTCTGAACAAAAGAAAAAAGTTGTTAACGCTAAAGAATCAGCTGGTAGATCGGGAAAAAGAGAAAGATCACAAAGATCTGAAATTAAAGGTGCTCGTAAAAAAGGAGCTACATTAAAAGACTGGTTTGAAAAAGAAAATTGGGTAAACGTTAAAACTGGTCAAGAATGTGGCGCACCTACAAAGATGACTAAATCACCATTTCAAAATAAAAATTTTGAAGATAAAGCAAAAAAAGCTTTAAATATAGGTTCTAATTTTTTAAAAGGCGCAGGAGGAATAGCTGCAAGCTTGCTTTCAACTACAGCGATTGCTGGAGGACGAGAACCTATATCAGAACAAAATAAGAAATTTTTAGATATATCTAATGATGGAGGTCCATTACCTTTTCCTAATGATGTTAAAAATGAAGACATCGCTTTACCATCTCCAGTAGATAAAGTTAGAAAAACAACTAAGGGTAAAGGTAGAAATTTTAGAAGTACAGATGAAGGAGCTGGTATGACTGAGAAGGGTGTTAAAGCTTATAAAAAAGAAAACCCAGGTAGTAAATTACAAACAGCTGTGACAGGTGATGTAAAACCTGGTAGTAAAGCTGCTAAACGTAGAAAATCATT
>Ga0209013_10003718_pt1 | contig 13475 bp, 10 predicted proteins | sample Cruoilmetagenom2_FD_187291 | JGI IMG/M metagenome (GOLD analysis project Ga0209013, IMG submission 187291) | Oil polluted marine microbial communities from Coal Oil Point, Santa Barbara, California, USA - Sample 2 (SPAdes) (version 2) | ecosystem: Environmental > Aquatic > Marine > Oil seeps ... | reverse complement strand
CCGTATCCGGTTTGGCGATTCTTCTTTCCCGGATGCCGGTGCGTTGAATGATCCATTCATCGGTGGTATCGATATCCATTTTTTCCAGGTCCTGGTTGGTCAGTACCTGGGGTGGGACATAAGATCCGGTGCCGAGTATGCGGATGCTATCCATGGGCGGTTCTCTTTAGTGTGGTTATTATTGATGAAGTCGGATTCGTGTTCGGCAGATGATGAATTGATTTATAGAAAAATTCGTCATCGGAGTCAATATTTATGGGTGCTAAAATGACGAGGATAAAATGAAAAAACGATTTTTCTTATTGATAGCATTCGGTTTGATTACCCTGGTCGTGATACTGGCGATGCTGCCGATGCTTGTTTCAACCGATATGGCAAGGGATCAAACGGTCCAGGCGATTAATAAGCGAATTCCCGGCCATTTAAGCATCGCGCAATGGTCGCTTCACTGGTTCGGCGGCATTCAATGCAAGGGACTGGCCTATGAAGATAAAAGCAAGGATTTTTCGGTCCAAATTGATCAAATCACTTTATCAAAGGGGCTGATGGCTTTGATCTTTAATTATCGCAAACCAGGCCGAATCGAAATTCTGAATCCGCACACCGTCATTCAATTGCCTGAAAAAGATAAAACTGTCGGAGATACAGGGTCGGATGGGAAGTCTCCACCGGCCGATCGAGACGTTTCTTCGGGTGAGTTGAATGAATATTCTCACAGGAAGGTGGCTCCGTTTACCCTGCCGGCCATCGTGGCCGACCTGAAGATTACGGGTGGAGAGCTTGGCGTTGCTTATGCAGATAATAAAGAGGAGGTTGTGGTAAAAGACCTCATGCTGAACATTAATATTGATGAACCGGGTAAACCGTTTTCATACCGGCTGTTGGCCCGGGCGGGAGAGGGCTCCGGACGGATCTCGGGTCAGGGATCCTTGGTGATTCCGTTGGAAGGGATTGCCGCTAGAGATTCGATTCGATCCGATGCCGATATAACCATTACAGACTGGGATATGGCCCCGGTGCTATCCATTGTATCGGCCGTTTACGGATCTCCATCGGGTGAGGGGTGGTTAAACGGCCGATTTCAAATCCGGGGTTCCGCTGCTTCCGAAATTCAGCTAACCGGTCAACTAATCGGGATCGATGTTCGGGTGACGGGTGGCAGGTTAAAAGCGGACACGCCTTTTGTCAAAAAAATTACCTGTGACATCGATGCAGTTCAAACCGATAACGAGTTGGTTATCAATCGCCTGGTGTTCGATTCGTTTCCGGCCAGGGGATCGGTTGAGGGTCGTTTGAACAACCGGGGCGAAAGTCGGTTCCAAACCGAGGTTATTCTCAATCTGGCTGAAATATTCAGCCAGCTGCCTAACACATTGAATCTCAAACCGGGTACAAAAATCACCGATGGCCTCGTAACGTTGAAAGCCACAGTGGAATCTGATGATCGAACCACTCGATTCGACGGTCATTTACATTTGGACCGACTGGCCGGCATCAGTGGTAAAAAACGCCTGGCGTGGAACGAACCGCTGGAGGCCTCTGCTATCGGATCCTATGGTGATGATGGGATGCATTTGGATAATTTTAGAGCTCAATCCTCTTTTTTATCCGGAGAAGGGCAGGGTGATTTGGACAATCTGCATATTCGCCTTAAAGCCGATATCCGGGCGGCCTTGAAAGAGGTAAACAAATTTATCGATACCAAGGGCTGGAAGGCTGCCGGCCAAATGAATTTAGCCATTCACGCGGGTACTAGATCCGATCAAGCTCAATTCGTTGAAGCCGATCTGGATATTGATGGACTTCAATTGCACAGGCAAAAGCAGCTCATTATTCCCAAAAACCGTTTCAATTCCCGTCTGACAACCGATTTTAAGCTGGACCGGAAATCACGTCTTTCGGCGCTGTCGCAAACAACGATCGATTTTAATACTTGGATGGGAAAGACGCGGGTACAACTGGATCGATTGGAACTATATCCGGATGGAAGACCATCACTGGTCAGAAAATTTTCCACCCGGGGCGAGTACAATCTCAGGTTGCTTTCAACACTTGTCAGTGCGTTTAACTGGATGCCGGCCGATACATCCGTATCGGGAAAAGCAAAAATGGAGGCCGTCGGTCACTTTAATGGAAAAACCATCACTCTGGAAACGGCGACCCTGGGGGCGAAGGATTTTGCATGTCGGATTCACGGTAAAAAAATGAATTACAACCAGATCCGTTTAACGAGTCAGGGTACCTTGCAGCCGGAGGATCGATCCGTTGATTTGACATTTCTTGAGATCAATACCGATAAAGACCGAATTCGGTTTTCCCCGCTGAGATCTACTGACTGGTCGAAATTGGCATCTTCCCTTTCAACGCGAGTCACGGCCGACGTAAATCTTTCCAAAACCCAAACACTGCTGGGCGATATCGTCCCCGCGTCGGTATATCCTCGGGGCCGGGTTCGTTTGAATATGGCCGTGGAAAAGGCTGTTGGATCGACCGGTACGGTAACCGGCAAGGTCGAAAGCCGAGATTTTGCGCTCGGTGGAAAAGGCGCATCACCAAAACCGCATCCTTTGAATATTCAGTACAAGGGGGAATATACAACCGGTCAAACCGGTAAAATTCAAAAACTCCTCGATACGTCGATGGAATACGATGCCTGGCTGGGGAAAGGGCGTATCGGCTGGAAACAATTCGAATGGTCAGGCGGCAAAGACCTTCCCCGCTTCCAAGCATTCGTCTATGACGGAACATTGGTGCTCCTGCCATTCTCCCAATTGTTGCATGGGTTTAATCTGCTGCCGGGCGATACTAATCTCACGGGCCATGCAGATATACATACGAAGTTATCTTTGGAAAAAGAAACAATCGCCTTCGAAGACACAACAATCAATGTCAACGAGTTTATCTATCAGCACGCAAAACGGCGCTTCCAGGATAAAAAGGTCAGCCTGCATACCAAAGGGCATATGAATTTAAAAGACCGGTCGGCCCGCCTGACCCCTCTGGAAATAAAAACAACAACGGGAACCGTTGCTTTTCCCGAGCTGTCGATCAACGACTGGGCCGACATTATCCATGCGGTTAAAGGCAATGGTACGGCCAAATTGGATCTAACCACACTGGCCACATCCCTTGGAAGTTATTTGAATCTGCCGGCCAAGACAAAGATAGCCGGAAGGGCTGAAATTGAGTTCAAAGCCAACTTGGCCGCTGCAAAGAATCAGACGTTCAACCTGAATTGTAATTTTGCGCCGATCAAGGTCGATTCAGGTAAAAGGCCTCTTATAGCCGAGGAACAGGTCACTCTGAAAATGGAACTAGCGGGTGATATAGCAAATAAAAACCTGTCTATTAAGCAGATAGCTTTAACGGCCAGGCCGCTTTCTATCAATGCGGCTGGTCGGATATCATCCCAGGGAGAAAAACACCTTTTAGCCGTTGATGGGGATTTGGCGATCGATATCGAGCGGCTGCAAAATCCACTAAATGAGCTATTAGGTACGGATATTATAATAAGCGGTAAAAACAAACGTCCTTTTTCCGTTCGAATCGAAACGGAAAACGGTAAATGGCAAGATTTATACAGACATACTGATTTAACGGCCGCTTTGCATGCTGACCGGATAAGAGGGTTCGGACTAGAATTGACGTCTATTGACATGCCGGTGAATGTCGAAAAAGCCCGTGTCCGCGCCAACATAAAGGGTGCTGTCAATGAAGGCGAACTTGCGCTACAACCGTCAATTGATCTGGCGGCAAAACCACCGGTTCTCCTGCTGCCGGCCGATTCTACAATATTAAATGGTACCAATCTCACCAAGGAAATGGCCAATGAACTGCTGACGTTAATCCATCCCATTTTTAAAGGAACCACGGCCGCCCAGGGGACCGTGGATTTGGTCATGCATCAAATGTCATGGCCTTTGGCCGCGTCGGCACGGAAAGATGCCCGTTTTAAGGGTATTCTCAAATTTAAAGATGTCCGTCTTAACGCCGAAGGACTCATTTATGATCTTCTGGCAGCGATGAAAGTCGAAGAACGGGATGTATTTTTAGAGGAGCGTACCATTGAATTCAGCGGCCAGGACGGTCGCATTAGGTGTTCCCCCTTAAGGATTTCAGTGAAAGGATACCGGATGGAAGTGGGCGGTACGATGGGATTTGACGGATCCCTTGATTACACCGCGAAAATTCCAATTACACCGGAGATCGTGGGAGATAAGGTGTACCCGTACGTGAAGGAGACATCTCTTGATATTCCCATCGGAGGTACCGTTTCGCACCCGAAGCTGAATCTGGACGCCTTCCAGACAGTGGTTCAACAGATGATACGGCAGTCCGGCAGTCGGGTTTTAGAGGAAAAAGCCGGCGAGCTGTTAAAGAAATTATTTAAATAAGAATTCGCTTCAAGGTAGGCATGCCATTCGAATTCTTGATGGATTTTTATAAAAATGAGAATTAATTCATGATGTTATGGATTTAATGCGTAACGCTAAAGCCGAAATTGACTAATGTCTCTTCTGATTTTCCCTTCTTTATTGGATTAACACACTGGAAAAAAAGACGAAATTAAATTTTTCCCTTGACATTTAGGATTTCACATGTTCAAAGGTTGAACACTTGGTTGTTCATTTTATGAACACTGTCGCTTTGCAATTGATTGTTTCTCCCCAAAACTGCTTTCTATGGGATGTTGGTATTGGGTCAAAATTAACATTTTGTAACCTACCCGGCGGAGCCATACTCATCTTATCCGTCCATATTGCTCCAATCAAAATAAATCCAAATGGATAACAAAGCACTACGAACACTTCAGCTTTTAGAAGAGATTGAACTAAACCATGCGCCCAGCCAGCGGTATCTGGCTAAGCAATTGAATGTTTCGCTGGGTCTGATTAATTCGTTTATCAAGCGATTGGGCAAAAAAGGCTATTTTAAAATCACCACGATTCCTAAAAATCGGGTTTCTTATATTTTAACGCCCAAGGGTATCGCTGAAAAAAGCAGGCTGACCTATGAATATATTCACCATTCGTATCAATTTTACAAAGGTGCTCGAAGTAAATTGAGCCTCCTTTTTCAGGAACTTGTAGAGGCCCACGTTCACCGGGTAATTCTTTATGGAATCGGCCATTTTGCCGAAATTGCTTATATTTCTTTGCAGGAAACCCCTATCCTAATGGTGGCGATGGTTGATGACAACAAGCCCGGCCAACAATTCATGGGGAATATCGTGGTTGACCCATCCCGGCTGAAGCATCTATCCTTTGACCGGGTGATCATAACGGCCATCAGTTCACGCAAGATTATCAAAGACAAATTAATCGAAAAAGGGGTTTCGGCGGAAAAAATCGTTATCCTTGATTAGATAAGGGAAAAAGCGACTATGAAATTTATCGATTTGGAAGCCCAACAAAAACAGATACGCTCGCAAATTGAGACCAATATTCATCGGGTTTTAGACCACGGGCAATACATATTGGGTCCTGAGGTGGCCGAGCTAGAAAAGCGGTTGGCTACTTTTTGTGATGTCAAACATGCGCTGGCATGCGCTTCAGGAACTGATGCGCTGTTACTATCCTTACTGGCCCATGATATCCGTCCGGGAGATGCGGTTTTTACGACACCATTTACGTTTATTGCCACAGCGGAAGTCATTCGGTTGATCGGTGCCGTTCCCGTCTTTGTCGACATTGAACCGGATACTTATAATATCAGTCCGTCAAAATTGGAGCAAGCCGTCAAAGCGTTAGAAAAGACGGACAATAGTATCTATCCATTACCACAGATTCAGAAAGCGGAAGCTGAGATAAAACCGAAGGCCATCATTGTCGTGGACCTGTTCGGATTACCGGCGGACTATGACCGGGTCAATGCCATCGCCGAAAATCATGAGCTTATCGTTATAGAAGACGCCGCCCAATCTTTTGGGGCTCGTTACAATGGGAAACCAGCTTGTGGATTGGCCGATACTGCCTGTACGTCATTTTTTCCGGCTAAGCCGCTGGGCGGTTATGGTGATGGGGGTATGTGTTTCACAAACAGCGATACGATTGCTGAAAAAATTCAATCCTTACGGGTTCACGGAAAAGGTACTAATAAATATGATAATATTCGTATTGGCATTAACGGCCGCCTGGACACCCTGCAGGCGGCTATACTATTGGCAAAGTTGGATGTTTTCGAAGATGAAGTCAGGTTGAGACGACAGATAGCGGATCGGTACACGCAACTTTTGGCCGAATCTGACCTGGTCGTACCATTGGAACCGAAGGGCTTTGAGAGCATTTGGGCTCAATACTCCCTTCTGGCCAGGGACCCAGACACCCGCCGGACGATTCAGGAGCGGCTTACCGAGGTTGGCATCCCAACGGCGGTTTACTACCCGATACCGCTGCATTTGCAGACGGCATTTGCCGATCTTGGCTACAAAGAAGGGACCTTTCCCGTCAGCGAAGACTGTTCACGTCGAATTTTCAGTCTGCCGATGCACCCTTATTTGACCATTGAGCAACAAGAAAGAGTTGCCAAAGCAATGATTGATATTTCATAGTATCGTTTTAGCAAGAAAAGGGACCGAAGAGATTTTGAACCCGTCAAAATTTTTTAGAAATTATCAACAAGGAGATTCAGTTAAAAAATGAAAAAAGACTTCAAAAAAAATATTCTATGTATCGGGGCGGGGTATGTGGGCGGACCGACGATGGCGGTGATCGCACACAAGTGCCCGCAATATAAAGTTACTCTCGTGGACGTTAATCACCAGCGGATCAGGGAATGGAATTCCGACCGATTGCCTATTTATGAGCCGGGACTCAATGATGTGGTCATGGCCGCACGTGGAAAAAATCTATTTTTCAGTACGGATATTGAAAATAATATCCGGGAGGCAGACATTATTTTCGTTAGCGTGAACACGCCTACCAAGACCTTTGGCGTCGGTGCAGGCATGGCTGCAGATTTGCAATACTGGGAAAAAACCGCCCGCCAAATTCTCGAATGCTCGGAATCGCCGAAGATTATCGTTGAAAAAAGCACTTTACCTGTTCGTACAGCTCTGGCCATGGAACGAATACTCAATTCGAATCATAATGGCCTACACTTTGATGTCCTGTCTAATCCCGAATTTCTGGCGGAAGGAACCGCGGTCAATGATTTATTACATCCGGATCGTGTACTTGTCGGATCTCGCTTGACCGATTCCGGTATTGCCGCGCGACAGCAGATCGTCGATATTTATACCAATTGGGTTCCCAGCGAAAAAATTTTAGCATCGGATGTTTGGAGCAGTGAATTATCGAAACTTGTTGCTAATGTGTTTCTCTCACAACGAATCTCTACAATCAATGCCATTTCGGCGATCTGTGAAAAGACCGAAGCCGATGTAACCAGAGTCGCCAGAGCCGTCGGGATGGATCACCGTATCGGTGCCAAATATCTCAATGCCAGTATCGGGTTTGGGGGTTCATGTTTTAAAAAGGACATTTTAAATCTTGTGTATATTTGCAAAAACTATGGCCTGGATGAAGTGGCCGATTACTTGCACGGCGTAGTCATAATGAACGACTATCAAAAAGAGCGTTTCGTGGAAAATATGCTTCAGGCCATGTTTAATACGTTGGCCGGCAAACGAATATGTATCTTCGGTTTTGCGTTCAAATCCAATACCGGAGACACACGGGAAAGCCCCGCCATCTATATTGCCAAACGCCTACTCGAAGAGCAGGCTGACCTGGTTGTCTCCGACCCCAAAGCCTTGCCCAATGCCAAGGAAGATCTTTCCGATGGGGGAAGGCGCGTGGAATTTATTGAAGATCCTTACCAGGCGGTATCCGGTTGTCACGCCATTGCCGTCCTAACGGAATGGGATTTATACAAGTCTCTTGATTACCAAAAAATATTTCAAAAAATGATCAAACCGGCATTTATTTTTGATGGACGCAATATTATCGATCATCAACGCTGTTTTGATATCGGTTTTAACATATATCCAATCGGTAAGCCGCCGTTAACACATTTAGACTAACTTTGTCTTTGGAGGCTTTTTTATGAAAGGAATCATTCTGGCCGGCGGATCAGGCACACGCCTTTATCCTATTACCAGAGTCGTTAGCAAGCAATTACTACCGGTATACGATAAACCGATGATTTATTACCCGCTTTCCGTATTGATGCTGGCGGGTATTCGGGAAATTTTAATTATTTCAACACCAGAGGATTTGCCGAGATTTGAAGCGTTGTTAAAAGACGGCTCCCAATGGGGACTTTCCTTTTCATATGCCGAACAGCCCCGGCCGGAGGGTCTTGCCCAGGCGTTTATCATCGGCCACCGGTTTGTGGAAGATGATACGGTTTGCCTGGTCCTGGGGGATAATATTTATTATGGCCATGGGTTGTCACAGAAGGTGACCCGGGCGACCAAGGTAACGGAAGGAGCGACAATTTTCGGATACTGGGTACGTGATCCGGAAAGGTACGGCATTGTAACTTTTGATGATGCGGGGAAGGCCGTTCACCTGGAAGAAAAACCGAAGGTCCCCCAATCCAATTGGGCCATTACCGGCCTGTATTTTTACGATAACCAGGTGCTCGACATCGCCGCGGAGATCAAACCGTCGGACCGGGGAGAACTCGAAATTACCGATGTCAATAGCGTCTATCTAAAAATGGGGAAGTTATACGTGGAAAAAATCGGGCGCGGAGTAGCGTGGCTTGATACGGGAACCCATGAGAGTCTCATGCAGGCGTCGAGTTTCATAGAGGCCATTGAACAGAGACAGGGATTGAAGGTCGCTTGTGTTGAGGAAATTGCTTTTAGTATGGGGTATATCGATGCCGATCAGATCGCCAGACTGGCCAAACCATTGGAGAAAAACGGGTATGGCCGGTATTTGCTTGATTTGATCGAATAAGATCAATAGCGAAATATGAATAGAAATAATACCATGAAACTGCTTATCATCGGGGCGAATGGTCAGCTCGGGTGGGAGCTTGGAAAAAGAGGAAGCCGGCAAGGGTTCAATACCGATTGCGTCGACCTGCCCGAATTTAATATAACCGATCAAGCCCAGGTAGCGGTTCAGATCGAGAAGTCGGCACCGAATATGGTCATCAATGCGTCGGCTTATACGGCCGTGGACAAGGCCGAGTCCGAATCCGAACTTGCATTTGCCGTGAACGAAAAAGGGCCGTTGTATCTGGCTGACGCATGTACCGCTCATGGAATCCCAATGGTTCACGTATCCACGGATTATGTCTTTAGCGGCGATAAAGAAACACCGTACCTTGAAACCGATCCCGTATCGCCCATGGGCGTTTATGGCCAAAGCAAAGCCGCCGGCGAAGATGCTGTCAGGAATAGATTAAAGTCACATATCATTATTCGCACGGCCTGGTTGTATGGCATCAAGGGTCAAAATTTTGTTAAAACCATGCTACAGCTGGGAAAAGAGCGAAAAACCATTCGTGTGGTGGCCGATCAATACGGTTGCCCTACCTATGCGGCCGATCTGGCCGATGCGATTCTCGCCATTGCAGGACAGGTTGGGAACGGTTTGAAAAGTAAATGGGGAACGTATCATTATTGTGGAAGGGGAAGTACGACCTGGCATGGTTTTGCCGAAGCAATTTTCGAAATGGCGAAACCACTGATCTCCCTGAAAGTTCGAAACGTGGAATCGATTTCGACGGATGCCTACCCGACACCGGTCAAACGACCGGTCAACTCCGTCCTCGATTGCAGGCGAATTCAAAAAGAATTCGGTATTCGGAATCGTCCCTGGAAAGAGAGTCTGGTGGAAATGCTGAAGATTATTTTGACTGATTAATCTGTGCTCAATGCTTAAAAGTTTATACTACTTTATTCGTCTGATATTCCTGCAACGATATCTAATCGGATCCATGGCCAAGCGTGAGGTGGCCACCCAGTACGTAGGGTCTTTTTTGGGATTTATCTGGACTTTTATCAATCCGCTGGTCTTGATCATCGTCTTATGGGTGGTTTTCAGCGTTGGGTTCCGGGTCAAACCTTTGAATGATGTTCCTTTTGTTGTCTGGTTGACGGCAGGAATGGCCGCTTGGTTTGTTTTTGCCGAAATTGTTACCGGTGCCAGTGGAATCATTGTGTCCCATGCCCATTTAATCAAGAAAACACTTTTTTATTCCCAAATTTTACCAGTGGTTAAAATCGCTTCATGCCTGATTACCCATTTTGTTTTCCTTATTGTTCTGTTGAGTTTGATCATTTTTAATGGTTTGCCGTTCAGTTTCTATTTTTTCCAGTTCTTTTACTATTTATTTTGCCTGATAATTCTTGGCCTTGGAATTGGTTGGGCCGTGTCAGCCTTGAATGTATTCATCCGGGATATCGGTCAGATCGTCGGTGTCATTATTCAAATCGGATTTTGGGCCACACCTATTTTCTGGGACATTAATATCATGCCTTCCCAGTGGCAATTGATCTTTAAGTTGAACCCCATGTTCTACGTTGTGCAAGGATATCGCGAGTCATTCATTTATTTTTTACCCTTTTGGAACCATCCGTATCTAACTATTTACTTCTGGACGGTTGCATCCACATTATTCGTGCTGGGCGCCCTTATATTTCAAAAATTAAAACCTCAGTTTGCAGATGTGTTGTAATTTTATCATGCCGGTGAAAAATATCTGCACAGTCAACCATTTACTGGTGAATAACTGAAAAATTGGAGGTAATGAAACATGGATGAAATGAATAAAAAAATTGAAGTAATTGATTTCAGGGTCAGGTTCAGAACCCCTCAAATGCTGCTGCCCTGGCGTCCGGAAAACCCGGCACCCCATTTCGAGCAGTATATCGATTTGTACAAAATGAAGCCCCGGCTAACGGAAATCAGTCTGCCGGAATTTGTAACCATTATGCAGGAACAGGGCGTTACAAAGGGAGTGGTTTGTGGGGGTAGTATCGAAGAAAACGATCATCTTATGGAGTTGATGATTACGGGAAGTGGAAAGCATTTTTTCTACATCGCGGGAGTTCACCCAAAGTACGGCATCCGACGCAATCTGGAAGAACTTAAGCGGTGCCGAAAAGAAGGCTTTTTAGGTGTGAATATTAGCCCTTACATATGGGGGATCGAGGCCAATTCAAAACGACTTTATCCGCTTTATGCTTATTGTGAAGCAAATAAAATGATCGCCATCGTTCACGGTAGTTTGCATTACAACCGCTACCAAAGCATGTGGCTTGGTGATCCGAAATATATGGACGAAATCGCCATGGATTTTCCGCATCTTAAACTGGTGATTTCCCATGCCGGGAACGGATTCGGCGTTCTTGGATTGGCCGTTGCCCAGAAGCATCCCAATATTTATTTGGAATTCAGTGCCTTGTGGCCCAAATACCTGCCTCCCGCGACACTTCACGCTGTCAATACATACCTGAATGACCGATGTTTATTCGGTACGGATTATCCGCTGGTCGATTTTCGTAATGGATATGATGCCTGGCATAAAGCCGTACGGCCCGATGTTCACAAACGATTCTTTCAGGAAAATGCCATGGCTTGTCTTTTTAAAGATGCCGTTTGACGATATGCCAATGAGAGATAGTAATTCAGAAAGATGACTCACTTTCGATACGACTTCAGCCTTTCCATCCTGATTCCGGTCTATAACGACGAAGAAGTCCTCAAAACGCTTTACGATCGCCTCCATAAAAACATCGAAACCATCTGTCCGGAATATGAGATTGTATTCGTTGATGATGGCAGCCGGGATCGATCTATCGATGTATTACAAGACATCAGGATACGGGACCGAAATATAAAAATTGTCCAATTAACACGCAATTTCGGCCAGGCCGCCGCAATCACAGCAGGCTTTGACCATGTTTCCAATGACGTCGTAGTCATCATGGACTCGGACCTGCAGGATCGTCCGGAAGATATTCCCAAACTCCTGGATGCCATGATTGAAGAAGATGTTCCCATGGCAATCGCTAAATGGGTCAGCCGGGAGGACCATTTTCTCAAAATTTTCGCATCAAGGTTGTTCCACAAAATTACCACCCGAATTACTCCAATCCAACATCCACTGGGCTTGGGGATGTTTAGAGCCCTTAAGAAACAAATCGTGGAAGAATTAAAAAAACATCCGGAAAAAACGGCTAGCTCGGTTAGCTTGCTATACTGGATGGGATATGATTATGCGGTGGTGGATCTACAGCGCGATGCGCGATATGCCGGCGCGAGCGGTTACAGCATCAGAAAAATGTTTAGACTCGGTTTCGATCGAATATTCTCGTATTCCTTGTGGCCGATCCAGGCGGCCAGTATTTTGGGAGGTATTCTTGGATTATTGAGTGTGATCTGGGCACTGATCTTTATTTTTCAGAAATTAATCTTTACCGATATGATGTTACCAGGATGGACGTCATTGATCGTTGTCATTTTATTTTTATTTGGTTTAAACTTTATTTTTCTGGGAATAATCGGGGAGTATCTTGGAAGAATTTTTATCGAAGCAAAAGGACGACCAAAATACGTGATTGGACGCGTTTACGAAAAGGAGATGGATTTGGATGTCTAAAAAGGTGATTCTTCTCGGTGGTCGCGGTGATCCGATTACGATCGCCAAAGCGATGATAGATGCTAACCGCCGTGGTAATACAGAGTGGGAAGTCGTCGGATTACTTAATGACACGCTTGTGCCGGATACGATATTGGATGGATTTAAGGTTATAGGCGGTCTCAATCGGATATCTGAATTTCTCGACCAGGATTATTATTTTCTTAACGGTATTTACCGTATTGATGGGAACCAAAGACGAATTGAAATGTTTAAATCCCATGATATTCCAGACTCCCGGCTGGTTCATTTTATTCATCCAACAGCTTACGTCGCCCCGGGCGTCTCATTTGGACCGGGCTGCATTATCATGCCCAATGTTGGTATCTCCCAGGAAGTCAGATTTGGAAAGTGCTGCATCGTTTTGCAAGGCACCACAATAGGCCATAATAACCATATCGCCGACTTTGTCCATATTTCGGCTCAGGTATGTCTTGGAGGATATGTCACTATTGAAAAAGGCGTCCATGTCGGCATGAATGCAACCGTTCGTGAAACTGTCCATATTGGTGCATTTTCCACCATTGGGATGGGGTCGGTTCTGTTGAAAAGTATCGGCCCCGGGGAAATTTGGGCGGGTAATCCGGCTAAATTTTTACGCAGACCCAGGGAAGATGAATAGAAGCTATGCATTTAATTATCATCGCTCTGATTCTAAGATCTTTAGCATCGATCTTTGCCAAACAGACTGCCTTGACCAGCATCGGTCAAGGGGTTTACGGTATGGTAGTGAACGGTTGGTTTTTGGCCGAATTGTTTACACTTGGGCTTCAGGCTCTGATTTGGGTGATGGTTCTTCGCCGCATTGCATTGAGTGTTGCCTATCCATTCATGAGCCTTGTTTTTGCTCTGAATCTTCTGGCCGCCGGGTT
>Ga0209013_10003717_pt1 | contig 13477 bp, 12 predicted proteins | sample Cruoilmetagenom2_FD_187291 | JGI IMG/M metagenome (GOLD analysis project Ga0209013, IMG submission 187291) | Oil polluted marine microbial communities from Coal Oil Point, Santa Barbara, California, USA - Sample 2 (SPAdes) (version 2) | ecosystem: Environmental > Aquatic > Marine > Oil seeps ... | reverse complement strand
GTCTAAACTCAACATGGCTCAGCATGATGATTTAGTTAGAATAATAATTTTGGAAGTTTCAATTTAAGCGCTTTTTAGGTACTTTTCCGACAATCTCTATATGGTAAAAATGGATGTTATTTTCAGACGCTGGATTGACGCCATAGCTTTAAAGCGTATGCTACACATCTTTTTTAGTTTGATTGCACTGTATATGACCTGATGTCAAATTCAAAATTGTGGGTTTTATGCAAGAATATACAACCATTATGAATACATCGGATTATCACCTGCCCATCTGTTTGTGTGCCCGCGCCAGGTGTCCTGCAGCCTGGGCACCGATCAGTGATATCTCACCGGCCAGTGCTGCTGCCCCTATTATCTCGGCAAGTCTTTTAGCATTGGTACCGGGTGGATCTCCTGCTCCTGCTACCCCCAGCATATCAAGGCACTCGCGCTGAGTGGCAATACCTGTGCCTCCACCCACCGTACCAACCTGTATGGCAGGCAGTGTCACACTGCAGTACAGGTCGCCTTCATCTGTAAGTTCCATACTGGTGATCGCACTACTGGCCTCCACCACATGGGCCGCATCCTGCCCACAGGCAAGGTAAATGGCTGCAACAATGTTTGCCACATGTGCGTTAAATCCTGTACTTCCGGCCCTGGCCGAACCCAGCAGGTTCTTCCTGTAATTGACCATTGCCATTGATCCGGGCTCTGTCTTTAGCTTTTGCCTGACCACATTTCCAGGAATGACCACATCTGCAACAACAGTTTTTCCCCTGCCCAAAATATTATTGATGGCAGAGGGTTTCTTATCAGTACATACATTGCCTGAGAGTGATACCAGTTCCACATCAAGTTGGCCTGTTATAAAATCGCAAATCGCCTCAGATGCAATAGTTGCCATGTTCATACCCATAGCATCCTTGGTATCGAACCTGAACCTGAGATACACATTGTTCCCTGCCACAAATGGCATCACGTCAAGCAGTTCCCCGAACCTGGTGGTCCCGGATGCCTTTGCCTTCATGGCCTCGAAGTTACCGGGATCATTGACCCAGTCAACGAACTCCCTGGCCCTGACCACATCCTTTACTGTGAAAACAGGTGCACGGGTCATGCCGTCATTGAAAATCCTTACATTGGTACCTCCGCACGACGAGATCACCGAACAGCCCCGGTTGGTACTGGCTACCAGTGCCCCTTCTGTTGTGGCCAGGGGTAAGTAATAATTCCCGCATGCATATTCACCATTGATAGTAACAGGCCCGGCTATTCCAAGAGGTATCTGGATTGCTCCGATCATGTTTTCAATATTGCGTTTTGCAGCTTCTGTTTCATCGATTGAGAATCTGCCTACATTATCAAGTTCTGTATCAGTTATGCGCCCTAACGCTTCTCTTCTTATGTCCACTGCTCCCCTGGCATCCACTAACTGGTCGATTGTATGGAGTTTCATCTCTCCTTTAACTACCTGTTGTATGATCTCCTCTTTTGACAACCCCTTATCATGGTTCATGCAAATACTGTTGTGCAATAATCTATTTAACTCTGGCGAAAAACGACATTACTGGTTTTCAGGGATACCTGGAAATAGCTTGAATCAAATAGACTGACAATTCGGCTAAATTAAGTATATAAACAAATAAGCAGATAGAAGGATATAGAAAAAACGCATAACATATTTATATAATATATAATTATATTAAAGGAGAATAACGTGGCAGATACTAATAAAAATGATTCCAGATCCACTAATGACCTTCTGGGTGGACTTGAAATTAAATCCACAGCTGATGTCCAGGTTCCTGAAGACCTGATCGACCAGGTGATAGGCCAGGAACATGCAGTGGAAGTAGTAAGAAAGGCGGCCAACCAGCGGCGGCATGTTATGATGCTGGGTACACCTGGTACAGGTAAATCAATGCTGGCCAAAGCCATGGCAGATCTTCTGCCAAAAGAGGAATTGCAGGATGTCCTGGTATATAATAATCCCGAAGATAATAATACACCGAAGATCAGGGTAGTGCCTGCCGGTAAGGGTAAGGAGATCGTGGACGCTCACAAACTGGAAGCAAGAAAACGGATGCAAGCCCGCAACATGTTCATTATGATGTTCGTGTTCGGCATAATTATTTACTCACTTTATACCGGAACGTTGATCTGGGGTATCATCGCTGCCGTACTGATCTTCATGGTCATGCGCCAGTTCATGCCAAAAGAAGAGGCATACATTCCAAAACTCCTGGTATCCAATGCAGATAAGGAAAAAGCCGCATACGTGGATGCTACAGGCGCACATGCAGGTTCCCTGCTGGGTGATGTTAGGCATGATCCTTTCCAGAGCGGAGGCCTGGAGACCCCGGCCCATGACAGGGTGGAAGGCGGGGCCATACATAAAGCGCATAAAGGTGTATTGTTCATAGACGAGATCAATACCCTTGGGCTGGAATCCCAGCAGAACCTGCTGACAGCCCTTCAGGAGAAAGAATTTTCCATCACTGGCCAGAGCGAGCGTTCTTCAGGTGCAATGGTAAAGACAGAACCTGTTCCCTGTGATTTCACCATGGTCACTGCCGGTAACCTGGATGCCTTGAGGGGAATGCATCCGGCACTTCGTTCAAGGATCAAGGGTTACGGTTACGAGGTCTACATGAGTGATACCATACCTGACAATGTCGAGAACAGGCAAAAACTTGTCAGGTTCGTGGCGCAGGAAGTGATGAGGGATGGTAAAATACCCCATTTTGACAGTGGTGCCACAGAAGAGATCATCCTGGAAGCAAGGCGCCGGGCAGGCAGGAAGGGACACCTGACCCTGAAACTAAGGGACCTGGGCGGTCTTGTTAGGGTGGCGGGTGATATTGCGCACTCTGAAAATTCTGATATGACACTTGCAGAACATGTGCTTAAGGCAAAGATCATTGCCAGATCTGTAGAACAGCAGCTTGCCGACCAGTACCTTGAACGGAGAAAGGACTACAAGATGTTCGAACAGGAAGGCAGCCAGATTGGAAGGGTTAACGGCCTTGCGGTAATGGGTAGCGATTCAGGGATCATGCTTCCTATAATGGCAGAGGTGACACCTGCCCAGTCCAGTTCCGAAGGCCGGATCATAGCAACAGGTATGCTCAAGAAGATCGCCAGGGAAGCGGTTGATAACGTATCAGCCCTGATAAAAAAGGTAAGTGGCAGCGACACCAGGACAATGGATGTACATATCCAGTTCATAGGTACATATGAAGGAGTGGAAGGCGACAGTGCATCCATAAGTATAGCTACTGCCGTGCTGTCAGCTTTCGAGAACATCCCGGTTGACCAGTCAGTGGCTATGACCGGGTCGCTGTCAGTAAGGGGTGACGTACTTCCGGTTGGCGGCGTGACCTACAAGATAGAGGCTGCGGCCCAGGCTGGTATCAAGACCGTGATTATACCAAAATCAAACATGGGTGATGTCATGATCGAGGATGAATACAGAGACAAGATCGAGATAATACCTGTTAGCAATATCACCGAGGTACTGGATAAAAGCCTAATTGGGCCTGAAAAAAAAAAACTGATCAAAACCATAAAAAAATCATACGCCTTTCCAAAGCTGAACCTGGGTCTGACTGATAATATTCCAGGGTCACCGGTGCCGGCACCTCAATAGGCAGGGATATATTTTGAACACACAACAGGTTGATTTCCATGACACCAGGGTACTGAGAAGTTCAGGACTTAGTATTTTTATAGATAATGGTGAGATCGAACAAATATCAAATAACTATACCAGCGGAACAGCATGCCGTGCACTGGTCAAAGGCTCTTGGGGTATAGTCTCCTCAGACAACATCGGGGACCCTGACAGTATGCTGTTTTCGGCAGCAAAGCTTTCCGGCCAGGCACATAGAATATCTCCGAGACAGGATATCGAACTGGCTGGGGCGGAATCTCCTTTGATACATGACCTTCCGGTAGTTGAAAAAGACCCTGACGATGTTTCAATTGAAGAAAAAGTAGAACTTTTACTTGATATCCACAAACGGGCAAAGGTACGGGATATATCAAGTTCCACAGTAATGTATTCCGAAAGTGTGACCGAAGTTGATTATAGTAACTCTGAGGGTGTGGAGGTTTCATACAGCTTGGTTCGGACAGGGTTTGCAGTAACTGCCGTGGCTTCACTCAATGGCGTGTTCCAGATGGGCAGGGAGAGCAAGTTCAATGTGTGCGGGTATGAGCTATTCGACAGGTATGACGCCCTGGAGCTGGCAGAGACGGCAGGGAATACTGCAAGGGACCTGTTATCGGCCAGTGTGCCTAAAGGCGACAGGATGCCTGTGATACTTGACCAGGAACTGGCAGGTGTGTTCATCCACGAGGCAGTTGGTCATGCAACAGAGGCTGACCATATAGCAGAGGGAAATTCCATTCTTGCAGGTAAGATAGGCAGCCAGATCGGATCTTCCTGCATATCGGTTGTGGACGACCCATCCATGCACGGGTACGGCTACTATCCTGTTGACGACGAGGGAGTTGAATCCAGGCCCGCCACATTGATAGAAAAGGGCGTGCTGAAATCGTTTTTGCATAGCAGGGAGACAGCTGCACTATTTCCGGATACAGGCCGACCCGGTAATGCCAGGTCCCAGGGGCTGGCGCGGCCTATTATAAGAATGAGCAATACTTATATCAAGAATGGTGATTCCAGTTTCGAGGAGATGTTATCTGGAATAAAGGACGGTATTTACCTGATCGGCAGTCGCGGGGGGCAGGTGAATCCGGGTGAGGGTGTGTTCCAGTTCAATGCTGAGCGCGGGTTTTTGGTTGAGAACGGTGAACTGACAACGCCTGTAAGGGATGTTTCGTTATCCGGACATACACTGGATATCTTGAAACACGTACAGATGGCTGCCGGTGATATGAAAATGACATCCGGCAGATGTGGTAAGGGCGGGCAGCTTGCGCCTGTGTGTGATGGGTCGCCGCATATACTGGTCTCTGAGGCAACGGTGGGGGGAAGCGGATGAGTAGTGATATCAATATTATTTATGACATGGCTGAAATGGCACAAAAAGCTGCTAAGCGTTCAGGTGCCGATGAGGTGGAAGTATTCGGGCTTATGGCCAGCAGTGTTAATGTGGACATCCAGCTGGACAGGATCGACCTTGCAAGGGAAAGTTTTTCAAGGGGAATTGGTGTCAAGGCAGTGGTGAATGGTGCAGTGGGTTTTTCGTCCACAAATGATCCTGCGCGCATTGTAGATGCGGCAAAAGCCGCCACAAGTTCGGCCAGTGTGCGAAACAGCGACCCTGACTGGACAGGACTGCCGCAAGCTTGTGATTACAGTGTAGTAAAAGGTATCCACGATCCCAGGATAGCCAATATAGATGTGGAAACATGCATTGACCTGTCCATGAAGATGATCGATGGGGCGGTATCGCTTGATGATGCAAGACCCACGTCAGGGAAGTTCACATGTTTGGAGTCTGATTATGTGATACTAAACTCCAATGGTGTTGAAGTCAGGGAAGCTTCAACAAGGATCGATGGTTTTATTGAGTGCAGGGCAGGGGATGGTAATGATATGTCCACTGCTTATGAGTTCGATATTTCCCGTAACCATGATATTGATTTTTTCAATATCGGCAGCGAGGCTGCCAGACAGGCGCTGGAAGGCGTAGGCGGTGTGGGTGTTGATACGTGCAAGACCGACGTTCTGTTAAAACCAAATGCAATAGCCGACATTTTAGAAAGTACATTTATCAATTCATTGAATTCCGAGAATGTCCAAAAAGGGCGTTCGGCACTGGCTGGTAAACTGGGTGAAAAAATAGGTGCCGACAGCCTGGATATTGTGGATGACGGGCTTCTGGAAGGTGGTATAGGATCGGCCAGCGCAGATGATGAAGGGACGCCGTCAAGGAATAACCATATCCTGGAGAACGGGGTGTTGGGTACTTACTTGTATGATAAGTATACGGCAGGTAAGGATGGTGTGGAGTCTACGGGCAATGCGGTTAGGGGTAATTATGCCCAGTCCACTTATATTGATATCAGGAACCTGGAGATATTGTATCCGCCCAGTGATATTATTGTTGAGACGCAAAAAGGGATGCTGGTAGGTTCGGTGATCGGGGCCCATACAGCCAATCCCATCTCAGGGGATTTCAGTGTGGAAGCCCGCAACTCGTTTTTAATTGAAGACGGGGATATCGGCAGTCCGATCAAGTCCATGATGGTGACCGGGAATGCGTTCGAACTGCTACAAAATATCTGCGGTGCGGGTCGTGACATAAGGGTATTGGGTAATATTATTACGCCGACGGTGAAGGTGTCAGGCTTGAAGATAGTGGGATAGCAATAATTGGAAAAGGGGTGGAACTTTGAAAGTATGTATGGTAATACCGTCGTACTGGGCACGGGAAAGCAAGGAAGGATGGAGAGCAGGGGATGCCGTGTACGACCATCCAACTCCCCTGGACGAGGATGGTACACTGTATAGAGTTCTGCAAAGCCTGTATGTGCTGGATGATAAAGATTTCCAGGTGGTGGTGATAGCGGCGGCCACAGCAAGGGATATTGAGGGCAGGGTTGAAAAGAAGGTGGCTGGTATTATCGACGAAGCTTCCCGGACTGCCAATGTGGATATAAAGCTGTTCGCCCAGTCCCATCTGGGAAAGATACACGGCCTGCTGCAAAGTTGTGGTATGGATGAATATGTTCCCCTGCTGCAACTCGGGGGATATTCCAATATCCGCAACATGTGCCTTTTTATTCCCCACATACTTGGTTCGGATATTGCAGTACTTATCGATGACGACGAGGTATTCGAGGACACGCAGTTCATAGGGAAGGTAAAAGAGTTTATAGGCCATGTGGTGGAGGACAGGACCGTCCATGCAGTGGCCGGGTATTACCTTCAGCCAGATAGTGACAACAGTACTATAAAGGAACGCAGCCCCTGGATGGAATACTGGGGCCAGTACAAAGCCATGGACGAGGGCTTTGACAAGATAATATGGACCGGACCCAGGTTGAAGGAGACGCCCTTCGTATTCGGCGGGAATATGGTCATACACAGGGAGCTTTTCACTGTGGTGCCATTCGATCCTGATGTTCCCAGGGGTGAGGATATAGATTACCTGATAAATGCCAGGATGTTCGGTTTCTCATTTTTCCTGGACAATAAGCTGTCCATCAGGCACTTGCCGCCGTCTAAGTCCCATCCAATGTGGATGCAGTTGCGTGAGGACATATGTCGTTTCATCTACGAGCGGGCGAAACTGGAAGGGCAGGTAGAAAAAGAGGGAATGGTAAGGGTGGCTCCCGAAGACCTTGACCCGTACCCGGGCATGTTCTTAAGAATTAACCTTGAAGAGAAGATAGAGGGTGCGTGCCAATTGTTGTCAGAAGAGTATATTGAGCAGGGTGATACCATTGGCAGTGATGAGGCGCTGCAAAACATCGAGCTGGCCATGACCAATGTAGTGCCTGGATCCAATCCTTTCCAGAACCTGTGTGAGTTACAAAAACGATGGAAGGGGCTAATGGAGTCTACGTCCGGAGATGGGGTGAATTCCGGGCTTAGGGAAATTATTGATGTGAAAAAAATGTAACGGTAGAAATGTATGGGACATGATGCCATACTGCAGGTGAGGGCGGACCGGGAGATAACCGTGGATGAGACCCGGTCGGTAAGTAACATCATCGGGAAATATTACAGCGGCGCAGATGATGAGTTTCTTGATGTTAAGCGATTTTCACAAGATCAAAACGTTGTTTCAAACTTGTATTCATAAACAAGGAAATATTTAATACAATCTGTCACTGTATACAAAGGATGGACAACAGGTTGTCCCAAAAGATCGTCCTTCGTGAGTATGACCTCACCAATTTCTATCGCTACATACGTGCCGCTTCCGATTGTAATACCCACATCTGCCTGTGCAAGTGTGGGTGTATTCAGATATTTGGAATACTGTATCAGTGATTGAAGAACAACTATCGTTACCTAGGGTTTTTTCCCCCATACCGACGCACATGCTCCCATGCATTATGATATTCAGGATACTTATCTAAATTCTTATAAATTGAAATATCTTCACTCCCATAATGTATTCTATCCTTTCCCACCGGGCACACCTTGATGCAAATACCGCAAGGCGATATAAAGTGGCTAAGTAATTTCTTGCTGTGTCTGGCACACAAATCCTTGCGTATGATCCCTGATGGATAATCATCTGCATTGATTGCACCTACCGGACAGCAATTGACACAGTTCATGCACCTGGTACATAGTTTTTCTTCTATAAGTGGATCCTGGGGTATTGCAGCTGAGGTGAAGACAGACGTGAACCTGACCCTTGGTCCGTATTCTTTTGTAAGTAGTGTGTTATTTACTCCAAAATTTCCAAGGCCGGCAAGGTAAGCTGCATGCTTATGGGAGAAAAAGGCAGTTGGTCTTTCTATCAGTACATTGATATCCCCGTAACCATCCCTGGGAACAAATACTGAAGGGTATCCCTTCATGTTCAGAAAGTTGGAAAGTATATACCCATACTGGTCAAGCATGATGTTAATTGTTCGGTATAGTTCATGATAATAGATCGACGGAGTAGTCTCAATAACAGGGAGGGTGACAGGCAGGCCAATGACAATGACAGAAGATGCTTTTGGAAAAATATTCCGGGGATAAAATGGTTCAGGTATCCACGGCTCAAATAAGGGTCGAGTCCAACGTTCAACAGATGCTATTCCTACTATAGGGATATCCAGTTGTGCACATTTATCCAGTATTTTATATTTAAGGGAGGCATTCATCCAATTAGATCAATGGTAATCTAAGTTTAAGGTTTTTACTAAAGGGACACAAGTCTTATGCATGGAAATTCCTTGCTGATGTAAGATGAGGATACGTTTAGCTCAAACAAATTGCCTTTTCAGTGAACGAATAGCTGATTTTTTTAAATAGTCTAAATTCGTTTCAACATCAAACGTTGCGGTATGAATAACCACCTGATAAAATTGATTTCGTATTTATTTTAAACCTTAGGGCAAAAATGATAGCCATAGAGGCCATAGATTATTTCCACTCTATGCTCTCTGTGGTAGATAATACAAATGATGATTCATACGGATGTTATTACCCTACTTTTTGAAATGGATACTATTCGGTTGCTCCGGGAGGTGTAAAAACCCTTGCTGAGAGTTCTTTATCTACCATGAGCAATCCATTGCCATCTTCCCCGACAATTCTCAACCTGGATAAAATCTCATTATCATTACCTTCCTCTTCTATCTGTTCGGTAACAAACCACTGGAGAAAGATATTCGTAGCATGATCCTTCTCACTAATCGCAAGATCAACAAGATCATTGATGGATTTTGTGACAAACTGCTCATGTTTTAATGTCTTCTCAAACATATCAAGAGACGATTCGAATTCAGTAGGTGGTTGATCGATTGCCATAAGTTTTACCTGTTGGCCCTGACTGTCAATGTAGTCATAGATCTTCATTGCATGGGCCATCTCCTCCTGATACTGGACCATGAACCAGTTGGCAAAACCCTTAAGCCCGCTATATGAACTATAAGCAGACATGGACATGTATAGGTATGCTGAATAGACCTCTTTGTTCAACTGATTATTAAGCGCATCCGTCATATTTTCACTTAGCATAGTATTACCTCTTTTGCATTTTTATTGTATTTAAAGTATATATTTTCATTTAAATAGAGATTATTCGATCGATTATATATTTTGTGGTAAAAAATGTCATAATCAAAAGAAGGTGTATCACGAATTTAATTTATTAATCCATATATAAGTACGAATGCCATACCAAAATTTATTAATACCTTGCATCATATGATTGATTATCCAATAAAAACACAGGAGGATATATTATGCAGTCTTATGAATGCACAGCATGTGATTATGTATATGATCCGGAAAAAGGAGATCCGGATAACGGAATTGCCCCTGGAACCGCATTTGAGGATATACCAGATGATTGGGTTTGCCCATCATGCGGCATGGACAAGGATTTCTTCGAACCAGTAGCTTAAAACAGGCACATAACAATGGATGAAGAAATTACAGTCGAACAGGCGCGTCCGATGCTTCAATTGGGTGATAAAGCACCGGATTTCAAAGCAGTGACAACTCACGGACCCATCGGTTTATCTGATTATTCCGGACAGTGGCTCATACTCTTCTCACATCCGGCAGACTTCACACCTGTGTGTACCACTGAGTTCATAGGTTTTGCAAAGTTATACCCTGAACTCGAAAAGCGTAGTGTCAAACTGCTGGGTTTAAGTATTGACAGCATTCATTCGCATATTGCATGGGTGCGCAACATCAAGGAGAAGATGGATGTAGATACACCGTTTCCTGTAATAGCAGATATAGGCATGAATGTTGGAAAACTGTACAGCATGATCCATCCCGGACAGAGCGCTACTGCTGCGGTGCGGTGTGTCTTTGTGATCGATCCGGATCAGATACTGCGGGCCATGATCTATTATCCGCTATCAACAGGACGGAATATGGATGAGATCCTCAGGCTTATTGATGCATTACAGACTGCAGATACGCACGGGATCGCAACGCCGGCAGACTGGAGACCGGGAGATGCGGCAATTGTACCGCCGCCTGCAACACAGCAAGAAGCCCAAAAACGGTTAAGCGAGGGTTATGACTGCAAGGACTGGTATTTCTGTAAAAAGAATATATAAGTGAGACATGCTCGAAATAAAATCATTAAATTTAGAGGTCGATGGAAGACCTGTACTTAAAGACCTCAACCTCACGATAAACGAAGGCGAATCCCACGTACTTCTCGGTCCGAATGGATCAGGAAAGACATCACTCTTACTTGGCATACTTGGTTTTCCAAAATATAAGGTAACAGGTGGAAGTATTATGTTTAAGGGAGAGGACATCACCGACCTTTCAACTGCTGAGCGGGTAAAACTTGGTATGGGTATTGCATTCCAGCACCCACCTGTAATACGCGGTATCAAACTGGGCGAAATGGTGGATCTATGCAAAGGTGATACATCCCAACAGATAACCCAGCAAACCCGCACTCTTGCAAAAAAGCTGCATTTCTCAGATGAATTCCTTGAACGGGATGTGAATGCTGGTTTTTCAGGAGGCGAGATCAAACGGTCTGAAATAATGCAGTTAATGGCACAAGATCCGGATTTTGTGATGCTCGATGAGCCTGATTCGGGTGTGGACATTGAAAATATGGAACTGATCGGAGATATGATCGGTGAACTGCTGCATAGACGTATACGTCCGAGCAAACGAACTGCATCAGGGCTGATCATCACGCATCTTGCAACCATAACTGATTATGTAGAGGTTGACTGGGCGCATGTTATGCTCAATGGTATGATCGCATGTTCCGGAAACCCTGACCGGATCATTAGCGAAGTTATGAAAGGAGGTTACGAGAAATGCGTAAGGGAATGTCAGATGACGATGGACCGGAAATAGGGAAATATACCCTGGATGCAAAAAAACATGATACCAAAGACCTACCTGAGATCGAAGATAAGTATAAACAAGCTTTTTTAGATGTCGGGTATGATCCGCAAGGGGCAGAGCGCTCAGGGTCATTCCTGCAAGTTGATCATTCTGTTGTATGCTCAAAGGTGATGCAGGAAGGTGTCGAGATCATGAGCACTACTGATGCCCTTGAGAAATATTCGTGGCTTTCGGATTACTGGTGGCATGCGGTTGCTCCTGAGAAGGATGCCTATACGCAGCAGGTTGATCGCAAACAGACACATGGATACTTCCTGCGTACACTTCCTGGTGTTAAAACCACTTATCCATTGCAGTCATGCCTGTTCACCGGACAGGAAGGATTATCGCAGAATGTGCACAACATCGTCATTGCCGAAGAGGGGTCTGAGCTGCATATTATCACTGGCTGTTCGGTTGCCGAAAAGGTTCAATCTGCACTGCACCTCGGTGTCTCTGAATTTTATGTCAAGAAAAATGCCAAGATCACATTCACTATGATCCATAACTGGGCGCCTGATGTAGAGGTGCGTCCGAGAAGCGGCATCATTGTTGAAGAGAACGGTGTGTTTATCGGCAATTATGTTTGCCTGGATCCGGTTAAGGATTTGCAGATGTATCCGGTAACATATTGTGGAAAAAATGCAAGAGCTACTTCCCAGAGTATTATCTATGCATCAAAAGATTCAAAGATCGACATTGGCTCAAAAATGGTGCTGCAAGGTGAGAACAGCAGGGCTGAGGTCATTTCACGCACGGTTGCAACAGATCAGGCTGATGTTACGGCCCGTGGTTTTCTTAGCGGGTCTGCTCCAAATGTGAAGGCTCATCTTGAATGCACTGGCTTGATGCTCTCTGATACGGCACGGATCTATTCTGTTCCTGAACTTGAAGCTACCGTTAAGGATGCTGAACTCTCTCACGAAGCAGCGGTCGGGCGCATATCAGAAGAGGAGATTGCATACCTTACAGCGCGGGGTCTGTCAGAAGAGGAAGCTGCGGGTGCGATCGTACGCGGATTCTTGAATGTGGATATTAAAGGATTACCGCCAGCTCTTGGTGTGCAGGTACGCCAGATGATCAGGATGAATGCTGAGACACTTGAGTGAGATCACTAATACACTATACTTACACCCGGGTCAACATAGGCATTGAATAATTCCCGGTCTGATAAAATATTAAAACGATCAAATGAAGCAGAGAAAATTATTTTTCAAAAGATTCTATAGCCTGTCGAATCCTGGTCATGCTATCTTCTCCCGATTACTTTCATGTGAATAACACTTTCCTCCGTACCATCCACACCCAGCAGATCGTTTGCCTCATCATCGTAGAGTGCACCGACCTGGCAGCTGCCAAGATTCATTGCAACTGCAGCTAACGCCACGTTCTGGGCTATGTGCCCGGCATCCAGATACACATAGCGGTAGGCTCTCTGTTTATATTTCCATTTCGAACGTTGAAAAATTGCAGTCCAGATGAAGACGACATTAGCATTATATACGATCCCCTGATCAAGGGCAGCATGTGCAATACGTGTTCGAAAATCTCCGGACATCAATAGATCGAGTTCATGTGTCTCAACTGAATAGTGATATATCCCAGGATCAACGTCCTCTACGAAATTAACCACAAGATACGTTTCTACTGGATATAGTGCTCCGGCTGATGGTGCTGTCCTGAAACCGAATTCCTGATCAGTTATTCCCTGTGCTGCCCACAATAATTGAGACAGCTCCGATTTTGTGATAAACTCATCTTTGAAGTCCCTGACACTTCTGCGGCGCCCTATGATCTCCCATAGTGATGCCTCACTTTCGTGTTTAGGTGGGGGTAGCCTGAGCTTTGGAGCAGAAGGATACTGCTTATATGTATACTCAACACCGGCATAAGTTACTATTTTTAATAGGACTATTATCTAATAGAGCATATAAAATATTATTTTTAACTGTATAATAGAGGCTGTCC
>Ga0209013_10003716_pt1 | contig 13481 bp, 11 predicted proteins | sample Cruoilmetagenom2_FD_187291 | JGI IMG/M metagenome (GOLD analysis project Ga0209013, IMG submission 187291) | Oil polluted marine microbial communities from Coal Oil Point, Santa Barbara, California, USA - Sample 2 (SPAdes) (version 2) | ecosystem: Environmental > Aquatic > Marine > Oil seeps ... | reverse complement strand
TCTAAGAAGGTGGTTTTGGATTGCCCCAATATGGGGCTTTTTAGTTGTTTCCTGTTTTTTGAATATCGAACACTGATTAACGATTTTAGAATTTTGAAGTTCATTTGCATCTCAAATCATTATTCGTTAATCGATGTTCTTTCTTCATCGTTTAGGACGCAACAGGTATTTTATCAATTATTTTTTCGAAGGCTGCTATCTTGCAGTGTGCTATCCTGAAGGGTCACCAACAAAGTATCGGATTGTTTTTGCGCGAGTGAATCTTGTAAGATTTGAGAAGCCGAATCAATGGCCGGGCTGCTGATTGTGTCGGCGGGGAGTGGTGCTGTTTCAATTTCTGCTTGCAATCTGCTTAATCGGGCAAGCACTTCTTCCAGCAGGAGTTCCATATTTTTCGGGTTAGAATTATAATAGCTCAGGTTTTCTTTTAGTGTACGGTGACTAATTTTGTATTTCTCAAATATCTGCTCGTAATATGTGGCATCTGCCCCTTCAGGCAGGGTTTTTAGGGCTTTTTGATAGGCAATAGTTCCTTCGGCAATATACACATCAGTAAGAATGTTGATCATTTCTTCTTTCGATAGCAATATTTCCGGTGGTGTTACTACAGGAATATTCTCATGATAGCAGGAAGATAGAATAATCAGGCTGATAAATAAAATAATAGTATGTCTCATAAGTTAATTCCCCACCTCCGATAAATACTTAATACGCATCAGCCGGACCTCTTCTTCGGTATATTCTGCTTCGCCGAGTTCGGACAACGCATCTTCCACCGAGTCGGTTTCAGCTTCCGAGAAATAATCATAAATCTCTTCCTGGTGGTATTCATCAATGAATTCATTGATGTAATAGCTCAGGTCGAGTCGGGTTCCTGAAGTAACAATACGCTCAACTTCTGTAAGCATATCGCTTAAAGACAAGTCCTTGGCCTGTGCTATATCTTTCAGCGGAAGTTTACGGTCGATGCTTCTGATGATGTAAACCTTTAATCCCGATTTATTGACAACTGACTTAATAACCACATCATTCGGGCGCGTGATTTCATTTTCTTCCACATATTGCTTAATAAGATTAAGAAATGGTTTGCCATACTTTGCTGCCTTTCCGGTGCCTACACCCGTGATTTTTTTTAACTCCTCTTCCGTAACCGGATACTGTATAGCCATATCTTCCAGAGACGGATCCTGGAAAATTACGAAAGGAGGTAAATTTTCTTTCTTCGACAGATCGCGTCTGAGATCCTTCAGCATGGTAAATAGAGTAGCGTCAGCTCCGCTCGTTTTTCGACCTCCGTTGGCTGTAATAATACTGTCGTCATCACTGCCGCTTTCATAATCATGATCTTTGGCAATCATAACACTGTATGGCTCCTTGATGAACTTCGTGCCGTTCTCTGTAATTTTTAAAATGCCATAGTTTTCGATTTCCTTCTCCAGCAATCTATGGATCAGGCACTGACGTATGACGGTATTCCAATATTTGGAATCATGGTCCATGCCTTTTCCAAAAACATCTGTTTTGTCAAGTTTGATAGCTTTTATATCACCGCTTCTATGGCCCGCTAATAAATCGGCAATAATTTTTGCTTTGAATTGTTGTTTTGTAAATACTACTGCTTCAAGGGCGAGCTTGATATCATCTTTTCCTTCGAATTTTTCTTTTGGGTTCAGGCAATTGTCACAGGCGCCACAACTGTCGTGCGGGTACATTTCACCAAAATAATGCAACAGTAATTTATGGCGGCACACTGATGATTCGGCATAAGCCACTGTCTCAAAAAGCAATTCTTTGGCAATCTCCTGCTCGGCAACTGGTTTGTCCTTCATAAATTTTTCCAGCTTCTGAATGTCATCGTAGCTGTAAAAAGTGATGCAGTTTCCTTCTCCGCCATCACGACCTCCACGTCCGGTTTCCTGGTAATATCCTTCAATACTTTTAGGGATGTCGTGATGGATTACATAGCGAATGTCCGGCTTGTCGATTCCCATACCAAAAGCTATAGTTGCAACAATAACATCCACTTCTTCCATCAGGAACATATCCTGATTGTTCTTTCGGGTAGATGCATCAAGGCCTGCATGATACGGCAATGCCTTAATGCCGTTAACGACGAGTGTTTCGGCGATTTCTTCTACTTTCTTTCGTGACAGGCAATAAACAATCCCCGACTTGTCGGGCTGCGTTTTAATATATTTAATGATGTCTTTAATGACGTGCTTTGTTTTCGGCCTAACCTCATAATACAAGTTGGTGCGGTCAAAAGAGGATTTAAAAACCGTTGCGTCAACAATGTCAAGGTTTTTCAGAATGTCTTCTTGTACCTTTAAGGTAGCCGTTGCTGTGAGCGCAATGGTGGGTACTTTTTTTCCGATGGCGTTGATAATAGGCCTGAGTTTTCGGTATTCAGGCCTGAAATCGTGACCCCATTCTGAGATGCAATGTGCTTCATCAATAGCATAGAAAGAGATGTCGATCTTTTGCAGGAAATCAATATTGTCTTCCTTGGTTAAGGATTCGGGAGCCATATAAAGTAATTTTGTCTTTCCCGAAAGCAGGTCCTCGCGTACGGCATTAAGTTCCGATTTTGACAGGGAGGAATTCATCACATGGGCAATGCCGCTTTGCGTAGAAAAGTTCCTGATCATGTCCACCTGGTTCTTCATAAGGGCAATAAGCGGTGATACAACGATAGCTGTACCTCCTTTAAGCAAAGCTGGTAGCTGATAGCAAAGAGATTTTCCCCCACCTGTCGGCATAACAACAAAAGTGTCCTTACCATCCAGTAAATTAGTGATAATAGCTTCCTGGGTTCCTTTAAAATTTGAAAAACCAAAAAAAGTTTTCAGGAGAGGTCTCAGCTCGTATTTGTCTTGTTTTTCTTTCATTATTTATAACAGATAAATCATATCTTTGTGTCAATAATCTTATGGCATATCTGTGTTAGATTTTTGAATTAGAGTTGTTTGAATATGTGATTCGTTCTCTTAACACAAATATAATAATAATTGAATGAATAAAAAAGTTTAACTAAAAAAAGTTTGAACAGGATTGATAAAATACAAAAGGTAGCTAGGGCAACTATTGAAACGGAACATAGGGCCATTAAAAATCTGGAGCGGTCGATTAATGAAGAATTCGCCGGCGCAGTTGAAGTTTTATTCGATATGAAAGGGAGAGCCGTTGTAACTGGTATTGGAAAAAGTGCCAATATTGCACAGAAAATTGTGGCTACCCTCAATTCAACCGGAACGCCTTCTATTTTTATGCATGCTGCCGATGCCATACATGGTGATTTGGGGATTATCCGAAAAGACGATGTGGTCGTCATCTTATCGAAAAGTGGTGAAACACCCGAAATTAAAGTACTGGTACCTTTGTTAAAGGGTAGGTGTAATCATTTGATCGCCATAGTAGGAAATACAGACTCATATTTAGCCAAACTAGCCGATTTTGTTTTAGATGTTACTGTTGAGAAAGAGGCTTGTCCTAATAATTTAGCCCCTACAGCCAGTACTACGGCACAGTTAGTTATGGGTGATGCGCTGGCTATCAGTCTTCTGGATTTAAGGGGGTTCAGCCCGGCCGATTTTGCCAAATTCCATCCGGGTGGAGCTTTAGGAAAAAGAATGTTCCTCAGGGTGAACGACCTTGCCGTGAACAATATGGCACCTAAAGTGTATATGGATGAACTGATATCCGATGTGATCATAGAAATTTCATCTAAAAGATTAGGGGCAACAGTAGTTCTGGACGACAACGACCTTCTTGTAGGTATTATCACTGATGGCGATTTGCGGAGAATGATTCAATCGCACCCCAATTATCAAAAGCTTACGGCAAAAGAGGTGATGACACATAACCCGAAAACAATTCAAAAAGACGAACTTGTTGTTGATGCCCTCCACTTGATGAGGGAAAAGAATATAACCCAACTGCCTGTACTGGATAATGATAAATATCTGGGTGTAATTCATCTACACGACATACTTAAAGAGGGAATTCTCTAACAATTTGCGGAAGGACTCCGGATAACTGTCTGAGGCCGGCCGACAGCACAAAAATTTTGGCTCGAAACGGGATAAGTAAAAAAATCTAAGCGGATGGAAAACGATAAAATAAACAAGTTTAACGAGTACAGGGAGCTGATGAATGAAAGACTGCTGGCATCCCCCAACAATAAAATAATAAAACGAATATTCAGTATGGATACGCTGGCCTACATGGATGGGGCGCTGGAAAGTAAAACCAAGGAAATGCTGGGACTGGTGGCTTCAATGGTGCTCAGGTGCGATGATTGTATTTCTTACCATTTGCAGCAGTGTTATACACACGGAACCACAACGAACAAATTGCTGGAAATATTCGGAATTGCGAATTTGGTTGGAGGTAGCATAGTCATCGCTCATACCCGAAGGGCGTTGGAATTTTGGGAGGAATTGAATGAGAGGAATGTATCCAAATAAACCCGCTTTTGTAATTCAACGATTACAGATAACTTTAATTTTAACCTGCCTGATGACAGGAGCTGTAATTTTGTTGGGGCCTGCAAGCGCTGTGGCGCAAAAAACTGCTATAGAAGGAATAGTTACAGACGCAAAAACCGGTGAGCCTGTGCCATTTGCCAATGTTTATGAGGTAAGTTCGCTACAGGGAAGCCTGACGGATGAAAATGGTAGATATTCTCTGGAAATAATGAACAAGGAAGCAGATTCACTGCGTGCTTCCCTCTTAGGTTATCAGCAGGAAACAAAGCCTGTTATCAGGGGAGAGAAGCAGGTTGTCAATTTCTTCCTGTATCTGCAGGATCAGGATCTGCCTGAGGTAGTCATTAGGTACAAAGGAAACCCGGCAGACGCGCTTATCGACAGTATCATCAAGCACAAGAAGGAGAACTCATTCCAGGCATACAGAAATTGCAGGTATAATGCCTATACAAAGATCCGGATGGATGTTAATAATGTAAACCAAAAACTCCTCACGAAAGGAATAATGAAGCACTTCAGTTTTGTTGAGGATTACATGGATACATCGGCAATGAGCGGTAAAACCTATTTGCCGGCAATGATCATCGAAACAAAATCGGTTATTTATGAACGTAAATCTCCGGACAAAAAACAGGAAATTGTAACAGCCTCCAAAGTATCAGGGATTGAAAATAAGGAAATAATTCAGCTGACAGGAAACCTGGCCTTGGATGTTGACATATATAAGAACTACACAGAAATGTTTGAAAAGAATTTTGTGAGCCCTGTTGCTGATTTCGCCCACACTTATTACAAATATTACCTGATTGACAGTGCTTTTATTGAAGGTAAATGGTGTTACAACATTCTTTTTAAACCCCGGCGAAAGAGCGGGCTTGCGTACACAGGCGGGCTGTGGGTAAACGATACGACATACGCTGTTGTTAAAATCAAATTGCGCATTTCTGAACTGGCCAATATTAACCTTGTGAATGATTTAGGAATAGAACAGCAGTTTTCCATGATAAACAATAACCAGTGGATGAAAACCAGGGAACAAATTTTTGTCGACTTTAACCCTATTGAAAAAACCTGGAAAATACCTGGTGTTTTTGCATATAAATTGAATGATTACAGTGGTTTTTTGTTCGATGAGGTGGGAGATGCAGAAGTGTTCAGGCAGGCTTCTGACCTGACCATTGACGAAAAAGCTGCCACAAATGATGTAGACTGGGACACCCTTAGACCGGAACCATTAAGCCGTGAAGACCAGGGAGTTTATAAAATGGTTGATTCTATTAAAAAAGTGCCTGTATTTAAAACTTACCGCAATTTAATGTATGGTCTGGCATCTGGTTATTTTCCCTGGGGTAAGTTTGAGGTTGGCCCTTATTTTAAAATGTTCAGTTACAACACTCTTGAAGGAGCACGGTTCAGAATAGGTGGCAGAACATCAACGAAATTCAGTAAAAAGATCAATTTGGAAGCCTACGTGGCGTATGGTACCAAAGACCAGACTTTTAAATATGGTGCTGATCTGATCTATTTGCCCCAAAAAGAACCACGTAGAGCTCTGTATGCTTCGTTTAAATACGACATGGAACAATTAGGAAAAAGCCCTACATCCAAAGCAACGGATGACTTGTTCAGTTCATTGTTCAGCAGGGGGCCCATTGATAAGCTGACAATGATCCGTCAATACCAGCTTGCTTATGAACACGAATGGTTTAATGGCCTTATCAATACAGCTATTATAAATAGAAGGGAATTGTACCCGCCGGAAGATACCGAGTTTATCATATTTCCCGACTCAAGGGAAGATACCGTTTACGCTGAATCAATCACTACAACAGAGATCGGGCTGGACACCCGCATATCTTTTAAGGAAGTATATCTGGATGGTAAATTCACGCGCACAACCATCAAAAGCAGGTACCCCATTTTTCTCATCAGTTACAGGTTTGGTATACCCCTCACCCCAAAAAACAATTATACGTACAACAAATTAACTTTAGGTATCGAACAGTGGTTTTATATGAGCACCTGGGGGTGGTCAAAGTTTCGCGTTATAGCCGGAAAAATATGGGGAACGCTTCCATATCCTTTATTAAAAATACATGATGGTAACGAAGCATGGCTCTTCGACAATTATTCATCTAATTTGATGGACTACTATGAATTTGTAAGCGACCAGTATATAAACTTCTACTATGCGCACCATTTCGACGGTTTCTTTTTTAATAAAATACCCGGATTGAATAAACTAAAGTTAAGAGAGGTCGTTTACTTCAGGGGTGTATATGGAAGTGTAACTCCTCAGAATTTAATGTTCTCCGAATACCCTGAAAATATGAGGCCGTTTGGTGATGAACCCTATTTAGAGACGGGTGCCGGCATCGAAAATATTTTTAAAATCCTTCAGATATATGCCGTCTGGCGGTTGACACATTTGGATGATCCGGGATACCAGAATGTCCAGAAATTTGGGATCTTTGCTTCCCTGTACTTCTCTTTCTAACCTATTCTTTCGATGTCCTTTTTCACGCTGAAGATGTCAGATTTTGTTAAAAAAACACAAAAACAAAACATACATTCCGAACTTCTTCGCTTTACCATAAAATTTTTTCATCTTTGCTGTACAAAGTTTAGAATAATAAATTGATACTCATTCAATCCTGATATGAAACTCCACACGGAAAATCTTGTAAAAAAGTACCGCCAGCGAACTGTTGCGAACAATGTTTCGGTGGAAGTAAGCCAGGGGGAGATCATCGGCCTGTTAGGTCCGAACGGTGCCGGCAAAACAACTACTTTTTACATGATCGTGGGATTGATCAAACCTTTTGAAGGAAAAGTTTTTCTGGATGATAAAGAAATTACCGAGATGCCTATGTATAAGCGTGCTCAGATGGGGGTAGGGTACCTGGCGCAGGAGGCCTCGGTTTTCAGGCATCTGAGTGTTGAGGACAATCTCAAAGCTGTGATGCAGTTTACGGGCATGGGCAAACAGGAGCAAAAAGAACGGCTGGAATCTTTACTTGATGAGTTTGGGTTACAGCAGATCAGAAAAAGTAAGGGAATTCAGCTTTCGGGTGGTGAGAGAAGAAGGACGGAAATTGCCCGGGCACTGGCTGTAAACCCTAATTTTATTTTACTTGACGAACCCTTTGCCGGTGTTGATCCCATTGCTGTGGAAGATATCCAGTCGATTGTAGCAAAGCTGAAAACAAAAAATATAGGCATTCTTATTACGGACCATAACGTCCATGAAACCTTAAGCATTGTTGACCGGGCTTACCTGATGTTTGAAGGATCTATCCTGAAAGCCGGAACCGCAGAAGAATTGGCAGAAGATAAGCATGTAAGGAAAGTGTATCTTGGCCAGCATTTCGAGCTGAGAAGGAAGGATTTTAATAATTTGGAAGAGTAATACCGGGTTTACAATCCGGGAACCTGATATCTATACCGCCGTCTCAAGCATCCTCGCTTGAAGAATTGACATCCTCCTTATGCTCAAAAAGCAGTTGAACAATTGAGAGCAAAAGATAAAGCAGTATGATCAGTGGTATGGCGGCTACTTTCAGTAGGGCAAAGAACACAATAGAAAGAAGAATAAAAATATAACGTGTCTGGTTTTCCCGCCAGCCGAAAGATGTAAATTTTAAGGAAAACATCGGAATGCTTGATACCATCAGAAGAGCACTGACAAAACCAACACTTGCCAGAAAATAAGAGTTTGTTACTATATCGAAATATATCCCCTTACTTTCAGCCAGACAACCCAGGATCATAATAGGAAATGATGCCAGCAGAATAGCTACGGCTGGTGTGGGCATCCCTTTGAAGGAAGTTGTCTGTTCTTCATCAATATTAAATTTGGCCAGCCGTAAAGCAGAAAATAATGGGATGAGGAATGCGCTGAAAGGAAGAAATTCCGGTCCTGAAATCACCGTCAGCTCCTTGATGGTATAAAAAAGCACAAAGGCAGGTGCCACCCCGAAAGAGACCATGTCGGCCAGCGAATCAAGTTGCACACCGATAGCTGATTTAGCATGAAGCAAGCGAGCGATAAAGCCGTCAAAAAAGTCAAATATGGCAGCAACAAAAACCATCATCCCTGCCAGTTGCAGGTTTCCGCTGGTAGCGAAATATATGGAAAGTAATCCTGATAACAGGTTCAACAACGTGATAAAATTGGGGATATGTTTCTGCATGATCCGGTGTTTTACATTTTATTCAAAAATAGTGAAATCATTTCATTGAAACAATGTCAAAATACGGTTTCTGTCATTTTACTAAGTTTGTGTACTATATCATAAAATTTCAAAAATGGCAAAAGTTGTTGTTCTCGGAGCTGGCATATCCGGCCACACGGCCTCGGCATTACTTAAAAAGAAACTAGGTAAAAAACATGAAGTCGTAGTCATCACCCCCAACGCCTATTATCATTGGATTCCATCCAATATATGGATTGGTGTTGGCCGGATGACCATTGACCAGGTCCGGTTCAGGCTGGATAAGCGATACGCCAAAGCCGGCATTGTTTACAAACAGGCAAAAGCCGTCAGTTTTCACCCTGAAGGGGGTCAGGAAACAGAAAAAGGTTATGTAACGATTGAATCCACCGAACAGGATAAAGTGGGTGAAAAAGAAAAGGTAGATTATGATTTTCTGATCAATGCCACCGGCCCGATGCTTAAGTTCAGTGCTACGGAGGGTCTGGGACCAGGTAAGCATACGGTGTCGGTTTGCTCATACGATCATGCGGCCGAGGCCTGGGAAAAACTACAGGAGTCGTTAGCCCGGATGGAAAAAGGAGAAAAACAGAAATTCCTGATCGGCATGGGCCATCCCGGTGCTACCTGCCAGGGAGCTGCGTTTGAATATATCCTCAATGTAGCATACGAGATCAAAAAAAGGAAACTATCGCATTTAGCCGAAATAAAATGGATCACAAACGAATACGAAGTTGGTGATTTTGGCATGGGTGGTGCGTACATCAAAAGAGGCGGATATATTACGTCTACAAAAACCTTTGCCGAATCGTTCCTGAAACAGCGCGACATCACCTGGCTGAAACGTACCGGCGTGAAAAAAGTGGAAAAGGGCAAGGTGTTTTATGAAAAACTGGACGGCACCAAAGGTGAAGAGACCTTTGACTTCGCTATGCTGATCCCTGCTTTCTCGGGACCTGGATTTACAGCTTACGACAAAAAAGGCGAAGATATTACCGGTAAATTGTTTATGCCTAATGGATTTATGAAAGTGGATGCCGATTACACTAAGAAAACATTCGAGGAATGGTCCGCTTCGGACTGGCCCTCCACTTACCAGAACCCCGATTATGCAAACATTTTTGCAGCAGGCATTGCCTTTGCCCCGCCGCATTCCATTTCCAAACCCATGACCAGTCCCAATGGAACGCCTATTTTTCCAGCACCGCCGCGGACGGGTATGCCATCGGGAGTTACCGGAAAGGTGGTGGCCGAAAATATCATCGACTGGATAAAAAAAGGTAAACCGTTGATAAAACACAAAGCATCGATGGCAAGGATGGGTGCTGCCTGTATCATCTCGGCGGGTTACGGACAGATATACGGCGCCGCAGCCACCATGACCGTTAAACCCATTGTCCAAGATTGGGACAAATACCCCGAATACGGGCGTAGCCTTTCTGATACTATGGGCGAAGCCGGACTGGCAGGCCACTGGCTGAAATGGTTTATGCACTATATGTTCCTGCATAAAGCCAAAGGCTATCCGCTGTGGTGGCTGTTACCGGAATAATTATTTTTAAACACGAAACGTATTGTAAAATGGAAAACACAAAAAGAACCATAGCATATTCCGATGAATCCTATCCGCCGATGCCTACAAAAACCACTTTGTTTTGGCGTAGGTTCTGGCCCTGGCAGGCTTGGCGGTGGCTGGTGCTGAATATTAAAATATTACGGATTGTTGCCGGAGGCCACTCATAGTTTTTAGAAGTTTTTCCGGAAGGATGTATGAGCCGGAAGCAAGGGCGAAAAATTGTACTTTTGTCCCCGGTTTTAAACAGAAAAGGTGCATCCATCCCATATTAAAATAGAAGATTACAATTACAAACTCCCCGAAAAGAGGATTGCCAAATATCCTTTGACGAACAGGGATGATTCCAAATTGCTTTATTTGAATTCGGGCCGACCGGAAGCGAGAAAATTCAGGGAATTGCCGGACTTGTTACCTGCAGACAGTTTGCTGGTGTTCAACGAGACGAAAGTCATACAGGCACGGTTGCAATTTCGAAAAAAGAGCGGGGCCAACATCGAGATTTTTTGTCTGGAACCCGTTGAACCTTCTAATGATTTCCAGATTGCTTTTCAGCAGCCGTCGCCAGTGGTATGGGAATGCCTGGTGGGTAATGCCAAACGCTGGAAGGACGAACCACTTGAACTGATCATAAGTCAGGGCGCGGATGAAATTATGTTAACTGCTGAAAAAACAGGGCGCACCGGAGATGCATTTCTTATATCTTTCCGTTGGGAGCCACAGCACATCCCGTTTTCGGAAATTATTGAGTTGACGGGGAAAGTGCCTTTACCGCCATACTTAAACCGCGAAGCCGAAGAAAGCGATAAAAAAAGATATCAGACCATTTATGCCCGTCACGATGGATCGGTGGCTGCCCCTACGGCCGGATTACATTTTACAGATCGTATTTTTGAAGAGCTTGCCAGAAAGGGAATTGAAACGGAACAGCTAACGCTGCATGTGGGCGCCGGAACGTTCAAGCCGGTATCTTCTGAGACAATTGCCGAACATGAAATGCACACAGAACATATAGTGATCCCTGTTGAAGCATTAGAACATATGTCGCGAAAAGCTGAAGATCATATCATAGCTGTGGGTACAACGAGCCTGAGAACCATCGAAAGTCTTTACTGGATGGCAGTTAAGCTTGATAACGGTGATGAAAGTTTTAAAATAAATCAATGGGATCCGTATGAGTTGCCACAAAAAATGACGGGCAAAGAAGCGTTGCAAATATTGATAAAATATACAGATGATCATAGGCTGAAAGAACTCAAAGGACAAACACAAATGATCATTGCTCCAGGCTACCGATTAAAACTGGCAAAGGGTTTGTTAACTAATTTTCATCAGCCGAAAAGCACACTGTTGCTTTTAGTGGCAGCCATCATCGGCAATAAATGGAAAAGCGCTTATAACTTTTCTTTACAAAACGGCTTCCGCTTTTTGAGTTATGGTGATAGTTGCCTATTTTTGTACGAATAGTAATTAAATATTGCATCATGAAAAATCCACAACTTCTTACATTGCTTTTTACCGCACTATTCATTTTTTCGTGCAGTACAGTACCTTTAACTAACCGCAAACAATTGGCTTTAATTCCGCACAGCGAATTACTGGCCATGAGTTTTGCCCAGTATGATGCCTTTCTCGATTCAGTACCGGTCAGTAATAACGAGGACGAAGCCGATATGGTGAAAAGGGTCGGTAACAATATTGCCGGAGCGGTTCAACAGTATCTTACCGAACATGATCGCGCCGATATCCTTAAAGGGTTCAACTGGGAATTCAACCTGGTACAGGATAATCAGGTGAATGCCTGGTGCATGCCCGGTGGAAAAGTGGTGGTGTACACCGGAATACTGCCGGTAACGCAGGATGAAAACGGGCTGGCCGTAGTGATGGGACACGAAATCGCCCATGCCATCGCCGACCACGGTAACGAACGGATGAGCCAGGGCTTGTTGCAACAAACAGGCGGGGTGGCTTTGTCGATTGCCTTGCAGAATAAACCGGCCGAAACACAGGCGCTGTGGATGATGGCTTACGGTGTGGGAACCTATTACGGTGCCATGTTGCCGTACAGCCGGTTGCATGAGAGCGAAGCCGACCACCTGGGGCTGATTTTTATAGCTATTGCCGGCTACGATCCACAGGGAGCGGTTGCCTTCTGGCAGAGGATGCCTGCCGCCGGTAACGGGCAGAAACCACCCGAATTTATGAGTACTCACCCGTCCGATGAAACCCGCATCAGTAACCTGCAGAAATGGATGCCCGATGCACTGAAATATTACCATCCTGAAGGAAGTGGTGGAAATAATTCCGGAAAAGGAAGTGGAACGAAAAAGAAAGGGAATTCGAACGTTGTTAAAATAGGTGGCTAGCATCATCTACTAAGAAGTTCTTAATGGATGAAAATCAACTTACGGGCATTATTTTATCGGGAGGGAAGAGCAGCAGAATGGGAAGAGAGAAGGGACTTGTCAATTTCAGAGGAAAGCCTTTAATTTCATATTCTATTGAAGCTCTGAAGCAGCTTACCGGCACAATTATTATAGGAGCAAATAACAATCTTGAGGAATACAAAAAATTCGGCTTTGATGTGGTGAATGACGAGGTGGAGGGCATTGGCCCTATGGGTGGGCTCTTATCAACGCTGCGGTATTCAACAACTGATAAAAACCTCGTAGTTTCATGTGATACCCCTTTTATCAATTCCGGATTATTACAATACCTGATGAGGTATATGCAGGATTATGATATTGTTGCTGCATCCCATGGCAATGGAAAAACAGAGCCTTTGTGTGCGATCTACAGTCGAAATGTTATACCCGTAATGGAGAAAAAAGTGAATGATGGCGTTTTTAAATTAAGGAGTATTTTTCAAGAAGTCCGGTTTAGAGCGCTCCGGGTGGACACCTCTTTGCCTTTTTATATGAACCGGCTGTTCTATAATGTGAATATACCGGAAGATTTAAATATTTAGTGCAGATGACGGATACAACTATTCGACCAACTAATCTATGGCTAAAGGCCGCTGTTGTGGGGGGGCTATGGGCAGCACTGGAGATCATTGTCGGCAGCTTTTTGCATAATACGCGTCTTCCATTTGCAGGTTCCATCCTAGCCTTTTCCGGCACAGTATTGTTGATCGGCTTTTACCGCATGTGGCCTGAGCGGGGATTGATTATCAGGGCAGGTTTGATAACTGCCATTATGAAGTCG
>Ga0209013_10003715_pt1 | contig 13482 bp, 13 predicted proteins | sample Cruoilmetagenom2_FD_187291 | JGI IMG/M metagenome (GOLD analysis project Ga0209013, IMG submission 187291) | Oil polluted marine microbial communities from Coal Oil Point, Santa Barbara, California, USA - Sample 2 (SPAdes) (version 2) | ecosystem: Environmental > Aquatic > Marine > Oil seeps ... | reverse complement strand
ATTGAATATGCTGTTAACACTCTGGACGAAGCTGGGATACCGGTCATTACTCCTGCTGGGGCGTTAGGCTGCCATATAGATGCTAAAGGATTTCTCTCTCATCTACCACAATCTGATTATCCTGCTGGGGCACTTGCAGCGGCATTGTTTATTGTTTCTGGTATTCGTGGAATGGAAAGAGGAACAATTTCAAGTGTTCGTGATGAGGAAGGAAATGATATTCTAGCAGATGTGGAACTATTAAGATTAGCTTTTCCACGCAGAGTTTTTACACTTTCGCAAACTATGTTTATGCTTGATCGTGTTTTATGGTTATATGATAATAGAGAATTAATTGGTGGATTAAAATGGGTTGAGGAACCAGCTGTACTTAGATTCTTTCTGGGTCGACTCGCTCCAGTTGATGATTGGCCTGAAAAACTGATGGCCAAATTTAAAGAAGATTTTGGTGATTCATTATAAGCAAATAGCTTTATGAAGGGAATCAAACTTGGTTCCCTTCTTTATTTATGAAAGTATATTAGACTAAGATAAAGTATGGGGTATATATTATTACCTCTAAAAGTAAAACATATCTGACAATTTTTACTATTTTTATAACTTAATAAAATTATTTAAATGTACTACTCTATTCGTTAGTAGTAAAATAGTTAAAAGTTAGTTATGTTAAAATATTTGCAAATAATTCTTCTTTCTATACTAGTTCTAGGTTGTGAGACAAACCCACCAACTAATTGGATGGATAATGATGAGTTCGGCAAGGTTTTTGTTTCCTCCAATATTAATGCTGAAATTCTTGTGGATGGTGAACTAACCGGAACAATAACTCCAGATACTCTGGAACTTCTTGTTGGACAATATGAAATTTCTCTTCACAAAGATGGATATGTTTCTACAAGTGAAGAAATTGAAGTTCAGGAGAATTCCTATCAGGAAGTAGCAATCATACTAACTGAATTGGGAACTCAAAAGATCGTTCTAATTGAGGATTTCTCAAACGTTAGCTGTGCACCATGTGTAACTAGTAATATTACTCTAAGATCGCTACAAGCAAGTTATACAAGTGAAAAATTAGTAATAGTAAAATTCCCAGCTAATTTTCCCTCACCACATGACCCAATGTATTTAGCTAATGAAGGGGACTCTGATTCGAGATTAAGTTATTATAATATTTTTTCTACTCCAACTATAATAATTGATGGTATTAATAAAACGCTTGCAACAGACTCTATGAGTATCAAAGCAATAATTGATCCGAGTTTATTGAATATTCCTAAGTTTTCTATTGAAGTAGAAGACAGTATTTCTGGACAGACAATATTTGTAAAGGGAAAAATTAAACTTCTTGAAAATTCTGGTATAGATTTTAATAGCTTAGTTTTACATACTGTAATTATAGAATCCAAGATAGAATATAGTTCACCTCCTGGATCAAATGGGGAAACAGAGTTTGATGATGTTATGCGTAAAATGCTTCCTAGCAATACCGGTTTTTCTATATCAAACATTGAAACTGAAGGAAAAATAAACTTTAGTTTTGAATCTGCAATAAATAGTTCTTGGAATAAGGATAGATTAGAAACTATTGTTTATGTGCAGCAAACAAATTCAAAAGAAGTTTATCAAGCTAATTCAACAATACAGTAAAACGAGAAATAAAAGAATGAGAATGAATAAAAAAAAATTAACCATCATTTTGGTTTTTACAGCACTGCTTATGGGGCAGGTCAATGCACAAGACTTAACTATTGAAGTAGATGATAATTATTTAGTAGATACACTTGGTAGCGAAATTATTTTTGATATTCACCTAAAGAATAATTCCTCTAGCGATATGCTTGTTACAATAGTAAGAAGGGAAATATCAATTCCGGCAACATGGATTTCATCTCTTTGCTTTGAAAGTTGTTTGCGATCTGATATTGATAGTATCAATACATCACCCGATTTTGGAAGTTCACCTCTTTCTCCTGGTGAATCGCGAGTAATGTCATTACACGTATTTCCGTCAGTTGAGGATGCTGAGTCAATTATTGAATTAAAATTCGTAAACGAGGATAATGCCGCGGAACAATATATTGAGGAATTTAAAGCAGCTTCAGCAACAATTTCCGTTGATGATAAAAATAAAGATTCGTTTGAATATCAACTTTCTCAGAATTATCCAAATCCATTTAATCCTTCAACAATAATTGAATACTCAATTCCGCATAATATAAATGGTGAAATGTCAAATGTAGTATTAAAGGTTTATGATATTCTTGGGAGAGAAATTGTAACACTTGTAAATAGAGAGCAAAGTTCAGGGAACTACAAAGTTAATTTTGATGCTGGAAAAGAAATTCCAAGTGGAGTGTATTTTTACGAATTACGTACAAATAATTTCCATCAAGTAAAGAAAATGATTGTGGAGAAATAGATGAAGAAATTAATTTTATTTTTTTTAGTGTTTTCAGTCATACTTTTTGCGCAGGGGAGTGAGAATAAATTGCAAGGAACTGCCCCAAATTTCGAACTTGAAGATATTGAAGGTGATATTTACGAATTGAATGATTTTCTAGGTAAAGGTCCGGTTTTAGTATGTTTTTGGGCAACCTGGTGTAAACCGTGTATTGAAGAGTTGAAAGCTTACAATAAAATCTACGAAGAATACAAAGATAAAGGTTTTACTATTGTAGCAATTTCTACAGACTCTGAAAGAAGCATAGCAAAAGTAAAACCATTTATCAGCTCTATGAATTACACGTTTCAAGTATTGCTTGATCCTAATTCTGATGTGGCTCGACAATATTATGCTAGAGCAATACCCTATTCTGTGATGATAGATAAGGAAGGGAATATTTTATACTCTCATGTTGGCTACTTACGAGGAGATGAAATTAAGGTCGAAGAAATAGTAAAGCAACAGTTAGAAAAAAACAAATCAAATTAAGACATTGCGATCCGTCAGTTGACGGAGAGGTAATCTGCGAGAGATTACTTCGTCGTCCAAAGTCGGACTCCTCGTAATGACATGGAAATTATAACATATGAAAAGAACATTAACTGTATTTCTCATTCTAGTATTAGGAGTATCGAGTTCATTCTCACAATCATTTCAATCCATCACAATGCCAAAAGGACTGAGTGTTTCCAATCAACTTGAGTATTCTTATAATTCCGATTATCAAAGTGAAATTTTTGAGAATTGGATGAATGTTGATTATAGACATAAAATATTTTCTGCTGGAATCCGCTTTGATGTCTTCCAGCCTAATGATCCCGATCCTTCAATCAGCAGAGGGAAAGATCCCTATTCTGATATTTCCTTCAAATATATTTCAACTAATATAGGAAATAGGAAAGAGGGATTAAAACTTACTGTCGGAAACTATTATGAGATGTTCGGCCGTGGATTGGTTTTGAAAAGTTATGAAGATAGAAATATTAGAATTGATAATAATCTGCTTGGCGTTTCTGTTGGAGCCAATTATGCAAACTTTCATTTAAGAGCGCTGTCAGGAATGGCAGAAAATGCAATGGCTGAAAGGAAAGATATATTACACGCTGCTGATCTTGAATTTAGAGGAATTAAAGGAGTAAAACTTGGCGCTACGTACGCAGCTAATGAACCTGATATCGAAAATATTGCAAGAACAAGTTTAGCAACAGTTCGTTTTGCACCTCGATTTTGGAAATTCGATCTATATGCAGAATATGGTATTAAAAATAATGAAGATATTGAAAACTCAGTCTTTAATGGTGCTGAGAACAAAATTGGTGAAGGATTATATGGCAACCTAAATTTTTATCTGGGGCCATTTTCAATTAGCGGAGAATATAAATATTATGACAACTTTGCATTCCAGTCAGAGGACAAAACTATAGACTACAATACTCCTCCTTCTTTGCGTAATGATTATACATATATTCTTCTGAATAGACATCCATCAGCGCTTAATCAGAATAATGAGCAGGGATATCAGTTTGAAGCAAATTTTACATTTAGTGAAAATTCGATATTATTGGTAAACTATAATCAAACAAATACACTTGGACCATCATCATATTATCAAAGAATATTGAATACAAATAATGATCCTCAAACTCAACTTAAAGACCTCTACTTTCAATTTACACAGACTTGGAGTAAAAGTTTAGAGACTATATTTGCTTTTGATATTAATGAAGAGCTTTCCACAAATACTAAAAATATCACACCCATTTTAGATAGCAAATTCTACTTTGGTGATATCCATACAATCCGAGTTGTACTGGAGCATCAGCAAACAGAGAATTATGTCTCGGAAGAAAAATACTATGATCAAATTATTCAATTAGAATATTTACGTTCTCCGAATATCTCGGTATCGCTTGTGACTGAAATGAAAACATCCGAGCCAACACCAAATGAGATTAAAAGGGAATTTTGGGGTTTCGTAATGTTCGGTTATAAACTTGCAAGCCATACTGATGTGAGTTTACTTATCGGGACACGTCAAGCTGGTAATATTTGCGTTGGAGGTGTCTGCCGCTACGAACCGGAATTTGAAGGAATTGAACTTAAGATGTTGACTAGGTTGTATTAATATTTTAGGTTAAATTTTTTAAAGTTGTATAGGTTGATGGTGTAGGCCTGATATATACAATGTGTTATAACCAAAATATTACGGTTATTATATAATAGGTGTATTGGGATGTTACCTGCAAGGCGAAGAGAGCAGTTGCATAGTTGATGGTCAAACGATAGAAAATTAAAAAAGAAAAGATAATTGAAATGAAACCACTAAAAGATAAAATTGCACTTGTAACAGGCGAACTCGAAATGTTGGAAAAGGAATTGCTTTGGCACTTGGAGAAGCGGGTGCCACGGTTTATGTAACAGGTAGAAGCATTACGAAAAATGATGTAAAGGGTATTACAAATGCAGGTGGAAAAGGAATTGCAATAGTTTGTAATCACGAAAATGATGATGAAGTTAAAACTGTTTTTGAACTAATCGAGAAAAATGAAGGCAAGTTAGATATACTGGTTAATAATGCGTGGGGCGGATATAATCGTCTACGTAACAGAAAAAAGTATAGAAGTGAAGGCTTTAAATGGAAAGACCCTTTTTGGAAACAACCACTCGAATTATGGGAAGAAATGAACAATGTAGGTGTTCGCTCAAATTATGTCGCTAGTGTTTATGCAACTCAGTTAATGCTAAAACAAAAGAAAGGATTGATTGTGAATATTTCATTTTATGCCAGCCGTAAATACTATGGAAATGTAATTTATGGCGTTTCAAAAGCGGCTGTTGATAAAATGACAATGGATATGTCAGAAGAATTGAAAAAAAATAAAATTACTTGTGTTTCTCTCTATCCAGGTTATATCGATGACAAGAAAAAAGAACCTAATCCTAAAAAAGAAACATCTATATTTGTTGGAAGAGCGATTGTAGCAATGTCTTCTGATAAAAATATTATAAAAAAAACAGGTCAAATATTAGTAGCGGCTGAACTTGCAAAAGAATATAATTTCACTGATATTGACGGAATTCAGCCAGAACCTTTTGATAAATTGTAAAATAGCAAGCGAAATTATTGATTTAGAATATAACAAAGCCTAGCAGGTAACAATGTATATAGTTTATGGCGGCTTAAGTCCTAAATATGTACATTTTAGATATAAATAAACATCGGTGCAAATTGAAAGTTTTGTGTTTCAAAAACCGCCATAAAACCATATACTAAACGTTACAATGCGCAAAAACATATTTAGAAAGACATAAAATGAATCAGAGTTAGTATTGATAATTTCAGGCAAGGAAAATATAGAAGATAATAATGCAGCCACACAATCTCCTGAAGAAGATTTGCCGTTTTTGTTAACATTTATTTGTCAAGTTTTATCTACAATAAACTGGACATTTTATTCGTAGAGAGGAAAAGTATTAATAAACCAAAGAAACAAATTCTATACACAAATCCTAAAAACACAGCATGAAAATTAAATTTAGTTATAGATAAAGCAGTTCGGAAAGCCTATAAAAAATGTCAAGTTTTTTGCACAAATAACTTGACATTTTTACAAAGATAAGTATCTTGGTTATATGAAATTATCAGAAAAAATAAGAACCAAAATAAATAAGTTCTCAAGAGGAAAAACTTTCGGTTATGCCGATTTGGAAATTGAAAGAAAAGAATACTTAACAGCGGCAAAAGTATTAGAGCGATTACAAAAAAAAGGAATAATAAAAAAAATTACTAAGGGTGTGTTCTATAAACCGGAGCAAACAGTTTTCGGAGAACTGAAACCGGATATAGATGAGCAGCTGAAGAAATACCTATTCAAAAACGGCAAGCGGATAGCGTATGTAACCGGTTTGCTGTTATATAATCGCTTAAATTTAACCACCCAAGTACCATACCGTATAAAAATAGCAAGCAGAAGTAATCGTATTTCCATTAGCAGGGGTACTCTTAAAGCAGATGCGGTAAAAAGTTATTTGGAAGTAACTGATAAAAACTACGAGTTGCTTGGCTTTCTGGACGCAATTAAGGATATTAAAAAAATTCCTGATACCACTGTAAATACTTCAGTAAAAATTCTTACTGCAAAAATTAAAGCATTAAATGACAAAAAAATGAAAGAAATGGTTCAATACGTGCTATTTTATCCGCCAAGAGTCCGAGCATTGTTAGGCGCCATTTTAGAAAATATAAATAGTAGTGTAAGCGCTCAAAAACTGAAATATAGTTTGAATCCTTTAACAAAATTCAAATTTGGGCTGAAAGATGATGTTTTAATCAATATAAAAGACTGGAATATTGAATGAAACTGCACTTAAATAAAAATTTATTTATAGATGCTGTTAAAATCACTTCGGATAGCTTGAGTCTTCCACCAATTTATATTGAGAAAGACTATTGGGTAACCTATGTGCTTAAAACAATTTTTGAAAACGACATTGGTAAAGAAACAATATTCAAAGGTGGCACAGCTCTTTCAAAGTGTTTTGGTTTAATCGATAGATTTTCGGAAGATATTGATTTGGTTGTTAGAAAAAACAAAAATGAAACCGACAACCAATTAAAAAGAAAAATTAAAAAGGTAACTGCTGCTGTTTCTGATGTTTTACCTGAAGTTGAAATTCCAGATGTAACACATAAAGTTGGAATGAGCAGAAAAACTGCACACGAATACTCAAAAAAAATCAAAGGCAGTTACGGACAAATTAGAGATGTGATAATAGTTGAAGCCACTTGGCTCGGTTATTTTGAACCATTCACTAAAAAGGAAGTAAGTTCATATATTTACGAAATGATGGTAAATACCGGTCAGGAAAAATTAGCGGAAGAAAATGGGATGTTTCCTTTTGAAGTGCAGGTTTTAGAACCAAAAAGAACTCTTTGCGAAAAAATAATGAGCTTGGTTAGGTTTTCATATACCGAAAATCCAATTGAAGATTTGAGAAACAAAGTAAGGCATACATACGATCTTTACCAATTATTGAAAGATAAAGAGCTGTACAAGTTTTTTGAATCAGATGAATTTGACAAAATGCTGCTCAAAGTTGCCAATAATGATGTTATAAGTTTCAAGAATAACAATGATTGGCTGAAGTATCACCCTAACAAATCAAAAATATTTGCTGATTTGGATAAAGTCTGGCTAGAATTGAAAGCGACTTATTCAGGTGAGTTTAAGGATTTGGTTTTTGGAGATTTTCCTAACGAAGAAAAAATTTATAAAATATTAAAATCAATAAAAGAACGTTTGAGTATAGTGGATTGGACAGTGACTATTGAAAATCTAGACTAAATATAATAAAGGAATAAATACGATTGCCTAACAAAAGCTATAAGCAATAACTGAAAAGCGCAACTGCTCATAGCAAGTTCGTTCAATTCACCAAAATATATCTAAAAATATTAAAGAACAAATCAGAGTTAGTATTGATAATTTCAGGTAAAGAAATAGTGGCTGATCGTCCTGAGCCAATTACTTCGAATATTGATGTAATTCCATATAAGCGCCGAATGGATCCGAAAATTGCTATTAAAGCACTGGCTGATGGGAACTATGTTTTAATAGTCGATTTTTATAGCAGCGGTCTTGAAGTATTGAGTGAGCTTAAGAAGTACATTAAAAAAAAACACTCCGATCAATCGTTTCATGGACAGCGTGATTTCCGCTTACTGTTTCGCGAACTTTCGCATCGATTATTATTATCAGTATGCAACAATAAATTAACTGTAAGAAAAGCTCCGGAAATTGGCTGGCTTAAAATACTATACCCCGAAACAGATGAGTTCTTATTGCCCTTTCCTCAAGTTCAAGGATTAAACAGTTCATGGCAATGGTACAAAAAAGGAATTTCTATCCCGGTTTTAGATAAGAAGATACATCCCTATTTTGGAACTTATTTTCCAACCCGATTCGAGCATTTAAAACTTTTTGATAACTGGTTAAAGCGATACAAGGGAGAAAAAAAATCAGCGATAGATATTGGAATTGGTAGCGGTGTGCTCTCTTTCCAAATGTTGAAATATAATTTCGGAAAAATTTATGGAACGGATTCTAATCCTAATGCAATTATTGGATTAAACGAAGATCTATATAAAAACAATCTGAATTCAAAAATAGATCTAATACACGGCGATTTGTTTGCAGACTGCAATTTAAAAATGGAATTAATTGTATTTAATCCGCCCTGGCTTCCTGCTTCTCATAATTTAGAGGGGATAGATAAAGCAATATATTACGATGCCAATCTGTTTCCGCGCTTTTTCGCTGAAGCAAAAAAACACCTCAAACCTGAAGGGAGAGTGGTTCTTATATTTTCTAATTTGGCACAAATAACAAAAGTTAGTAAGTTCCATCCTATCGAAGCAGAATTATCTGATGGAGGACGATTCCAAAAGGAATTATTCGTACAAAAGAAAGTCAGCCAGGCTTCTAAAAATACACGAAGAGATCAAAATTGGCGTACTTCCGAAATGGTAGAATTATGGGTGTTGAAAATGCGTAATGCAAAATGAACATTAAGGAAATAACTATGATTGCAAGAATTTGGCATGGAAGAACAAAAATTGAAGATTATGAAGCATACACGGAGTTTATGAAAGTTAAAGCAATTCCGGATTATCAAAAAACAAATGGATTTGTAAAATTGACATTTTTAAGGAACATTAAAGAAAACATTGGACACTTCACATTAATTACTTTTTGGAAAAATCTTGAAGTTATCAAGAATTTTGCAGGAGAGGATTTTAAAAAGGCGAATTACTATCCAGAGGATGAAAATTATTTACTTGAATTTGAAGAACAAGTAACACACTATGAAGTGTTTGCAGGATAGAATGCCACACAATGAATGTTATGAATATTGAATTAATAAAAGTATTGTTACAAAACTAAACAGATCCCCAATCAACTTCGTTTGCTACCTTATCATCTCTCTAAGTTTTGCATACCCACTTTTACTCACATGTAGCTGCTTCCCATCTTTTAATAAAACAGCGTGAGAATCTTTACCAATTAAATCAATTTGTTTTACGAAGTTGATGTTCACTAAATAAGATCTGTGAATACGCACAAAGGAATCAGGCAAATGCTCTTCAAAGAATTTCATTCTATTCTGTTTTAATGAAGAAACATCTTTTGTTACGATTTTAACATAATCATCCTGCGCTTCCAGATAAAATATTTGTTCGACAGGAATGATGACTATTTTTTGATTATGTTTTACAACAATCCTTTTAAGTATCTCATCTTTAGATATAAAATTGCTTGCCAAGTCTTTTGGCTTTTGGTTAATAGGTTTAGCTTTCTCAATTTTATCTATAACTCTTTTAACAGCTTCATCAAATCTTTCGCGAGAAAATGGTTTTAGTAAATAATCAACTGCATTTACTTCAAAAGCTTTAAGCGCATATTGATCGTATGCAGTAGAAAAAATTATATTTAGATTTTCATCAATTAATTCCAGCATCTCAAAACCATTTAGTTTCGGCATTTGGATATCTAAAAATATCAAGTCCGGCTTATGTTCATTTATAGATTTTATTCCTTCGAAACCGTTCTCACATTCAGCCACTACTTGAAGATTAGAATAATCATTTAAAAAGTTTCGGATCAATTCTCTCGCTAACTTCTCATCGTCAATAATAACTACTTTTAATTTTCTGCTCATTTATGCGCCGGTATTTTTGGAATTAAAAGTGAAACTTCAAACAGATCAGATTCTTTGGAAATTGAAATTAGATCGGTTCTCTTATAAATCAAATTTAAGCGGTCACGAATATTTTTCAATCCAATTCCCTCACCAATATCTGAAACAGATGTTGGATCAAAATTATTTGAAACTGTTATTGAAATATTCTCTCCTTCTAATTTGCAGTTAAAATTTATCGTAACTTTTTCAATACTTTCATAAACACCATGCTTTATAGCATTTTCAACGATCGGTTGTAAAATCATATTTGGGATTTCAAATTTTTCACAATCATCTGAAATGTTTAATATGAATTCCAGTCGTTCTCCAAATCTCACCTTTTCAATCTCAAGATATAATTTAATGTTTTCTATTTCCTCTTTTAATTTAATTTTTTGAATTTCATTAGATGCCAATGTTTTCCGCAAGAAAGTCGAAAGATTGGTTGACATCTCTCTTGCTTTTTCAGGATCTGAAATAGTAAGCGACGAAATTGAATTCAAACTATTGAAAATGAAATGCGGATTTATTTGGTACTTCAAGGATTTTAATTCAGCTTCTTTAACCAACGTCTGTAATCGATTCTCTTTTTCAAGCTTCGTTCTAAAACTTCTGTAATAGAATATAACATAGTAGAGGGAAACTAAAATTGAATAGTAAATTATACCAATATTAAATCGCCATACAATAGAATCATTTAAAAATTGTAGATATAATTCATCAGAAGCATACAAATTACTTAAAATAAAATAACCTGAATAGACCCAAATTGCTGATGTAATCATTGCTGTAATTACGTGATTTTGAATAATCTTCCCGATACTACTTTCATCAATATTTATATATTGAATTGGGTACCAGATACCCATGCCTATTAAGCAGTATATAAAATTATATACGAAGCTGTCAACGATTGCAATATTTAAATCATTTACTAAAAAGCTATTTAAAATTGAAAAATGGTTAAGAAAAACAGCCATCCAGATAATGATATAATAAATAATCGTTGTTCTTTTTTTTGAGAACGGACTTAACATTTTAATCCATTAATAAGTTTTTAGATCACCGCCGCCGAACAGAACAAAACCGCGAATAATTAATACTTTGTTGCTTTCCTGAATTTGATTAATATCAATGAATCGCTTATCATCAAATCCACCAAAAATGGATGTCACATTTACAATTATTTTCCAATCTCTTGGTACAATTAAATCTACACCACCAAACATTACATTTAAATCGATGAAATTAGTCCCTTCAGCTAACGAGCTTTTATGTAGGTCAAGATCAACTCCACCCAGAACTGCTGTGATTTTCCCTCCTCTGAATTCGCTTGAATTTACTACTCTTTTTCCTCCGCTGAGAATTGAAACTTCATCCACAAAATCAATATCCAATTTCGGATCAGTATTATTATCAACTTCTTTATGATAATGGCTGTGGCCATCACGTTTTAAAATTATATATAAACCAAATATTATTAATAGAACCGGCCAATATTCTGAGAACCAATATCTAACTGGAAAATTTGAAAATTTTGATAAAAACCAAAATCCGCCAACAGCTACCAGTACTATTCCGCCTAAACTATTACTATGATTGATTAAAATCAGTAGTCCGATTAACATCATCAAGCCGGGTAATGAGAAAAGATAATGTGTAAAATGAAATGGAAGATTAAATGGAAGATGAAGGAAATTACCAGCTACAGATATCAGTCCTACAACTATAAGTAAAACTCCAATTAAGATTTTTGAATTATTATTTTGCATTTTAATTCACCTCATAAATTATTTATAACTTTTAATTTCACCACCACCAAAAAGTATTAAACCTTTGAATATTAATACATTTTCTTCATCAAAGTTCCTTTCTGCTGGTAATACTCTTTTATCAGAAAATCCTCCAAAAATTGATATAGTTTGAATTTCAACTCTCCAATTATTTGGAATTTGGAATGTTGAACCTCCGAAAACAAAGAAGAGATCAATTGCGTTTTTTCCCTCGGCAAGTGTACAATCCATCAAATCAATTTTTGAACCTCCGAAAATCGCAGTTATATTCCCACCTATAAAATTCTCTATGTTGAAGTATCTATCCCCACCTCCAAAAATTGAAACCTCATTGATACTTTTATTTTTTGAATCACCTCCGAGATTTGGATCACTGTCATTTTTACCAAGTCTGAAACCACTTTTTCTAAAAATTATAAATAAACCCAAAAGAATTAAAGCAATCGGCCAATACTCTGGAATAAGACATAAAACACCAACAGTTATAAGTACCAAACCCGCTGATTTGTTTTTTGCGTTTATGATCAATATTGAGCCAATTATAATCAGTATAGTTTGCCAACTAAAAATAAAGTTGGGAATAGTAAAATCTAGGAAATCCAAGTTCCTAAATAATAGAAGTGCTCCGACAATTATTACGATTAAGCCAGTTAAAAGTTTTGGTTGAATTCTATTTTCACTCATTTTATCTCCCATAAGTTATGAGACAAAAATATATAATAAACTTTAACAGATAAAGAGTAAATCGGTGAATGGGGGTAATAATTCGGTGAGTGAAGAAATTGCAGCATTTGTTGAATGTTATTTGGTTAGTGAATTTTGTATTTTTATAAAAGTGTTTTAGATATTACAAAAATCTTCAGGGAATAAATGATAACGGAAATTAGTTTAATTATCGGCTTAATTATTGGGATTATAATCTCTTTCTTCTTTACCAAAATGATCATGAAAAATAAGATCGAATTAGAAAAAGAGAAGATAGAGAATGAAAATAATGACAAACTATTAGAATTAGAGAAAGAGAAATCACAACTAGAAGAGAGAGTAAAAAGAATTGGTGAAATGGAATTGCAGATATCTAAACTTACTGAAGTTCTGGAATCAAAGAATAGTGAAACGACTGAATTAGTTAAGCAAATAGCTGAATTAGAAACTTCAATTGAGCAGGAAAGAAAATCCGCCGATGAAAAACTAAAACTATTAAATGATTCGAAAGAGGAATTAAAAAACGAGTTTAAAAATCTATCAAATGAAATACTTGAAGAAAAAAGTAAGAAATTCACTGAGGCAAACAAAGAAAATATTGATAGTATTTTAAACCCGCTAAAGGAAGAATTCACTCAATTTAAGAAAACAGTTGCAGAAACTTATGATAAGGAGTCAAGGGACAGAACAGCGCTAAAAACTCAGATTGATGGATTAAAAGAGTTAAACGAAAAATTAGGGAAAGAAGCTCTAAGTTTAACAAACGCCTTAAAAGGAGATTCGCAAAAACAAGGTGCTTGG
>Ga0209013_10003714_pt1 | contig 13485 bp, 7 predicted proteins | sample Cruoilmetagenom2_FD_187291 | JGI IMG/M metagenome (GOLD analysis project Ga0209013, IMG submission 187291) | Oil polluted marine microbial communities from Coal Oil Point, Santa Barbara, California, USA - Sample 2 (SPAdes) (version 2) | ecosystem: Environmental > Aquatic > Marine > Oil seeps ... | reverse complement strand
GGTATTTAAAAAGCAGCCTTGATCTTTTTTGCTTCCGTTTTTTGGATTAAGCCAAAAAATGAAGTCGGGTTTGGGCGAAGCGCCAATTTAATTAGGACAATATTGAAGATCAATTGAAAAAAATGGAGGGAGTTAATAGTAGCATCTTCATATCATCTATCTGTAGTGGAGTAATAGAATCCAATAAAAAAAAGAGAGCCCCCAAATTGGTTTGAGTCCGAAACACCCATAAAAGGGACCTTCTCGCATTTGTGGAAGCTCAAGCCACTATCAGGATGACACTCCGCGCATGCGTGGGAGCTCAAGTCAACATTGGCGCGATAGCAAACGCATGCGCGGGAGCTCATCCCGACATTTATTTAGGCTCTCACGCATGCGTGGAGGTCTAAGTCACGATTGACTTGGCTTCCTGCAATCCTGTGGACCTCATCCGGATTGTGATTTGGGCTCAAACAGTTGAGGGGAATGCCATTCTACAATTAAAGTGCCTCCACACGCATACGGGGCACTGTTTCCCAAACGTGGGATGGCTTCGCGCAGTTGGGGAATGCCCATCCGGATTGTGACTTGGCTTCGCGCAGTTTTGGGGAGCTAAAAATCAATATTTAAGGGTGATTTTGCGATATATTACTGCTAAGCAAGGTATGGCAATCTTAAAACTGTAATTCAATTTGATATTAACAAGGTATTTTAAAAGTAGCCTTGATTTTTTTTGCTTCTGTTTTTTGGATTAAGGCAAAAAATGAAGTCGGGTTTGGGCGAAGCGCCAATGGAATAGCAACAAAATATTGCATTAATACCTATCAGTCATTCCTAATTCAGGTTGAATTGCTTATGGTTTGTTTGTCCTCAAGCCGGACTGGCTCTTACTTTTCTCCTTAAATGAGAAAAGTAAGCAAAAGAATCAAGCCAATAGAAAGCTGTTTGGCTTTTCAAATCAAATTCTGTAGCACGTTGCACGCTCTATTGGCAGGGCCTCGCATCAATTTTTTTTGCATTAAAACTTATAAATCCTTTTCATGATCTGAACATGATACTTTTTTATTGCATACAAGATGCTCAGAACAGTTTATAGCGTTGTAAAAAGTAAAATACCATATAGTCGAAACTATATATGTCTTGACCCTAGAGAAGATAGAATTAATAATAGCTCCTCAAAAAATGTGGCTTAAAAATTTGGATTTTAATAGAGTATATCATCCGACCGCACTTAAGATTGAGGTAAATAAGAAAGGTATTTAATAAGTAGCCTTGATCTTTTTTGCTTCCGTTTTTTGGATTAAGGCAAAAAATGAAGTCGGGTTTGGGCGAAGCGCCAATTTAGTTGGATAATATTAATCGAATAGCAATATTGTTATAAGATGTGATTTTTGCTGTATTGCTTTTGTATTTTTTAAATGCGATTGCCATGAATAATGGCCATCCTCAGCGAGAATGGCCATGTACTATCTGTGAAAACAGTTTATTTTAATTTCTTGAACAGTTCCTTTAAGCTTACCTGTTCTTTCAAAATTTCGTATAGTTTCGAGATTTCCACACGTTCTTGCTTCATGCTGTCGCGATGACGAATGGTAACCGTATTGTCCTCTAAGGACTGATGATCCACCGTTACACAGAAAGGAGTACCAATAGCATCCTGACGACGGTAGCGTTTTCCGATAGAGTCTTTCTCGTCGTATTGGCAATTGAAGTCGAATTTTAACTCGCTGATGATTTCACGAGCTTTCTCCGGAAGACCGTCTTTTTTCACCAAAGGCATTACTGCTAATTTCACTGGAGCAAGTGCTGTTGGTAATTTCAATACTACTCGTTCGTCTACTTTTCCATTTTCTTTTTCGATTTTCTCTTCGGTGTACGCCTCCGAGATAATCTGCAAGAACATACGGTCTACTCCAATCGAAGTTTCGATTACATATGGCACATAGCTCTTATTCAATTCAGGATCGAAATATTGAATTTTCTTACCAGAGAATTCCTGATGCTGGTTCAAGTCGAAATCGGTGCGGGAGTGAATTCCTTCTACTTCCTTAAATCCGAATGGGAATTTGAATTCCACATCGGTAGCAGCATTTGCATAATGCGCCAACTTATCGTGATCGTGAAAACGGTATTTATCTTCGGAAAAGCCAAGTGCTTTGTGCCAGCTCATGCGGGTTGCTTTCCATTTATCGAACCATTTCATCTCTTCGCCCGGGCGAACAAAGAATTGCATTTCCATTTGCTCGAATTCGCGCATGCGGAAGATGAACTGTCGGGCAACAATCTCGTTACGGAAAGCTTTACCTATTTGAGCAATTCCGAAAGGAATCTTCATACGACCTGTTTTCTGCACATTAAGGTAGTTTACGAAAATACCCTGAGCAGTCTCGGGACGAAGGTAAATTTTATTGCTACCATCAGCAGTAGAACCCATATCGGTTGAAAACATCAAGTTAAACTGACGAACATCAGTCCAGTTTTTGCTGCCGGAAATAGGGCAAACAACCTCGTAATCAACAATTATTTGCTTTAATTCATCCAAGTTGTTTTTGTCTAAAGCAGCAACAAAACGTTGGTGTACGGTATCTATTTTTTCCTGATTTGCTTTTACTCTTGGATTGGTAGATTTAAATTCATCCTCGTTAAAAGCATCTCCAAATCTTTTCTTGGCTTTGGCAACTTCCTTTTCAATCTTAGTCTCGAATTTTGCCATTAAATCCTCAATTAAAACATCAGCACGGTAACGTTTTTTTGAGTCTTTGTTGTCAATCAATGGATCATTAAAAGCATCTACGTGGCCAGAAGCTTTCCAAATGGTTGGGTGCATAAAAATGGCAGAGTCGAGACCAACAACATTTTCGTGAAGCAGCACCATAGAATCCCACCAATATTTTTTGATGTTGTTTTTCAATTCAACACCCATTTGTCCGTAATCATAGACGGCACTTAATCCGTCGTAGATCTCTGACGACTGGAAAACAAAACCATATTCTTTACAATGGGCAACCAGTTTCTTGAAAACATCTTCCTGAGCCATAAAATTTTCTATTTTGAGTTTTAATTAAAATTCTGGAATAATCATTTGGTCTTTTAAACTGAAAATCAAGCTATCCAAATAATAAATTTAAGAAGCAAAAATACGAAAAAATGCCAATTAGCAAGTGTACACTTTCGTGATATAGTAGATTATTGAACGGAAAGATTTATTCGTCAATTTCTTCAAAATCCACATAATCGCCAACATCCTTTTTGTCTGGATTACTATGATTTTCGCTCGATTGATCTATGGTGACTTCGCCTTCTCTTTTTGTTTGCTGCTGTTGTTCCTTTGCTTTCTGTTGCATTTTATCAAAGGTTTTTTGCACTAAAACAGGAAACAATGCCCGGATGATGATTTTCAACAGGTAATAGATTCCGACAGCAATAATAATAAATTTCAATAATGCCATAATTACAACTTTTGAAGCACAAAGATAGAATAATAGTCTTGAAAAGTCTAAACGCCTAAAAGCCGAAATGTTTTCAATTTAAAATTTACTGAAGAGAGTATTGAATGGTTTCTTGAGAAATTCTAATATCCTGATCAAAGCAATTGGAAAAAAGACCAAAGCTTTGCTGAAATCACTAAAGCTTTAATAAAGAGATCAAATCGATTGGAAAAAAGGAGGAAAGCTTTGCTGAAATTACCAAAGCTTTGATAAAAAGATCAAAGCAATCCTTTTTTTATCAAAGCTTTTGATTGAATCAGTAAATGCACTTTAAAAATTATAAAAACATTAATGATTTTTTAAAAGGCAGCGAATAAGGAGATTTTCCAATATTGTCCAATCAAATTGGCGTTTCGCCCAAACCCGATTTCATCTTTCGCTTCCTTCAAAAAACAGAAGTGAAAAAGATCAAGGCTACTTTTGAAATATTCCTGCCTAAATAAAAAGGACTATCCCGTAGGACAGTCCTGAATTTGAATTGATGTATATACTCTTTTAATCGAGTAAGCTATAGTTAAAGCCTTTTATTTATATAATGGCTTTTTCTTATTATTTTTCTGCTCTTCGAATGAGCAGGAGTTTTTTACTATTGTTTTATTTCTGCATCCAAATAAGAAATTGAATCCAAAGCGAATATTTGCTAAACGAGCACTGTTCGGGCGAATGGCTGCCATTATATTATCGCTGATTACATAAAATTGCAATGGGCCTGCTTTGGTGGCTAAGCCAAATCCCAGATTGTTATATGAATTGTTTGCAACAGTATAACTTAAACTGGTGCTTAGATTTCTGAAAAAACGTGCATTTGCCGAAAAGCTAAGGGAAGATTGAATTTTTCCATTAAAAATTTCGGTGCGACTCAAAGCTCCTAAATTCACTCTTTTTCCAACTTGATGTGTACCTCCCAAATAGATTTTAGTAGGCAAACCAACCGAGTAAGCATCAATTTTATCCGATACCTTAAACTGATCTACAATAGAATCGGTAAGGTCGTTAAAAACATCCTCTATCTCGCGATAGTTAGGATCGTTGGAATTACCGGATTGCGACCAGTCGGCACCATTCCATGTAAACGAACCATCCTGGGAGAATTCGTAGCCATCACTTTTCCATTTAATGGCACCAATATCTAATACACTAGCGTATAGTTTCGTTTTGTCGTCCATCTGGTAAATTGCGCCAAGATCGACCGCAAAACCTTTGTTATCGGTATTTAAAAAGAAATTGGAATCGTAGTCGTTGCCATCAATATTAATATCGTTTACAAAGCCTTTAGAATCTAATCCAACCTGATTAATTGGAAGCGAAACTCTTAAGCGCTGCCTTGATTTGAGAATGACCTCGCCGCCACTTTTAGAGGTAAAAACCGACATATCTGAATCTTCCATGTGCATATTGGCAATACCGAAAAGTATTTTCCCTTTTACGCCCACAGTCCATTTACTATTCACCTTTTTGGAAACACCCAGGGCTATTTCATGATAATAGGTACCATCTAAGCCTAAACCACCCCAATTCGATGTTCTTCCTCTCGAGTTATAGTTCCCATCTTTAAGAAAGGTGATCAGCTCTTTATCAAAACTAAAGCGACTATCTTCTTTTTCAATTACATCTAAAGTGAAATAATAATCTTTGGCTTTTATTCCCAGGGCAAATAAAGTAAGATCCAGCTGTTCATTTACAAAATTGGTAGTTTTTAATGCATCATGAAAACCATTCACATCTACCACAAGCGAGTCTTTTCTGATACCAGTACCATCGGTAATTATATCGTTATAAGCAAAACTGCTGTTGCTGTAGTTCAGATAAATGGAACTTAAAGCGGGAAATCCGACAAAAACCTTACAATCGGGCTGTATTGCCGGATTAACTTGGTTCGACTGCGGAACATTCTGCATAAAATACAGCGTATTGTTCATTTTTTGAGCCGACGCTGAGAAAACTAGGAATAAAGAAATAATTCCTGGGAGACTTATTTTTTGAAATGACTTTATCATAGTTGAGAATCTGAAATAGGGTTAGTTATTTACATCAATTTGTGCCTGAACCGAAATGGTGAAACTTAATTCGTAATCACCTTTTAATTTTACCGGCTCCGTTCCATTTCCAGTGGTTTTTACACTTGCGTTGATAATGATGTTTCTGGTCTGACTAAGATGCTCAATTTGTGTTTGAGATAATTGAACCTCATGAGAAATCTCCTGAATTTTACTTTCGTCTACTTCTCCTTTCTGATCTCCTGATGCGAATACTTCGGCAGCATCAATAACCTTGTTGTCTGTAATAGAATCAATCTTGTTATACAATGCATCCGCTAGGTAAATTTTATCGATGCTAACAGTTAGAGGGAATCCATTTTTAGCGGTAATTACAGCAGCAGCATTCATAATTTTGTCTGCATCACTAATATCGATGCTGGTAATGGTATCCCGGATCATCAGATTGGTGGCTGAAAAATCTAAAGGAATATCAATTTCGAGATCTACATCAATTGCCGAGTTTCTGCTAATAATGTTTGGTGCTGTTGTAATATCCACTGCGTTGGGATTTAATGCTACACTACCCGAATATTCTAATCTATCGGAAGGCGGCAATGCCATTAGATTTACGATTTCAGAATTATTTTTGTCATAAGTCACAGTATCTGCAATACCATTTGCAACCTCTGTATCTGTTTGTGGATATTGGGGTTGTAGCGGAGCAGGATTCAATGCCTGAGAATTACCATCAGTATTATAGCCAGTTATATTAGCATGGATTTCGAAAGGTACTCCTGCCGAATTCTGCATGTATAATTTAATCTTTGGATCTGCAAATTGATAATCTCCTTCTATATCATCCCAAAAATCTACATTCATATCGATATTTCCATTTCCGATATTTAGATTTTGTTTCCCAAAATCTCCCTTTGCCAGGATAAAATCGATAGTCTGCACCTGATAATCAATATTCAAATCTCCACCGGAACTACTAATGGTTCCGCCATTATCTAGTATCGTACCAGAGAATTCAATATCCATTTCATTATTGGTAGAGTAAGGTGTGTTGAAATCGATGTTAACTCCGGTTAAATTGAGTGTTTCTGCTTGATTTGTTGCACCTGCCAGTATTTTATAGGTTTGGCTAACTACGCTTCCATCTATGCCTGTATCTGGCAATGTGATGCTCAAATCAACATCAGCATTCAAAGGATTGGTGATAGTAAAATGCATGCTGGTATTCAAATTCATTTCTGATAAAATCACCCCACTTTGTCCGGTTTGCACTTGAATAATATCAGATGTTGGAGGTATAACAATGGGAGTTGGTAGTGCTAAATTTGGAGGCAAAATAAGATTAAAACTATTAGATACTTGTGATGGAAATGTTAAAACATCTATAGCATCATAGGTGAATATATTTTCCTCCAGGTGTCGAATATGTAGGTAACCTTCATTGTCAAGAATAATAGTTTGATCCAAAGGATTCGTCTCGTGCTGGTTCAATAAGTACCACAAGGAGTAGGTTCCGTATCCAACCGGAACGATCATATTGGGTTTCCAGTCTATATTGTCCGAAAGTTTATCGAAGTCGTAGTCATCACTATTAAAGCAAGAATTTAACGACAAAGCTAGTACACCAGTCATTAAAAGCATAAATAAGGTTTGTAATCTAGTTTTCATTTGTTTATAGTTTTGCAATTACCATATGAAACTCAACAGAAATTAAATAATAATTTAAATGGAGAGATTCCATTGCGATTTGGTTTTAATTTAAGCACAAAAAAAGATAATTCATCCAAATTAATTAAATAACAGGATGAATTAAGTCTATTCTTTGATAAATGGTCTATTGTACGGTGTAGTTTAGGAGGAAGTTACGGTTATCACCCACATATAAATTAAATGATTTATTTTTTGTTTTGGCAAATCCAATGGAGAACTCAGTATCTCCTTTTAGAGGAAATCCGCTATGAACATTCCCTTTTAAATCAAGAAGATATATTTTATTTTCGTTTTTTAGGCAGACACCAATTTCTATTTTTCTTCTGGAGAAAAGATACACATTTGGTCGAAAGCTGATTCCAGAATCAAATTTCTTCTCTAAAATTTGTTTCCCTTCCTGATTGAATACTTTCAAAAAGTTGTAATCTGCAAATAGATATTCATTTCTGCCATCTGCATTCAAATCATCTGCAATAAAGAAGTGAGAACCTGATAATTGTGTGAAGTTTTTCTTTTGTACTTTACCATTAAAGAAGCAATAGTATATCGTTCCGTTATTATCGGTAGTGACCAAATGAGGAGCTACCGAACCTCTGGCTTTTTCAAGATAAAACGGGTTATTTTCTGATTTAGAGAATTGCGCCCTAAGTTTTACTCTTTCCTTTCCTTTCCGATTAAGAATATATGCCCTATACTTATCTGCATACACGATATAGTCTTTGTTTTTTACTCTAAAATATTGCACTTCGCAGGTAATAGCATTTTCGGCTTTTGCAGGATTCCAACCTGTTACAATTTTCCCATCTTTGGAGTAAGCGTAAACTTTTTGATTTTTGCATGGAATAAAAATTCTGTAGTTTCGATTCTTGTCATAGTCGAAAACAGATACACCATATGCTGCGTTTGCTTTTAATCGAATCGGATAATTTTTCACGTAATTACCATTTCTGTCGATCAGGTGTAATTTATTTTTACTGGCAAATAGGTACTGTAGTTTATTGTTTTTGAAATAATCTATTTGAATTACTTTTCCTACAATTGAGGAGTTCAGTTGTTTTTTCCATAAAATACGACCTTCAGGATTGAGTAAATAGATTTGATTATTTGCATCCTGAATCAGAATTTCATTCTCTTTTGTATAATGGTTTTTCACAAGAAAAGGCTTATGCAAAAAGCATGTATCCAATCGGGATTCCCATTCCGTTTGTTGTGCAAGTTCAACCACCGGATCGTATTCTACAAATAAATTGTTATAGATGAGGTTGCGATTTGAGCTTAACTGTAGTCCTATAGCTTGAAATTTATTTACACTCTGTTTGTGAGTTTTTATTTCGTTTTGCAGATCAGCATTTAAGAAAGTGGAAACAAAACGATTTGCTCTTGGTGTGGAAATGTAGAAAAAGAAATTGGCCTTATTCGAGAGGAATTCTTCATTCTCTTTGTAGCATTCATTACTCGCCAAAGTTTTTCCCAAAACAGATTCCTTAATAAACCCAGATAAAGCACCTATGCTTGGTCCCATAACGAGGTAATTATCAATAAATGTGAAATATGCAGAGGAAGCACCAGCAAAAAAACTTCCGAATAACTTTTCAGGAATTCTATCCTCTGGCATACGATAGATGTCAAACTTGGTATCGGAATCTAATTGATAGGTGCGCTTGTAATAGGAGAGAGTACGCTGCTGTTTCTTCGCAAAACCAGTTATTAATTTCAATAATTTTTCTTTTGCAATACTTGCGCTTTTGGTTCGGATAATCGTAAATCGATCAGCAGAATTATTTGCCGAAAAGGCTAGTCCTATCTCATTATAAATGATAGAAAAAATAATTTCCTCAACATCAGCACCAGTCTTTTTCTTAATCTGATTGATATCTTTGAGATAGTCTGAGAGCTTGCCCATTTGATCCAGCAACTTACGATATTTCCCTTTGTGTAATAGGGGGTCATTCATTCCCAGAATGGCAATCATACTTGTGCTGGCTGGTAATATAGATTCCATTTCCATTTTCACGGGTTCCTGCTGGAGGAATAAATTCATCAAATTACCTTGCTGTGGATCGCTATATGTAAAGCCATTTAGCAGAACAATTCGATTTCGAAAAGTAAGATCTAATTCCGACCAGTTGGCTAAATTGGTATAGTTGCGAATAAAGCTACGGTAACCCTTATTTAGAGAAAATGAGATTTGCTTAGGGAAGGTTTTTAGGTTGAGAAAAATATTAGCATCTACATTTTTGCCAATAGTTCTTCTGATTTGTTCAAACCCTTTTAATTTGGAAATGGAATTATCGGTACTTACTTGTCGGACCGAATTCTCCAATAAGAGAATAGAGCGACTGATTAAAAATAGTCCTTTGGAAAAAGCGAAATGGATTCCTTTGGAGTTTTTGTCTAAAGAAGGAATGCTATAAATGGTAGCGTCATGATAATTTCGTTCGCTCACTGTAAACTTTGGGCCAACTAAATTGATGATAGAGTTTTGAATTTTCTTCTCTTCCAGATAATCTTGAATTGGTAGAATGTATAGATATTCAATATCGTTTTTACCTTGTAGGTGACTCGCCATAGTAAGCGTACGATCCAAAGAAATCGAATGATCAGAATCAAAGTGATCAACCAGACTGTCGATAAAAGCAAGATTCTGATTGATTTTATCAATTTTATCGAATTTGCTCAATTCTTTCCACGCTCCCGTATTGTTTTCCAATTTTGAAATTAATTGTTCCAGGCTTTCAAATTGGATAATCATTTCGGAATTTACCGGAACAGCAGAAAAAGAATCTACTCCATTGTACTCTTTTTGTTTTTGCAAATAAAGGTAGCCTAAAACAATAACGGTAAGCAATAGTAGAATTAACGTAGAGGTCAGAATTTTTCTCAACATAGTCAATTAATTGTGAGGTATAGTAATAAGATCAAAATTAATAATTAATCGAGCGTTTAAAAAATATAACAATGATTTATGAAAAATGATTTGCTAAATACTTCAAAACAAGACTTCGATAAGTAATTTTAGCCTGTTTTGGCATATAGAAAACCCCAACTATTGTCGGGGTTTTTGCTAAAAAGATAAATGTAAAAGAAAAAGCAGGTATTTATAAATCGAATTTAATTCCTTGGGCTAATGGTAATTCTTCGCCATAGTTAATCGTATTGGTTTGGCGTCTCATGTAGGTTTTCCAAGCATCTGATCCGGACTCACGGCCACCGCCGGTTTCCTTCTCACCACCAAAAGCACCACCAATTTCAGCTCCTGAAGTACCGATATTTACATTTGCGATGCCACAGTCGCTTCCAACAGAGGAAAGAAAGGTTTGTGCTTCGCGAACATTTAAAGTAAAAATAGCGGAGGATAATCCCTGAGGAACATTATTATGTAGTTGTATCGCTTCCTCTAAGCTGCTGTATTTAATCAGATATAAAACAGGCACAAAAGACTCATCCTGAACAATCTGCCAGTGATTTTCCACCTCGCACAAACTTGGAACAACATAATTGCCTTCCAGTGTTTTATCTCCAAAAACAATTTTGCCACCGGCTTTTTTCACTTCGGAAATAGCTTTTTGATAGATAGCAACTGCACCTGCATCGATTACTGGTCCTACTAAAGTATTTTCATCAAGAGGATTACCAATCTTACCTTCAACCTGCTTGTAAGCATTCAGCAAACGGGATTTTACATCTTCATAAATACTCTCATGTATTATTAAACGTCGTGTAGAAGTACAACGCTGTCCAGCAGTTCCTACTGAACCAAATACGATTCCTGGAATAGCCATGTCTAAATCAGCTGATGGAGCAATGATAATGGCATTGTTTCCACCCAATTCGGCAATCGTTCTTCCTAAACGAGCACCAACTTTTTCGGCAACTCTTTTACCAATTGCTGTAGATCCGGTCACCGAGATTAAAGGAACACGTTTATCCTCAATAAAATTATCTCCCATCACGGATGATTTAGCAACCACTAAATTGAAAACTCCTTCGGGAACATTGTTTTCTTTTAATACTTTCTGAATAATCTTTTGACAAGCAATAGCACACAAAGGTACTTTTGAACTAGGTTTCCAAATAACAACATCGCCGCAAACAGCAGCTAACATAGCATTCCATGCCCAAACAGCTACAGGGAAATTAAATGCTGAAATCACACCAACAATCCCTAATGGATGATATTGATCCATCATTTTATGATTGGGACGTTCGGAGTGCATGGTGAATCCGTACATCATACGTGACTGACCAACAGCAAAATCACAGATGTCTATCATTTCTTGCACTTCTCCTAATCCTTCTTGATATATTTTCCCCATTTCCAGGCTTACTAATTTTCCCAGATCATCTTTTGCTTCACGCAAAGCATTTCCAATCTGCCGAACTATTTCCCCTCTTTTTGGAGCTGGCATTTTTCTCCATATCGGAAAAGCTTGCTGTGCAGTTTTTAGGATTTTCTCATAATCTTCGCGATCAGCATTTTTAACTTTTGCAATCAGAGATCCATCAATAGGAGAAAAGGATTCGCTGATTAATCCCTTGCATTCGAACCAACTGGTTCCGGTGGTGGCACCTTGATTTATGTTTTCAATCCCTAATCGATTCAGGCTTTCCTGCACTCCGTAATCTTTCATGTTGTAATATGTTTTAATTTTCGAAACCATCATTTGAAATTCGAAAAGTGGTTAATTGTGAAATTTTCATAACAGTCAGAACAATATACTAATTAAAGGCTTTTAGCCCTATGATATTTATCATGTGATACGTAATGAATAGACCTGAAAAACCCGAATCAAGTGATAGATTCGGGTATATATGCTGTAATATTTAATCGGGTAATCTATTTGTTTCTTAATTTTACTATTGTACAAAGTTTCTGAAATGTTTCATGAATTGAACTCTTTCAAAAGCAGCTGGGTCGTTGGATTTTGACTGGCTCATTTTACCTTGAAAATCACGAATACTTTTAAATCCATGTTCTTTCATCCATGAATATATTTCTTTAGTGAGAATGTCTATATATTCCGGACCATTCTTATAAAGAACCGATGCAAGTTGAACGGCATCAGCACCAGCAAGAATATTCTTGATAATACTCTCCGAAGTGTGAATTCCTGTTGTTCCAGCAAGCGAACAATTTACCCGTTCCGACATAATACCAATCCATCGTAAAGTGTTTTTGTAGTCATCTGCATTTGATAGGATATGTCCACTAGTCACTTTTAAATTATGGATGTCAAAATCAGGGGTATAGAAACGGTTGAACATCACGATACCATCAACCTTTAAATCGTCAAGTCGTTTAATAGTATTGGCCAAATTAGAATGGTAGGGACTAATTTTTAAAGCCACAGGAATAGCAACCTGTTCCTTCACTGTTTTTAACACATCTATATAAATCTGTTCGTTCTCTTCTCCGGTACGGTTCATATCGGTAGGTAATACGAATAGGTTTACTTCTAAAGCATCGGCACCTGCTTTCTCTATTTCACGAGAGAAATAAGTCCATTTTTGTGCACTCACACAGTTAATACTGGCTATCACAGGAATTGAAACCGCTGCTTTTGCATCCTGTATTAATTTTAAATATTTGCGAAGGATATCTTCATGAGGTTCCTCATCCATATAATCAAAAGTCTCGGGATAAATAAATGGACGATTGGTCATTGCATGGATTTTTTCTTCCATTTCCATGATAATTTCTTCTTCAAACAGAGATTTAAGAACTATAGCAGCAGCACCATTTTCTTCCAGTTCTTTGATTTTTTCTACAGAATCAGTTAATCCTGAGCTTGCTACGATTATAGGGTTTTTTAACTCTAATCCCAGATAGTTGGTAGTTAATTTAGGCATGATCGTTAAGTTTAGTTTATGTTTTGTATGATTACTTGTCTAACAAATTTAATTGGGAATAAGTCATATTACAAATCAATAATCTTTATACTAAGATAGAGATTCCTTATCGAAAGTGTGGTTTTGTAAGGAGAAGATTTTGTCTTTTTTCGTTTTTTTGATAAGGAAATAGACTAATACTGATAAAGCTAAAATGAAATTAAGTATCAGTAACATTTTATCAATTGGTTTTCTGGAGCCTATAATCAAAACTATTTTTAGTATAAATGTAATTTTTAAGTGATTTTGCTTTTCTTAAAACAGTTAAAAATATGGAGTTCAATGCTTACGCTAATAAGGCATAGTTTTCAGTGATTTTCGTTGGGTAATTTTTTCGAAAAAAACCCAAGTTTTGTTTTGGGAGTATAAAACAAACATCTATATTTGCACCGCATTCAAAAGCAATGCCCAGGTGGCGGAATTCG
>Ga0209013_10003713_pt1 | contig 13488 bp, 8 predicted proteins | sample Cruoilmetagenom2_FD_187291 | JGI IMG/M metagenome (GOLD analysis project Ga0209013, IMG submission 187291) | Oil polluted marine microbial communities from Coal Oil Point, Santa Barbara, California, USA - Sample 2 (SPAdes) (version 2) | ecosystem: Environmental > Aquatic > Marine > Oil seeps ... | reverse complement strand
AGTTTGTACTACGATCACCGCTCCTAACGCCAGGACCGCACTGACAGAAAGGTCAATTGAACGCACCAGTAAGACCAGGGTCTGCCCGACTGCAACTATCCCTAACACTGCGAACTGGATGCCGACAGTCCTGAGATTGGTTGGGTTATAGAAAACGGGGGCAAATATGGCCGCTACAATTAAAACGGTACATACCATAATCGGCGCGGCCCATTGACCCGCCAGGTCCACAATGTGCACTAAGCGCGGTGTTGGTCGAAAGCTCGAAAGGCTAGAACTAAACCAACTTGATTTAGGAGATGTGGATTTCATCCGGACCTCACTGTCCTAGGAGATCGATACGCTGCTACAGCGATGAGCACCACAAAACCAAGCAGCAACTGCTGGTAATAAATATTGACCTGCATGAGGTTGAATACATTCGACAAAATCGTCAATAAGAGTACTCCACCCAGAGTCCCAACAATCGAACCTCTCCCTCCGTATAAGCTAATACCTCCCACTGCCACTGCCACGATCGATTGGAAGGTCATGCCTTCAGCGGTGCCAGGATCACCGACGCCCATCCGAGACAGGACAAACAACCCGGCTAGAGCGGCGAAGAAACCACTCAATACATACGCCCATACAAGCGTGCGGTTTACTCGGATGGCTGAAAGCCGGGCGATACGAGGCGAACCACCGACGGCGTACAACGCTCGACCAAGGCGAATGCGCGTCGTAAACAACCAGACTAAAAACCAGATTATGGCCATCACAATCACGTTTACCGCGATTATGCCTATCTTGGTGTCGTAAATCCGCAGGTATTCGCTGGGGATTCCTCGAATTGGTGTGGTTGAAATCGCAAGATTGACTCCCCGGAGTATAAAGGCTACTCCAAACGTGATAATAAAGGGATTGGCGTGGGTGCGAGTTATCAAAAGACCATTCACTCCACCTAATGCCACTCCGACAACTACACCTAATAATATTAATGGCAGGATTAAACCGGGATCACTATTGAACATAGCGAACAGTGTCGCGATCACAAGCGCGACGGTCCGTGCCATCATGTCAATAGAAATATCCATCCCGCCGGTCAGGATGACCATACTCTGTCCAATGGCCAGTAAACCTAGAATAATTGACTGCCTAAGGATATTGGAAATATTCGAAGGCGTGCGAAATGTATCCGAGAAGATTGTCGCCGTACCTGCAATCAGGATGATTAATCCGTAGATCAAGAAAATCGAACCATTCTTGCGAACGAATGCCATCAATTTGCTTGAACTGGAGGCGACACTCGCACTGGCTTCATCAAATGTCACGGCCATAGTTCATCCTCTCTCGACAATAAAATTTCATAAATCCACCCCCCCCTGAACTGGAACATCAATTTCTTCGGTGGCAGTAGCCAGTCGCATGATCGCCTCTTCCGAAAAATCTTTTCGTTCCAATTCACCCGCGACTCGCCCTTCAAAAAAGACCAGGATGCGGTCACTCACACCAATAAGCTCAGGTAGTTCTGACGAGGCCATAATCACACCCACGCCGCTGTAGGTCAGTTCTCGGATACGCTGATAGATTTCAGCTTTTGCGCCCACATCTATGCCGCGCGTCGGCTCATCGAATATCACCAATTTGGGGTTCGTCAACAGCCATTTTCCGATAACAACTTTTTGCTGGTTGCCGCCGCTTAAACTATCAGATAAGATATTTGGGTCTGGCGGTTTGATTTGAATATCTTCCACCATACGTTTGACAGCTTGTTTTTCAATTCGCGAGCGCAGAACACCCCTCCGAACAAACTCCATCAAATTCGGAAGAGCAAGATTGAAACGCATAGATTGGTTCAGCACCAGACCATATGCTTTGCGGTCTTCAGGGACCAGGACCAGACCAACTCGAGAAGCACTTCCTGCCGTTTTTGGCGCCGGCTTGCCAAGGTAAGCAACCTCACCGCCCTTAATATCTGCCAGCCCAACTAATGCCCTGCAAACTGTCGTACGACCACTTCCGCCTAATCCAGCCAATCCAAGTACTTCGCCCTCACGCACATGAAGAGTAACCCCAAAGACCGTGCCATCTATGTCAAGATCACTCACCTCCAACAAGACATCCCCAGGTTGGTTGTCCGATGGGGGATACATGTCGGTTAGCTCTCGACCGACCATTAAACGGACAAGTTCAGAGTGATTCGTTTCCGCTACATTTTTAGTAGCCATAAGCTGACCGTCCTTGAGGACGGTGACACGATCTGCCAGCTCAAAAACCTCGTTGAGACGATGTGATATATAAATAATGCCATGACCATCAGCCCGCAAAAAACGAATGACAGAAAAAAGGCGCTCTAACTCGCGGCTGGGGAGAACTGCCGATGGCTCATCCATAATAATGATATGCGCATTAGTAGCCAATGCTTTGCTGATTTCTACAATCTGCTGCTCTCCAACAGTCAGGTTTTTTACTAATTCATTCGGATTTATGCTGTTTTGCGTTCCCAACCGTTCGAGGAGCTCATAAGTTTTCTTACGACGAGCCCCCATATCAATTAGATTCAATCGACCTCGAGGTTGGTCGCCTATAAAAACATTCTCTGCCACAGATAATTCCGGCAGGATATTGAATTCCTGGTAAACGACGCTGACACCTAAATTACGCGCCTGTTCGGGTCTCAGGCTTTGATACTCGCTCCCCCCAACTTCGATGGTACCCTGATCGGGGAAATATGCGCCTGTAACCACCTTAATGAGGGTGGATTTTCCAGCGCCGTTCTCTCCAACCAGCGCATGCACTTCGCCCCCTCTGAGATCAAATGATACGTCTGCCAGGGCGTGTGTGCCGCCAAAAGTCTTATCGATACCGTGTAACTTAAGTATCGTACCGTTGGGTTGACTTACGTCTGAGGATGCTTCCATAGCGCTAACATTGCCTCACTGTTCTGTCCTTGCCTATTAATTTCATATAAATTATTGCTGAATAAGATTGCTGGTATGTTTAACTTGTATGTAACTGCGCCTGCCGGGATTTTATCTCCGGCAGGCGCTTACAACTGGTAATGCTCAGAAAATCATTTGCGCTCGAAACCTCCGTCGAGATAGTATTGCAGGTCGACTGTCATCGGGGGGATGAAGTCATCGTTCAGTTCTGGAACGTACCAGATCAAACCATCTGCTTCAGTATAAGGATCGGCGCCGTCCATCAATGTCCGCAGGCTGATGAACTTAGTTATGCCATCTTTACCTTCCAGGATATCAACCGCTGTCTGTAGACACCACTTGGACATGGAAGGCGGGTCTGGCGCTCCGACGAATTCGTAGCCGTGTTCCTCCGCCAGCCGCAGGAAGCCGTTGGGGACGTTTACCATGGCGTATTTGGGCGGTTCCAACCCGGCATCTTCAAATGCCAGAGCTGCACCGAGCGCCATCTCACCACCACCAGCCCACACACCGTCAATCTCCGGATGGGCCGCCATCAAGGCTTCCATCTTCTGCTTGGCGGTAGCGATATTCCATTGCGCGTATTCTTCGGCAATGATCTCGATATCCGGATAATTAGCCAACGCATCCAACGCCGCCTGCCGCCAGGTCTCAGTTGAATCGACTCCGGCGATGCCGTTGAAGAATACAACCTTACCTTGTCCGTCAAGCAGTTGCGCCAGGCCATCACCAGAGCGGTAGGCAACTTCGTAGAAGTCAATGTCAACTCGTGAGGTGAAATTCTCGCTCTCTATACCGTTGGCGCACAACACTACCGGGATACCAGCGTTCACGGCGCGCTCGATCACCGCAACAGAAGCTGCCCGTCCGAGCGGCTCCACTACGATCGCATCCGGGCTTTGCTCGATGAAATTCTCGATATCGCTGATCTGCTGATTGGAATCATTTGTGATCGCTGTGATCAAAGGCTTCGACAGCACGCCTTCTGCCAGCAGCTCTTCACCATACGCCGCAATGGACACATTATAGGTGTTGCCCCATCCGTTACTTGTGTCCTGCTGTGATACTGCGATTACGTACGGTCCTTCCTTGGCATACACCGAAGTATCCACCGGTGTCTCCGCATCCTTTAAGAGCGCCCTGGAGTAGTCCGAATCTAGCGCTGGGTCATCTGCTTCGGCGGGGGCTTCGATTTCGGTGAACTCAATCCCCTCACGCTCATCCCAGCCAGGAACTGGCCAGAGTGCTTCGGCAGCTGCTAATTCTGGAGGCCAAATGGCTACCATTTGACCATCTTGCCATTGTCCGATAACCGTTGGTGCCTGCTCGAGACGACCCTTTTCATCGAACGAGGCTTCAGGCCACTGGAAGTTCCATTCCCCTTCAGTGAAAGTCTCAGTGCGGAACACTTCAGCGAGGACTTTGGGATCGGTTGAGCATGCCACTTCTAAGGCATCGGCTAACAGCCAGGTGGAGGCGTAGGTTGTGTTGTAAGTGCCGCCCAGATCCTGACCTGTGTATTCCTTAAAGGCGGCTTTAAAATCTTCGTCGACCGCCAGTTGGCTAACGGGGGCAAAATCCATCGTAAAGATGATGCCTTCAACGTTCTCGGCACCCGTTTCGTTCAGGAAGAAGGATGTCGCGAATCCAGAGCCGAGCGTGATGATGCCATACTTCGGCCAGTAACCCTGCTCTTTTGTCTGCTTGACCAGCGTGGGTGTTTCGGCGTTGCCGAGCAGGAACCAGACATCCGGGTCAAGCTGCTTGACACGCAAAATGGTGTCAGTGAAGTCGTTGGTGTTAGCATCGTAAGTGAAGCTTTCTAAAAGTTCCATCCCTGCGTCGGGTATTGCATTGCTCCATATCTCTTCAACTTCGGCACCGAAGGTAATGTTGGGGACCGTGATTAGCGCAGTCTCGGCACCGTTCTCCTTTGCCCAATTTGCATCATCTATGCCCCAATTCTGCATTAATGACACAGTTTGGAATACATATTCGAGACCACGTGCCGTGATTGTGCCATCCAGTGAGTTGGGGACAATGTAGGGAACCTCGTACTTTTCAGAGATTTCAGAAGCTGGTACAGTCGTACCAGAGAGTGCCGAACCCATCACTGCGACTACACCTTCTTGAGTGATCAGGCGCTCCATTTCGGAGTTACCTTTCTCGGCACTGCTCTGTGTGTCACCTGTCACCAGTTCGAGCTTAGCTCCGCCCAGGCACGCGATCCCGCCTGCTGCGTTGATCTCATCGATTGCCATCTGGTGGGACTTTACATACGGATCACCCGCCCAGCCAGCATCGTTACCGGTTAATGGGTACAAAGCGCCTACTTTTACTACATCCACCATTTCCGCAGGTTCTTCAGGTGCCTCAGCTTCAGAGGGTTCCTCAACCTCTGGTTCCGCAGGTGCCTCTGTAGGCTCCGGTTGCGACACACACGCAGACAACACGAATGCCAGGATGAATGTGAATACTAGAATCTTTGACAAAAAAGTTGCTTTCTTCATTTATATCTCCTCGTTTTATGGATTAGTAAGGAATGGACATGTCTTTTTTATTCTCTCATGCTATCACTATTCAAATTCCCATCACCTCCTATAAAAAAAGAAACAAGCGCAACTTCCCTGTCTCGCAACGAGTAGGTCAACAGTTTCCCCCTCGATAAATGACGGTGTTACGCTTATAAACTTGCATTGGATTATATCGAGCCAGATATTTCAAATTCGGGTATCTACGTGTATATAAATTTAACACAAACACGCTAAGGAGCACATAAATAATTCGTAAAGAAAGTATAAAAACGCACGATTTAGTACACTCCGTTTCTCAAAGATATTAAACAGTTGAGGGAACAATACCCAAAAAGATGAACTCAATGTAATATGAAAGATTAACCCTCAACCCAACGATTCATTCCGACATCCGTTTTTGCACAACGCAGGTACATCTCTCGATAATAAGGTTCAAGCCTGCGTGCTGCTTCCCAGGTTTTCTCCATATCCTTGCTATATGATTTCATGATCTCGCGTGCTTCCTCCTTTATTGCTTCCTCATCAACAGTAAGCAGTTTCCCATCTTTGTAAACCACTTCGCCCGCGACCATGGTCAATACTACGGACGAACCAGTTTCGCAATAAATTAACTGCCGGTAAATGTCATTAAGGGGAGTAAAATTCAGCGTATTTAAATCGACCAAAATGAGGTCTGCCTCATATCCAGGCGCAAGAACACCAACCTGGTCGTCCATGCGCATTGCCCGCGCACCTCCGCGAGTAAGGCACCACAAAATTTCCTGAGCCTTCGGCCAGTTGCTGTATTCGGGTTCTGTGATTGAGTGGATTAAACCAGCTAATTTAGCTACGATCCACATGTTGTGGGTATCATCCGTACAGGCTTCGTCACTCCCCAGGCAAATATTAATTCCAGCGTTCGCATGACGGCGGAAAGTCATTACCCCGCTCCCTAATCTGAGGTTGCAGACGGGGTTATGAGCTACTGAACATCCTGCGGTTGCCATCAACTCCACATCAAAATCATCCACCCAGATTGCATGGATAACGACGACCCTTTCATCTAAGAAGCCCAGGTCATTGGCATAGCGTACCAGGGACTTGCCGTATTTGATTTCACCAAACACACGCTGGAGCTTGGTTTCCAAGATATGCATGTTCAAGGGAATATCGTACTCTTTGCTCAAATCGGACAGGGCAGCGAAATAATCTACTTTTACCCTGTGGGGTGTCGATATCGATGCTCCAGCCCGCACCCGACCGCCGCTGGTGTTATGCCATTTGTCCAGCAGATAATGATAAAGTTCTAGTAGTTCCTGGGTCTGCATAATTGGCGCGTTCTCCATACCTTCACGAATTCTGTCAGGGAGTAAATCGTAAAGGAATGGGAATTTCTCATATTCAACTACGTTTGGTTGGTCGAGAGTTGCCACACAACGGATGCCGCTGTCCGTGTAAGACTGCATCAATCCATCGATCGCCTCTGGGGAGGGTACTGGGACGTAGAATGCATCATCCTGTACTGATGTTATGCCCAGTTTGAGCATTTCCATCGTTCCCAACATCGTACGCACATAATTGGTACGATAATCCGGTGGATTATCGCTCAGAGGCGGCACTTCATAAAGCATGAAGATTTCTAAAGGCAAGTTATCCAGAGTGCCTCTTACAAAATTTCCCGGTGTGTGCACGTGTGCATTCACTAATCCTGGCATGGCGAGCTTTCCCGCCGCGTTGATGATATGCAAGTCAGGCTCGTTTTCAGGGACAGGCAAATCTGGTCCGATGGACTCGATTTTCGAACCACGGACTAAAATATCCGCTCGTTCGATTTCACTGAGTTGGTTATCTAAGGTCAGGATATGGGCATTACGAAAAAGTGTACTCATTCAAATATCTCCTGGGTGCCAATTTTCTGCTGGTTGCCCTGTGTTGTGGATCCAATTGAGCAGTGCTTCTATAGCAACAAGAACCTTTCACAAAAAGGGATGTTGTGGGAATGTCACGTCCTCCCACAACACACACTCTATCCTTTAAAAAAGAATAAAAATTAGAAGTGTGTGGGATCGTATGGTTTTGCATATTACTTTGGAGCCTTTGTCTTTCCAACCAACCCAGCTAAAGCAGCGATCGTGAGCAGATATGGTAGCATAAGGTAAAACTGATATGGTATTACAGAACCAAATGTTTGAGCTCTCAATTGCAGTGCATCAGCCGCCCCAAACAACAAACATACTCCGGCAAAAGAGAAGGGGTTCCATTTGCCAACTACCAATGCTGCCAGTACGATAAAACCACGGCTAAGCGTCATGTTAGGAACAAAAAAACCCAGGTCGTTCAATGCCAACGCCGCGCCTCCCAACCCAGCGAAAAGTCCGCCAAGCAAGACCCCGATATAACGAAGCCGGATCACGGAGAGACCAGCGGTAGCCACTGCTTTTGGATTTTCACCAACCGCTCGCAGGTTTAACCCCCAACTGGTCTTGTACAGAATCCACGCAGAAACCGGGGTTAATATAAAAGCCAACCAAACAGCTATGGATTGATTAAATACCATCGGGCCTAAGACAGGTATTTCTTTTAAGAAACCAGTATCAATGACCGGAAAGAGAACTGCCCGGGTCCGGTTGGCGTTCAAATAAGGCATCAGAGTTAATGTTAACCCTAAAGCCAACAGGTTTATAGCAAATCCGGCGACAAGCTGATCCCCACGCCGGTTGACCACCAGATAGGCAAATATCAATGACAGCAATCCTCCCGCTAGCATGGCGCACAAAGCAGCAAAGAAGATGTTGCCCGATACCACCGCCCCTGCCACTCCTGCGAATGTTCCTACCAACATGCTTCCTTCAACACCAATATTGAGGACTCCAGTTCGTTCTGTATAAAGGGTACCAATTCCAGCCAGAATAAGTGGGACCGCCATCCTGATTGAAGCCTGCAAAAACGGATCAAATTGAGAAAACAAATCTCCCATTTATATATCACCTATCCCTTTGTTGGCATCGTCCAAAGATCTCGCAGAGTCATCATTTTTATAAGATGACGATTTCCTTCTCATGAAACCAAATCCCACTATGAATAGCACTGCGAGCGCCTGGATCACTTGAACCATAGAACTGGGAATCCCCACGGTCTGCTGCATTAAATTACCGCCAGCTTTCAAAGCGCCAAAAAAGAATGCTGAAAAAATAACGCCAATTGGGTTCGCCCCTCCCAACAAGGCTACCGCGATCGTTTCGTATCCTAAGCCCGCCGAGAAATTGTCATAAAGAGCATATTTTAGCCCTAATACTTCGACTGTTCCCATTAATCCATAAAAACCGCCCATGATTAAAAATGTAATTAACAGTGAATACTTAACTTTTACACCAGCATAATTAGAAGCTTCAGGATTCGCTCCAACCATGCGAGTCCGAAATCCAAATGTTGAATATTTCAGTACAAAATGAAGGATGATACCCAAAATGACAGCGATAATAATTCCGAGATGCATACTGGTTCCTTTGACCAATATGGGCAAGATAGCCGATTCCAGGATAGTGCGTGATTGGGCGTAGCTTGCTCCTTCCTGAGCGAGCAATTTTGGCTCATGTACTAAATAGCTGACAAAATAAATGCCCACAAAATTTAACATTATGGTCACAACAATTTCACTGATACCCCGGAAAGCTCGCAATAAAGCTGGCAGTAACGCCCAAAATGCTCCACCCAGAATACCGGCAATTATGGCTAACAAGATATGCATCCAGCTCGGGACAGGTAGCGGCAGCAAGCCGACGGCTGTGGCTGCGGCAGCGCCGAGATAGAGCTGACCTTCCCCTCCTACATTAAATAGACCGCCCCGAATACCTAGAGTCATACCCAGGGCGCCGATCAACAATGGTGTGGTCCGAACACAAGTATTGCCAATCGCGACGATACTTCCGAAGGATCCACGTAAAACTGCCGCATAGGCCACCAGCGGATTTTTTCCCTGCAGGTAGATGAATACGCCTGAAACGAGGAATGCCAGAAGAATTGAAACAATGGGACGAGAACCAGCTATAAAAAAGTCGATCAATCCTTGTTGGTGTTCTAATATATTTCTTGTTTGTTGCTGTTCTTCCATCAAGAAATCCTTCCTGTGTCAGATATTGTTTTCAATTGATGACCCATCATCATCTCACCTATTTGGAGTAAATCTGCGTTTTCACCCACTAATTCTCCCATTATTTCTCCATTAAACATGACAATGATCCGGTCACTCAGCGCCATCACCTCTGACAATTCTGTTGATATAAACATCACAGCCGCGCCGCGATTACGTTCTCTCAAGAGCAATTCATGTAGTGAGTCTACCGCACCCAGGTCAAGCCCTCGAGTTGGTTGAGAACCGATAATTAAGGATGGTTGCGCAGAAGTCTCACGCGCCAGCACAACCTTCTGCTGGTTTCCGCCAGAGAGCATGCCTATTGGGGTAAGCACGTTCGGAGTTCGCACATCATATTCATCAACCAATTTCTCAGATTTGATTTGCGCTTGACCCCAATCAATAATTCCCCAGTGGGAAAGTGGAGGATCATTGTACGTCCTAAGAACGAGATTCTCCGTAATCGAAAAATCAACAATTAATCCTTTTTTATGCCGATCTTCTGGAACATACCCTAATAAAGGTGGATCGTTTATAACACTTTTGACGAGTTCTCCCTTGATTTTGATTTGCCCTTTAATCGGTTGGCGTAATCCTGTGATACATTCCGCTAATTCGCTCTGCCCATTTCCATCCACACCGGCTACACCCAGTACTTCACCGCTGTGAACGGTCAGGTCAATAGACTTTAATGCTTCAACACCGCGATCGCTTTTACATCTTAATCCTTCAATTACAAGGATAGGTTCTTTCTTCGACATCGAAGGTCGGGTTTTACGAGCCAAAGTCACCGACCGACCTACCATCATCGTAGAAAGTTGGGCCAAAGTGGTCCCTTCCTTATCCACTGTGCCAACCACTAATCCATCCCGCAATACGGTGATCCGGTCCGCGATTTCCTGTACTTCCTCCAGTTTATGTGTGATAAAAATAATCGAGCGTCCCTCTTCGATCAAAAATCTCAGGGTTTTAAAAAGTTGGTGAGCTTCGGCAGGTGTGAGTACTGCGGTTGGCTCATCGAGTATGAGCAATTTCACATCGCGAAACAGCAATTTTATAATTTCAACCCATTGTTGTTTACCTACCGAGAGCTGCCAGACAGGTAAGTCAGGATTAACCTCCAGTCCATATTTCTCTACCAGCTCGTTGAATTTCGCCCGTGTATTTTGCACATCCAGCAGCGGAGGTTTGTCCTGAGGCAACCCAAGCATTACATTTTCGAGAGCGGTCATGTTCTCAATCAGCATGAAATGTTGGTGCACCATACCGATACCCGAATCAACCGCTACTTTAGGAGATGAAATTTGGATTTGCTCTCCATTAAATTGAATTTCTCCTTCATCCGGACTATATAATCCATAAAGGATATTCATCAGGGTCGATTTTCCGGCACCATTTTCACCCAATAACGCGTGGATCTCCCCGCTTCTCACGTCGAATGAAACGTTATCATTTGCTATAACACCCGGAAATTTCTTCGTGATGCCCTTCATTTGCAGCAGGCTAATATGCTCATTCATCGACAAGTTATTCTCTTCAGAAATAAAAATTAACGACGCTATCCAAAAACGATTGGATAGCGTCATTTTTCATCGTGAATACTCTAAGGCGTGATCTCGCCGCTTTTCAGGTCTTCAATAACTTGATTTACTGCAGCCTGTGCATCCGAAGACATCAGATTTGTCATAACAATCTGCATGCCATTGGAAAGGTTGATTGTGCCAGCCACACCTTGTTCTACTCGACCGCAAGCAGCCTCGTAGGTTTGTGTAGTTGGTGAAACAAATACGCTGGCAACCACCGTATCGGGAGATTTCGGGCTCTGGTCATTGTACAAACCAATGGCGTAGATACCCTTGTCTTCCGCTGCCGAGAACACACCCACATCGGCAGAATCCAGTTGATGCCAGATTACATCAACACCTTGGTCAGCGAGGGCGACCGACGCTTCATAAGCCTTCGTGACATCCTCAAAGCTGCCGGTGATAACTACTTCGGTCTCAACATCTTTTCCACAAGACTTTGCCCCTTCAGGAAATGATGTAAATGATGGTTCAACCATGGGGAATCGTTCGGCGGTCACAATGGCAACCTTATTCGTCTTGGTCATTTGACAAGCCACCGCACCGGCTAGATAACCCATTTGTGCGTAATCAGCGTAGAGACCGCTCATATTCGAGCCATTTCCTTCGATGGCATTTATCACAATAAAATTCGTGTCCGGGAGTTCGGCAGCAACTCTCATAGCCGCATCAGTGAAAGTACCGCTGTGACCAATGATTGTTGCATAACCCTCTTGAGCATAATTACGCATAGTTTCCTCAAATTCAGTTTGTTTCACATTCTCTGTGAATGCGTAATCGATACCGCAGTCTTCTTTCGCTTTCTGGATACCTTCAAAACCAAACTGGTTCCACGATTCGTCGGTCACCGGTCCCATGAATAAAGCTGCGATTTTTTCGCTATCAGAAGTTTCTTCTGCATCCGAGGTTTGGCAAGCGCTCAAAATACCAACTAACATCACGATCACAATGATAAACCCTACAATTCGAACTGCCTTAGTAGACATTTAAATCCTCCTAATTTTTAATATCGATCGAACAGACTTGGAAATTTTCTACTGAATGTCAATACGAAACTGAATTAACTTATATAAGTCCCTCCTTTCTTATTCAAAACGATCCTTGGATTGTGGGAGCATTTTTCCGCAAAAACGGTTCTCCTGGCTAACCTGTTCCAAGCCATTGGTGGTACTGATGGAATATACAGCCTACCGTTTCAGTTGACGGATTCCCCTCATTTTACTTAACGCTCACTTCATAACTCAAATATCGGCTGCAAAATTGCCGATTTTGAGATATCTATCTCTAATAAGCTTTGTTTAATTTAGCACAAACACGATAAGGAACGCATAATAGAAGCATAAAGAAAGTGTAAAGATGCAAATTACAATATAAAAAGAGACTCTCCGTACTCAGTTCTTAGGGTAAAATGAATCACGATTCAGGATTTATTTACCTTTTTCCTACTTTTATCATTCCCCAGGAGATGGTGTTATGAATGATGCTGTAGTCATCTTAGTAAATGGTGAAGTTCTGGCCGATTGGCATGGCGCCACTATTCCGGATCAACGCCAGAATTCACAAATACTAGCGGAAGGTCTTTTGCCAATCCTGTCCAGTGATCTGCAGGTTACTATCCTCCACGGAAACAAACCTCAGGTCGGCTTCGTATTATTACGATCTGAGATCGCCAGTCATGCCCTACACTCCATCCCTTTAGATGTATGCGGCGCAGACACAGAGGGGGCTACCGGGTACATGCTTAGCCAGGCATTTCAAAACGCTCTGCAAAAAAAAGGATATAAGCGTAATGTGATCAGTGTGGTAACACAGACATTGGTAGACAGCGATCACAAATTGTTCCATGAACCGGTCAAGTCCATCGGACCGTGGTTCAATCGTGAAAAAGCGATTAGATATCAGGAAATATACAATTGGACCGTGATTGAGGAGCAAGGTCGCGGTTACCGTCGTGCGGTACCATCTCCGCCTGCCATCGAAATTCTTGAAATCGAAGCTATTCGCAAACTCAACCAAATGGGCTTTATTGTCATTGCGGCTGGAGGTGGCGGTATTCCTGTCATACGAAATACAGAAGGCGACTTGGTAGGAATTGAAGCAGTGGTTGAGACTGAGCACGTAGCCAGCCTCATTGCAGAGGAACTGAACGCCAAGATCCTGCTCATGATCATTGAGAGTGACATCAAATTCATCCGCTCACGTTTGATGTTAAACAAGGCTACCCACCTCTCTATACAAGCATTGAATGACCTGCTACAAGAAGGTAAGGTAGAGTCGAACTCGGTGCGGCGCAAGCTCAAAGCCGGAAAGGACTTTTTGAATTCTGGCGGTGAGCAAGT
>Ga0209013_10003712_pt1 | contig 13490 bp, 19 predicted proteins | sample Cruoilmetagenom2_FD_187291 | JGI IMG/M metagenome (GOLD analysis project Ga0209013, IMG submission 187291) | Oil polluted marine microbial communities from Coal Oil Point, Santa Barbara, California, USA - Sample 2 (SPAdes) (version 2) | ecosystem: Environmental > Aquatic > Marine > Oil seeps ... | reverse complement strand
TGCATTTCTCAAAAGGTGTTAAATTCGACGAATTATTTACCCGAAGGCATAGCCGAGGATACCGCATCTCCTTCGTTGTCAATGGTTCGCGGTAGACGACTACAGCTTCACCCTCGACGCCTTGGATATGCGGCATCCTCGGCTTTTGCAACGTTAGGGTAAATTCGGTTCCTCGGGGTTTCCCTCTACATTTGAGACCCCTTGAATCTCATTCAACTCGTTTTTGATGCTCATCACACAATGACCGCAACTTATGCTGGGTATTGAAAATGTCTTCGATTCCATAAAAACTCCCTCATTGTCATCAGTTTAAAGTTGTAAAGTTCATAGCCTCGTAAAAAGTCGTCACCCCGGCCCCGCATCGAGTGCTGGATAAACTGCAACCGGGGTCCAGGTCAGTCATAAGTTTCTGAAAACACTGGATTCCGGCTTGGCCGTCATCCCGGACTCCGATTCGGGACGGAATGACGGAAGCGAAGGGGTCGGAACCCAGCCGCGGCGGGACTGGGGCCGACTTCTTACGACGCCTTCAATCTTGCGAGTGCCTCCCAGGCTAATTCTTTCACCCTGCACTTAACTAATCTATTCTCCAGGTATATTTGAAGTTCGCCCTCATCATCATCTAAACGTTCAAGACCTGGACGGGCTTCCTTTACCCTGAGCAACCCCATAATCCATGCGGCTAATCCCCTGACACCGGTATCCGGGGACAAAAGATACGGCATTATGTATGGGCAGGCATCTTTTACTTGTTCGGGCCTTACCTGGGAGAGTCTTCCGATAGCCCAGAGCACCCCTCGCTGCATCAATTCGTGCTCCTGAAAATTGCCGTCTTGCCGTGCGTATGACAGGAGAATGTTGGCATACTCTTTTGCAAGACCCTCATGACAGGCCAGGGTTTCCCCCATTGCCTGCGGGGAGCCCCAGCCGATTCCTCCGGATTCATCATTCAGGTTCCACATGATCCTGCGCATTATTACCCGGGCAGCTTCCATATCTCTATCGGCAAGGTTTGATGCAACAGCACCAAAGGCGGTAACGGCTCGCCATCTCACCTGCTCATCATTATTATAAAGAAAGGAAAAAAGGGGATTGATCACCCGGCGAGCGGGAAATTTACATAACTCTTCCAATGCCAAGTCGAAGTCCGATGACTTAATAAGTTCAAGGGTCTTCCTTTTTAAGGCACGACCGGTAGGTCTTGTAGTCTCCATCTTACTTACACATACCCCTAAGCATATGAGTCAATCCTTAGCCACCAGGATAAAAGAAAAATGAGAAGGTTATGGTAAGGATCAGATCAATGGGAGGCACAGACTAGAAAGCCTCCTCGACCTTCCATTCCTTCCAGACTTTGCCAACAAGGTCAGGCCCGGGCTTAAGCGTCGGCTTGCCGGGTTGCCAGCCTGACGGTGTGGCCTCTGAACCCTTGCTTTTTCGCACAAGTTGAAATGCCTGGATCTGTCGAAATAACTCATTTACATTTCGGCCCACCGGAGGCGTTAATATCTCCATTGCCTGGATAACTCCATCAGGGTCTATTATAAACCGACCACGGACATTGACGCCACCGGCCTCATTATATACTCCATAGACCGATCCTATCTTGCCGCCGGCATCGGACAACATTGGATAAGGAACACCCCCCTTAACCATTTTGGAAAGCTCTTCCTCTTGCCAGATCTTGTGCACAAAGTGACTGTCCACACTTATAGACAGGACCTCAACATCCAATTTCTTTAGTTCTTCATATTTGGTGGCAACTGCCGCCAACTCTGTCGGTCAAACGAATGTGAAGTCTCCTGGATAGAAACAAACCACCACCCATTTGCCTAAATAATCCGAAAGTTTTACCTGCCCAAAACTGCCATCCTGATATGCCGGTGCCTCAAAATCAGGTGCCTTTGTCCCAACACTAACTGATGCCATAATTTCCTCCTTCTTTGTTTTTGATTTTTGCATTGGTTTTTCTTCCTCTTCCATCTCGCCAACCTTTGACCCGGTGGGCTTGCCGCAACCTACCTTCAACTCCTTCATAAAATTACCCCCTTTATCATGCTTTGGTTATTTTTATGGAATCACAAAATATATTGGAAGATGATCCGGTAATGGTCACCGCAAAATCGCCTTCAATGACCTTTCTATCTCTACCTTCGGAAGTGCCCCGATTAAAGTGTTTACTATTTCACCATTCATAAAAAGCAGCATAGTCGGGATACTCTGAATAGAATATCGAGAGGCTATCATTGGGTTTTCGTCGACATTCAGTTTGGCGATCTTGACACGGCCCGCATATTCTGAGGCCAGCTCTTTTAAGACAGGAGCTACCATTCGGCACGGTCCACACCAGGGTGCCCAACAGTCAACAATAACGGGACCCGCAAAAGATAAGACTTCCTGGCTGAAGGTTTGATCCGTAACATCCACGGGAACAGCAGGGGATGTCGCTACCTTTAAAGGGGTCCCGCATTTACCACATATTGGGCCTTCGCCCAACCTTTCTTTAGGAATTCGATTTTTGGCCCCGCAGACGGCACACCTCACAATAATGCTTTCATGATCCATTGTTAGCACCTAGCACCCTTCGTCATCCTCAATTTTGAAGGTGGATGAAGAGGGCTCCTCTGCCTTCGGGGCGATCTTTTGAATCTCCTCCACTTTGTTTTGAGGCTTAACCTGAATTGGTGGCCTTTTGGTGGCTGTGAGATCAGGCTTTATTATCGCCAGGACCAGACCTAAAAGAACCAGTAAAACCGCTGCAAAGACCTTTGTATTCCCGGAGCCCTTTACTAGTTTATCCTTTTCCCCGAACCTGTTTTCCAGCTTTTCCACAAACCAGAATGTGCCTACCGCAAGAAGAGTTACCAATAAGGCGATAAGACCGGAATTGATTTTTAGGACATCTGAGAGCCGGATGGAACCCATATCTCCTGCCGAATAGAAGTTTTTAAGGAAAGGAAATATCTCGGCAAATACAAATGATCCAAACATGATGCCGAATATAAATACCAGCCCATCAAGCTTACCGGAGACTGTAGCTATTATCGAGGTTGTGGGACAGTATCCACCCATTACAAAACCAACGCCAAGAACAAAACCTCCTACAATCTGTGGCAAGACATAGGTTGGAAGGAGATACACGCTACTTAGGTCGATCCAGTTAAAAACTGAAAAATAAATGAGTCCCAGCATGCAAACCACAATTGCCGTAAACATGACTTTCAGGACTGCAAAGTCCCTAAGGTAGAAGACTGCCGTCAGCTTTCTTGGATTGCCGAATCCGGCTCTTTCTAACAAGAGACCAAAACAAAATCCTATCAATACCGCCAACTGAAGGCTGAAGACAAAACCAAACAATCCAAATTTATATAGAGGTCCCATTACAACCATTCCTTTCTGAAAAAGTATGCTGCCGCGTAACCACCGACAAAGACAAAAAACATAAAAACCCAGCTTCCAAACGCAAGTTCAGATGAGCCCGTAAGTGCCTGACCGGTAACACATCCTCTGGCCAATCTTGCTGCAAACCCGGAAAGAATTCCTCCCCCAAAGGCAAACCACAATCTGGAAGAAGGACCCAGAGAAGGGCCCCTTGCAATTTCTCCCTTTATCCTGTGAGATATAAAGGCAGAAAACAAGGCCCCAATACCAGCCCCAAGTGAAAGGAAGACCAACCAGGACATGAGAACAGGTTTACCGGAATGAAAATATTTAGAGAAGTATTCATTTGCCTGTGCATGTTCCGGCATCACCGTCTTTACAACGGCTGCTGTTGTCCTGGTTATTGCGGCTGAAGATCCAAGACCCCTGCCCATAGTATAAAAGGTGAATAATAATGTCATACCGAGCAAAACCCCGATTATATATGGATTGGCATAATGATGTTTCATGGTTTGACTCCTTCCGATCCAGGTAAATTAGATTATGGGGCTGCCCGCATGGTGCGGGCAAGTTCTTTGATTTCACCCAATGATTTGGTCATAGCGGCCCAGCCGTACCAGTAGGCGTAATCCGGGTTGGCATGGAAAACACCCTGGTATGTGCGCATCCTGTACTTCATATACATCCTGAATAATACCTGGTCGATATATGAACCCCCGGTCTGCTTGAAATACAAAAAGTCGGGATAGCCAAAATGGTAGTGTTCAGGTTTTTTGATAATCCCGTCTTTGTAAAGCCTGGCGACAATCTCAATCCCTTCTGCCATCAGGCGATCAGCATGCTGTATCATCCGGTCGCCCATCTCCAACTGCAACCGGGCATACTGCCCGGCATGACATTTAGAACAGGTCTTGACCATATTTTCACGTTCCGTCTTCCAGCCATCTTCGGTAAGACGGGCCATTTTATAAGCCTTTACAGCGTCCATCCGTGCCGTGGGTTCGCCGGTTTCCGGATTCAATATCCCAAGGGCCTTGAGGATAGTAGCACGGTCGGCCGCCCACTGCTTATCCTTTGGCAAAGGCAGACGGACTCCAAAAAAACCCCAGGCGGTATGGTTTTCGTGGGTACCATTCGGCAGGTGACACAACTGACAGGTTGGTGCCGCGGCCTTTGGAGACAGCTTACCCTTTTCTTTAACAAAATAACGGGTCCCATGTTTGGAACTGCTCCACATCTCATACTGGGGATGATCATAGCCCATATGACACTGCTGGCAGGCCTTTGGGTCCTGTGCCTCCTTTTTTGAAAAGCTGTGGCGTGTATGACATTCGTCACAGGAATTGTTCTGGTAGCGGTAGCCTTTGTCCCTCAATTCCTTCTTCTGGGCCTCACTTTTGACACCCATGTTGTGACATCCGCCGCATCCCTTGCTCCCTTCCATCAGTTCGTCCGGCTCCATGTGGGTGATTGGCAATGCGTTCATTGAACTCCAGCCAAAATTGTGTTTGCCTTTAACAAACTGACTAAACTGATCTTCATGGCATTCACCACACACTTGTTCGTCCGGCAGCCGGGCCAGTTTAGAGTCTTTGGCGGTCTTGTGCCTCTCGCCGTGACAGTCTGAACAGAAAATATCTTCACCGGCGTGCTTACTTGTCCTCCAATCGGCCACAAGGCCGGGAGTGACATTTTTGTGACAGGCAATACACCTGTTTTCTTCTGCCATAGCACACGTATCAAAGGTCGTAGTGGCAACCCATAAAAGTACAGACAACAACCATACTATTCGGCTTGTGTGCATGATTCCTCCACTATATATTCTGAACCAAGGAAACCGCGTTGTCGGATGTCCTACCTAAACGGTCGGCTTGCTTCAGAACAAGAAACTTAAAATTTTTTTAATTTTCAAAACGTAATGATCTCAAAGCCTTTTTCTCTATACCGGGCCATGCTTGGATGCCCGGTCATTTCCCCTATAAGCCTTATTCCCTGGTCCTCGATCTCCTTTAAGACACCCATCTTGTTTGAACATGCCTTGCAGGCACCATCAATAAGGTCGAGTCCTTTGGCCTTTTCATAAAGGCTATGCATGGAGTTGTCTTTGCCTGCCAGTTGCGGCACGAGCCTGGTGGCTGATCCCTCGATAACGATCTTGACTTCGTATCCCCTGTCATTCATATCAATGGCATTCAACAGTACATGGATAAAGCACATGAGTTCGCCGTTAAAGGCGAATAAGGCGGTTTTTTTCATTAGCACACCTCTTTTATCGGCATCAATATTCTTCCCACGTAATGCAATCAGCAGGACATATACCTATGGCCTCCCGGACCTCATCTTCAGGATACTCCGGCAGATCAATCACCTCTATGTGACCCAGTTCTTTATTTTTTATAAAAACAGTTGGGCATATTTCCAGGCATGACCCGCAATCAGTGCATTCACTCACATCAATAACCGGAATCTTTCCCATATCTAGTCCGGCAGGGCACCGGCAATCTTCCTGCCTAACTCATAGCAGGCATCCATGCCTTTCTCTTCCGGCACGTATTGTATTCTCATGCCCGGATCAATGATATCAAACTTCATCTGTTCGAATTCTTTGTTGATCAATTTTACCGCCTCCCCGCTCCAGCCATAGGAACCAAATGCAGCGGCAATCTTGTTCTTGGGCTTCAGTCCCTTCATGTATGTCAAAAAGTCACCTACAGTGGGGAAAAGGCCATTATTGATTGTAGGAGACCCGATGATAACGGCCCCTGCATCAAGAACTTCGGTGATAATATCGCTACGGTGGCAGTTCCTGAGATGCATGGGTTTGGCATATACACCTTCTTCGCCAAGCGCCGCCGCAATTGCCTCCGCCATGGTTTCGGTGCTGTGCCACATGGTATCATAGATGACGACGGCCTTTCTCTTTGGTTTCTGGGTGCTCCATTCCACATAGGCGTTTATTATTTTTGAAGGATCTTTCCGCCAGATGACACCGTGGTCCGGACAGACCATGTCTATGGCTAAACCCATCTCTGTAACCCTGTCCACCAACTTAAGTATCAAGGGGGCATAAAGAAGCAGGATGTTGGCGAAATATTTTTTTGCATGGGGCATAATGTCATCACCAATTTCGTCATCAAACCTTTCAGGCCCTGCATAATGCTGTCCGAACCCGTCGCTGGAAAAGAGGATTTTATCCTCATTGACATAGGTAAACATATTGTCCGGCCAGTGAAGCATTCTGGTCTCCATAAAGGTAAGAGTCCTCTTGCCCAGGCTCAACTCCCCTCCATCTTCAACCGTCTGGTAATTCCATTCCTGGCGAAAATGTTTCGAGAGGTTCTTGTATCCCATCTTAGAGCAATAAAGAGGTTTATCCTCTCCTATTCTGTGCATCACATTCGGCAGGGCACCGGAATGATCCATCTCTGTGTGGTTGCTGATTACATAATCGATCTTTTTTGGGTCGATCAACTGGCTGATACTTGCTATGAGTTCATCGGCAAATTCCTTTTTTGCCGTATCGATCAGGACGATCTTTTCGTCCATGATAAGAAAGGAATTATAAGTTGTTCCCTGATAGGTGGAATAACCGTGAAAATCCCTTACGTTCCAGTCAATGACTCCTAACCAATAAATGTCTTTTGCAATCTCTATTGGTTTCATATGAATCTCCTCCCTTGCAATTTTTTTTTGCCTCTTAACCTGCAATTCCAAACAGATCCTTGGTCGCCCCGCAAATAGGGCATGTCCAATCATCGGAAAGGTCTTCAAATGAAGTTCCTGGCTCTACGCCGTTATCCGGGTCTCCGTCCTCAGGGTCATACACATAACCGCATACCGAACATACATACTTATCCATAATTTTATCCTCCTTGTTTAGTTTTTGTTTTTGTCCTTCTAACACTAATTGAGTCAAAAGCTGCAATAAATCCCCTCTAACTTCCCTTTCCAGAGGGGGATTGTGTTGGGCTACCAAGTTACAAATTTTCTATTAGTTCAAGCACTCTCCTCTCAATGTAATCTCTGGTTTCGCGCATGAAATCGATCGGTTTCCCTGCCGGATCTTCCATGTCCCAGTCCTCATTCGGCACACCGGGAAACAAAGGACACGCATCCCCACAGCCCATTGATATAATCAACCCCGGTTTTCCAATGCTTGCTGCATCCTCAATTGACTTTGGTTTGCGAAAGGCCATATCAATACCTTTTTCTCTCATGGCCTCTTCCATGATCGGGTCAATCTCCTCTGCCGGCACACTGCCTGCGCTTATAGCTTCTATCCGGTCCCCTGCATGATATTGGGCGAAGGCACTTGCCATCTGGCTGCGGCAGGCGTTTTCCGTGCAGACAAAAAGGATCTTCTTTCTGTTTAGTAGAGGTATTGCAAGGGTCCTGGCCTTTTCCTTTGCATCCGCAAGGGCCGTGGGGTGTTTTGTTATGTCTTTCGACCCTTCGATCTGTTTATAGGTGAGACTCCCATCAAAGCTTGCGCCAACCGCGTCAAAGAAATACTTGGCCGTGAGACTGACGCCCTCAAACAGGTTCTTTCCTTTTGTGGCCCCAAGGGCCAGCAGAAAACCTTGCCGCCACTTCCTGCCGGGATCCGTGAGCCTGTGTATATATTTCCTCGACCAGAGGGCCTGAGAGCGGTCAATAACGGCCTTCATCTGGGCGGTAGGGCCATAAAAAAATATGGGTGTTGCCATTACAATGATGTCTGCCTGGCGAAGTAATGGATAAATCTCCTGCATATCATCACCAATGGGACAAAAGCCTTTTTTTTCACAAGTGCCGCATTCCTGACAGGGAGAGATATTTTTTTTGGCCACATCTAAATATTTTGTTCGGGCCCCGAGTCTTTCGGCCTCCTCAAGAAATGCAGAAAGGAGGATGTTAGTATTTCCTTTGAAACGCGGGCTTCCCTGTAATCCAAAGACAAACATTGAATGTATTCCTTTCCTCTAAAATTTACGTTAGATTCTCAATTGAGAAGTTTCTCAAGTTCACCTGCATCCGTTACAGGCGCCTTACAGGCGTACTGTTCGCATACGTAGGCCGTAGCCTTGCGATTTATGGGACCCATCCCTTCAACAAAAGGCGATAAGACTTCAAGCCTCTTCCCATCAAGACCGTTTTGGTGTAACAGCACCACTTTATTTGGCAGAAACTTGCCGCTAACGGCACTTACCATGGCCAGGGTGGAGTCAAGGGCCGGGTCACCGGCAATGACAATCTCCTGTGTGGGACCGATCATAAACTCAAGTGCCGATAATAGGTGAGTATAACCCATGGGGTGTAATGTCACCTCTTTAGAAAATGCCGCAGTCAACTGTTCAGCCCTTTGTTCCAGATCGAGGCTCCCTGTCATGCGACCCAATCGCAAAAAATTAAGGGCGGCAACCGAATTGCCTGAAGGAAGTGCCCCGTCATAAATCTCTTTGCTTCGAGTAATTAGAGTTTCGTTTCCTTTCCCGGTAAAGTAAAGTCCTCCGCCCTGGTTATCCCAAAAAATGTCCATCATCGCCTGATTCAGGGCAATGGCTTCCTCAAGATGGGAAATCTCAAAAGTGGCCTCATATAACTCAGTCAAACCCCACACTAAAAATGCATAGTCATCTAAATATCCGGGATATGCCGCCTCTCCCTGCCTGTAACGCCGGAGAAGCTTGCCGTCAATTGCCCTGAGGTTTTTCATGATAAAGTCAACGCACTTCCGGGCTGCATCCGCATAGGCTTGATCGCCAAAGGCCTGGTAACCCTTTGCAAGGGCAGCGATCATGAGGCCGTTCCATGAAGTCAGAATCTTGTCGTCTTTCAGGGGATGCACACGCTTTTTGCGGACATCAAAGAGCCGCTCCCTTGCATCTTTCAAAAGGGCGTCCAGTTTGTCCGGGTCCATGTTCTCTTTTTTTGCAAAGGCCCGAAGAGACACAGGCATATGGAGGATGCTCCCGCCCTCTTCAAAATTGCCCGGCTCAATGATGTCATAAAAGCGACAAAACAGATCCCCTGTCACTTCCCCAAGATACTTTTTTATCTCATAGGGGGACCAGACATAAAACAGCCCTTCCTTGCCCTCGCTGTCAGCATCTTCCGCACAATAGAACCCGCCCTCAGGTCCGGTCATATCACGCAGCACATAGGTAAATATTTCGCGGGCCACCTTCCTGAATCCGGCCTTCCCTGTTGCCTGATACGCCTCTATATATGCCATTGCCAACATGGCCTGATCGTAGAGCATCTTTTCAAAGTGGGGCACTAACCACTGTTCATCCACCGAATAGCGGTGGAAACCAAAACCGATCTGGTCGAAGATACCCCCATGCCTCATTTCATCTAAGGTCTTTTCCACCATTTTCAGGGCATTAGGATCAGCGCTCCGCCTGTGCCATCTCAGAAGAAAGGTGAGATGATGGGGTGTGGGAAATTTAGGCGCAGCGCCAAACCCGCCCCACCTTGGATCAAAGCTTCTTGCAAGTTGTGTGTGACATTTCTTCAATGTATCCACACTCACAGTTTTTACCGGTGTATCCTGATCTGATCCGGGTTGAATGGCGCCGGTGATTTTCTCACCCGCCTTGAGGATACGCGCCCGGTCGTTTTGCCACATAACAGCGATCCGGTTGAGAAGATCCATTAAGCCGGTCATTCCCATACGACCTGACTTCGGGAAATAGGTGCCAGCAAAAAAGGGTTTACGCCCTGGTGTCATGAAGATAGTGAGGGGCCATCCCCCGCGCCCTGTCAAAGCCTGGCACACGGACATGTAGATTTTATCTATATCCGGCCGCTCTTCACGGTCTACCTTTATGCTGACGTAATACTTGTTCAAAATTCCGGCAACCTCTTCATCTTCGAACGATTCATGTGCCATGACATGGCACCAGTGGCACGTTGCATAGCCAATGGAAAGGAAGATCGGTTTGTCCTCCTTCCTGGCTTTTTGAAATGCCTCCTCACTCCAGGGATACCAGTTTACCGGGTTTCCTGAATGTTGGAGAAGGTAAGGGCTCTTTTCATCAATCAAATGGTTTGAGGCCCTTTTTGATTTTGTATCAGCCGCGTACACATTCCCTCCAGGTAAAACAGCTACAAAGACAAACAACAGGCACAAATTGAGCAGAAATCTTCGCCTCGATCTCTCTTTCTCCCAGTCTTTGACAGCATACCCCGCTTTATCATGACCCTTTTTCGGTTTTTTAAACCATGTGCTCTCAGGGAATAGATTTTTCCGGAGATCTTCTCTCAGGAACATATTTATGAGGTATCTCATCCTCGTTCCACTCTTTTGAAACATAAAGATTGCAATAACAGCTTCCGTACTCCTTTACATCAGCCTCCCTGTAAACGCACGGGCAGAGGATATCCTTATCCTTTTCTCGATCTCCCGATGCCAATCTGCATGGACAGGACATGTAGCCATAACGTGTTTTATTCACGATAAGAGAATCAAGGAGTTCCATTACCTTTTTTTTGTCGTTGTTAAAGTAGTAACCTTTAGTCCCTTGAACCTTCTTCAGCGTTTCGTATAATTTTTCTGCTTCATTCATAATCCAAGTGCCTCCTTTATCTCATCTTCTTTGTAACCTACAATAACCTTATCTCCGATGATAATTGTAGGAAAGGAACAGTTCGGGTTCCATCTTTTAACCTCCTCAATTATGGCGGCCCTTTCTTCCCCCTCAAGCAGATCAACATCTTCAAACTCAAACTTTATCTTGCATTTTTCCAGAAACCTTTTTGTAGCTTTACAGTGCCCGCAGGTACTGAGCGTGTAGATCTTTATTGCCTCTTGCATTTCCATCCTCCTTTTTTTTACTGCCCTTCCCTTATTTTTCACTTTATTTTATCAATAACTCGGGGATAAAACTCTTACGGCCTCCCCTAGTGCGACTTTATTGGAATAACTTCAATGCCCTCCTGCTGGGTATGGCAATGAACAACCTCAGTATCTTTCTGAAAATAGGTGCCCCTACGTTCCTTTTCGGTGACATCAAGTCCTGCCATTATAAGCTGATTCTGATCTTGTTCGGGCATGGCGCAAAGATCTTCCTCGGCCATATAAGAATGGGGTACGGGTGCATCGTCAAATTCATCTAGATTGATGTCCGGTCCAATGGCACCTTTTTTATCTTTTGCACTCTTTGCACTTTCTCTTAATTGTTCTCTGTTATACATCGCACACACTCCTTATATCCGGATTCGCCAACGCAGCTTAATATCTCACGGGGGTTGCTTACACAACTCAACATCCCGTCATAAAGAACCTGTCCCTTGTCTGCGGCCACATAATCTAATATATACCCTGTATGTGTAATGATGAGTCCCATTTTTGTCCGGTCAAGCTTTACCTGCATTTTGGATTTTTTCTCAACGTCAGGAAGATCTTTCTGCAACAAAGAGGCAATGGTCTTGCCCACCAGAGAGATGTTTTCCATATCAACCCCTGATTCGGGCTCGTCAAAAAGCATCAGGTCGGGAGATTGCGCCAACAGTTGAAGCAATTCAGAGCGTTTTATTTCGCCACCTGAAAATCCCGCATTTACATCCCTGTCTAAGAATCCCTCAAAATTGACCTGTTTTGCCAGGTCCTCTTCATCTATTTCATCTCTTGCGCACAACTGGACCATCTGACGGGTCTTCAGCCCATTTATGGTGGGTGGCCTTTGATAAGACATTCCAACGCCCATCCTGGCCCGCTCGTCTATAGGCAGATGTGTTATGTCTCTCCCTTTAAACAATATCCTCCCTGTCACAACTTCGTATTGAGGATAACCCATAATAGTCATCAATAATGATGTCTTGCCGGATCCGTTCGGACCGAAAAGTATGTGGGTCTCACCCGGACTTATTTCAAGATAAATATGTTTCAGGATTTTCTTGTTACCGAGTTTTACCTGCAAATCTTCAATTTGTAGCATCTTTGTTCTCCTTGCTTAAGCTGCTTCCAACGCTCTCCTGTCAGTTATATCAATAATAATCCTTTCCTTGGCCTTTTCAATGCCGATCTCTCTGGTCACTCCTTTTTGGGGTGGTAGTTGACTCTTTGGAATAATTTAAAAAGCTAAACAGTTATAAAATTTAAGCTTATTTTAAATGCGTCGTGGCTGAAGTGAATTTTGTTTTTTCTTTTTACAAGTATTTTTATAGCCAAGCCAGATAATATAAACTATTAGAAAGATTGTTGAAACTGTGGCAGGCACGGCCGTTTGTCTGCTAAAAAGGCTAAGAGACAAACCTGCCGCCAAGCCATAGTTTTTTAGCGTGCCAACCAGGACAAGACTGCTCACTGTCTTTGGATCGATGTGAAAAAAATAGCCTACAATCTCAATGATCCACCCAAGTAAAAAAGTACTTCCTATGGCTATTGCTGTTACTGGAAGCAATGACAAAGGATTGCTGAGAAACACCTCGCGATTTAATCCCACAACCGTGTATACGACGATAAAAAAACCCCAATTTGTAATGGAGCCCTTGATTGGATTTATAAGCACATCCGCCTTAATCCAGATCAAAATACGAGATAGAACCAATGGCAAAATAATTAATTCAACCATAATGGTCAACACCTTTATTGGGTCAATAAAGCTTGTTCCTAAGAGACCAATAGTCATCAGCGGTGTGATGATCAGAGCTCCCAGGTATCCGCCGAAGGATGCAATGAGAGAAAATTTAACATTTCCATTCAGAAATCCAGTAAAAGGTATCACTGCTACAGCCGGTGGAACAGACGCCAGAATTACGAAGCCCCGCCAGATATCCTCATCATGAATGATCATTTGATTTAATAAAAGAATAACACTACTAAGAACTGCATAGTTCATTGCTATTCCTATCAGTGACGGCAAAATCATAGATTTTGGAGAACGGAATATGGAGCCGGAGATCATCATAGTGGAAAGTGTCATTACTACCCCCAGGGCAGGAAGTGTTATAGACTCAGTCCATCGTGCGTACTTTCCAAAAAACAATCCAAGTAACAGTGCCAGAAATAGAATAAAGTCTCGGTTGCGCAATAGGCCTTTGATCTTACTCATAGGTTCCTTAAACTCTTAATAGGTTTATTATTGCTATATCTCTATAAAGTGTCTGAACGAAAACCAGGATTT